>Ga0265293_10001870_pt1 | contig 44363 bp, 37 predicted proteins | sample Munlanlewell138R_FD_192505 | JGI IMG/M metagenome (GOLD analysis project Ga0265293, IMG submission 192505) | Leachate microbial communities from a municipal landfill in Southern Ontario, Canada - Leachate well 138R | ecosystem: Engineered > Solid waste > Landfill > Unclassified | place: Canada... | reverse complement strand
CTGGCATTGGCAAGCCCGCTGTTGGCCCGCCCTGCGCGGCCGGGCGGATTTTCCCACCGACCTGGCGTTCATCGAATTCGCCGGCGCGCTTGCGGGTCTCCCCGGCTACCTCCACCAACGCCTGCGTTTCGGGCGGATGTGGAGCCCAACCCGTGGGCGAATGCCTTTCCCAAGCGCCGGCGGTTACCGAAACCGCGTTCGCCGACGGTGTCGGCTCCTACAACGGGCTCGAGAACCGCTACCGGCGAATACCCGCCGCGCTCCACGGCCCAACGGTTGCATACCCTGGCCATTTCCCCGATCATTGGCCGTTCTTTTCCCAGCCTCGCGAGAGCGCGCCCCGATGGCCCTGGACATCCACTCCGACCGCATCCTCATTCTCGATTTCGGCTCCCAGTACACCCAACTCATCGCCCGCCGCGTGCGCGAGCTCGGCGTCTACTGCGAGCTGTATCCCCACGACATGGAGGAGGACGCGCTCCGCGCCTTCTCGCCCAAGGGCATCATCCTCTCGGGCGGCCCCGAAACCGTCACCCTGGCCGACACCCCGCGCGCGCCCAAGGCCGTGTTCGAGTTGGGCGTGCCGGTGCTCGGCATCTGCTACGGCATGCAGACCATGGCCCTGCAACTGGGCGGCGTCGTGGAGGCGGCCTCCCATCACGAATACGGCTATGCCCAGGTGCGCGCCCGCGGCCATACCCGGCTGCTCAAGGACATCGAAGACCACACCAGCCCGGAAGGCTACGGCCTGCTGGACGTGTGGATGAGCCACGGCGATCAGGTCACCGCGCTGCCGCCCGGCTTCAAGCTCATGGCCAGCACCGATTCCTGCGCCAACGCGGGCATGGCCGACGAGGAACGCAACTACTACGGCGTGCAGTTCCACCCGGAAGTGACTCACACCCGTCAGGGTGCGCGCATCCTCGGCCGCTTCGTGCACGAAATCTGCGGCTGCGCCGAGAGCTGGACGCCCGCCAACATCATCGACGACGCCGTGGCGCACATTCGCGCCCAGGTGGGTTCGGATGAAGTCCTGCTCGGCCTCTCGGGCGGCGTGGATTCCTCTGTGGTGGCGGCGCTGCTGCACAAGGCCATCGGCGACCAGCTCACCTGCGTGTTCGTGGACCATGGCCTGCTGCGCTACCAGGAAGGTGACCAGGTGATGCGCACCTTCGCCAACCACATGGGCGTGCGCGTGATCCGCGTCGACGCCGAGCAGCGCTTCCTCAAGGAACTGGCCGGCGTCAGCGACCCGGAGCAGAAACGCAAGATCATCGGCCGCGTGTTCGTGGAGGTGTTCGAGGAGGAAGCGGGCAAACTGAAGAACGCGACGTCCAGGGATGGACAAGTGCCCCGGGAGCCAGGGATGGCGAGAGGGGCCCGCTGGCTGGCCCAGGGCACCATCTACCCCGACGTCATCGAATCGGCCGGCGCCAAGAGCGGCAAGGCCCACCTGATCAAGTCGCACCACAACGTGGGCGGTCTGCCCGAGCACATGAACCTGGAACTGCTCGAACCCCTGCGCGAGCTGTTTAAGGACGAGGTGCGCAAGATCGGCGTGGAACTGGGCCTGCCCTACGAGATGGTCTATCGCCACCCCTTCCCCGGCCCCGGTCTCGGCGTGCGCATCCTCGGCGAAGTGAAGAAGGAATACGCAGACATCCTGCGCCTGGCCGACCACATCTTCATCGAGGAACTGCGCGCGGCCGACCTGTACGACAAGACCTCCCAGGCCTTCACCGTATTCCTGCCCGTGAAGTCCGTGGGCGTCACCGGCGACGGCCGCCGCTACGAATACGTGGTGGCGCTGCGTGCGGTGGAAACCATCGACTTCATGACCGCCCGCTGGGCGCACCTGCCCTACGACTTCCTCGACCGCGTGTCCCGCCGCATCATCAACGAGGTCAAGGGCATCTCCCGCGTGGTCTACGACATCTCCAGCAAACCGCCCGCCACCATCGAGTGGGAGTAAGACGGAAGAGAAAAGCTTAACCACGGGGGACACGGGGAACACGGGGAGGGAAGGATTCTGGGCTTAGGTCACGTTGCGAAGCTACGTGACATGTTTGCCTCCCGCGCCCATCAAGTAGGCGCTACGCGCCAACGTGACCTACATGTACTTCTTAACCCCGTGTCCGCCGTGTTCCCCGTGGTTAATGCTTCTTTTCTTGATGTCCCTCAGCGTTCAGATGCTGACTTCTTTTCGCCATGTTGACTGACGACGACTACATGCGCCGCGCGCTGGAGTTGGCGGCGTGCGCCGAGGCGGAAGGCGAGGTGCCGGTGGGGGCCTTGCTGGTGAGTGCCGAAGGCGAGGTGATCGGCAAAGGTTGGAACCGGCCCATCGGCGCCCACGACCCCACCGCCCACGCCGAGATCCAGGCGTTGCGTGCGGCCACGGCGCGTATCGGTAATTACCGCCTGCCTGCCGGCACTACACTCTACGTAACCCTTGAGCCTTGCCCGATGTGCGCAGGGGCCTTGGTGCACGCCCGCGTAGCGCGTGTGGTGTACGGAGCGACAGACCCGCGTGCAGGAGCGGCGGGCACCGTGTTCAACATCCTGCAACACGAGGCGCTCAACCATCGCGCCCAGTTACAGGGTGGTGTGCTCGGGGAGGAATGTGCGGCGCAATTGCGAGCATTCTTCCGCGCGCGCCGCTGAGGGAGGAGGAGCCATGGCGCGGGTTTGGATGTTGCTGCTGGTGCTAATCGGGCCGCTGACGGGATGCGATGCCTCCCCGCCCACACCTCAGACCGACACTCATTCCACAGACCGCAGCGCGGATGGAGCGTAGCGGGATCCGGCTGCTCTTCTGTTACGTAGGATGGGTGTTGCGCAGGACGGGCTATCGCGGTTGTTTCTCCCGGATTTCGCTGCGCTCCATCCGGGCTACAGGAATCGCGCTATAGCGGCCAGGCCAAGGCCACGGACGAACGCCAGCTCGCATCCGCATCGTTCGACGCCGTGCGGATCTGCCCCGTGGTCCAGGCCAGCACTTCGTAATAGCTGCGGATGTTTTCCACGTATTTCACGGGCTCGTGCCCACGTGCATAGCCGTAGCGGGTCTTCTTGTACCAGGCCTGTTTGCTCAGCAGCGGCAGACTGTTTTTCACGTCCATCCAGCGGTCCGGGTTGCCGCCGCGCATTTCGGTGAGGATGCGCGCGTCTTCCAGATGGCCATAGCCGACGTTATACGCCGCCACGGCAAACCACAGCCGGTCGGGATAGGGGATGCGCTCCGGCACACGATCGATGAGGCCGCGCAGGTAGCGGCCGGCGCCCTCGATGCTCTGTACCGGATCGGTACGTTCGGCGATGCCAAGGTCCCGGGCGGTCACACGGGTGAGCTGCATCAGGCCGCGCACGCCGGTGGGCGACACCGCATGGGGATTCCAGTGAGATTCCTGATAGCCCATGGCCGCCAGTAACCGCCAGTCGAGGGCATTGGATGCGGCGACTTTCTGGAACAGCGGCAGATACGCGGGCAGGCGCTGCTGGACGTGAGCCTGAAAGAGGCGCGCGCCGACGAAGTCGAATTCCTCCAGATGGCCGTAGTGACGTTCCAGCAATTGGTCGAGGGTGCCGTCGGCGCGGATTTCCTCGAAATAGGCGACGGCGGCTTGGTACAGCGAATCGTCGTGATCACGCCGGAATGCCCAGGCCAGGGATTTCGGCTCGGCCAACTCGAAGGCGACCTTCAATTCGGGGTAGAAGCGGCGCGTCAGCACCACTTCATTGGAATCTGCGATGGTGTAGTCGAGGACCTTCTCCCAGACGAGGGTGAGCAGCTCCTCACTGTCGACGTTCCCGTTCTCGGCCCAGGAGAGTTCCGGGTGCTGTGCCTGGAGCAGGCGCAGGCGATCCACGTGGCTGCTGTCGCTGACCACTTCCAGTCGCCCGGTGAGCTCGGAGGCGTTTTTGGGGCGGGGCGCGCCGGCACGGTATACCACCTGTTGGGTGACCGTCTGGTAGGGCGGGGTGAAACGCAGGTTGGCCTGGCGGGCATCGGTGATGCTGAGCCCAGCGGCCGCCAAATCGGCTTTGCCGCGCTGCAGGCCGTGCAAGACGCCGGTGGCGTTGGTCGCCGTCACCACGGACAGGCGTACGCCCAGGGCATCGGCGAAGCCGCGGGCGAGCTCATATTCCATGCCGCGAGGGCCTTCCGGGCCTTCGTAATAGGTGGTGGCTGCATTGCGGGTGATGATTCGCAGCTCCCCCCGCTCAAGCACCCGCTCCAATTGGGTGCCGGCCTGGTTGCAGGCCGATAGCAGCGGCAGCAGCATCAGTCCCAGCGCGAGCCGAAATCGGTTTCGCATAGGCTTGGTACGGGTGCTCTGTCGTCAGAAGTGTGATTGTAGCATCAAAACTCGTTGAAACTCGACCCATGCACTTGTCGGTGGGATAGCAGGCCTGTATCCTAAGCGGCTGCCTCACGGAGGGGTACCGAAGCGGTCATAACGGGCTCGACTCGAAATCGAGTTGGGGCTTCACCGCCCCACAAGGGTTCGAATCCCTTCCCCTCCGCCACACAAGCACTTAAGGCCACTCTCGGGTGGCCTTGTCTTTTCTTCGCGAAGAAATTTTCTTCCCGTTCCTTGCAGAACCGCCGGCGCGGTCTTCACTAAGGCTCGTGTCAGCTGTCTGACACACGACGTCTTGGGACCCGGAGATGGATCTTCCGGTCATCAACTACGCAAGGGACCTGTGCGTGAACAACATCGTTTGGCATCAACCGACCGTGACCCGCCTGCGACGCGAAGAGATGAACAGGCATCGCAGTGCGTTACTGTGGTTTACCGGCCTTTCCGGCGCCGGGAAGTCCACGCTGGCCCATGCCCTCGAAGAGCGCCTTTACGAAATGGGCTGCCGTACCTTCGTGCTCGATGGCGACAACGTGCGCCACGGGTTGTGTGCCGATCTCGGGTTTTCCGCCGAGGACCGGGTCGAGAACATCCGCCGCGTGGGGGAGGCCGCCAGGCTGTTCGTGGAGGCGGGCGTGCTGACACTGACGGCCTTCATCTCTCCTTTCCGTGCCGATCGCGCTCGCGTGCGCACCCTGATGCCGGACGATTTCATAGAGATTTACTGTCGGGCCTCCCTCGAAGTCTGCGAGGCGCGGGACACCAAAGGTTTTTACAAACGTGCGCGTGCGGGTGAAATCCAGAACTTCACTGGCATTTCATCACCCTATGAAGACCCCGAAGATCCCGAGCTGGTGATCGACACCGGCAACCGGCCACTGCACGAATGCGTGGAGGTGGTGGTCGGCCTGCTGGTGGCGCGTGGGATCGTTGCGAGCGGAACCCGGGCGGCGCCGATGGGTGACGAAGCCAGGAACCGCGCCTCTTTGTAGAGCCCTCACCGACCCTGTGGGCGCACTCCCGTCCCGAGGGTGGGGGTGCGGCCTCAGCCTTGCCATCGGTGTACAAGCCTTCTTTTCGCTCAGGCGTTACAATCGCTTCCCCCGCAACCGTGGCGCTTCCCGAGCAATCCCGTGCCTCTCATTACCCTGCAAAGCGTCTCCCTCGCCTATGGCCACGTGCCGCTGCTCGATCACGTCGACCTGGCCGTGGAGCCGGGCGAGCGGGTGTGTCTCGTCGGCCGTAACGGCGCGGGCAAGACCACGCTGCTGCGGGTGGTGGCCGGGGAGGCGGTGCCGGACGAGGGCGAGCTGCGCATGGACGGCCGGGTGGGTTATCTGGCCCAGGACATCCCGCTGGATGAGAGCCGCACGGCCTTCGAAGTGGTGGCGGACGGGCTGGGGGATCTGGGTAGTCTGATCGCCGAATATCATGCTGCGGCCCACGCCCTGGAGTCCGCCCCGGACGACCAGGGCCTGGCCCGTCTGGGGCGGCTGCAGCAAGCCTTGGAGGCGCGTGACGGTTGGCGCCTGGAGCAGCGCGTGGAGGCGCTGCTGACACGCTTTGGTCTGCCCGCCGACCAGCCGCTTTCCGAGCTCTCGGGCGGTACGCGGCGCCGGGTGCTGCTGGCCCGTGCCCTGGTGAACGAGCCGGACGTGTTGTTGCTGGACGAGCCCACCAACCACCTGGACGTGGAGTCCATCACCTGGCTGGAAGACACCCTGCTGGAGTGGCGCGGCGCGCTGTTGTTCATCACCCATGACCGCGCCTTTCTGGAGCGCCTGGCCACGCGCATCGTGGAACTGGACCGTGGCCAGCTCACCTCCTGGCCCGGCGATTACCGGAATTACCTGCAAAAACGCGAAGAGCGCCTGGCGGTGGAAGAGCAGCATAACGCGCTGTTCGACAAGCGCCTGGCCCAGGAAGAGGCGTGGATCCGCCAGGGCATCAAGGCCCGCCGCACCCGTAACGAAGGCCGCGTACGCGCGCTCATGCAGTTGCGCCGCGAGCGGGCGGAACGGCGGGAACAACAGGGCAAGGTGCGCATCGAAGTGGAACATGCGGGGCAATCCGGCAAGCGCGTGGTGGAAACCGAACACGCCCGCGTCGCGCGCGGCGGCCGCACGCTCATCCGCGACCTGTCGGTGAACATCCAGCGCGGCGATCGCATCGGCATCATCGGCCCCAACGGCGTGGGCAAGACCACGCTCTTGAAGCTCCTGCTGGGCGAACTGCCGCCGGACAGCGGTACCGTGCGTCACGGCACCAAACTGGCCGTGGCCTATTTCGATCAGCAGCGCGAGCAGCTCGACCTGGAAAAATCGGTCATCGACAACCTGAACCTCGGTAAGGACACCATCAGCGTGAATGGCCGCGACCGCCACGTGATGAGCTACTTGCAGGACTTCCTGTTTTCGCCCGAACGCGTGCGTTCGCCGGTGAAATCACTGTCCGGCGGCGAGCGCAATCGTCTGCTGCTGGCACGGTTGTTTGCGCGCCCGGCCAACGTGCTGGTGCTCGACGAGCCCACCAACGACCTGGACGTGGAGACCCTCGAACTCCTGGAGGACCTGCTTGCCGACTACGAAGGCACCGTACTGCTGGTCAGCCACGATCGCGCCTTCCTGGACAACGTGGTCACCAGTACCCTGGCCTTTGAAGGGGATGGCGAGGTGCGCGAGTATGTCGGTGGTTACAGCGACTGGCTGCGCCAGCGCCCGGCGAAGGCCGCGTCTGCGCCCAAGCACGCTGAGCCCAAGCCGCAGCCTGCACCGGATGCCGCGCCTGTCGCGGAGCATAAAGCCAAATCGCGCAAGCTCAGTTACAAGGATCAGCGCGAGCTGGAACAACTGCCTGCACGCATCGAGGCGTTGGAAGCCGACCAGGCCGAACTGCACGCGCGGCTGTCCGATCCCGCCCTGTACCAGCAGGAAGGCGGTATTGCCAAGGCGAGTGCACGGCTCGAGGAGGTCGAGGCCGAATTGGCGGAGGCCTACGCCCGCTGGGAGGTGCTGGAAGCGCTTTTATCCTGACGTAGCCCGGGTGGAGCAAAGCGGAACCGGGGAGTTCGGGTTCACGCGGTGAGGTGAGCACCTACGGGGCTGCTCGCGACGGAGTATCACGTAGGTCACGTTGGCGCGAAGCGGCTACGTGACGGCCCTGGGAAGAACTGCTGAACCCGCTCCCACAAAATTGCTGGAAGTTCGCCGTTGCGAGAAGCTTGAAACGCCCTTAAGGCACCACACGAACAACGACATGTCCCAATTCGAACTCTTCGCCACCACACCCAAAGGCATGGAGCCGCTCCTCGCCGACGAACTGCGCACCCTCGGCGGCCGCAAGGTTGCCCAGGCCCGCGGCGGTGTGCGCTTCACTGGTCGACTGGAAGAGGCCTATCGCGCCTGTCTGTGGTCGCGCATCGCCGGCCGCATCCTCATGCCCGTGGCGCGGTTTCCCGCGCCGGACGAGAACGCGCTCTACACGGGCGTCAACGCCTTTCCCTGGGAGGAGCACCTGGACCCGCAGGGCACCCTGGCGGTGGATTTCACTTCCACGCGTTCGGCCATCACCCACACCCACTACGGTGCCCTGAAGGTGAAGGATGCCGTGGTGGATCGCTTCCGCGCCCGCGTGGGCGTACGTCCCTCCGTGGACACGCGCCGACCGCACCTGCGCATCAACGTGCACGTGGCCAACGACGAGGCGGTGGTGAGCATCGATCTCTCCGGCGACAGCCTGCATCGGCGCGGTTATCGCGAAGAAGGCGTGGCCGCGCCCTTGAAGGAAAACCTCGCGGCCGCCATTCTGCTGCGCGCGGACTGGCCGGCACTGGCGCATCTCGGCGCGCCGCTGCTCGACCCGCTGTGCGGCTCCGGCACGCTGCCCATCGAGGCCGCGCTCATGGCAGGCGATGTGGCGCCCGGATTGACGCGCACGTACTTCGGTTTTCATCACTGGCGCGGCCATGAGGCGAAGCTCTGGCAAGACCTGGTCGACGAGGCCATCGAACGCCGCGAACGCGGCCTGCAAGACGCACCGGTCATCGTCGGTTATGACGTAAATCCCCAGGCGGTGAAGGCCGCCATCGGCAACGTCAATCGCGCCGATCTGCGCGGCATCGTGCATATTGAACGCAAGGCGCTCAGCGAGGCGCGCCCGGTCGGTCGCAGTGCCGGGCTGGTGGTGGCCAATCCACCCTACGGCGAGCGCATCGGCGCCGACGGCGGGGTGATGGAACTCTACCGCGAATTGGGTGATGTGCTGCGCGAGCACTTTCAAGGTTGGCATGCCGCGGTGTTCACCGGCGCCCCCGAATTGGCGCGTCACATCGGCTTGCGCTCACGCACCACCTATACATTCTTCAACGGACCGATCGAGTGCAAGCTGTTCAACTACGACATCACCCCCGAACACGCGGTGGAGCGGCTGACCGTGCGCGTGCCGCCGGCCGAGCGCGCGCGCGATCTGCGTCCGGCCGAGGAACTGGGCGATGGGGCGCGCGGCTTCGAAAACCGCCTGCGCAAGAACCTCAAGCATCTGGGCCGCTGGGCGCGCCGCGAGGGCGTCGATGCCTGGCGTGTCTACGATGCGGACCTTCCGGATTACGCCTTCGCTGTGGACATCTACCAGAGCGATCGGCTGTATGTGCACGTCCAGGAATACGAGGCGCCGCCGAACGTGGATGCAGAAAAGGTGGACCAGCGTGCCCGCGAGGCCCTGACGGTGATCCCGCAGGTCCTGGAGATCCCGCCCGCGCAGATGGTGTTCAAGATCCGGCGGCGCCAGAAAGGCGCGGCCCAATATGAAAAACTCGGCACCGACAGCGGGTTCCATGAGGTGCGCGAGGGCCGTGCGCGCTTCCTGGTGAATCTCGGCGACTATCTGGATACCGGACTGTTCCTGGACCACCGCATCACCCGACAGATGGTCGGCGATAGGGCGGCGGACAAACGGTTTCTGAATCTCTTCGCCTACACTTGCACCGCCACCGTGCACGCCGCGCTCGGTGGCGCGCGAAGCACCACCTCGGTGGACATGTCCAACACCTATCTGGAATGGGGCGAGCGCAACCTCCACCTCAACGGCCTGGGCGGGTCGCAACATCGCTTCGTTCAAGCAGACTGCCTGGCATGGCTGGAGGAGGCCGCGCCCCGGGAGCGTGGCGCCTACGACCTGGCGTTCCTGGACCCGCCGACCTTCTCCAATTCCAAGCGCATGCGCGGCACCTTCGACGTGCAGCGCGATCACGTGGAAGTGATCAGGCAGGTGATGGAACTGCTCGCGCCCGGCGGCGTGCTCGTATTCTCCACCAATTTCCGCAAGTTCCGCCTTGACGAGGACGTGCTTGCGGACTTTGCTGTGCAGGATCTAAATCGCACTACGCTGCCGCCCGATTTCGAACGCAACCCGCGCATTCATTACTGCTGGCAAATCCAGCGTCGGTGAGCGGCCAATGGGTTGTGAGTCCATTGGTGGAAGCGATCTTCCGTTCGCGACGACTGCGGACGGAACAGCCGCTGCCACCGGAAATACAGCCGTGGAGTGACCATGTCCGACAACGCGCACGACCTCATTGCCCGACTCGAGGAACTGGAAACCCGCTTCGCGTTCCAGGAACACACCATGCAGCAACTGTCGCAGGCCTATGCGGACCAGCAACGTCGCATCGACGTGCTCGAAAAGATGATGCAGGAGCTGCGGGACCAGTTGGAAATCGTGCTCCCAAGCCTGGTGGCCACGGAAGCCGAGGAAACGCCGCCGCCGCATTACTGAGCCCCCATAAGCCACGCGCCAGCGTGCACCGGCTGGCATAAGGGCGATCCTTTTCCTAAGTTTCTGGCGAATACGTAACTTCGTGCATCACGAAGGAACCTCGTGCCTGCCGAGAAACTGGTGCCGTTTTCCGTAAAGGACTGCGCCCTCCTGACCATCGCGACCGGGCGCCGGGCGTACACGCTCGGCGAGTTGCGTGCCGGTATCGCCGGCGCGGAGCGCGACAGCATCTATTTCCATTTTTGGGGTGGCCTGTTGCAGCCCCGCTTCGAAGAGCGGGAGTTCAACAACGACTTCGCCGCCTGGATGCGCCACGGCCTGCACGATTCCCGGCTGGCGGAAAAGCTGGCCGTGATCGACCCCCGTGAATACACCAGCCTCGACCTGCTTCGCTCCGACGTGGTCGAACTCATCGACGAGCGGCTCGACGAGGCGGAATACCTCCATTTCAGTCGCGCGGTGCAGCCCTTCGAATTCATGCGTGCGCAGATCGTCGTGTTCGGTACCGACAAGTGCGTGGCTTGCCCGGAGGAACTGGCTGTGCTCATCCCGCAGCTCCCGGCCAGCAGCATTTTTTATCATTTCATCGATGCGCGCAGGCGCGTGCCCGAAGCGGGTGACGACTTCAGCGCCTGGCTGGTGAATTTCGGAGCGCGCGGCGATCGTATTCGGGCCCGGCTCGCTCAAATCGATCCCTACTTCATCCCGTTGAGCGTGCTGCGTCAGCAGCTTGCCGGCGCCTTCGCCGACGAACTGGAGAATGGTCATGTTGCTGGATGACTATGCCCAGGTTGCGGGCGAGGACGCGATCGAACACCTGCGCCAATTGGCGCGGCCTCTTGTCGGTAAACGGTTCGTGCACGTGAATTCCACCCGCATCGGCGGCGGCGTGGCCGAGATCCTTCGGAAGCTCATCCCGCTGGCGCGCGAGCTGGGCATCGACGCGCAGTGGGAGGTGATCACGGGCGACGCCGAATTCTACGAATGCACCAAGGCCATGCACAACGCCTTGCAGGGCACCCCGCTACGTATTGCAGACCGGCTGTTGCGGGTCTATGAGGAGACCAACCGCACCAATGCTGAGCAGCTGCGCGACGTGCTGGCGCCGGCGGACATGGTGTTCATCCATGATCCTCAACCGGCGCCATTGGCGGAGTACATCGGCAAGCGCTCCGGTCACTGGGTGTGGCGCTGTCACATCGACGCCAGCCATCCGCACCGGCCGGTGTGGAAATACCTGCGCCGTTACGTGGCCGCTCATGACGCGAGCGTGTTCTCACTGGCCAGCTTCGCGCAGGCCTTGCCGCACCCCGAATACATCATCCCGCCCAGCATCGACCCGCTCAGTGACAAGAACATCGCGCTGTCGGAGAGCAGCATACGCGAAACGGCCAAACGGTTTGGTATCGATCCAGCGCGACCGGTGGTGGCGCAGGTCTCGCGTTTCGACCGCTTCAAGGACCCCGTCGGCGTGATTGCGGCTTATCGTCTGGCAAAGGACTATGTGCCGCATCTGCAGCTGGTGCTCGCAGGCGGCAGCGCCACCGATGACCCGGAAGGTGAGGTGGTATTGGCGGAGACGCGTGCCGCCGCGGGGGACGACGCGGACATCCACGTCCTGGCGCTCGCGCCGGATGCCCACCGCACCATCAACGCCCTGCAACGTCTTGCGGACGTGGTCATCCAGAAATCGACCCGCGAAGGCTTCGGCCTGACCGTCACCGAGGCCATGTGGAAAGGCAAACCCGTCATCGGTGGCGATGTGGGCGGCATCCGCTTGCAGGTGATCGATCATCACACGGGCTTCCGGGTGAGTTCGCCGGAGGGCACCTCGCTGCGCCTTCGTTATCTGTTGCACCAGCCTCGCAAGATTCAGACTATGGGTTGGAAGGCGCGGGAATTCGTGCGGGAAAACTTTCTGGTGACGCGCCAGCTGCGCGAATACCTCACCCTGTGCGTGGGCATGCTCCACGGCGCTGCCGAGCGCATTGAACTAGGCTGATGACGTTTTCGGCAAGCAACCTGCAGAGGCCCCATGGATCGACCGGCCTGGGCCGTATGGCCAGGGAACCCCTATCCGCTCGGCGCCAGCTGGGACGGGGAGGGCGTCAATTTCGCGCTGTTTTCCGAACAGGCGGAGAAGGTGGAGTTGTGCCTGTTCGAACGGCGCACCCAGCGCGAGTTCACGCGTATTGAAATGCGCTGGCAGACCGACCAGGTGTTCCACTGCTACCTGCCCGAAGCGCGGCCCGGACTACTGTACGGTTATCGTGTCTACGGTCCCTACGAGCCGCTGCGCGGCATGCGCTTCAATCCCCACAAGCTGTTGCTCGATCCCTACGCCAAGTCGCTGGCCGGTGAGGTGCGCTGGAGCGACGCCCTGTTCGGCTATCGCGTGGGCAACGGCAAGGAGGACCTGGTCATTGACGGGCGCGACAGCGCCGACGGTATGCCCAAGTGCCAGGTCATCGATACCGCGTTCACTTGGGGCGACGACCGGCCGCTGCGCACACCCTGGCATCACACCGTTATTTACGAACTGCACGTGAAGGGCTTCACCGCACGGCATCCCGAGGTGCTGGGCTCCATGAGGGGCACTTATGCCGGGCTCGCCTCTGCGCCGGTCATCGAGTACCTGAAGCGCCTGGGCATTACCGCCGTGGAGCTGATGCCCGTGCAATCCTTCATTGATGATCGCCACTTGGTGGAGAAGGGGCTGCGCAACTATTGGGGTTACAACTCCATCGGCTTCTTCGCACCGGACATGCGTTACTCGGCCACCGGGCAGATTGCCGAATTCAAGACCATGGTGAAGACCTTTCACTCGGCCGGCATCGAGGTCATTCTCGACGTGGTCTACAACCACACGGCGGAGGGCAATCACCTGGGGCCCAGCCTGTCCTTCCGCGGCATCGACAACACGGCCTATTACCGCGTAGTCCACGACCAGCCGCGTTATTACATGGACTACACGGGCTGCGGCAACACCTTGAACATGCGCCATCCGCGCGTGCTGCAGCTGATCATGGATTCACTGCGCTACTGGGTGCTTGAGATGCACGTGGACGGCTTCCGTTTCGACCTCGCCGCCGCGCTGGCGCGCGAACTGCACGAGGTCAACCGCCTGGGCGCCTTCTTCGACATCATCCACCAGGACCCCGTGCTCTCGCAGGTCAAGCTCATCGCCGAACCCTGGGACCTGGGCGAGGGTGGCTACCAGGTGGGCAACTTTCCGGTGGGCTGGGCGGAATGGAACGGCAAGTACCGCGACGCGGTGCGTTCGTACTGGAAGGGCGAGGGCGGCATGATCGGTGAACTGGCCTACCGGCTCACGGGCTCCTCGGATCTTTATGAGCGCAGTGGGCGACGCCCGCACGCCAGCATCAATTTCGTCACGGCGCACGACGGGTTCACCCTCAACGACCTGGTGAGCTACAACGACAAGCACAACGAAGCCAACCTGGAGGACAACCGCGACGGCGAAAGCCACAACCGCAGCTGGAACTGCGGCGTGGAAGGTCCCACCATCAACCGCCACGTGAATGCACTGCGTGCGCGCCAGCGCCGCAATTTCCTCGCCACCCTGCTGCTTTCCCAAGGCATCCCAATGCTGTTGGCCGGCGACGAGATCGGCCGCACTCAGGGCGGCAACAACAATGCCTACTGCCAGGACAACGAGATCAGCTGGGTCAACTGGAACGTCACCACCGAAGACCGCGAACTGCTGCAATTCGTGCGCTATCTGATGCACATCCGCAAGCAGCATCCAGCTCTCAGGCGTCGTCACTTTTACCAGGGAAGGCCCATCAAGGGCAGCAACGTGAAAGACATCACCTGGCTGCGCCCTGGCGGCCAGGAAATGACCGACGAGGAATGGAGCCAGTCCTTTGCCCGCTGCCTGGGCATGTTCCTGGCTGGTGATGGCTTCGAGGAATACGACGAGCGCGGTCGGCGCGTGGAGGACATCGATCTTCTACTGCTCATCAACGCGCATTGGGAGACCATTCCGTTCAAGCTGCCGGTGGGCGCCACGCGGGTGCGCTGGCGCGCGGCGGTGGACACGGCATTCAACCTCGGGCAGCGCGATGACGAGCGTTATTTCTACTCCGCCGAACCGTACCCCTTGCAGGGTCGTTCGCTGGCGCTGTTGATGCACGCGCGGCGCGGTCCGGGCGCCAAGGCCTTCGAGCATGATACGGCGTGGCCATGACATGCCGTTCGGTGCCGCGCCGCTCGGCGACGGCCGCTGGCGATTTCGCCTGTGGGCGCCCGGCGCGGCGCATGTCGAGTTACTGTTGGACGGGCAGGCCGGCATTGCCATGACCGAGGAGGACGGCGGCTGGTTCGCAGCGGCACAGCCGGCCTGTGCCGGCATGCGCTACGCCTACCGCATCGACGGCGACAAGGTGGTGCCGGACCCGGCCTCGCGCATGCAGGCCGACGATGTCCACGGGCCCAGTGTACTGGTGGACCCGCGCGCCTTCGCCTGGGACGACACGCAGTGGCGCGGGCGTCCCTGGGAGGAAGCGGTCTTCTACGAATTGCACGTGGGCGCCTTCAGTGAAGAGGGCAGCTTCGCCGCAGTGGAGGCGCGCCTCGATGCCCTGGCGGCGCTCGGTGTCACCGCTATCGAGCTCATGCCGGTGGCGGATTTTCCCGGCGCACACAACTGGGGTTATGACGGCGTGTTGCCGTTCGCGCCGCACCGGCGCTATGGCCAGCCGGACGACCTCAAGCGCCTGATCATCGCCGCGCATCGGCGCGGGCTGATGGTGTTCATGGACGTGGTTCACAACCACTTCGGGCCCGAGGGCAATTATCTGCACGTATTCGCGTCGCCGTTCTTCACCGAGCGGCACCGCACGCCGTGGGGCGCTGCCATCAATTTCGACGGACAGACCAGCCGCACCGTGCGCGACTTCTTCATCCACAACGCACTCTATTGGATCGAGGAGTACCACGTGGATGGGCTTCGCCTCGACGCTGTGCACGCGATCATCGATACGTCGCGCCCCGATTTCGTCGAGGAGTTGGGGTGTCGCGTCGCCGAGCGTTGCGCGGGCCGCCAGGTGCATCTGGTGCTCGAGAACGACAACAATGCGGCGCACTACCTGAACGGCGCTGCACGGCACTACCGCGCGCAGTGGAACGATGATTTTCATCATGCCATGCACGTGCTGCTGACGGGCGAGGAGGAAGGCTACTATGCGGATTTCGCCGTAGCGCCGGTGTCCCTGCTTGCCCGGGTTCTGGCGGAAGGCTTTGCCTTCCAGGGCGAGCGTTCGGCCTATCGCGCCGCCCGCCGCGGTGAGCCCAGCGCGCATCTGCCCGTGACGGCGTTCGTGGACTTTCTGCAAAACCATGACCAGATCGGCAACCGCGCCTTTGGCGAACGCCTGAGCGCGCTCGCGCCGGCGCCCGCCCTGCGTGCCGCGACGACGTTGCTGCTGCTCGTCCCGCACGTGCCGCTGCTGTTCATGGGGCAGGAATGGGGCAGCCGGCGAATGTTTCCGTTTTTCTGCGACTTCGGCGCAGACCTCGCGCCCAAGGTGCGCGAGGGGCGGCGTGCGGAATTCGCCCGCTTCGCGGCCTTCAGCGACCCGGCGGTGCGCGAGCAAATCCCCGACCCGGGAGCCGAAAGCACCTTCCTGCAGGCCAAGCTTGATTGGGGGGAGCGCGACACCGCGGTCGGCCAGGGTTGGCTGGAACTGCATCGCACCTTGCTCAAACTGCGCCGCCATCTGGTCCCGTTGCTCGCCGGCGTGAGCGGGCGCGAGGCGCGCAGCGCCGTGTTCAGTGAATGCGGCCTCGCGGCACGTTGGGTGCTCGCCGACGGCACGGTCCTCTTGCTCGCGGCGAACCTGGGCGCCGAGCCCGTCGCCGACGTGACGCTGCCCGCGTTCGCTCCGTTCTACGCCACGCCCGACCCGTTCGCCGAAAACGAAATCCTCATGCCCTGGTCGGTGGTGTTCTATCTGTGCAGGCCCGCACAGGCCGACATCCTGGTCAACGGCCGTTCCGCGTTCGAATGAAAGGACGCCCATGGCCTACGGACGGATCCCCCTCGCCACCTACCGCCTTCAGTTCAATCGCCAATTCACCTTCGACGATGCGGCGGCGCTGATCCCTTATCTGCGCGAACTGGGCGTGAGCCACTGTTACGCCTCGCCCTACCTGCGTGCGCGCAGCGGCAGCCCGCATGGGTATGACATCGTCGACCACAGTTCGCTGAACCCCGAGATCGGTTCGGAACGCAGCTTCCATCGCTATTTGGATGCCCTGGCGAAACACAACATGGGGCAGATCCTCGACCTGGTGCCCAACCACATGGGCGTCGGCGGCGACGACAATGCCTGGTGGCTCGACGTGCTGGAAAACGGCCCGGCTTCCGCCTATGCGACGTACTTCGATATCGACTGGTTTCCCATCAAGGAGGAGCTGCGCGGCAAGGTGCTGGTGCCGGTGCTCGGCGGTCACTACGGTAACGTGCTCGAAAACGGCGAGCTGCGCCTGACCTTCGATGCGCGCCGCGGCGAGTTCAGCGTGTGGTATTACAATCACCGCTTTCCCCTTGAGCCGCGCACCTACCCGCGGGTGATGGAATACCGTATCGAGCAGCTGAGTTCCCGCCTCGGCGCGGAGCACCCGCGGCTTGCGCAGTTCCTCACGCTCACCACGGCCTTCGGGCACCTGCCGTCGCGCTGGGAGACCGTCGCCACGAAGCTGGACGAACGCCGGCGCGACAAGGAAGTGCACAAGCAGCAGCTCGTGGACCTCTGCGCAAAATCACCGGAAATCGGCGCCTTTCTCGATGAGAACGTCCAGCTGATCAACGGCGACCCCGGCGAGCCCGCGTCGTTCGATCTGCTGCACGACATCCTTGAGGAGCAGGTGTATCGCCTGGCGTACTGGCAAGTCGCCTCCGACGAGATCAACTACCGGCGTTTTTTCGACATCAACGATCTGGCCGGTCTGCGCATGGAAATCCCGGACGTGTTCAACGTCACCCACCGCTTCGTGCTTCAGTTGGTCGCCGACGGCAGGCTGGATGGGCTGCGTATCGATCACCCGGATGGCCTGTACGACCCGCCCGACTACTACGCGCGGCTGCAGACCGAGGTGCAGGCGGCGCTGCCTGCGTACGCCGGCCCGGTGGGACCAGCGGCGGTGCCCGAGTTCTACTTCGTGGCGGAGAAGATCCTGGCCAGCTACGAGCGCCTGGTGGACGGCTGGCCCGTGCACGGCACGACCGGTTATGACTTCATGAATCTGGTCAATGGTCTGTTCGTGCATGCGGACGCGGCGGAGGAACTGGAACGCACCTACGCACGCTTCCTCGGGCATCACCCGGATTTCGACGAGGTGCTGTACCAGAGCAAGCGCCTGGTCATCGACGTGCAGCTCTCCTCGGAGCTTACCGTGCTGTCGAACATGCTCGACGACATTGCCCAGCGCAACCGCTATACCCGCGACTTCACCTTGAACGGCTGCCGCAATGCGCTCACCGTGCTGGTGGCCTGCTTCCCCGTGTACCGCACCTACATCGCCGAGAACCGCGTGAGTGACGACGATCGACGCTACGTGGACTGGGCCGTGGCCCAGGCCAAGAAGCGCAGCCCGGCGGCCGACGTGAGCATCTTCGATTTCATCTGCGACCTGCTGGTGGTGGAAACGCGCTCGGACGACCCGATGCGGCGCGCCCATGCGGCGCGCTTTGCCATGAAGCTGCAACAGTACACCGCACCGGTGATGGCCAAGGCCATGGAGGACACCAGTTTCTACCTCTACCACCGGCTGGTGTCACTCAATGAAGTGGGTGGCGATCCGCGCCGCTTCGGTACTTCGGTAACGGGCTTTCACCACGCCAATTTGGAGCGGGCACGCAACTGGTCGCACTCGATGCTCGCAACCTCCACCCACGACAGCAAGCGCGGTGAGGACGTGCGGGCGCGCATTGACGTGATCTCCGAACTGGCCGACGAGTGGCGCGCGCACGTGACGCGCTGGGCGCGCCTTGCGCGCACGCGCAAACTCATCGTGGACGGGGCGCCGGCGCCCAGCCGCAATGACGAATACCTGTTCTACCAGACGCTGCTGGGGGCCTGGCCGCTGGAGCCGGTGGACGAGCGCGGTTTCGACGAATTCCGCGAACGCATCAAGCGCTACATGTTGAAGGCCGTGAAGGAAGCGAAGGCGCAAACCTCATGGATCAATCCCAATGCGGCCTATGAGGAAGCGGTGTGCCACTTCGTGACGGTCATGCTGAACAACACGGGCCAGAATCCGTTTCTCGCCGACTTCCTGCCGTTTCAGCAGCGCATCGCCCGTTTCGGCCTGTGGAACTCGCTGGCCCAGACCCTGCTCAAGTTCACCGCCCCGGGCGTGCCCGACATCTACCAGGGCAACGAAATTTGGGACTTCAGCCTGGTGGACCCGGACAACCGGCGGCCGGTGGACTATCGGCGCCGGCGCGACCTGCTGCGCCGCGTGGTACACGGTGCCAAGCGATTGTCGGGTGTCGAACTTGCCGGCGAGTTGATGGAAAACCTGAACGACGGCCGCGCCAAGCTCTACGTCACCTGGCGGGCGCTCGCGCTGCGGCGCAGCCTGCCTGATGTGTTCCTGCGCGGCGATTACCAGCCGCTTGCCGCGGACGGTCCACAGGCGGCCCATGTGGTCGCGTTCGCGCGACGCCATGAGCAGGACGTGATCGCCGTGCTGGTGCCGCGCTGCATGGCCATGCTCACGGGCGACGATCGGCCACCGGTCGGCGCGGCGGTGTGGACGGAGACGTACGTGGAGGCACCGGATCACCTCGAAAGCTTTCATAACGTGCTCACCGGCGAAGAACTGGTCTGCGAGGAGATAGCAGGGCAGCGCTGCTTGCCCGTGGCGCAGGCACTGGGACATTTCCCGCTCGCGCTGTTGCAGGGCAGGCACCGGTAACCCGGATGGCGCGAAGCGGAATCCGGGAAATTCCGCCACGTCCGAGAATAACGGGAGATGCGGTTTGGGGGATCGCCAAGCTGGCGACGGCGGCTTAGGGGCTCCAATCCGTCGACGCTGTTGCGCGGTGTGGGGCGTTCGGTTATCGCCGGATTCGGCTTCGTTTCATCCGGCTACGGACAAAAAAAACCGGCCACCTCGCGGCGGCCGGTTCTTGCGTGCGAACGTACAGCCTTACAGCTTCTCGCCGTGCTTGGCCAGGTAGTCGGCCACGCCTTCGGGAGAGGCCTGCATGCCGGTCTCGCCCTTCTTCCAGCCGGCCGGGCACACTTCGCCATGCTCTTCGGTGAACTGCAGGGCGTCGATCATGCGCAGCATTTCATCGACGTTGCGGCCCAAAGGCAGGTCGTTCACTACCTGGTGACGCACCATGCCGCTGCGGTCGACCAGGAAGGAACCGCGGAAGGCCACGTCACCGGCCGGGGTCTCCACGTCGTAGGCCTTGGCGATGGCGTGGGTCAGGTCAGCCACCAGGGTGTAGCGCACGGGACCGATACCGCCCTTGTCGACGGGCGTGTTGCGCCAGGCGTTATGGGTATAGTGGGAGTCCACGGACACGCCGATCACTTCCACGCCGCGCTTCTTGAATTCCTCGATGCGGTGATCGAAGGCGAGGAGTTCGGACGGGCACACGAAGGTGAAGTCGAGCGGGTAGAAGAAGACGACCGCGTACTTGGCCTTGGTTTCGGCCGAAAAGTGGTATTCGTTGACGATGGTGCCGTTGGCGAGCACCGCTGGAGCGGTGAAGTCGGGGGCCTTGCGGCCGACAAGAACTGCCATGGTTGCCTCCTGTTCGGTATTTAGAGGTAGTCTAAAAACCGTGGCATCGTAGTAGGAAAACTGCGGCCGGTCAATGGAGGTCCTTCGACTGTCCCGGGGCACAGGGGCGCCGCCGGTTTGGACCGCCTTGTGGCGCTGGCAGGGCCGCGGTACCAAACAGTTCAGCCGTTCTTGAACCACGTCAACTGCGGTATCGCCGACAAACTTACGAACACCTCTTGTCGCGCACACGGCACGCGGCTGTGCGATGGCCTCCCGAGCGCCGCTCGATGCAGATGGCGTCTGCCAATGCGATCGCCACGGCCCGACGATTTTTTAGGAAAAAGTCGTAAGAGGGCGCACTGGGCTGCGCATCAGGAATGTCGTATTGCACGCGTTTTCGCGCAGCTTCGCGGGAAACGGCGTCATCCACGCGGCTTCGCGATGAGACATCTCGAAATGGAAACCCGCACGTCGTGATTCGGCGCTGACATTCCCTTGCAGGCCGGTGGTAAAATCCAGGTGTTTTCCCGCGCCGCCATCGGGGTGGCGCGTCTAACCGGAGCATAAACAAGCATGAAGAAGACGTCTTTTGCGCTCGCCGGCCTGGTCGCCCTTGGTGCAGCCTTCTCTGCCTCGGCCGATCAGTTCGAGGACGCCATTCAGTACCGTAAGGCCGCCTTCACCCTGATCAAGGCCAACTTCGGCCCCATGGGTGCCATGGCGGAAGGCAAGATGCCCTTCGACAAGGCCGCGTTCGCGGCCCGCGCGGCGAACCTGGAGGCCCTTGCCAAGATGCCCTGGGAACACTTCATCGAGGGTTCCGATATGGGCGACACCAAGTCCAAGCCCGAGGTGTGGAGCAAGGCCAAGGACTACAAGGCCGAGGTGGACAAGTTCGAAGCCGCGGCCGCCAAGCTCGCCACGGTGGCCAAGGGCGGTGACGAAAAGGCCATGAAGGCACAGTTCGGCGCGACCGCCAAGACCTGCAAGTCTTGCCACAGCGATTTCAAGAACAAGTAAGTCGTACGACCGGAAAAAGGCCGCGTGCGAGCGCGGCCTTTTTTTAAGCCCAAGCTGTGCCCGCATCCGCAGCGGGACGCTAGCCTCTACCATCCGGCTGCACGAGGAGAACGACAATGGTCACTGCGATTGTGTTGATGAACGTGGAGCGCCAGAAGGTCAATGACGTGGCGCAGGCGCTCGCTGGCCTGCCGGGCATCAGTGAAGTGTATTCCGTGGGCGGGCGTTACGATCTGGTGGCAATCATCCGCGTGCCGAGCAACGAAGCCATGGCGGATATGGTCACCCATGAGCTGGTCAAGGTCGACGGCATCGTAAACACAGAGACCCTGCTCGCCTTCAAGGCCCATTCGCGCCACGATCTCGAACGCATGTTCTCCATTGGCAGCTGAACGACCGGCGATGATGTCCGGGCTCGCCGCGCTCCGTCCCGCTTGGCTGGAGCGCAGCGTACTGGTTCAGCGCATCTCGAAGGCTTCGCGGTGAAGGCGTACCTTGCGCTCATGGTGACGGAATCCCTGTTGTAACGACGCCGCCAGTCCGCGCGGACCACAGAACCAGACTTCGATGCGCCCATTGCCGGCATCACCCAGATCTTTCGCCGTCAGCCGTTCTCCCTGCGCCGCACCGTGTATATGCAGAGTCACTTGCGGTAGCTCGGCGCACAAACTCTCCAGTCGCGAAATGAACGGGTCATTCGCCCGGTCGCGGGTGCAGTAGTGCAGATCCGCGGCCACGGCTTCCGTCGGGTTGTTGCGCATGGCCTCGAGCCAAGCCAGGAAGGGCGTTAGACCGATGCCCCCTGCAACCCATACCTGTCGCGCGTGCCGGTTGTGCCGCGCTGCAATGAACCGCCCGTAGGGACCCTCGATGCGCACCCCCTGGCCCGGCGTGAGCCGCTGTGCCAGGCCGTGGGTGTAGTCACCCAGCGCCTTGATGATGAACGTGACCGTGTGATCGCCCCGGTCTGCGCTGGCGATGGTGAACGGATGTGCACCCTCGCCATCGTGAAACCTGACGAAGGCGAACTGGCCGGCCCGATGGCCACGCCACGCCGCGTCCAGTGAACAGGTCACCTCGGTGACGTCGGGCGCCGGGCTCGACACCGAAACAATGCGTCCGGTCACCTGGCGCCCGCGTCCGATGCGGCCTGACAGCGAAAGTGCGCCCGCGATCATGCCGCCCGAAATGAGCAATGCCATCAGTGCGCCAATGGCCTGCCCCCAGTAGTCCGGCGGTGCAAGCACCACCGCGTGGAAGGCCAACATGGCATACAACACGGGCATGACGCGGTGCAGCCAGCCCCATGCGCGATACGGAAAACGCTTCCAGAGGGTCAGCGCCAGCATGCCAAGCAGCAGATAAATGCCCCACTCGCCCAGCGCCTCGCCACTGTCGCGCAGGGCCTCGGTGAAGCCCTCGAAATCGTGTTTGCCGCGCTCGGCGCGGCCGGCCAAGGCCTTCAACACGTCATCGGACATCTCGATGAGCCAGTGCAACCCCGCCATCACCACAGCGAGGATGCCGCTCCACTTGTGCAGCTGATAGACACGGTCCATGCCCCCGAGCGGGCGCTCCAGCCAAATCGGCCGCAGGGCGAGCATCATGGCCAGGGACATGAGCGCGATGGACCACAGCCCGGTGAGGAACAGGCCCTCCTGGTAGATGCGCCAGGGCAGGGTGGCGGACGACGTGTGCGCGGGCGAGAGCAGATCGATGCCCCACAGCAGGGTGACCAGGGCGAGGAATGCGGCGAGGATGATTTTCATGGGTGATCCCGAGGCGGCAGCGGTGGGTACCGTGTGCCGCAATCATGCGGGGATTACATGAATTCAGGCTTAAGAAGGAAATGCACGTGACCGCGGCAGGTATTCCGCAGAACCCGCGATGAGCCGGCGTGACATCTCGCGTTGTCGTGCTCGGCCGCGCGTCACGTAGGCGCCGGTGCGCCAACGTGACCTATGTCGGTGGCTCGTGCCTCGCGGTCTGCGTAGGTCACGTTGCGAAGCTACGTGACATCTTTGCTGGTGCTGTCACGTAGGCGCTGGCGCGCCAACGTGACCTACGTCGGTGGTTCGTGCCTCGCGGTCTGCGTAGGTTACGTTGCGAAGCTACGTGACATCTTTGCTAGCGGTGGAATTCACCTGCGCGCTCGGGCTGGTAAATCACCTCGACGATGCGCACCTTCATCATGCCGCCTCCCGGGCGCGGCCATTCGATATGGTCGCCGGTGGCGAGGCCGAGCAGGGCGCTGCCTACCGGGGCGAGGATGGAGATGCGCCCGGCGTTGCCGTCGATGTCCTTGGGGTAGACCAAGGTGAGGGTGAACTCCTCACCCGTGGAGTCGATGGCGAAGCGTACCGTGGAATTCATGGTGACCACGTTCGGCGGCATCGTCGACGGTTCGACGATGTCGGCGCGCTCCAGCTCCAACTCCAGGGCATCCCGGCCCGGGAAGCCTTCGGCCGGCAAGGCTTCGAGCAAGGCCTCCAGGCGGTCGTAGTCCAATGACGACAGGATGAGCTTGGGCTTTTCGTTCACGCGTTATTCTCCATTTCCAACTTTCATTATCGCCTTGTTTTGGCCCACGACGCGACTCGCCCGCCGGGGCGTCGGGGACTTGGGGAGGATAGGCCCGCCCGGACGGGCGGGCACACAATCGACTTACGCAACCAGCAGGTAGACCGCGCCCGCGCAGAGCGCGAGCAGGATGGCCGCCAGCGCCGGGTTGCCGCCGACGGCATTCTCGACCTGCTCGCCGGCGGGGGTGTCCTTGCTGCCTGTGAACATGGCAATCACCAGGTTCTCACCACGGAACAGCTTATGGAACAAAATGGCCGCCACGTGCAAGCCCACCATCACCAGCAGGGCATGGAACACGTCCTCGTGCAGGGCCGTGAGCCAGTTGCTGGTGTCCTTGGAAACCAGTTCGGCCAGCGGGCCTTCGAACAGGATATCGTCATTGGCGAACAGGCCGATAGCCGCCTGCCCTGAAACGACAATCAGCAGCGCAACCACCATCCAGCCGCCGAGCGGATTATGGCCGACATAATACCCATCGCGCCCGCGCACGAGGTCGGCGGTATAGCGCAGCACGTTCAGCGGGTTCCTCACGAAGTCGGCGAAGCGCGCCCGGGTGTTGCCGAAAAATCCCCACAGGGTCCGGAACAGCACCAGCGCCAGAACGGCGTAGCCCGCCAGGGCATGGAGCCCGATGCCGTCGTCCATCACCTCGGCGGTGACGAACAGTGTGACCATCAGGCCGACCAGGGACCAGTGAAACAGCCGCACGGGCACGTCCCAGACGCGCACGCGGCGGACGGGGGTTGATGTGGCGGCAATCTCGGGCATGATGCTCTCCTTCGACTTACGGTAACTGCGGACTTTACCAGACCTGACGGCCAATGACGGAGATGCCGGTCGGACGGTGCCCAAGGGCCGCCTGGGGGCAGAGACTCAAACAACAGGTGAACCTCGCTTTTCAGAGGCCCGCCCTCAGGGCGAATGCCCCTTTCAAGCACGGCACCTCGCATAAGCCGAATCCGCCGAGAGAGCTCGGCTCCTACCGAATGCGGCAAACGCGTATCATAAGCGCGGTTTTTTTACAGGATCCCGTCATGGCCATCGGCACCCCGCTTTCCCCTTCCGCCACCCGTGTAATGCTGCTCGGCGCCGGTGAGCTTGGCAAGGAGGTCGTCATCGCCCTGCAGCGCCTCGGCATCGAGGTGATCGCCGTGGACCGCTATGCCAACGCGCCCGGCCAGCAGGTGGCCCATCGTGCACACGTCATCAACATGGCGGACCCCGAGGCCCTGCGCGCCCTGGTGGAACAGGAACGCCCGCAGATCATCGTGCCCGAGATCGAGGCCATCGCCACCGAGGAACTGGAGCGCATTGAGGCCGACGGCCTGGCCGAGGTGATCCCCACGGCCCGCGCCGCGCGCCTGACCATGAACCGCGAGGGCATCCGCCGGCTGGCCGCCGAGGACCTGGAACTGCGCACCTCGCGCTACGCCTTCGCCAACACCTTGAACGAGATGAAGCAGGCCATCGATGGCGGGATCGGTTATCCCTGCCTGGTGAAGCCGGTGATGTCCTCCTCGGGCAAGGGCCAGTCCATGGTGCACGGCCCCGAGGACGTGGAAAAGGCCTGGGACTACGCCAAGGCCGGCGGCCGCGTGGACCAGGGCCGGGTCATCGTGGAGAGCTTCATCGATTTCGACTACGAGATCACCCTGCTCACGGTGCGCGCGCTCAACGAACAGGGCGAAGTGGAGACCCACTTCTGCGACCCCATCGGCCACGTGCAGGTGAAGGGCGACTATGTGGAAAGCTGGCAGCCCCAGCCCATGCGCCCGGCGGCCCTGGCTGCGGCCCAGGACATCGCGCGCAAGATCACCGGCGCTCTGGGCGGACGCGGCATCTTCGGCGTGGAGCTGTTCGTGAAGGGCGACGAGGTGTGGTTCTCGGAAGTGAGCCCGCGCCCCCACGACACCGGCATGGTGACCATGGCGAGCCAGTACCAGAGCGAATTCGAACTGCACGCCCGCGCCATCCTGGGCCTGCCCGTGAACGCCAAGCTGCGCTCCCCGGGCGCCAGCGCGGTGATCTACGGCGGTATGAACGAAAAGGGCGTGGCCTTCGAGGGCGTCGCCGACGCCCTGCGCGTGCCCGACACCGACCTGCGCCTGTTCGGCAAGCCCGAGGCCTTCGAATGCCGCCGCATGGGCGTCGCCCTGGCCTGGGGCGAGGGCATCAACGACTCCCGCAACCGCGCCAAGCTCGCCGCTTCCAAGGTGCGGGTGGTGAAGAAAACTGACTAACACAGAGGCGCGGAGACGCAGAGAACGCAGAGGATCCCGATGTAGGCGGTGAGCGGAAACACCGTCTCCCCTCGCTTTTCCTCTGTATCTCTGTGTCTCTGCGTTGGGCTTTTTCTTCCGATGCTGAGTTATAGACACGGTTATCACGCCGGCAACGTGGGCGATGTGCTGAAGCACGCGGTCGTCGCGTTGCTCATCGAGGCACTCAAGAAAAAGCCGGCGCCGTTTGCCTACCTGGAAACCCACGCCGGCGCCGGGCGCTACGACCTTGCGGCGGCGCAGGCCGAGAAGACCGGGGAATACCGGGAGGGCATCGGCCTGGTGTGGGGAAGGGGAGACGCGCCCGAGGCGCTTGCGCCCTATCTGTCCGCCGTGGCCGCACTCAATTCGCCGGGTGAAACACTGCGTTATTACCCGGGCTCGCCGCGCGTCGCGCGCCATCTGCTGCGCGCGCAGGACCGCATGGTGCTCATGGAACTGCACGGCAGCGAGTATCCGGTGCTGAAGCAGGCGTTCGCCGGCGACAAGCAGGTGGCCGTGCATCACCGGGACGGCTACGAGGGACTGAAGGCGCTGTTGCCGCCTGCGGAGAAGCGTGGACTGGTCGTCATCGATCCCTCCTACGAGGTGAAGACCGAGTACGCCCAGGTGGTCGACACGGTGCAGTCCGCCCACAGGCGCTTCGCCAGCGGCATCATCGCCGTGTGGTATCCGGTGCTCGCGCGCGAGCTCACCGACGGCTTCAAGGAAAGCTTCCGCGCCAGCGGTCTGCGCAAGATCCTCGACGTGGAACTGACCACCCGGCCCGAGGAGTCGGTGGGGATGCGCGGCTCCGGCATGCTGGTGCTCAACCCGCCCTGGCGGTTCGATTCGGCCATGGAGGCGCTGGTGCCGTGGCTTCGGGCGGTGCTTGATCCGGGGCAGGCGGGGAGTGGGGGTGTGGAGTGGTTGGTTCCGGAATAGGCCGGGGGCTTCCGTCCCACTACGCCGGGTTCCTTTTCTGTGCAGTCTCGTAGCCCGGGTGAAGCGAAGCGGAACCCGGGGATAGCAGAGTCTCGTTTGATACCGCGGTATTCGAAGGAAGCGCTACGCGCGAAGATTATTTAGACGGGGGATTCCGTCCCCCTGCGCCGGGTTCCTTTTCTTTGAGCGGCCAAAGAAAAGGAACCAAAAGAAAGGCCGCCCCGATGGCTCGCCGCCCTTCGGGCGGTTCCCTGCGCTACTCGCCCAAGGCGGGGTCTGCATACGGGGCCTCCTGCCCCGAATGCAGACGACGCGCCATCCCTGGCGCGTCCCCTTCGGGCTGTTTCCGCCTTGGGCTCCGTTGCTCGGCGAGCCATAGGGGACTCGAAGAACGCTCGCTTCGCTCACTCAAGAGGCGCTTCGCGCCAGAAGACTTGACGTTTCGCCGAGGAAATTTCGAGCATCACGATATCGGACGGATTCTTGAAACCCCGTATGCCGCGCCGAGCACCGCAGTCCGAATCGGATGAGGCCCGCAGGGGGCGCGCCAGGGATGGCGCGCCGTCCACGCCGGGGCAGGATGCCCCGTCGTGGACCCCCGATTCGGACTGCGGAGCGCAGGGCACCGCCGAAGGCGGCGCGGCATCCGGGCGGCCTTTCTTTGGGGTACTTTTCTTTGGCCGCGCAAAGAAAAGTACCTCGTCGTAGGGGGGCGAAAACCCCCGTCTAAACAATTTTTGGGCGTTAGCCCCACATTAAACAACCCAGGCCAAACACAAGCCAAATCCCGGGTTTCGCTTCGCTCCACCCGGGCTACTAAGATGTCACGTAGCTTCGCAACGTGACCTACTACGCTCCCGAAAGCGGGAGCCGCACGTCTCACCACCCGCTTGTCTTCGCGCACTGAAAAAGCACTTTTCAAAGCGCAAAAAGAATAGCAATCGGTCCTAGTGAAAATCTCGGGGAAAGTGTCGACTATTCCCGGTAGACGGCATGTGCCGGACGTATATTGAAGCTGCCCCACGCCGCAGCCCGAGTGTGTCTGAAATGGCTCGCCGCTTCGCTCGAGATCCGCAGGTCGACCGTTCGCTCAGACATTCGGTCAGCGGCGGCGTCGCCATGTCGGTGCAGACAGGCAGCGGCGAGAGTTACTTCAACGCCTTTGCGGTTCACCTGAAAGCCACCAACGGGCAGATTGCGTTGCTCGCCTCGCTGCCGCCGCTGGTGGGGTCTGTCGCACAACTCCTGTCCGCCTGGCTCGGACGACGCCTCGGCAGCCGGCGCACGTTGATCCTGCTGGGTGTGCGCCTTCAGGCTGCCATGTGGCTGCCCATCATCCTGTTGCCGCCGCTGCTTCCGGAACACGCCATGACGCTGTTCCTCATCTGCGCGGTCTTCTATTACGCCGCCGGCAACCTCATCGCCCCGCAGTGGAGCAGCCTGATGGGCGATCTGGTGTCGCCGCGCAAGCGTGGGCGTTATTTCGCATTTCGGAACCGGCTGGCGACCTTCACCTCGCTCCTGTCGCTGGTGTGTGCCGGATTGGTGCTGCACCTGTTCGATGGCGCCGGACTCGCCTACGTCGGCTTCGCCGTGATTTTCCTGCTGGCCACCTCGGGCCGGATGGTGTCGGCGTGGCACTTGGCGCAGATGCACGACCCGCCGGGCAAGGTGGCGGTGCTGGAAACCCGCCCGCAAGCGGACCTTTGGCAGCGGGTGCGGCATTCCGCATTTGCGCGCTTTACGGTGTTCTATGCGGCCATGCACGGCGCGGTGGCAGTGGCGAGCCCGTTCTTCACCGTGTACATGCTGCGCGATCTGCATTACAGCTACCTGCAGTTGATGGTCGGCCTGGCCGCCTCGCTGCTCGCGCAGGTGTTGATGCTCAACACCTGGGGCTGCTTGTGCGACCGTTACGGTCATCGCACGGTGCTCGCCATCACCGGCCTGCTTACGCCGCTGCTGCCGGCGTTGTGGATGCTTTCCACTGATTATTTCTATCTGCTCGCGGTGCAGGCCTATGGCGGCGCGGTCTGGTCGGGCTTCGTGCTGAGTGCCGGCAATCACGTTTACGACCTCGTGCCGCCGCACAAGCGGGTCACTTACCTAGCCTATCACGCGGTATTGTCCAACACGGCGACCTTCGTCGGCGCATTGCTTGGCGGCTGGATCGCGCTCACGCTGCCGGCTGTGTTCGTCATCGGTGGGTTGAGGTTCGATCTGCCGAGCACCTTGCCGTGGGTGTTCTTCTTCTCCTTCGTGCTGCGCCTGGCCGTGGCGCTTGCGCTGTTTCCGCATGTACAGGGCGTGGTCGCCGCGGTCAAGCAGCGCCGGCGTCCTTGTTTCGCAGTACGTTTTCAGCGATTCAATGCCCTGACCCGTGTACTTGAAACAGGAATGCGCCAGTTGCGCGGCTTTGCGCGCGCCAACATGGTGCTGCTGAGATAGCACTCCTTGCACGAGCCGTTCCGCATTCCGGCCCATGGAATCCTCGACTTCGCCCACGACGTGACCTTCTGCGCATCGGTGCTACTCGCAAATGCGTAGGGTTGGGGCCTCCGCATGTCCGCAGGCATGCCGCAAACAATGCACCCACGGCCCATGGCAAGGCGTTACTCCAGCAATCCGCAACACGACCGCTCCCTGAAGCATTCGCTGCGCGACGGCGTCGCCTTTTCGGTGATGACGGGCGGGGGCGAGAGCTATTTTTCGGCGTTCGCCCTGCATTTCAAGGCGACGGTCGCCGAAGTGGGCGTGCTCTCGTCGCTGCCGCCGCTCATCGGCTCGTTTTTCCAGTTGCTGTCCGTGACCATCGGCCGCCAACTCGGCAACCGTCGCCATGTCATCATGCTGGGTGCGGGCGTGCAGGTGTTTTCCTGGTTGCCGCTCACGCTGCTGCCGATCCTGTATCCGGACCGGGCGCTGCTCATCATCCTGCTCAGCCTGATCCTGTTCTATGCCGCGGGCAATCTGGTCACACCGCAATGGACCAGCCTGATGGGCGACCTGGTCCCGGAGCGCAGCCGCGGGCGCTATTTCTCGCACCGCTCGCGCCTGGCGAGCATCACCGGCCTGGTGGCCTTGATCGGCGGCGGCTTCATCCTGCAATCCTTCACCGATTCACTGTACGCCATCGCCGGATTCGTGAGCCTCTTTGCGGTGGCCGCGGTGGCGCGGCTGGTGTCGGCCTATCACATGGCCTGCATGGTGGACCCGCCGCTGCCGCGGCGCGAAAAACCAGCGCGCGACTGGCTGCGCGCCTGGTGGGGCACACCCGCACTGCGCTACACGGGTTTTTACGCGCTCATGCAGTTCTCGGTGGCCATCTCCGGGCCGTTTTTCACCGTGTACATGCTGCGCGACCTGGATTTCACCTACGTGCAGTTCATGGCCAATACCGCCGCTTCGGTGCTGGCGCAGTTCCTCACCCTGCGCATGTGGGGGCGCATCGGTGATGCCTTCGGTCACCGTCTGGTGCTGGCGTGCAGCGGGTTCCTGATCCCGGCGATCCCGGCGCTGTGGCTGTTCAGCGGCGACTTCTGGTATCTGCTCGCGGTGCAGGTGGTGAGCGGGGTGTTCTGGGGCGGCTTCACCCTGAGCGCCACCAACATCCTCTACGACCTGGTGCCCTCCGCCGAGCGCGTGCCCTACCTGGCCTCGCATAACGTGAGCGTGGGCATCGGCACCTTCGCGGGCGCACTGCTGGGCGGTGGGTTGTCCACACGCCTGCCCGACGCGATTACCGTCGGCGGCCACGTGCTCGAACCCACCAGCGCGCTGGTCTGGCTGTTCCTCATCTCCGCCGCCGCGCGCCTCGCCGTGGCAATTGGTTTCCTCTCCCGCATCCCCGAGACCCGCGCCGTGCGCCCCCTCACCTGGCGCGGCCTCGCCTTCCGCATCACCGGCCTGCGCCGCTGCCTGCGCCCCCGTGGGGGCGGCGGTGAAATTGCCAGAGTAAGCGCAGGAGAGGGCGCAAAACGCGGAGGCGCGGAGGACGCGGAGAGTTGTGGGACATAAGCGCGACAAAGCAATTATCCGGCGGATTTACCACCAGCCGACAGCACGGCGCCTTTCCGAAGCGCGATTAGCGCGCCGGGACAAAGGTCTTTCCTCTGCGTCCTCCGCGCCTCCGCGTCCTCCGCGTTGAACCCTCTCGTTATCTCGCCGGGCACACGCGGTTGCGGCCGCCCTGTTTGGCGTCGTAAAGGGCCTGGTCGGCGGCGCCGATGAGGCGTTCGGGCGTTTCGCCGCGGCGCGGTATGACGCTGGCGGCGCCGATGCTCACGGTGACGAAGTCGGAAACCGGCGAGGCTTCGTGGCGGATGCGCAGGCCCATCACGGCACCGCGCATGCGTTCGGCGATGTTCAGGGCGCCGGCCAGCGGCGTCTCGGGCAGGATGACGGCGAATTCCTCGCCGCCATAACGGGCGGTCACATCGATGGAGCGGCTCAGCTGAGCATCGATGGTATGGGCGATGCGGCGCAGGCATTCGTCGCCGGCCTGGTGGCCGTATACGTCGTTGAAGGCCTTGAAGTGATCCACATCGGCGATGAGCAACGATAGCGGGCGCCCGTCGCGTTCCGCACGCCGCCATTCCAGTTCCAGGTATTCGTCGAAGTGGCGCCGGTTGGCGATGCCGGTCAGGCCGTCGCGGCGCGACAGGCGCTGCAGTTCGCGATTGGACTCGGCCAGGCGGCGGTTGATGTCCTCCACCTCCGCCCGTGAGCGCTCCACCGCCGCGAGCGCCTCGGCCACGTGCCGCTCGGCCTCCTTGCGCTGGGAGATGTCGCGGGCGGCCACCAGGATGCGGTACTGCCCGCCATGGTTGATGCCGCTGAAGGAGGCCTCGGCCGGATAGCGGGTGCCGTCCTTGCGGACCAGCTCGCCCTCGGCCATGACGACCGCCCCTTTCCGCAGCTGCGCGATCAACTTCTCGAAGCGCTGTTCCTCATCCGCCCCGGCCAGCGTTGACCAGTGCACGAACAGGGCGGGGTGCTGGCCGATCAGTTCCTCGCGCGCGTAGCCGAGGTTCACGCAGCCTACGCGGTTCACGTCGAGGATATTGCCTGCGGCGTCACTCAGGAACATGGCCTCGCTGGCGTATTCGAACAGGGCCTTGAACTGCTCGGTGGCGCGCAGGGCCTGCTCGACAGCCACACGTTCGCGCAGGTCCTGGAAGGCCACCACGGAACCCTCGGCCTTGCCGTCGCGCAGAATGGGGGTGGACACCACGGACACCGGCAGCGTGCGGCCGTCCTTGCGCCGGAACTCGGTACGCTCGGGGGCGAAGCGCAGGCCTTTGGCCACGGCGCGGGCACGCTCCAGGGCGTGGCGGTGGGTACCGATGCCGTTGCCGTTGCGGATCACCAGGCGCCGACTCGACATGCCGATGAGTTCGTCCCGGCGCCAGCCGAGCAGCTGTTCCGCCGCGGGGTTGGCAAAGGTGATGCGGTCGCGCTGATCCTGTACGTAGAGACCTTCGCCCATGGTGGCGGTGATTTCGCGCAGGCGCTGGCGTTCGGCATCAAGTTCCTGGGTGTAGCGGCGCGCCAGGTTCATGGCCCGCTTGCGCGTGGTGGCGAGCGACAGGGTGATGGCGAACAACAGGGTGCTGATGATGGTGCCTGAACCCAGGATCAGTCCTTCGGCGCTGCGGTCGATGCCTTCCTCGAACCTGGGCAGGGAGCTGACCCGCAGGGTCCAGCCGTGGCGGGCCAGGGGCACGTCGACCATGCGCGTAAACAGCGGCGCGTGCCCTGCCGCGTCCGGATGGCTGTCGTAGAGGCGCCGCCCCGTTTCGTCGCCGTCGAACACCTGCACGCGCAGGCTCGGGAATTCGCGCTGGAGCACGTCACTCATGAAGTGGGCGATGTCGAGCGGAGCGAGCACGAAGCCGAGGAGGCGCTCTTTCCGTTGCTCCACGGAGTATGCCTCGCCGCGGTACACGGGGGCATAGAGGGCTACGGTGACACGCCGGCGTTGCGGCATGGCGACCTGTGCGCTCAGGGTCACCTCGCCGCTCTCGCGGGCTTGCAACAAGGTCGTGCGGCGCACCGGATCGGACAGCAGGTCGAACCCAGGCGGCGGGCTGCCTTCGTGTTGCGGTTCCACGTAGAACACCGGGGCATAGAACGGGCGCTCGCCGGGCGGATCGAGCCGGAAATCCCCCACGAAGTCCCGCGCCACGTCGCGCATGAAGGCCTCGTAATTGTCGTGCGGTACCCAGGGCGCGAAGGCCACCGACAGCACGCCGCCGAAGTAGTCCTCCAGCCGCTGGCTGCGCACGTAGTCGTGCCACGCCCGGTGCTCGACCCGATCCGAGGCACGGAACAGTCCCTGCGCGCCCCGCACCACCTGCTCGAAGGACTGCATGCGAAAGCGCAGGCATTGGCCGATCTCCTCCGCGCTGCCGGTGAAACGGTCGAGGGCGCGTGCGGTGATCTGGTCGCGCGCCTGGTTCCAGGCCAGCAACGTGGCGAATCCGGACAACACGGCGATTAGGAAGGCGAGCAGCCAACCGCGTTCGGTGTGGGTGTTGAGGGCGGGCTCCTGCCGGGCTGCCGCGTCGCCTCCACGGGAGGACTGGAGCACAAGATCCCTCTAGATGCAGGGCCGGTCATCCACGACCGGCGGCGAGTGGAAACCCGGGCGGGCGCCCGCAGTTTTGTTGAGAGAATAGACGAAATGCCTGCCGGGTCAGGCGTCCAGGTCGGGTATCAGCTCGCTTTCCAGGCGTGTGATGGCGTCCTTGAGCAGCAGTTTGCGTTTCTTCAGCCGGCGTACCTGAAGCTGGTCGGCGCAGGGGTCGTTGTTGAGCGCGGCGATGGCACGGTCCAGATCGCAGTGCTCCGTGCGAAGCTCGGCCAAGCGCTGGGCGATTTTTTCGGGCGAGTCGAACATACGGCGGACCACTGGCTGGGAGTCCAGACAATAACGCCGACGCCCATCCAGTTCCAGTGATGAATCACCGCTTTTTGCCAACCGTGTTCACGGCGCCGCCGATAATCAGGCGGCACCCGGCTGCAGGGCTGGTACGTGACGGTGCAGGAACCAGCGGTCCAGGACCAGGCGGCGCGTGAGCGTGGCATTGCCGAGTACCTGCCGGCCGAGCGCGGCGCGCCAGCGTTCCGGTAGCGGCAGCTCCAGACGGCGCCCGCCGCCGAGCCGCGCCCGCAGGCGCTCGTCATAGCTGCGCAGCCGTACGGCCCGGTAGTCGCCGTCCGCTTCGAGGAGGGTCTGCGCGGCGAGCAACGCCGATTCAACGGCCGGACGGATGCCTTCCCCGGACTGCGGATAGGCCAGCCCTGCCGCGTCGCCGATGAGCAGGGCGCGATCGGCATAGCGCGGGCGCGGGCTTGGGCGCCGGTGCAGCAGGTAGGCATGCCCGTGGAAACGTGACGGGATGTCGTCGGGCAGGCGCCCTTCGGCCTTGAGCCAGGTCACGAACGCCGACAGCTCGCGGCCGAGCTGGCCACCCGCCTCGCGGCCGAGGCCGACGTTCAGCCAGCCGTCCTTCTGGAAGCACCAGCCGTAGCCCTTCAGATCGCGGGTGAAGTACAGCTCGGGGGTTTCGCCCGCCACGGCGCAACGCGCCTGTTGCTCGGCGGTGAGCGCGAACTCCACTTCCTGGGCCGTTACCGGTTGCTCGTTGCGGCCGAGGTCCGCGCCGAGGTGACGTGCGATGGGGCAGTAATGCCCGCCTGCGCCAATGAGCAGGGGGGTGTGGATGTCACCGTTGATGCGCCAGCCCTTGCGCACACGTTCGAGACTTTGCAGGCCTTCGCCGAGGGCTAGGCGTGCGCCACTGCGTCGCAGCAGGAAATCATCGAATTCGCAGCGGCGCAGGCCGTAACTGACCACGCCGTCATAACGGTGTACGAAGGCCGGCCCATCCACGAGCCCGGTGCGGAAGCCGCGGATGGGTTGCAGCACGTGCTCCGCGCCATAGACGGCCGGATCGATCTCCAGTGTCTCGAGCACCTCCGGCGTGACCCAGCCGGCGCACACCTTGTCGCGCGGAAACGGCTTGCGATCGAGGACCAGCACGTCCAGGCCGGCGTCCACCAGTGCGCGCGCGCAGGTGGCCCCGGCCGGGCCACCGCCGATGATCACCGCGTCGACGATGCGCATCATGCGCGCGCCCCATACAGGTGGGCGCGCGTCCAGGGCGGCTGATACCCGCGCGGCCGACTGAACACCACCTGGAACAACTGCAGCTCGCCTTCCGCGAAACTGGCGTGGGAGGAGGCCAGGTAGAGGCGCCAGGCGCGCACGAAGTTCTCATCGAACATGGCCCGCACCTGGTCCACGTGCTCGTCGAAGCGCGCCAGCCATTGCAGGCAGGTCTGGGCGTAGTGGGCGCGCAGGTTTTCCACGTCGAGTACCGTGAACCGCGGTTCGAAGATGGTCTGCATTTCGCCCAGGGTCGGCGGATAGGCGCCCGGGAAGATGTGCCGGGCAATCCAGCCGCCGAGCGGTTCGCCGCGATGTTGGCCGATGGTGTGGATCAGGCCGCGGCCGTGGGGACGCAGGCAGTTGTCGATGACCCGTCCGAGCGCGGGCAGGTTTTCCATGCCCACGTGCTCCAGCATGCCCACGGACACGAAGGCATCGAACTGACCGCGGATGTTGCGGTAGTCGTCCTCGATGTATTCGATGCGGTCGTCCAGGCCTTCGCGGCGCGCGCGCTCGCGGCAGTAGGCGATCTGCTCGCGGGAGATGTTGTAGGCCTTCACCTTGACGCCGTAGTGGCGTGCCATGTGCCGTGCCAGTCCGCCCCAGCCGCAGCCCGCTTCCACCACGGTTTCGTTGGCCTGCAGGTTGAGCTTGCGGCACACCAGATCGAATTTGGCGAACTGTGCGCTTTCCAGGCTGGCGCCCGGTTCCGGGTAGTAAGCGCAGGTGTAGGCCATCTCCTTGTCCAGCCACAGCGCGTAGAAGCTGTTGCCGATGTCGTAATGGTGATGGATGTTCTCGCGCGACCCGCTCAGGTCGTTGATGCTCCGGTGCAGCAGCCGCGCCAGTGGGAAGCGGCTGTCCAGCGCTGCCGGGCGGGCGCGCAGAATGGCGCGCATGAAGACGGCGAGATCACCCTCCACCTCGATGCCGCCACTGCTGTACTCCTCACCGAAACAAAGGGATGGATTGAGCATGAGCCGCCACAGCGCGGTGCGATCGGCGATGCTGGCCTCGACCCGTGGCGGTCTTCCGCTGTGCAGCTCGCTGCCGTCCCACAGACGCACGCTCAGGTCCGGTTTACCAATGAGGTTCAGAAAACGGCCGAGCGCCGTCCGCTCCAGCCCGCTGGCAGGGATGCGCGCCGGGCGCCGCATCGCGGCCACCTCGCCCGGAACCAGGTTTTCCGTGGGAACAGAGTCTCGTTGGTCGTGCATAGTGCAAATTCCGTGCATGGTCATGCCCGGCACTCCCGGGCCGCCCGAAAAAGGCTAGGCGATGCCCGCCACTGCTGCCACTTACCAGGGCAGAACCTCGCCGCTGAAACGAAAGAACCGTCCCGATTCCTTCAGTGTGAGCCGGTCGATGAGCCCGTGCATGGCACGTACGCTTGTTTCCGGCGTTAGGCTGCTCTCGGGCCCGCCCATGCGTGTGGCCACCGCGCCCGGGTGGAGCAGGCAGAGGGTGATGCCGCGCGGACGCAGTTCCTCCGCGAGGCCGCGCGCCAGGGCGTTCAGGGCCGCCTTGCTGCTGCGGTAGTAGTAGTCGCCGGGCCAGCCGATGTCGGCGATGCTGCCCATGTGGCTGGTGGTGAACACCACCTGGCGCCGCTCACTGCGCGCCACGTTGTCGACCAGCGCCTCGGTGATGCGGGCCGCGCCCAGGGTGTTCACGGCGAAGGTGTGCAGCCAGTCGTCGAAGCGCAGGCGCCCGAGCGCCACCTCGCCCTTCTCCAGGTAAGTGCCGGCGTTGTTGATGAGCAGGTCGAGCGGTGTGTCGCCGAGGGCGCGGCGCACGGCATAGGCGTCGTCCGTGGACGTGACGTCCAGCCGCATGACGGTGACATCCCCGTGGCCGCGGGACAATTCGTGCAGGGCATCGGCCTCCGCCGGATGGCGGCAGGTGGCATAGACGCGCCAGCCTTCCGCCGCCAGCTCGCGGACCCACGCGAGGCCGAGACCGCGGTTGCCTCCGGTGATGAGTGCGCTTGGCATGCTGGAAGTGTAGGAAGCCCGTCGCTGCGGTGATGATTGCGCGGTTCGTTTACCTCCCTCTCCCTGAGGGCTGTCACTTAGTCACATTTCGCCGTTGTAGCCAGCCCTTTTTACCCCCTCTCCCTCCGGGAGAAGGACAGGAAGAGGGGATCCAAAACACCGATGAAATCCCACCATGCATCGGACCGTGCATACGCCTACGGCGGGCTTAAACTCGTGGCATGGGCGAGGTACGCATCGGCACCTCCGGTTACCAGTACGACCACTGGCGCGGCATCCTCTATCCGGAGTGCTTAGCGAAACGGCACTGGTTCGAGGCCTATACGCAGCGCTTCGATACGGTCGAGATCAACAACACCTTCTATCGCCTGCCCGACGCCCGCGTCTTCGAGCGCTGGCGCGAGGCGGCGCCGCCGGGCTTTTTGTATGCACTCAAGTTCAGCCGCTACGGCTCCCATCGCCGGCGTCTTCTCGACCCGCAGAACTCGGTGACCCACTTCATCGACGTGGCCAGCCGGCTCGAACCCGTGCTCGGGCCCATCCTGGTGCAACTGCCGCCGCGCTGGGATGTGAACGTGGAACGCCTCGACACCTTCCTGGCCTTCGCCCCGCGTCGCTATCGCTGGGCCGTGGAGGTGCGCGACCCGCGCTGGCTGACCCATGCGGTGTTCGCGACGCTCGCCCGGCACGGTGCTGCGCTGTGCATCCATGATCACATCAAAGATCACCCGCGCGAAATCACCAGCAACTGGGTCTACCTGCGCTACCACGGCGCGGCCACCGCGACCGGTTCCTACAGCCGCACCCGACTCGCCCGCGAGGCGGATTTCATCCGTGACTGCCTGGGGCGTGGCCGTGATGTGTATGCCTACTTCAATAACGATCAGCAAGGCCACGCAGTGCGCAACGCCCTGCAACTCAAAAAATTGATGAGTTCCTGACCCGAAGCGGCGTCTATGGTTCCTGGAGGACCCTGGCGAGGACTGTCCACGATGGAGCGCGTTCCGGTGACGTCACCCGAGGGCGGTTTCCGCATCATCGCGAAAACCGCACGCTCCGAGGCGGCGACCATGATCCTGCACCCGGGCGAGACCACCGGCGGCCCCGACAATCGCCACGCCGGCGACCAGTGGTTGTACGTGGTGGCGGGCCGCGGCGAGGCGGTGGTGGAGGGGCGCGAGGTTTCGCTCGGTGAAGGCGATCTGCTTATGATCGAAGCCGGCGAACGTCACGAGGTGCGCTGCCTCGGCGACGCGCCCCTGGAGACGCTCAACATCTACGCCCCCCCGACCTATTGACTGAGGCGAGCCGTGGATCGCATCGAGATCGAACGCCCGGCCTGGCGGCCCTTCCTGGATGAGTTCAGCCGGCGTCATCACGGCTGGCGGGTGACCTTGGGGGTGATCGACACCGAGGTGTTGCGCCGCACCATGGAGGCAGAGGCCCACCTCGTCACCGCGGACGCGTTGTTCGAAGGTATGGAGCTGGAAGTGGATGCCGAGGGCGAACAGCTCGCCATCGTGCTCGGGCTCGAACATGCCTTATCCCGACACGCCCTGCGCGCACCGCGCCGCCTGTTCGTGGAGACCGAGGCGAGCGGGGCGGAAGAGGGGTTGCGCGTCGATGCCATGAACGGCTCGACGCTGCTCATGCGGTTTCGCGTCACGGCGCCGCCCGAAGCGCTGAACGGTTTGGCCGACACGGAACACTGATGAGTGACGTCATCGTCGATGCGGCCGGCACGCACCTGGACGGTTTTCTGGATGTGCCGGCGCATGCGCGCGGCCTGGTGGTGTTCGCGCACGGCAGCGGCAGCACGCGTTTTAGCAATCGCGATCGCTATGTGGCCGACGAGCTGAACCTGAACGGCTATGCGACCCTGCTGTTCGATCTGCTCACGGTGGAGGAATACCGCGAAGACACCGAGACCGGCCTCATCCGCCACAACGTGGGCCTGCTCGCCGATCGCCTCACGGGCGCCGTCGACTGGGCAGGCACGCAGACCTCGCTCAAGTCATTACCCGTCGGCCTGTTCGGCAGCGACACGGGCGCCGCCGCAGCGCTGGCGACCGCCGCCGAGCGTGCCGCCAACGTGCAGGCCATCGTGTCCCAGGGCGGCCGGCCCGATCTCGCCGGCAATGCACTGCCCTGGGTGAAGGCGCCCACGCTGCTCATCGTCGGCGGTCACGACGTGCGCGGCCTCGAAGTCAACCGCCACGCCGCCACCTTCCTGCGCGGCGAAAACCGCATCGCCCTGGTGCCGGGCGCCGGACACACCTTCGACGAACCCGGCGCGTTGCAGAGCGTCGCCGAGCTGGCCCGCGATTGGTATCACGACTGGCTGCGCGCGCGCTGAGTCGACCACCGGCGCATGCTCACGCCGGGGTGCGCCCTTCACCGGCCTCTTCGTGGGTCACACCGTCACGGATGTGATAAATGCGTTGGAAGGTGGGGATGATTTTCTCGTCGTGGGTGACGACGATGACCGCCGTTTCGAACTTGCGCGCCATGTCGTTAAGAATTCGGATCACCGCCATGGCGCGCTGTGAATCCAGCGGCGCCGTGGGCTCGTCGGCGAGGATCACCGGCGGGCGGTTGACCAGTCCGCGCGCGATGGCCACGCGTTGCTGTTCGCCGCCGGAGAGCTGCGAGGGCATGGCGCGGGCGCGGTGTTGCACGTCCAGGGCGCCGAGCAGTTCCAGCGCGCGGCGGCGCGCCTCGCCATCGGGTACACCGGCGAGCATGGGCAGCAGCGCGACGTTGTCGGTGACGTCGAGGAACGGGATCAGATACGGCGCCTGGAACACGAAGCCGATGCGGTCGCGCCGCAGGGCGCGCAAATCACGGACCTTCCAGCGGTCGTCATAAATCACCTCATCACCGAGGGTCATGCGCCCGGCGGTGGGTTCGATGACCGCGCCGAGGCACTTCAGCAGTGTGCTCTTGCCGGACCCGGAAGGCCCGACCAGCCCGACCACTTCACCAGGCGCCACCACCATGTCGACGCCGCGCAAGGCGTCGACGGCGGTATCGCCTGCGCCGTAACGTTTGCGCAGCCCTTCGATGCGAATGCCTTTACCCACTCATCCTCCAATGGCCTCGGCCGGGTCTACGCGCAGGGCGATGCGAATGGCGATGAGGCTCGCCAGCACGCAGATCACCAGGACGGCGAAAAATCCCGTCAGCGAATCGAACGGCATCAACAGCACGTATTTCGGAAACATCGGCGCCGCGAAGGTGGCGGTAATCTTGCCGACCACGAAGCCGATCACCCCGAGGGCGATGGCCTGCTGCAAGATCAATGCGGCGATGGTGCGATTGCGGGTGCCGATCAGTTTCAGCACGGCAATCTCGCGGATCTTGTCCATGGTCAGCGTGTAGATGATGAACGCCACCACGGCGGCGCTCACCAGGGCCAGGATCGCCAGGAACATGCCGATCTGCCGGGCCGAGGTGGCGATGAGCTTGCCCACCAGGATCTGTTCCATCTGCGCGCGGTCGTACACCTGCAAGCGCTTCCAGCGCCGGATGGGTTCGGCCACGTCCTGCGGCAGGTGCCCGTCCTGCACCTGGACCAGGATGGCATTGACGAAGTTGTTGGCGGTTTGGGTGGCGACCACGGCATCGAGGAGGCCCGGTACCGGCTGGGCGAAGGTGGGATTCTGCGCCGTGCGGCGGCGCTGCATGAGGATGGCGTCGTTGTCCTTGAGGAACTGCGCCTCCTGTGCGCCCTTCAACGGAATGAACACCATGGGATCGCCGCTGGACGAGACCATGCGGCGGGTCAGCCCCACCACGGTGTAGTGCTGGCGGCGGATCTGAATGCGGTCGCCGAGGGCGAATCCCGTGGCGAGGTCGGCGACGGCCTCGTAATGCCCGCGCGTGATCTGTCGCCCGGCCACCAGATAAGGCGGCCAGCCGGGACTGCCGGGGCCGCCCGCGACGATGCCGGTGACCATTGCCCGCACGTCCCTGTCGCCCTTGCGCACCGGCATGGTCAGGTAGGTGACGTTGGCGGCGCGCGCGACCCCCGGCAGCACGGCGATGCCGCGCCACAGATCGTCATAGACGCTGGACGATTCCGCGTAGGGACCGAGCGTGTCCTTTTGCACCACCCACAGGTCGGCGCCGCTGTTGTCGAGCAGCACCTTGGCGTCTTCGACCATGCCGCGGTAGACGCCCGCCATCACCAGGGTGACGCCGATCAACAGGCCGAGTCCGACGCCGGTAAAGATGAACTTGCCCCAGGAATGCAGGATGTCCCGACCGGCGAGGCTGATCATGGCGAGGCCTTCGTGAGGCGTTCGACCACGTGGATGCGGCTCTTGGTGCTGAGCGCCTGCCCGCTGTGCACCACCACCCGATCGCCGGCCTTCACGCCGCGGCGGACCTGCACGCGGCCGTCGAGATCACTGGCGCCCAAGGCCACCGGCGTGAACGCCAGTTCGCCATCCCTGATCAGCCACACGCCCAGGCGGCCGTCGATGCGCTTGATGGCGGCATTGGGGATCACCGGCGCCGCGGGCAAGGCCGGCAGCGCCACCGTGACCTCCGCCAACTCGCCGAGCGGCGGCAGGTTCTGCGGCAGCTCCGCGAACACCACCTTCGCCAGGGTCTCTTCGGTGACCGCATCGGCGCGCGGCTCCACACGCAGCACCCGTCCGGCGAGGTGTTCGTTTGAGCGGGAGCGCAACACGATGTGCGCATTCAAATCCGCTTGCAGGCCGTTGGCGCTGATCTGGTCGAAGCGCGTGTCGATCCAATAGCGCGTCGGGTCGATGACCTCCACCACGGGCTGCCCGGCCACCACCGTGGTGCCCGGGTCCGCCGCGCGCGCGATCACCAGCCCGTCCACCGGCGCCGTCAGGCGCAGGTTGGCCCGCTGCGCGCGCAGGGCCTGGCGGTCCGATTGCAACCGGGCGATCTCCTCGCGCGCGCCCGCCAGCGCGGCCTCGGCGATTTGCCGTTCCTGTAACTTGGCGGCAAACATCTCCTCGCTCACCAAGCCCTCTGCACGCAGTCCCTCATAGCGTCGCGCCTGTGCTTGCGCAAAGGTATTGCGTGCTTCGGCCTCGCGCAGCACCGCCTGCGCGCGCTTCAATCCTGCCTCCGCGGCACGGATGCGATCATCGAGGTCGACCGGGTCCATTTCACCGAGCACCTGGCCGGCCGCCACCCGATCGCCCACCTGCACATCCAGCCGCATCACACGCCCGGCGTAGGTGGGGCCGATCTTGTAGGTATACCGCGCCTCCACGGTGCCGGTGCCGAACAGGGCCGGTGTGATGGCCTCTTCCTGCACCGTGATGGCCGTGACCGCCACCGGTGCGAGGGGGCCGGATCGCACGGCCACATAGACGAAAAGTGCGAGTAGCGGCAGGACGACGGCGAGCAGCGCCAGGGTGCGCCGTTGCAGTGGCAAGTGCGTCATTTGCAGGCTCCTATGCCGCGGCGATAGACGGCGAAGACGCCGGGCGCCTGGCGGCGAATGCGTGTGACGTCACCGGCGAGCAGCGACTGCATCACCAGGCCCTGGACGGTTCCGATGAAGAGCACGACGGCATCGTCGATGTTGAGATCGGCCGCCAGCTCACCGTTTTCCTTGCCGCGCTTCATCAAGGCCCTGAGCAGCTTGCCGTAACGCTCGATCAGGGTCGTGGCCATGCGTTTGGCGGGTGTATTCTCCGCACGCTGCAATTCGCCGAACATCACCCGTGGAACCCCCGGGTGTTCGGTGATGAACCCGATGTGCGCCATGAACATGGTTTCGAGGGCGGTGCGCACGTCGGGCGCGCCCGCCGCCGCCTTCTCGACCCGCGCCAGCAACCGCGCCGCCACCCAGTCCATCACTGCCTGCAACACCGCGTCCTTGTTGGGGAAATGACGAAACAACGCGCCCTGAGTGAGGCCCATGCGCTTGGCGATGGCCGCAGTGGTGATCTCGCTGGGGTTTTGTTCCGCAGCCAGATCAATGACCGCCGCGACCGTCTCCTCACGACGCGCCTCGGCCGGCAGATGCTTGGGATGACGGGACATCGGTATCTCACGAAAGAAAGTAATCGATTACTAGCTTACGCCCGACGCCGGAGCTGTCAAGCGGGGATGCATCGCCTCGGCTCAAGGGTTTCTGTCCTTACCGAGTGGTAAGGGAGACGAGCGCATGGATGCGCGAAGTACGACCCCATGGATGGGGGAGGTAGACCGCGCCGGGAGCAGGCGGTCGAGAGCGACGCAGGGAGCGGTTGCCGAGGGTTGGGGAGAGGGGATCAATTCAGCCCGTAGGTCACGTTGCGAAGCTACGTGACATCTTCACCGCGGAATGTCAGGTAGTGCTGCGCGCAACCTGACCTACAACGGAAGGCGTGGCGCACGTGGGCAACACATCGGGGGTATCCATCAAGACAACGGCTCAGCGCATTGCCCGCACCGCGGGACGATTCTCCGGATCAACGCACTCGACCACCCGCTTGTCACCGTTCACGGTACGGGTGATGAAGGGATAGACGTCGGTGTAGCCGAGGATGTCCGTCACCAGCAGCACCAGAAACACAAAAATAGCGGCGCCCAGCACATCCCCACCGGCGGGCAGTTCGTCGAGGCGTGCGGCCAGTTCGTCGGTCTCCTCGGGCGTGAGCGCCGCGACGCGCGCCTCCAGATCGGCCGGGTCGACGCCGAGCGCTGTCAGCCGGGCGCGCAGATCGTCGCGGGCCAGCAGCGTACGCAGTTCGTCACGCTTGTCAGCGGCAAACAGCGCCTCTGTGGTAACAATCCCCGCCGCCGCCCGCGGTAAATGAAGGGCGCCCACGCCCACGCACAGCGTGAGCAGGGCGCAGAGCATCCGTGCCACCATGAAGAGACATCCCTCGCACGGTCATCCGTGACGGACAAAGCATAGAACATGCTCCCGAGCGTGGCCGCCGCCCATGCCCCGGACCACCAATCCCAGGAACACCATCCCGTAGGAGCGGCCTAGGGCCGCGATTCCGCCCCCGCACCGACCCAACTGCACCCCCGAGCCTGCTGAGACGCCGTGTGTCCACCCCACATCTCGCCTAGCTCGGCTTTCACAGGCGACGACCTGTACCGATGCCCCTGGTGGGGCACCGGCTCAAAATTGCCTTCATCCAGAACCACGATGACCGAGTCGAACGCTAAGACTTCAGAACAAGCAACTGGGCGTATCCGCCCTGTAAAGCGTGTTAGATGGCGATTTGCCGTTCATCTATGTTGAATGGTCAAATTGCCGTATATTTCCGGCATGGCCGGATGCGGCCAACACCGCGCCACTCAAGGAAAAATCGGCAATGGAGTGGTGCAGATGACGTTGATATTGGTAGATCGGACGTTCAATTAATAGTTATACGTAAGAAGACCATGGGCAGCCTTCGGCAAGCAGCAAGATGGATCGTGCTAGTTGGCGGGGTGCTGCTTGGGCTGCTGTATTTGAACGGTGCCGCTGGAAACTGGTGGATCTCGTGGGGAC
>Ga0265293_10001869_pt1 | contig 44372 bp, 50 predicted proteins | sample Munlanlewell138R_FD_192505 | JGI IMG/M metagenome (GOLD analysis project Ga0265293, IMG submission 192505) | Leachate microbial communities from a municipal landfill in Southern Ontario, Canada - Leachate well 138R | ecosystem: Engineered > Solid waste > Landfill > Unclassified | place: Canada... | reverse complement strand
GTAAGGTGCTTACACTTCAAGCATCTGCTAACTACAAGATCGGTCTATCCGACACAACCCTTGACTTCACAGTTAAGAAGGTTACCGCAGAAGACATTCTCGCTAGCAAGAATGCTTCCTTGATTCAGGCTTCTGTCAAGGTTCCTTTCTAGGATTCCGACAAACAAGAACCACCCGAGTTTCTCGGGTGGTTTTTCTATGCCGTTTTCTGAGGTCAGTTGCAGCCTTGCACGAGGGCACTTAGGGTTAGCAGGCGGAGATCACTAAAGTTCAGTGCATCGGCCTCAGGTAACTGATGAAGCAGGATATCGTGATCCAATTCTTGAATTGTCATTCTTAAGCGTTCTAGGCTTTCCTCTTTCTTCGTTAGTTCGTGTAGCTCCCCATAGATTAGGCATAATAGAGAGAAATAACGAATGCGTAGGAAAGGATCAAGGGTGTTTGCCAGGCCTCGCTTGGCTAACGCCTTTCCTTCTTGGAGCATGCCGCGATGCCAGAGGACTCTTGCAGTTAGATACTGAAGTTCGGGATCCGGAGGAACAATAGGAACAGGGGCGCTTAGTGCCGTTGCACAAGTACTCAAATCTCGCAGAAATAGCGTGATGGGTGATGGTGGCAATTGATCAAGGTAGTGGTGGCACTTCTCTGTAAGTAGGATACAGTGTTTTGCCGCCTCAAGAATCAAATGATCGCCTAATAGATCTGCCGTTGATGTTTGGAGCTGCTGGGACCAGTCCCTGAGATTACCAAGGGAAGGCGTAGCTACTCCGTTCTCTACCTTACTCAAGAAGCTTGCAGATGCTGTGCCTGCCACATCTCCCTGCCGCATGCGAAGTTGCCTGCGCCTCTGCTTGAGTCGCGATCCTAGTAACTGCATACCCCAACCCCCTAAAATATGGACAAGCCCATCCCTTTGAGACAGAGTTTACCATAAAACATGGAAACAGGCAACGCCTCCCATTATTGACAGTACCCGCCTCTGAACAGTATAATGAATTGAGTTCGTCCAAAACGAGGTGACTTCTGTAGTGGATAACAAAAGGATTCAGATCCGCATCCCTGCCCATCTGTTGGACCAGGTGGATAGTATCGCCCAGGAAAATCAGATTAATCGCAGTCAGTTTATACAAAATTGCATCCAGGTGTATATAATGGAGCGAGAGCCTCGCTGTATTAAAGAAAAACTGCGAGTAGGCTATCAGATAATGGCTGACTTGAATCTGCGTCTAGCAGAAGAAGACTGCGGTGATGAATTGCTAGAAGACTACGAGCGCCGATTGGCGGAGGCTGAATAGAGTGGAAAATGTATCACGCGGGGACATCTTTTATGCCAATTTAAACCCCGTTATCGGTTCTGAGCAAGGGGGCGTAAGACCCGTCTTGGTCCTGCAGAACGATATCGGGAACAAGTACAGCCCGACGACGATTGTTGCTGCCATTACCTCGCGCATTAAAAAGGCCAAGTTGCCAACCCATGTTGAACTAGCCAGTGAGCATTTTTCTCTAGAAAAGGAGTCCGTTATTCTCCTCGAACAGGTACGCACTATCGATAAGAGGCGTCTTAAAGAGAAGATTGCCCATCTAGACGATGAAACCATGAATAAGATCGATGAAGCGCTGCAAATCAGCCTCGGTCTGACCAAAATGTGATGATCCAGCAAAACACTCCTTTCGTGGGTGTTTTTATTTGAACTTAGGAGGGGTATCGATGCCAAAGGATAGACCTGTGATTGGCCTACTCTGCGCACATGAACAAGAAAAACGGGATCGCTGGTTTGTTGCCACAGCGTATATTCAAGCCATAATCAAAGCCGGGGGGATTCCCATTCTTATACCGTACCAACCCAAGGAGCAGATATTCCACATTCTTGAGGGCTTGGACGGTCTTGTTTTGCCAGGTGGCGATGATGTGGATCCAGGCCGTTTCGGCGAGAATCCTATAGCTCAGTGCGGTACGATCGATCCCCAGTGGGATGATCTGGATTTATGGGCAGCAGGTTTTGCCCTTGAGCGTAACATGCCCATTCTAGCTATTTGCCGGGGTTGTCAGGTCTTGAACGTAGCCCTAGGAGGCACGCTGATCCAAGACATTCCGACCCAAGTAAGAGACTCCATAAAGCACGCCCAGCAAGCTCCTAGATGGTATGCCTCTCATGACATTAGCGTCCAGTCTGCAAGCCTGCTTGGAAACATTTGGGGAAACGATTCCAAAAAGGTAAACTCCTACCACCATCAATCCATTGCCAAGGTCGGCAAGGGACTGCGCATTGTGGCTTCCGCACCAGATGGAATTATTGAAGCCGTCGAGAGTAGTGAACACCGCTTTGTCTTAGGGGTTCAGTGGCATCCTGAACTGATGACAGAACACTATCCAGTGGCCGGTAGGATTTTCGAACATTTTATCCAAGCGTCGCTTGAGAGCTGAGTTTTCGGCAGGATTTGCACTCCCTTGCGGTGAACATGGAAGTTATGTGCAATTTGAGGAGGGAATATCTTGCTAGTTATTAGAAATGCAACACTATACACCATTACTGATGGAATCAAAGAGGGATCCTTGCTCGTTGATGACCAGGGGAAGATAGCCAGTATAGGCGATGTTGATATGGAGATTCCAATGGGAGCGACTGTGATCGATGCCAGCGGAAAGATCCTTATGCCAGGTATGATTGATGCCCACGGTCATGCAGGAGTCTACGAAGAAGGTCTAGGATTCGAAGGTTCCGACGGAAACGAGATGACCGATCCCGTCACGCCCCACTTACGGACTATTGATGCCATTAACCCACACGAAGAAGGCATTATCGAGGCCTTAAGGGCAGGCGTTACTGCCATGTGCATTTTGCCTGGAAGCGCAAATGTGATCGGGGGGCAAGGCGTAACCGTTCATATGCATGGCAATACTGTAGAAGATATGATTATTAAAGAAGATGGCGGCCTGAAAATTGCCTTTGGCGAGAATCCCAAGCGTGTCTATTCTGGCCAGAAGAAGACTCCGTCGACTCGCATGGCTACCGCCGCCGTTTTGCGCGAGAATCTGGTCAAAGCCCAGAACTACATGGCTAAACAGGAACAAGCGAAAGACGATCCAACCAAGTTTGTTGAACGTGATCTGAAAATGGAAGTGTTAGTAAGGGTGCTGAAACGGGAGATTCCTGTTCGGGCACATGCCCACCGGGCCGATGATATCATGACTGCCCTGAGGATTGCTAAAGAGTTTAACCTCGACATAAGTATTGAACACTGCACCGAGGGCCACAAGATTACCAAGGAACTAAAGGAAGCAGGCGTCTGGGCCCTTGTGGGACCAACGATTAGTAATCGCTCTAAAGTAGAACTGCAAGAACTTTCCTTTACCACCCTCAAGGTCTTGTGGGAAGAAGGCATTCCGGTGACAATTACCATGGATCACCCTGTAGTCCCAGTCGGATATCTGCCTACAGCCGCAGGCTACGCTGTCAAGGCGGGGCTTCCTTACGAAGAAGCATTGAAGGCGATTACACTGAACCCTGCTAAAGTATTGGGGATTGCAGATCGCTACGGCTCCCTTGAAGTTGGGAAAATGGCCGATCTTGTTTTGTGGAGCGGAGATCCTTTGGAGATCCAGTCCCAGGTGGAGCAGGTATTCATCCATGGTGAGGTCGTCTACAGTCGCTAGTTGCGCCAGGGAGGAAAAATCGTGTTGATTCTAGAATCCGCCAGTCCCAGTCAGACTCTGGAGATTGGTCAAACTATAGCAAAATCACTTCTGCCCGGCGATTTGGTGAATCTCAATGGCACGTTGGGGGCAGGAAAGACACTCTTGGTCAAGGGAATAGGGCAGGGGCTGGGAATCGATCCTGGCCTTGTTACCAGTCCTACCTTCGCGATCATTAACGAATATGAGGGAACCAAGTTCCCTCTCTATCATTTTGACCTCTATCGTCTAGAGAGTGATCTTGAATTGGAGCAGATCGGCTTTGAGGAGTACTTTTTTGGCCAAGGCATTACGGTCGTGGAGTGGGGCGATTTGTTCAAGCACTTTCTGCCAGAACAGCGTCTAGACATCGTTCTTGAAAGCTTGGGAACCGAGGAGAGGCAGCTTTCGGTGATGGGATACGGTAAGCGGGGTCTAGAACTTGAAGAACAGTTGAGGAGGCTTTTTCCTTGTACGTCTTAGGTATCGACACATCAACTACGACTGGCGGGGTAGCCCTACTCAACGACGACCAGCTCGTGGGTGAATTTGTCTTGAATATTCGCACAACCCATTCTGAAAGACTTCTACCAGCACTAGAGGAACTCCTAACCTCAGGAGGTATTGAGGTTGCTCAAGTGGGCTTACTTAGTGTTGTTACGGGGCCAGGCTCCTTTACTGGCCTCCGTATCGGTGTGGCTACCGCCAAAGGATTGAGCCATGCCTTAGGTATCAAGGTAGTGGGAGTAACGACTCTAGAGGGCTATGGTTGGCAATTTAAGTGCTTTCCAGGCATAGTTCTAGCGTTGGTGGATGCCCGCCGAGAGAATGTCTTTTGGCAAGCGTTTCGCCAAGGAGTCGCTGTCAATCGTCCTGCTTGGGGAACACTTGACGAAGTTCTGGACTGGGCTAGACGCTCGCAAGAGCCTTGTCTCTATGTTGGTGATGGGGCCAACAATTACGCTGAGAGAATTGGTGCTGGTAACGAAGTACAACCTAGTCAGGGGCTCTTGCGACCGAGTGCAGTTGCGCATTTGGGTTACTTGAGATTCCTCAAAGGTGAGTACAGCGATGCGTTTACTCTGAATCCTACATATATGCGCCAAACGGAGGCGGAACGAAAATGGCAGGAACAAATGTAGTTTATCGTGTCATGACTGTCGACGATATCCCCATGGTTCAACTCGTCGAGCGAAAGTGCTTTACTACGCCTTGGTCAAGGAACATCTTTATTAGTGAGGTAACTCGTAATGACAATGCCATTTATATCGTCGCTGTAGTCGGGGAACGCATTGTAGGTTATGCGGGGATTTGGATCATCTTGGATGAGGGACATATCACAAATATTGCGGTTGATCCAGCTTTTCAGCGTCAGGGTATTGGGCAGGGATTGCTGGATGTGTTGACGCATGCCGCAGTACAGCGAGGGGTAATTGCCATGACCCTCGAGGTCCGGGTAAGCAACACAGGTGCCCAGGCCTTATACTCCAAGCTTGGCTTTGTACCCAATGGCATTCGCAAGCAGTATTACCAGGATGATAAAGAAGATGCTTTAATTATGTGGAGGGAATTAGGTGCAGAGTGGACTAGCACTGGGAATCGAAACGAGTTGTGATGAGACAGCTGCCGCCGTTATTCGTAATGGCCGCGAGATAGTATCAAACGTGGTTTTGTCCCAGATTGATATTCATCAAAAATACGGGGGAGTCGTTCCTGAGATTGCTTCGCGCCATCACATTGAAGCAATCTTTCCCGTCATTAACGAGGCCTTGGAAGAGGCACAGGTCACCCTAGATGACCTGGAAGTGATCGCGGTGGCTTATGGACCGGGTTTAGTGGGCAGTCTCCTTGTTGGGGTTGCAGCAGCGAAAGCATTGGCCTTTGCCAAGGGGATTCCCTTGGTTGGTGTCAATCATATTGAAGGGCATATCTATGCCAATTTCTTGAGTGGTCAGGACGTGAACCCTCCCCTTGTATGCCTCACCGTCTCCGGAGGTCACACCGATCTCTTGTTGATTCCCAGCCTTGGGCAATATGAGATCCTAGGACGAACCAGGGATGATGCAGCAGGAGAGGCCTTTGACAAGGTGGCCCGGGTTCTTGGCTTGCCGTATCCCGGGGGACCTCAGATTGAAAAGCTAGCCAAGGAAGGTAATCGCGAGGCGATCGTCTTCCCTAGAGGTCTGCTCGAGAAAGACAACTTTGACTTCTCTTTCAGCGGACTCAAGACAGCTGCCCTAAATTATTTGAATGGCGCCAAGCAACGGGGCGAGACGGTCCATCTCCCAGATTTTGCCGCTAGTTTTCAATGGGCCATCATTGATGTTCTAACCGAAAAGCTGATCGCGGCAGCAAGGGAGCATAAGGTCCGTCAGGTGGTACTATCGGGAGGCGTTGCAGCGAATGCAACATTTAGAGAACATGTTGCCGAGAAGGTGAAGGAACTCGGCATGGAGCTTCTTTACCCGCCGCGGCACCTTTGCACCGATAACGCAGCCATGATTGGTAGCGCAGGTTACTTTGGTTACCTAGCAGGAAGGCGGAGTGACTACTCGTTGAATGCTGTAGCGAACCTGCGACTAGGGGATTAGAGGAGGATGTTATGCACGCGGAAGTGATACTTAGTCCTGGAGAGTTTTCTCGGTATGAATTGGCAGGGAAGACTGCCATTGTCATAGACGTCTTTCGCTTTACTACAACTGTCTTGGCTGCCCTCGAGGCCGGTATAGAACGGTTTTTTCCAGTCCCAGACATCGACCAAGCCTGGGCGATGAAGACGAGTCATCCAGACTATTTTTTGGCCGGGGAACGGCAGGCGCTAAAGATCCCAGGCTTTGATTTCGGCAACTCACCACTTGAACATGATGGCCGCTCCTACCAGGGCGGTAATTTGGTATGTTCAACCACCAATGGGACCAGGGCGATTCATGCTGCTAGGGGTGCCCAGGAGGTGGTTTTAGCTTCTATTCGTTCAGCCCAGGCGGTAGCAGAGTACGCTGCCAGGCAAGGGCGGGATCTCGTTTTCTTCCCTGCTGGCCTTGAAGGTAGGTTTTCCCTTGAGGACACATGGTGTGCGGGTTTGATTCTCAGTTACTGCAAGGGGATTGATTTCGGGGATGGAGCCAAGACCGCACTTGTGCTCTATGAAACGATGCGCCTGGAGGAGCTCAAAGATAGCAAACACGGTCAGCGTTTGCAGGCTCTAGGTCTCAACGATGATCTGGAGTTCTGCTTGAAACCGAAGACAAGTACCGGAGTTGTCATCTGGGATCAAGAGACGGGTTGGGGACATTTAGAGAGTTAACTGTAGCATTTGAGAGATAAAGTTATGTTTTGACCCAAATCAACCATTTGTGCCAGGTTTTGCGTAACGCAAAGACTTGCAAAATCTGGTCTGGTTGATTAATATATGGTATAGGTTTAGCACTCACTGTGAAGGAGTGCTAACAAGAGGATATTGAAGGGGGTACACGTAGTTGAACATTAAACCTTTAGGAGATCGCGTTGTCTTGAAAGTTTTGGAAGCTGAAGAGAAGACTGCAAGCGGTATCGTCTTACCAGACACCGCCAAAGAGAAACCCCAACAGGGTAAAGTGTTGGCAGTCGGACCAGGCCGCTATGGCGAAGACGGCAAATTGATGCCCATGAGCGTCAAAGAAGGAGACACCGTTTTGTTCGCCAAGTATGCTGGAACCGAAGTGAAGTATGGCGGTGAAGAACTACTTATTCTCAAAGAATCTGACTTGCTGGCAATTGTAGGATAATCAAACGAGGAAGGTGACTGATATGGCCAAAGAGTTACTTTTTCGGGAAGATGCCCGGAAAAAGCTAGAAAAAGGGGTAAACACCCTTGCTGATGCTGTAAAGATTACCCTAGGACCTAAGGGACGCAATGTTGTAATCGAGAAATCCTATGGTTCTCCCACGATTACCAATGACGGCGTAACCATTGCCCGGGAGATCGAACTAGATGACCCATTTGAGAACCTCGGTGCCCAGCTTGTCAAAGAAGTTGCAACCAAGACCAATGATATCGCTGGTGATGGAACGACAACTGGTACCGTTTTAGCCCAGGCTATTGTCCGCGAGGGCTTAAAGAACGTAGCAGCTGGCGCAAACCCCATCTTTATTAAGAGAGGTATCGAGCAGGCAGTAGAGGCCGTCGTAGCAGAAATCAAAGCGACAGCTCGCCCTGTAGAAACCCGCGAAGCAATTTCTCAAGTAGCCTCTATCTCTGCTGGCGACACCAAGATTGGTGATCTGATTGCTGATGCTATGGAGAAAGTCGGCAAAGACGGCGTTATCACTGTAGAAGAATCCAATACCATTGGAACCACTCTTGATGTGGTAGAAGGTATGCAGTTTGATCGGGGTTATGTTTCTCACTACATGGTGACCGATACAGATCGTATGGAAGCCGTTTTAGAGGATCCCTATATCCTCATTACCGATCGCAAAATCAGTGCAATTGCTGACATTCTTCCTATCCTAGAGAAGACGATGCAAGTTAGCAAGCCACTTTTGATCATTGCTGAAGATGTTGAGGCAGAAGCCCTCGCCACTTTGGTACTCAATAAGCTCAGAGGAACCTTGAATGTTGTAGCTGTAAAGGCTCCTGGCTTTGGCGACAGACGCAAAGCAATGCTCGATGACATTGCTGTTGTGACCGGTGGCCAGCTTGTCAGCGAAGAGGTTGGTCTAAAACTCGAGAACACGACCATTGAAATGCTCGGTCAAGCCCGTCAAGTAATTGTTACCAAAGAAGACACCACTATCGTTGATGGCCGTGGTAAGTCTGAGGCAATTGCAGGACGTATCCAACAGATTCGCACAGAAATTGAAGATTCCACAAGCGATTATGACATCGAGAAGCTTCAAGAGCGCTTGGCAAAACTCTCTGGTGGCGTAGCTGTCATCCAAGTAGGTGCACCTACAGAAACCGAACTAAAAGAGAGAAAGCATCGCATTGAAGACGCCCTCTCCGCAACTCGCGCTGCTGTAGAGGAAGGAATCGTTGCTGGTGGCGGAACAATGCTAATTGATGCCCTAGGTGTACTCGATAACCTGAACTTGTCAGGCGATGAGGCTACAGGCGTTGCCATCATTCGTCGTGCACTTGAAGAACCTGTCAAGATGATTGCTAACAATGCCGGAGTGGAAGGCGCCATTGTAGCTGAAAAGGTTAAGAATCAGCCTAAGGGTGTAGGCTTTGATGTTCTTACCGAAGAGTACGTGAACATGGTTGAGAAAGGTATTATCGACCCAGCAATGGTCACAAGAAGTGCTCTACAAAACGCAGCGTCCATCGGTGCTATGATTCTCACCACAGAGGTCTTGATTGTGGATGAGCCAGTGGACGAACCCGCAATGCCTGCAGGTGGAATGGGCGGCATGGGCGGAATGGGCGGTATGATGTAAGTAACAATTGAGTCAAGCCCCCTGTGAAGCGTGGGGAGATAGGGACTGTTGTGAGATGGACGGATTTTCGTTCATTTTGCAGCAGTCCCATTTTAAGTTAACACCCCATTTACAAGGGGAATATGCAGGCTGTGGCGAAAAGAGTACTTGCGAATATCGGAGGTGGTCTTGGTTTGCAGATTGAAGTTATGCTGAGTGAAGACGACATAGCCAAGCGGGTTAGGGAGCTCGGTGAGGAGATCAGTCTCGATTATGCAGGTAAGGATCTTATCGTAGTGGGTATTCTAAAAGGGGCTGTGATCTTCATGAGTGACTTAGTCCGGGCGAGCAACGTTCCCCTTGAAATTGACTTCATGGCTACATCAAGCTATGGTGCGTCAACGAAAAGTTCTGGTGTTGTACAGCTCCTAAAAGATCTAGATACGCCGATTGAGAATCGTGATGTGTTGATTGTGGAGGATATCATCGACTCGGGTCTGACTTTGTCATATTTATCACAATTACTTCGTTCTCGTAAACCAGCTAGTATTAAGACAGCTGTCTTGCTGGACAAACCTGACCGCAGACAGATCGATTTTGTCCCAGATTATGTGGGTTTTTCTATTCCTGATGAGTTCGTGATTGGCTATGGTCTAGACTTTAATCATAAGTATAGAGAACTTCCGTATATTGGCAGGATTACTGACTAAGATGGGGGGCCAGAGTTTGAAGCGTATTTTGGTGGTGGATTACGGCTCTGATACGGCCCAGGATGTAGCACGATGTGTTCGTGAGCTAGGAGTCTATAGCGAGATCGTGCCGTCCTCTTCCCTTGACTCAGAGCTTGAAGCGGGCCAACTCTGGGGAATCATCCCAGTAGGCAATGTTCCTGACGATACCGTCAAGGAACTTGAAAAAAGTGGCATTCCTGTTTCTCTAGCCCATGATCTACCTGCGTTTTTGCAGACAGTCTGTGGCGATAAGCGTGACTGGAACATGGAGACCTATCTTGAGCAGGCGATAGAACAGATCCGTGCCCAAGTTGGTTCTGGGAAGGTGATTTGCGGTCTCAGCGGTGGTGTCGATTCGTCTGTTGCAGCCGTTTTAGTCCATAAAGCCATCGGTGATCAGCTCACCTGCGTATATGTGGACCACGGATTTATGCGAGCGGGGGAGACAGAGCAGATCATCCAGACATTTCGCGACCAATTCGGGATTCCCCTCGTTCATGTTGATGCGCAAGATCGTTTTATTGATCAGCTGGAAGAAATAGAGGATCCAGAGCAAAAGAGGAAAATTATCGGGACAGAGTTCATCCGTGTTTTTGAAGAAGAAGCGATGAGCATAGGGGATGCATCCTTCTTAGTTCAAGGAACAGTCTATTCAGATGTGATTGAGAGTGGAACGTCGGCCGGCAAGGTCGTCAAATCGCACCACAATGTGGGGGGACTACCTGATGATTTTGCTCTTGATCTCGTAGAACCCTTGGCTACCCTGTTTAAAGACGAAGTGCGGGCACTTGGGGCGCTCCTGGACATTCCAAATGAGATTTTGTGGAGGCACCCCTTTCCAGGTCCCGGCTTGGCCATTCGGTTAGTTGGTGCCATTACCAGAGAAAAACTGCAGATCTTACGGAGCGCAGATGCCATTGCGATGGAAGAGATTCGCAAGTCCGGTTGGTATGATAAGATTTGGCAGGCCTTGGTGGTGTTGACCAACACTCGTACGGTGGGAGTATTTGAGGGTGAGCGGACTTACGACTATGTTGTGGCCTTACGCTTTGTGACAAGCACAGACGCCATGACCGCCAAGTGGGTAAGAGTTCCATATGAACTCTTGGAGACCATTAGCCAACGCTTGTTAACGGAGGTTAGGGGCATAAACCGCGTTGTTTATGATATAAGTTCCAAACCACCAGCTACGATTGAATGGGAATAATGTGGGGGGATGTTTGCCATGATCAGATATGACGAAAATGGTCTTGTGCCAGCGATAATTCAAGACACCCAGGGAACTGTGCTTATGATGGCCTATATGAATGAAGAGGCATTGAATAAGACACTACAAACGGGGGAAACTTGGTTTTATAGTCGCAAGCGGGGTGAAGTCTGGAAGAAGGGCGAGACCTCGGGTAATCTGCAGAAGGTACGGCGCATTACAACTGATTGTGATCGGGATACGCTCCTCATTACAGTAGACCAACACGGTCACGGTGCCTGTGACGATGATACAGACAATTTCAGTTGCTTCCACAACTTGATCATGTCTGATGGTCCAGACCAAAGGGATCTACAACCGCATCGTGAAGCTCTTTCGTGGTTGTATGCATCCATTGAAGACAGGAGACGCTCGCCAAAGGTGGGTTCGTATACCAACTATTTGATGGAAAATGGTTTAGATAAGATTCTCAAAGCTCTAGGCGAAGAGGCAACAGAGGTGTTGATTGCAGGAAAGAATGATGGGGATGACGAACTAGTGTACGAAGTAAGCGACTTGTTGTACCATCTCCTCGTTCTATTAGTCTATCGGAGGATTAGTCTTGCCACCGTCTGGGAAGAACTGCTAGGCCGATCGAGTCTATCGGGGAACTAGGGAATGAAAAGGACACCTTTCTGCTTATTGCTAGGCAGAAAGGTGTTTTCACGTAGAAGTAGTCTAACGGAAGAAGCGATGGTTCCCGATCGTTGTAGTGGGAGTGCGATTCCAGACCCATGATCTTGACCCAACTTTGGCTGGGGCAAAGAACCCGGTGGCATTGTAGGAGGGATCCCAGCCGGCTAAGGCGTCAGATACGGCGTCTTTTGCCATTTGACTGGCTGGGGCACGAATCGCTCCATTCAAGACTGGCTCATATTGGTAGTATCTGCGTCCATTGGCGATCACTACCTGATTGATGACACCACTTAAGGTGCTGGGATACTTGGGATGGAGAACGCGGTTAAGGACGGTTGCTGCCACAGCCACTTGCCCTTGATAGGTCTCACCTTTAGCCTCTGCATGAACAAGTCGAGCGAATAGATCCAGTTCGCCACTGGAGAAAACGGGTGTCATTGTTTCCTCTATGCTAACATGGGAGCCTCTAATCTGGAGCTTTCTTTGCAGCGGCTGATAGAACTCCTTCTCAATGGTCAAGGTGTAGGTGCCAGGAGTGACATCCTTCAATTCAAAGGCACCTTCCTGTATGGAAGCGGTGTACTGGCCCTGGGCATTGGATAGAGAAACCAGGCCATTCCAAAGTTCAAGACCTGAATAGGAATCGTGGATCAGTCCCGTGACTGTTGTTCCATTTTTTTGTTGGTTTTCAGAAGGCGTTAGGCTAGAATTTGAAGAAGGTGGTAAGCCATGAAGGCAACCGCTTATCAAAAGCGCCAAGACTAGGATAGTAGTTAATAATAAATACGTTCGCAACGAAAATCGCCCCTTCAGTGAGCTTCACGCAATTTTGCATATCCTATATTTCTTTCTAGGCTTGGACAAACCTTTAGGGAAAGGTTGGTAGCCTAGACGCAGGGGCTGGTTTTTTGCGTAAAGGAGACGGTTATGGATTATCTGCAAGGTTTGAATCCCAATCAGAAACTAGCGGTTGAGACCACCGAGGGACCCCTCTTGGTCATCGCCGGGGCAGGAAGCGGAAAGACCCGAGTCTTGACGATGCGAATTGCCCATCTTATTGATGGTCACAATGTTCCTCCCTATCGCATCTGTGCGGTGACATTTACCAACAAGGCTGCCCAAGAAATGCGTGAACGCCTTGAGGCTCTAGTAGGTGAACGGAGTTCAGAGATCTTTATGGGTACCTTCCATTCCCTCTGTGTCCGGATTCTCCGCATTGAAGTCAGCAAGAGTGGTTATCTACCGAACTTCCAAATTGTCGATCAAAGCGATCAGCTCGGGGTTATCAAGGGCTGCCTCAAGGAGCTCAATTTAGATCCCAAGCAGTTTGCGCCCAAACAAATACTGGCGAGCATCAGCAAAGCCAAAGACGAACTGATTGCCCCTGAAGATATGCCATCAGGAGGAGATTTCTGGACCCAGACAGTCTCTAGGGTCTATAGCAAATACCAAGAGAAATTGGTTAAGAGCAACTCGCTGGATTTCGATGATCTGATTATGGCGACGGTGAAGATGTTCCAAAGACACCCCGAGGTACTCCACAAGTATCAAGAGCGCTTTCGTTACATTCTTGTGGACGAGTATCAAGACACAAATATGGCTCAGTATGTCCTTGTGCAGCTTCTAGCCCAGAAGACGGGCAATATCTGCGTTGTGGGCGATGAAGATCAAAGTATCTATGCCTTCCGCGGAGCAGACATACGGAACATCTTAGAGTTCGAGAAAGATTTTCCTGGGGCCAAAGTGGTCAAGCTAGAAGAAAACTATCGTTCCACCCAGACCATCCTAGGCGCTGCTAATTCAGTTATCCAGAACAACACCGAGCGCAAGGAGAAAAGGCTATGGACGAGCAGGGATAAGGGGGAACCAGTCGTTTTTCATCAGGGTGGTAATGAGCGGGATGAAGCACGCTTTATTGCCGAGACCATAATGCGTCTAAGGGATGAAGAAGGACGTTCCTTTAGGGATATGACGATACTGTACCGAACTCATGCCCTCTCTCGGGTCTTGGAGGAAGAGTTTATGCGTAAAGGCATACCCTATCGTATCGTGGCAGGGTTGCGATTCTACGAGCGTAAGGAAATTAAAGACCTCCTAGCTTATCTGCGTTTGATTCAAAATCCCGATAATGATCAGGCCTTTCTGCGGATCGTCAATGTACCGCGAAGGGGCCTTGGCGATGCGACCATCAGCAGACTGAGCGCTTATGCCGAGCAGTTTGATATCAGCCTCTATGGGACTCTTTCCTTTCTAGATGGTATTGATGGATTGACTCCCCGGTTTCGAAACGCTCTCCAGGCGTTTCGGGTACTGATTGACGGCCTCCGGATGCAACTTGGAAGTTATACCTTGACGGAACTGACAACATCCGTCTTGGAGCAGAGTGGCTACCTACGGGAGCTCGAGTCCGAAGGTGATGCGGAGGCTCTAGCACGCATTGAAAACCTACAGGAATTCTTGTCTGTAACCGGGCAGTTTGAGGTGGATGTATCTCCCACGGATCTAGGTGCTCTGCTCGAACATGTGGCACTCATTAATGAGGTTGATTCGTATGACGCCACGGCCGATGCAGTGAATATGATGACATTACATGGGTCCAAGGGGCTGGAGTTCCCAGTGGTCTTTATCGTCGGTCTCGAAGAGGGGATCTTCCCTCATGCCCGCTCAGCCTTTGAACCAGAGCAACTTGAGGAGGAAAGGCGCCTGGCCTACGTGGGTATGACAAGGGCCGAGGAAAGGCTGTTTTTAACCTGTAGCCGGCAACGCACCCTCTTTGGTGCAACCAAGATGAACCCAATCTCTACATTTGTGGACGAGATTGATCAAGAATTCTTGGCACATCAAGGATCTCTAGGTTCTCCGAGGCTGAAGGGGATTCTACCCACCAAACCCAAGGCTGCGCCTTCCAAGGCGGAGTATGGGGTTGGGGACAAAGTTCGGCACAAGACCTGGGGCGATGGCATGGTGGTTTCCGTCAGCAACTCAGGGGGCGATTTGCAGCTGAGTATCGCTTTTCCGGATCAAGGCATTAAGACAGTAATCGCCCACTTAGCTCCAATCACTAAGATTTAACGGGGAGGGCAACGACAATGGAACAGATTCGTCAGAGAATCGAGGATCTGCGCAGAGAACTTGAGAAGCATAATTACCGATATTATGTACTTGATGATCCTACCATCTCGGACCAAGAGTACGATCGCCTCATGCGTGAGCTCGAGGAGCTAGAGGCAGAGCACCCCGCCCTGATTACCCCAGACTCACCGACCCAGCGGGTAGGACACACACCAAGTACGAAGTTTTCTGAAGTAACCCACAGCCAGCCTTTGATGGGGCTTAGCAATGCCTTTTCTGAAGAGGAATTGATTGCTTTTCAGGATCGGGTTCAAAAACACAATGGTGATGCAGTCAGTTACATTTGCGAGCTGAAGATTGATGGTCTCTCCGTCTCCCTTGACTACGAAGAAGGGGTTTTCGTGCGGGGGGCAACCCGGGGTGATGGTTACGTGGGCGAGGATATCACGCTTAACTTGCGTACGATCCGCTCCCTCCCTTTGCGTTTAAACGAACCAGTCTCCATCAACGTGCGAGGAGAAGTCTTTATCAATCGGCACGATTTTGAGCTCTTTAACGAGGAACGACAGCGTTCGGGAGAGGCGCTCTTTGCTAATCCGCGTAATGCGGCAGCAGGGTCATTGAGGCAGCTAGATCCCCGGACCACGGCCCAAAGACCATTAGACATTTTTCTGTTCAGTCTCGGAGTTGGCGGAGACCCGGCGATTCGGACCCAGGGCGAGGCTCTAGAATATATGCGGAGTTTGGGTTTGCGGACGAATCCTCACTCTCAAGTCTGCCAGGATTTCTCGGAGGTTCTAGAATTCATCCGCAACTGGCAAGGGAAACGAAGTACTCTGCCCTACGACATCGATGGAGTCGTGGTCAAGGTCAATGAACTAGGATTACAAAGAACCTTAGGAAATACAGCAAGAAGCCCCAGGTGGGCGATTGCCTACAAATTCCCAGCAGAACAGGTCATAACTAGGGTGCTTAACATTGGAGTGCAGGTTGGTCGCACAGGGGCCCTAACTCCCCTTGCTGAATTGGAACCCGTCTTGGTGGCAGGTTCAACTGTGAGTCGCGCTACCTTGCATAACGAGGACATTGTTAGAGAACGGGATATTCGGATCGGTGATTATGTTGTCCTCCAGAAGGCGGGAGATGTAATCCCTGAAATAGTCCGCTCTTTGCCGGAGAGGCGCGATGGTAGCGAGCGTCCCTACTCGATGCCTACTTCCTGCCCTGCTTGTGGGAGTGAAGTGGTAAGGATTCCTGGGGAAGCGGTAACACGTTGTGTGAACGGACGTTGTCCAGCCCAACGGGTGGAGAAGCTCATTCACTTTGCTTCCAAGGGAGCCTTGGACATCGAAGGTTTGGGACCCGCTAGTGTGATGCAGTTAGTGGAGGCGAATTTGGTTCAGAGCCCGGTGGATTTTTACAGGCTACAAAAGGACGATCTTCTGCAGCTGGATCGTTTCGGAGAAAAGTCAGCTGATAATCTTCTAACCGCGATTGAGGCCAGTAAACAGCAACCTTTCGCCCGTGTCCTTTTCGGTTTAGGGATCCGGTTAGTCGGAGCGGAGGTGGCCAGAGAGGTCGCTAACTGGACAGGCGATTTTGACACTTTGCTCAAACTCACCAAGGAGGAACTCCTAGAAATCCCTGCTGTAGGGGAAAAGATTGCCCAGTCCATTCTCGACTATTTTGCCGATCCAGAGAATCGGGAGTTGGTGGAAGGGCTGCTCGCCCATGGTCTAGCCCCTGCCTCTTCAGAATCAGAAAATGCAGAAGACACTGCTCTTCTCCAAGGATACACCTTTGTGGTCACGGGTCGTCTAGAAGGGTTTACGCGCTCTGCTATCGAAGATTTGTTACGAAAATGGGGTGCTAGTGTTACCTCGAGTGTGAGCAAGCAGACGAGTTTCCTCGTTGCCGGTCCTGGTGGTGGATCGAAGCTCACCAAAGCTGAAAGTCTTGGGATTCCAGTCCTTTCAGAGGCGGAGTTGTTAGAGTTCTTGGGAAAAAGAGGTGTTCGACTTGATTGATCGTCAAGATGTAATTCGGATGGCAAGACTTGCTCGTCTGGAGTTGAGCGAGGCTGAGATTGATCAGTATCAACAGGACCTAGCGGGTTTCGTGTCCTCTGGTCGGAAACTGCAACAGGTGGATGTCTCGGCGGTGGAAGGGACGAGTCACGCGGTTGTGGTTACACACGAGTTGCGGAAGGATGAAGTGGCGGAGAGCTTGCCGCAGGACTTGGTACTCTCTACAGGTCCCGACGTATCAGATGGGTTCTTTCGAGTCCCACGCATTGTGGAGGAGCAGGAATGAGACAATTAGCCCATATGCTAGATACAAGACAAGCAACTAGTCGGGAGATTGTAACACGGTACTTAGAACAGATCGCGCAACAAGAACCACAGCTAAATGCATTTATCACAGTCGATGAGGATGGGGCACTTCTGCAAGCGGAGGAGGCAGATCGGCGTCGGGCCGAAGGACGTGCTTTATCTCCGTGGGATGGAATACCTATTGCCGTTAAGGATAATATTTCTACTGCCGGACTCAAAACGACATGTGCCTCGCGGTTCTTAGAAAACTACCGGCCGCTCTTTGATGCAACGGTCGTGGACAATTTGAGACAGGCTGGACTACCCATCATCGGCAAGACGAACCTCGATGAGTTTGCTATGGGATCCTCAACGGAGTACTCAGCCTATGGTGTGACCCGTAATCCCCATGATCTATCACGGGTTTCGGGGGGATCGAGTGGGGGATCGGCCGCAGCGGTAGCAGCGGGCGAAGCTCCCTGGGCACTGGGGACCGATACAGGTGGATCGATTCGTCAACCAGCGTCCTTTTGCGGGGTAGTGGGTTTGAAACCAACCTACGGAGCTGTCTCCCGCTATGGTGTAGTTGCCTTGGCTCCGTCTCTCGATCAGGTAGGGCCGGTGGCAACGACTGTCGAAGACACCGCTATATTGTTTTCACTTATTGCTGGCCCAGATCGGAGGGATGCTTCTTCCTCCGAGGCACGTCCCTTTCAGGTACCGAGATGGGATGAACAGTTTGTCACCGGTTTGAAGATTGGTGTTCCTGAAGAGTTTTTTGGTGAGGGCCTTGATCAAGAGGTGGAGCAGGCCGTCAGGAAGTGTTTGGCAGAGCTGGAGAGCCGAGGCGCAGTCTTAGTACCGATTTCCCTGGCGACGAATGAATACGCCATCGACACATATCTGACCCTTGTGACCGCTGAAGCGAGCTCCTGTCTTGCCCGTTATGACGGTGTCCGCTATGGTACGCGGGTTGCTGCGGCAGACTCCAACACGATGTTTTCCAAAAGTCGGGCAGCCGGTTTTGGATCAGAAGTAAAGCGCCGCATCATGCTAGGGACCTATGTGCTCAGTGCCAGTCACTACGAAGCCTATTACGAACAGGCCCAGAAGGTGCGGACATTAATCAAGCGGGATGTTCTAGCCTCCTTTGAAGAGGTGGATGTGGTGATCACTCCCACAACACCAACTCCCGCATTTCGTATAGGGGCCAAGCGTAACCCCCTGGAGATGTATTTATCGGATCTTTTTACTGCCATGGCGAACCTCAGTGGCATTCCGGCTATAAGTGTTCCCTGCGGCAAGGATTCGAAGGGACTTCCCCTTGGAATTCAGATTATGGCCAGTCATTTTCAGGAAGAGCTGCTCTTCAAAGTGGCTTATATGGTGGAGAGGGGGTGCCTTTAGTGACCAACTTTGATACAGTAATTGGTCTTGAGATTCATGTAGCTCTATTGACAGAAAGTAAGTTCTTGTGTAGCTGTAAGACGTCCTTTGGGGCACCTCCTAATAGTCAATGCTGCCCCGTTTGCTTAGGGCTACCAGGCACACTACCGCTCATAAACGAAAAGGCTGTCGAGTATGGGGCGAAGGCAGGTCTAGCTTTAGGTTGTGAGATTCACTACTTCAGCAGATTTGATCGCAAGAACTACTTCTACCCAGATTTGCCCAAGGCCTATCAGATCACTCAAGACGCTTTTCCTTTGTGTACAAATGGTTTTCTCGAATACTACGTTGATGATCAACTGTTTCGCACCGAGATCACCCGTATCCATTTAGAAGAAGAGGCAGGAAAACTCATCCACAGTGGTCAGAGCATTGTTGACTCCGAATACTCCCTTGTGGACTATAATCGGGCAGGTATTCCCCTCATTGAGATTGTGACCGCACCGGATATCCATCATCCAAAGCAGGCTCGTTTGTTTCTAGAGCAACTGCGCCTCCTGATGCGCTATATTGGAGTATCGGACACGAAAATGGAAGAAGGCTCCCTGAGGTGTGATGCCAACATTTCCTTGAAACCTAAGGGTAGTAGTGTCCTGGGCACCAAGGTGGAGATTAAGAATCTGAACTCCTTCCGTGCTCTAGAGCGGGCACTTGAGTATGAGGAACTCAGACAGAGTCAGGTCTTAAGTGGAGGCGGGGTTGTTAGACAAGAGAGTCGGACCTGGGACGAAAGGGCTGGCAAGACGATGTCGATGCGCTCAAAGGGTGACGCACCCGATTATCGCATTTTCCCAGAACCTGATTTGCCGCCATTAAACCTTGATCCAGTGTGGGTTGAGTTGATTGCAGCTAATGTTCCGGAGCTTCCCCTGGCACGGCTCCGACGTCTAGAACGTGATTATGGTTTGTCACGCTATGACGCCACATTTCTCGTTAACTATCCCGAGTTCTGCGAGCTTTTTTTCCAAGTAGCGGAACGCGGCCTAGGCTACGAAGACGTCGTCAACTTCCTGATGGGTGACTATGCCCGTTTAGCGAGGGAGAAGGGTCATTTGAGTGCTGAACGCATTTCTGAATTACTGACCCTCGTGGATGAGGGGACGATCAGTCAAGGCCAGGCGAAGGAGGTCTTAAGCAGTTTGTTTTCATCCGGGCTTTCCCCACGGGAGATCGTGCAGGAAAGAGGTCTCGAAGTCGTTGACGATCCTGGGCGTCTGGAACCGGTGATCAGAGAGGTCTTGGCTGCGAATCCCGACTTGGTTCGTCGTCTCCAAGATGGAGAAACGAAGCTGTATGGTTTCTTCGTTGGGCAAGTGATGCGTGCTACCCAAGGGAAGGCGGATCCAGAGGTTGTGCATAAATTACTCCGAGGGGAGCTGGGGAAATAATCTTGCTTAGCAGGATTTTCCTATGGGTTTAGGGAATTATGGCCTAGAAGGGCAGGAGTATCGAAATGGAAAATGTCTTCTTCTTCTTTGCCAACCTTCCCGTCTATTCCTACGGTTTCATGTTAGGTATGGGGCTACTCATTGGTTCTGCACTCGCACAGAGGGAAGGGAAACGCAAGGGCATCGGATCTGATTTTGTCTTTCACTTTATCGTTAGGACAGTCTTGGTCTTTGTCGTGATAGGTCGTATTTCCCATGTCTACACGCTCTATGGCTTGCGGACCTTCATCTATCCTTGGACTCTGTTTTCGGGTATGCAGTTGGATGAGTATCGAGGTCTGATGGCTGCCAGTGTCTTTGTTGTCTATTTCTTGATTCGACATGTGGAGAATCCGGCTTGTTTCTTGGATGCTCTGGTTCCGTCCATTGCCTTAATCCAATCACTAGGATATCTAGGGTCGAGTATCCTCGGGCGGGAGACGTTAAGCCCATGGGGTGTTGATCTGGGCGAGTTTGTTCTGCACCCCTTACCACTTTATTCGGCCCTGGCCTACTATGTCATTTTTTCCTTTCTGTGGATGATGCGTCGTAACCTACGTTATGATGGCCAGTTGTTCCTGGGCTACCTGAGTCTCAGTGCCCTGGCCCAGCGCATATTGATGTCTTATCGCGAGGTATTTGGAGAGTCGACAAATCCCTGGCTCTATACCATCGCCTTTTTGATCTTCGGTTCCGCCTGGATGTATTTTCACCTACGGACGCCGTTTACCGATTCTAGGCGCCGCAGGGATCTTACCGATTGGCGTTCCTGGCTTGTCTATCTTGCCTCGGTTCTAGGCGTTGGCCTGATTATGGTTCGATTCTTTTATTGGCGTTTCAGTTAAAAGGGGGTGGCGGCATGTTGAAAGACTGGGTACGTACCCGGCTCGAACAGGAGTCTCACCGGCTCACACCGCAAAGGGAAGCGGTAGTGGATGTGCTCATTGCCAATGCAGATGATCATTTGTCGGCTGAAGACGTTCACATGCACACCAAGAAGCTTCACGGAGAGATCGGTTTAGCGACAGTGTATCGGAACCTAGAACTTCTGGAGAAGCTTGGCATCATTCATCGTCTTGACTACGGAGATGGTCAGAATCGTTATGAGATACGCCTTGGTGCCGAAGAGGAGCACTATCATCATCATTTGATCTGCACCGGATGTGGTGCTATCGGCGAGTTCCATAGCGATCTGTTGGAGAGTATTGAACGGCGGATTGCGGAGGAGACTGGTTTTAAGGTAACCGATCATTGTCTGCGGTTCTTCGGGCTCTGTGAGAGTTGCTTGCGATCTTCCGAAGGCGAAGATGCTTGACAGAGGGAGCTTAAACATTGTATTATGGGTGTAATTAGCATAAGAGCGTTGATGGGGAGTAGTAGATGGACTAACGCTTTCAGAGAGGAAAGCCTTGAGCTGCGAGCTTTCTAAGTAGGTGGCCATCGAAGTCGCCCCGGAGCTTCTTGAGTAAACTGTAATGTACAGTGAGTTGTGGTACATTGCACGAGCTCAAGACGGTAGTTACGTTATAGCTTCTGAGAGCTTCCTGCTTAGGCAGGGAGAATTAAGGTGGTACCGCGAGCTTAGCTTTTCGTCCTTACAAGGCGAAAGGCTTTTTTTATTTCAACGAGGGAGTGACGATCATGGAGAAGATCTACGATCCAAGACAGGTAGAGAAGAAGTGGTATGACTACTGGGAGAAAAATGGTTATTTTCACCAGGAAGTCGATGCAACGAGGGAGCCATTCTGTGTGGTAATCCCACCACCTAACGTTACAGGGCAACTGCATATGGGTCATGCCCTCGATAATACCTATCAGGACATTTTCGTGCGCTGGAAGCGTATGCAGGGACACAATACGGTGTGGATCCCAGGCACAGACCATGCTGGTATTGCGACCCAAGCAAGAGTAGAGGGGCACATTCGCGCTACCGAGGGAAAAACCAAAGACGATTTAGGGCGCGATGAGTTTCTTAAACGTACCTGGGCTTGGAAGGAAGACTACGGCAACCAGATTCTCAATCAGCTCAAGAAGTTAGGCGCCTCTCTGGATTGGGAGAGAGAACGCTTCACCATGGACGAGGGCTGTTCTCGTGCTGTGCGCGAGGTCTTTGTTCGTCTCTTTGAAAAAGGGTTGATTTATCAGGGGAACTATAGTGTAAACTGGTGTCCCGCTTGTTCCACAACTCTCTCTGACATTGAAGTAGAACACGAGGATGCCACCGGGAAGCTCTACCATGTGAGGTATCCCTTCAGTGATGGAAGTGGCTTTATTGAAATCGCTACAACCAGACCGGAGACCATGCTAGGCGATACAGCGATAGCCGTGAACCCCAGAGATGAGCGCTATGAACATCTGATTGGCCGATTGGTAACAGTGCCCCTCGTTGAACGCCAGGTTCCCATCATCGCAGACGATTATGTGGATCTAGAGTTCGGTACCGGAATGGTTAAGATAACTCCAGCTCACGATCCTAACGACTTTGAGATCGGATTGCGCCACAACTTGCCCGAAGTTCAGGTCATAGGTTTAGATGCACAGATGACTGCGGAAGCAGGGCGTTACGCCGGCCTTGATCGCTATGAAGCTCGTCAGCAGATCGTTCGAGACCTCGAAGAACTAGGTCTTTTGGTTAAGGTTGAAGACCATGAGCATGCTGTAGGCCAATGCTATCGCTGTAGCACTGTCGTAGAGCCGGTTGTTTCCAAGCAGTGGTTTGTGAAAATGGAGCCTCTGGCAAAAGCGGCCATTGCTGCCGTAGAGAACGGTGAGATCCGGTTTATACCTGAGCGCTTTAGCAAGAATTATCTGCGCTGGATGGAAAACTTGAGGGATTGGTGCATCTCCCGGCAACTCTGGTGGGGTCACCGGATTCCTGTATGGTACTGCAAAGACTGCGGCGAGACCTTCGCTACGGTTGAGGATAATCCAGCTACATGCCCTAGCTGCGACTCCACGCGTATAGAACAAGATCCTGATGTACTGGACACTTGGTTTTCGTCTGCTCTGTGGCCCTTTTCTACACTAGGGTGGCCTGATCAAACGGAAGAACTGGCCCATTTCTATCCTACAGCCGTGCTAATCACCGGTTTTGACATTATCTTCTTCTGGGTTGCACGAATGATTGTGATGGGCTACGAATTTATGGGCGATCGTCCTTTTAACGAAGTTATGATCCATGGTCTAGTAAGGGACGCTCAAGGGAGAAAAATGAGCAAATCCCTAAACAACGGGGTAGATCCTCTTGACGCCATTGAGGAATACGGCGCCGATGCCCTCCGCTTTAACCTGGTAATTGGAGTCGCGCCTGGTAATGATATGCGGTATGTTCCAGAGAAAGTAGAGGCGTATCGTAATTTTGCCAACAAGATCTGGAATGCATCGAGGTTTGCCTTGATGAACTTGGAAGACTTCAACTATCGTAAACAGAATATGGGTTCCCTCGACTTGACGACGATGGATCACTGGATCTTAAGTCGCTATGAGTCAACTGCCAAGGAAGTAACACGCTTCTTGGAGCGCTATGACGTTGGAGAAGGTGCCCGAGTCTTATATGAGTTTATCTGGAACGAACTCTGCGACTGGTATATCGAACTAATCAAACCTAGACTCTATGGGAAGAAGGGTGAAGAATCCCGCTACGTAGCCCAGTATGTCCTCTGGTACGTGCTGAAGGGTACACTTGAACTGCTCCACCCCTACATGCCTTTTATCACAGAAGAGATTTGGCAGAATCTCCCCCATGATGGAGAGACCATTATGCTAACGGCCTGGCCCGAACCAGAAGGTCTTACATCACCTAGTCGCGAGAAGACGATGCGGACGATCATGGCCATTATCACGGAGATTCGAACAATGCGTAGTGAGAAGAATGTTCCCCCAGGTCGCAAGATCACTGCGATTTGCCAGGCGGACGATGACGTGCAAGCCATCCTAGCTGAATCCATGGACGACATCTTGAACCTAGCAGGTTTAGAAACCTTAATCCTACAGGATGTCGGTGAAAAACCTGTCAAGGCTCTCAGTGCTGTGGTTGAAGGGGTTAATATCTTCTTGCCCCTTGCCGATCTAGTCGACACGGAAGCAGAGATTGCCAGGATAAAAAAGGAGTTAGAACAGACAGAGCGAGAGCTTGAACGGGCACAAAGTAAATTACAGAACGAAGGATTTATGATGAAAGCACCTCCGCAGGTGGTTGAGAAAGAGCGGGAAAAGGTGGAATCGTACCGGGCAACAGTCGAACGGTTGCAGAGCTTACTCCAGGAGATGCAGGACTAGATGAAAACGATGGTTCAGAGAGAACGTTTTGGCAGTCACTTAGGCCTTGAGAGAATTGGGCACGTCTGCGATGCCTTGGGAAATCCACAAGAGGACTTCCGATGCATTCATATAGCTGGCACAAGTGGCAAGGGATCAGTTTCTGCTCTCCTGTCAGGGGTACTGCGGCGAAGCGGATTTAAGGTGGGGACCTTTACCTCTCCCCACCTGGTCAACTATAGTGAACGCTTTCAAGTGAATGGAGTACCAATCGACGATGAAACGCTGGAAGAGGTTGTAGGTAGGGCAGAAGTTGCCTGTAAAGAAGTGGAGTCTATGTATCCCCAATTCGGTCCGGTGACAGAATTTGAGTTAGCTACCGCTGTAGCCTTTCTCTACTTTCAAAAAGTGCAAGTTGATCTTGCGGTCATTGAAACAGGATTGGGTGGGCGGTTAGACAGCACCAATATTGTCAAGCCGATCTTGACCGTAATTACGACCATAGGTCTTGATCACCAGGATCGTCTAGGCTCGACTCTGCAAGAGATCGCTGTGGAGAAAGGCGGCATTATCAAGGAAGGTGTTCCGATCATTAGCGGCGTTCAGGCGCCTATTGCTGAGGCTACTCTCAAGCACATTGCCGAGGAGAAGTCTGCACAATGGAGAAGCACTAAGGATGTGCCCTGGGTTGGCCATGGCTGGAGTCTTGCTGGGGGAAACCTAACCTTCCCTGGAATCGGTTCGGTCCGTACGGGTTTGCTGGGTACCCATCAATTACAAAATGCTGCTACCGCCCTTATGGCCTTGTTGGAATTACGTGGGCTAGGATTTACGATTCCCCTCGCCTCCATTCTAGAGGGGTTTGAAAACGTGGTATGGCCCGGCCGCCTTGAGGTAGTATCAAGGGACCCCTTCATCTTGCTCGATGGCGCTCACAACGAAGAGGGTATGGCCGCTTTGGCTGAGAGTCTTGGTCAGCTGCAACATGAGGTCGGGGAGCAGTTTACGCTTCTCTTCGGGATGTTGAACAATAAGAACCTAGATCTCTTGGATCCGCTCCTGCCGTTGGCCAAACGTTTTGTGTTTTCGCAGGCAGATAGTGGGCGCCTACCTGCTATGCAGCCAGCGGTCATGGTGGATTATGTCCGGAGTCAAGGAGTCGAAGCCGTCGGATACGATTCGTTATCGGAGGCGCTCGAGGATGCTGTACAGACCGCGCCCCTTTGCATCTGCGGCTCACTCTACTTGATCGGCTCAGTTAAGAGGATTTTCCGTCCGAATCTGTAATTATATGGTGAGGGGGATGGCTATGAGCGCAAAGAAGAAAAAGAGTTCAAAACAAAGCACAAACCTCTTAATAACCCTAATTACTGTTAGTGTTGTCTTTGTATTCTTTGGCTACTTAATTGGCACTTATGCGATTGGAGCCCTGCAACAGCAACATCAGACAAACACGCAACTAGCAAGACAGGGGGTCAGTGTTACTGCTCCTGTCGCTCCAAGAGAGACGACCCCGCCGCCGGCGGCTTCGCCACAGCCTCGGGTCACTGAAGAGGTTTCGGCTCCTCCTCCGCAGGCGACGACTCCGCAACAAAGCGCGGCGCTCTACCGCGTTCAGGTTGGCGTTTTTTCCGAACGGGCTAATGCGGAGCGGATGGTGACAATGCTCAAAGACGCAGGCTATGAGGGGATCATTCTGTCTGGGCCCCCCTATAGGGTACAGACTGGTGCTTTTAGCTCCCAGGAAAATGCTTCGAGGCTCGTTGATGAGTTGGTCCAGAAAGGATTTGAAGCAATCATCGTCCGTTGATTGTTGACAGTCGATGGACACTTTGCTATTCTAAATGAGGACTTTGTGAAAAAGGGGGCGAAGATGAATGGCATTTAAAATTGGTACTTCTTGCATAAGTTGTGGTCTGTGCTCGTCAGAGTGTGCTGTTGAAGCGATTAGTGAAGGAACTGAACATTATACGATTGATGCTGACGCATGCATTGATTGTGGAGCTTGTGCAGATGTTTGTCCAGAAGGTGCAATTAGCGAAATGTAACTAGCATAACCCCCTCCGCCCGTTCATAGTAATGAATTGGGTGGGAGGGAGTTTTTTTGAGGACAAAACGGCGCAGGCGCAAACGTTCTAGGGGTCGCTCTTGTCTTCCCCTAGTCATTCTGTTCGTGATATTGGTTGGGTTACCGGCATTGTTAGTTCGCAGTTGCACGGTCTCTTTTTTTTCTCCTAAGGAAATCCCCCTTGTGGGACTGTGGGATGCGGAGCATAATAAGCTTCTTTCAATGACTCTAGAAGAATATGTACAGGGTGTGGTGGCTGCGGAGATGCCTGCTAGCTTTGAACTTGAAGCTCTAAAGGCTCAAGCCGTGGCAGCTAGGACCTATGCTTTGAGGCGCATATTGCGTGATGAACGCATTGCGGAGCACCCTGAAGCACATCTTTCCTCTGACTTCCAATCTGGCCAGGCTTGGATCTCGTGGGATACTTTCTTGAAGCGCAATGCCGGGGCGGCTGGTGTAGCCCTACAACGCAAGATTAAACGAGCGGTGAAGCAGACAGAAGGAATCGTCGCCCTCTATGATGATGAGCCAATCTTGGCCGTCTACCACTCTAGTAGCGGTGGGCGAACTGAAAACTCCGAGCATTACTGGAGTGAGTCTCTCCCATATCTACGTTCTGTGGATGACCCCTATAGTCTCAAAGCACCTAACCATTACTCGACCGCTACCATTCAGCTCAGCAACTTGGCGAAGGTGCTCGATGTTTCCAGTGTTAAGAACTTCAAAGTCGTCGAACGTTATCCTTCGGGTAGGGTCAAGACCGTTGAAGTAGGCGAGAAGTGGTTCAGCGGGCGAGAAATCAGACAGAGATTGTCCCTACGGTCAACCTGGTTTACAGCGGAAATCCTTGGTAACGAGATGGTTTTTTCAGTCTGGGGCTATGGTCATGGCGTGGGGATGAGCCAATATGGGGCACAAGCGATGGCCGGAGCGGGGTATGGTTACTCTGAAATTCTCCAATACTATTACCAGGGAATTGAGCTAAGTCAAGCTTATTGACCGGGGAGTGGAGGAGGACGATGAGGACAGACTATGACCTAGAACGCCGTAGGTTCGACCTGCAGGAGCAATTTTTGCGACCAGGCGATCTTTGGTATGCCCAGTCGCACTACAGGCATTTAGATGGTTGGCAGATGAACCGAAACAGGATTCAACACGACAGATATCTCTTCGAAGTGGGAAAGGAGCTTGGATTGACCACCCTACCCCATTGGCAACGTTAGGCTAGAGTCCAGTATGGACTCTCTTTTTTTGAGAAGGGAATTGACCAATAAGGGTGAATACCATACATAGCTAAGATAAGGTGGCAATGTTTATGAATCTAATCCTTGCATCGCAATCGCCTCGCCGCAAAGCATTACTCGAGCAGTTTGGTTTTACCTTTTCGGTTGAAGTCGTACCGTCGCTAGAAGTCGAAGAAGGTGAACCGCTGGTAGTAGCCCGGACTAATGCTCTTGCTAAGGCTGTTCCGGTCAGCCAAATTTTCCCAGACTGCCTGGTTCTAGGTGCTGACACGATTGTTACTCTAGATGGGCAGATCCTAGGCAAACCTGTGGACGCAGAGGATGCGTATTCTATGTTGAGGTTTTTAAGTGGGCGAGAACATAACGTAACAACCTATGTGGTCTTGAGCCGTAACGGTCAAGTCGTCCGCGATTTCAGCGAAACTACTAGCGTACAGTTTCGTCACCTCGACGATGAGGAAATCAGGGCGTATATTGCCACTGAAGAACCCTTTGACAAGGCTGGCGGTTACGGCATTCAAGGGTTTGGTGGACTACTTGTGAAAAGCATCAAAGGTTGTTATTATAATGTAGTAGGGTTACCCATGCCGAGTTTGGCCGAGCATTTGCGCTCACTCGGTATAGAAGTGTACACCTTTACCTAGGCTTCGCTCAATGCCCAGGGAATGGGGAAGGAGCAAGAATTGATAAAGGCTGTAAAGATGAAAGATGTACCTGTAGAGGAGCGTCCCAGGGAGCGTTTGATTCGTCATGGAGCGGATCGCTTGGCCAATAAGGAACTACTGGCCATTTTGCTTCGTACTGGTAATCGGCGGGAGTCAGCCCTGGCATTGGCAGAGCGACTTCTATCTCACTTTGGTTCATTGCCAGAACTGGCCACAACAAGTTATGAGGACTTGCTCAGGGTAAACGGTATTGGGCCGGCTAAAGCAACAGACATTATAGCGGCATTTGAGTTAGCTCGGCGACTTGGCGAATCTCGCATGGAGTTTCACGGTGTTGTGAACAGCCCTAAGGACGCAGCGCAGCTGGTTATCCGGGAGTTGAGCCTGGCAGACAAAGAGCATTTTATGATCATTATGCTGAACACGAAGCACCGGGTGATTGCTAAAAAGGTAATCTCCATAGGTCATTTACAGGCCTCGCTTGTCCATCCTCGTGAGATGTTTAAAGAAGCCATTCGACGAAGTAGTGCCGCAGTGATTTTGGTGCATAACCATCCCAGTGGAGATCTGACACCAAGCCGTGATGATATCGCAACGACCGAACGCCTTCGGGAAGTGGGCGATATGTTGGGCATTGATGTTTTGGATCACATTATTGTAGGAGACAATCGCTATTTGAGTTTTCGTGAACAGGGTTTGCTATAGAAGAAGGAAGGGATAACAGTATGTTCAAGCGGTTTGGTAGGAACATCGGCATTGATCTTGGGACTGCGAACACACTCGTCTTGGTTGAAGGGCGGGGGATTGTGATCAATGAACCCTCCGTGGTGGCCATTGATCGAGATACCAATGAGATTTTTGCGGTGGGTAACAAGGCCAAGGAAATGGTGGGAAGAACTCCTGGGAATATCATCGCGATTCGTCCTCTCAAGGATGGCGTTATCGCGGATTTTGAAATTACAGAACGTCTCTTGCGCGACTTTCTGAACAAGGCCACTCGTCGATCGAGACTGAGGCGCCCGAGAGTGATCATCTCTGTTCCTTCTGGCGTCACTGAGGTAGAGAAACGGGCGGTCATTGATGCGACCTTGTCCGCGGGAGCCAAGGATGCTAGAGTGATTGAGGAGCCGATGGCTGCAGCGATTGGTGCGGGCCTTCCGGTCCAGGAGCCCACAGGTACCATGATCGTAGATATCGGCGGTGGAACTACCGAAGTGGCTGTTATCTCCCTCGGTGGGATCGTGTCTCAACGATCGATTCGGGTAGCTGGTGATGAGATGGATGATTCCATCGTGCAATATATTCGCCGGTCCTACAATCTGCTGATCGGGGAGCGAACGGCAGAGACGATCAAATCAGAGATCGGTTATGCCTTGCTGGATGGCAAGGACGAGTTGACCATGGAGATCCGTGGTAGGGACCTAGTCAGCGGCTTGCCAAAGACAGTGACTGTCTCTTCTACAGAAATTCACAAGGCACTGGTGGAACCGATTCAGGCCATTATTGATGCTGTGAAAGTCACACTTGAGCGCACTCCACCCGAGTTGGCAGCGGACATTATGGATCGAGGCATCATGATGGCTGGTGGTGGTTCACTCCTCAGTGGCCTTGACGAACTCCTGATGAGAGAGACAGGCATGCCAGTCCATATCGCGGAGCGTCCATTAACAGCTGTTGTAGAGGGAACGGGTGAAGCATTGCGCCACTTTGAGCTATTGAAGCGGATCATGCTAGGACCAAGACGTTACTAGAATCAGATAAGCCGATGACTGGATGGTGAAGACAAGTGTTGGAGCGCCTACTACGCTGGAAAATTCCCTTGATAATCATATTAGTGTTAGTTCTTGTAGGCACAATCCATTACACGTCTATCCGTCGACCCGATATTACCCGACTTGAAGGGATTTTGCGCGATGTCTTGTCGCCATTTCAGTGGTCTTTCAGTAGAATTGGGGGATTTTTCCAACACCAAGTGGCTGAAGTGAACCGATGGCGGGGACTGAAGGAGCGTAATCTAGAGTTGGAGGAGCGAATAAGCCAGCTTGAAGCAGAGGTGTTTGCCCTTCGGAATCATCGCCGTGAAAACGAATGGTTACGAGAAGCCCTCGATTTTAGAGATGAGGGAGAATATGAGCTCCTCGTGGCGGAAGTAATCGGACGCTCGCCGAGCCAATGGGAGAGTACGATCGTTGTCAATAAGGGACAAGCCCATGGAGTCGTGAGTGGTATGGCCGTTGTGACGAACGCGGGGATCGTTGGAACCGTGATCAATAGTTCGAACTATACCAGTACAGTGTTGCTCATTGTTGATGCACAAAGCGCGACTGGAGGCTTGGTTCAAGCAACTGGAGACCTCGTGTTGGTTGAAGGTGGGCAGATGGGTCAGACCACTCTAGCCGCTAAGCCCCTCAGTCGAGATACCAAGGTTGAGGTAGGCGATGTGATTGTCACCTCTGGGCTGAGTCGCATTTATCCCAAGAATTTGCCCATTGGCGAAGTCGTCGCCGTGGAGTCTCGGCAATATGACTTATCCTTCTCTGCAGTTGTCGACCCCTTTGTTGACTTTACCCGTTTGGAGTATGTCTTGATCGTGATGCCGCAAGAGGAGAGTTAATATGAAGTATGTGGGCTATGGGTTAATTATCATTGTTGGGTTGGCATTACAGACCGCTTCGCCTGGTCTTGTTGTCTTCGGCCGACAGCCTGAACTGCTACTCCTACTGACTCTCCTATTTGCTATGTTACAGGGACCAGGCGCATCCGTTTTTGGCTTTGTCAGTGGCTTGTTCCAGGACATCTTGGTGGGCCGGTTTATTGGCCTTTATGCTGGAACATACTTGCTGATGGCCATCTTGGTGGGGTTTTTGGCGAAACGGTTGTACAAGGAGAACGCCCTAGTACGCTTTTTCGCGATCGTTCTGGGGACAGTCCTAGGTCAACTTCTTTATCTCTTTGGAGCAGCGTCCTTTGGCTCATCGAGTCCACAGTCTTGGGTCCTTATCTCTGGTGTTGTTGGAACAGGGCTGCTTAATGGAATTGTTGGGGTTCTTTTGTACAGGCCCTTTATGGCACTTAATGAACGCTTGATTTACCTACATGAATTGCTGAAAAGAACGGGGTGACGTCGGTGGAAGAAAAGGGTATGGAAAAACGTCTTTCCGTTCTTTTTGCTATCGTCGTCTTCTGCATCCTGTTGATCGTTGGCAGACTCTGGTACCTCCAACTAGCAAAGGGCGAACATTATGCACGCTTGGCTGATGGCAACCGGATGCGTCAATTGCGCTTGCTTCCGCCCCGTGGTGAGATCAGTGATCGTCATGGTGAAGTCTTGGTTCGCAGTAAGCCTGCATTTACTGTATCGGCGGTCCCCGGGGGTTTAGTCCAGGAAGACGATAGTAGTTTGCAACTTCTTGGGGATCTCTTAGGCATGAGTATGGAAGAACTCGAAGAAGCCCTCGAAAAAGGAAGAGGTTTCCCCTACGAATCTGTGAGGATCAAACGTGATGTCGATCCACAGACTGTGATCGCCATTGAAGAAAATCGTGTGAATCTGCCCGGCATCTTTATTGAAGAGGAGCCTGTCAGGGAATATCTGCAAGGTGATCTGGCCTCGCACCTCGTGGGGTATTTAGGCATTATTAGCGCACCAGAGTTGCAGCGCTATGGAACGACCTATCGAGGCAGTGACTTGGTAGGAAAGAGCGGTCTTGAGCAGACCTATGAAGAACTCTTGCGCGGCGAGATCGGGCAGATGACGGTGGAAGTAAATGCGATGAACAGGCCGATTCGAACGGTGAATGTGCTTGAACCTGTTCCAGGCCACAATATTACGCTGACGCTGGACGCCCATTTGCAAAGGGTAGCGGAAAACGCCTTTTACGAACATATTCTGACTCTGAAGGACAATCCGGGCACGCAGACTGGAGGCGTGCTGGCGCTGAATCCCCAGACGGGAGAGATCTTGGTTTTTGCCAGCATACCAGGCTTCGATCCGCAGAATCTAATTGATCAATCACAGCGGAACTCTTACTATACCGCCTTGAGTCAAGACGCCAAGCGCCCCTTCTTTAACAGGGTTACCCAAGCACTTTTTGGTCCTGGCTCTACCTTCAAACCCATCACAGCTCTGGCAATCCTAGAAGAGGGCATCATGGGTGCAAAGGAACGTTTCAATGCCACTGGTACTAGTCAGTATGGGGTAAAGGATTGGGTCATCAATAGTGGTTTGGCGCCCTTCGGCATGATTGATATGTACGGTGCTCTAGGTATGTCCAGTAATCACTATTTCGCTGATAATGGAGCCAAGGTTGGCATCGATCGGCTTTCTAAATGGATGACAGCCCTCGGGTTTGGAGCCCCGACGGGGTTGGAGCTATACCCAGGGGAAGTCAGTGGCGTGGTGCCCAGTAGAGAATGGAAGAAACAGGCCTTTAGCGACCGGGCTATCTCTGAGCAGAACTGGTATCCCTCGGATACAGAACAGATTTCTATTGGGCAGGGATTTCATCAGATGACGCTCTTGCAGTTGGCCCAAGCGTACGCTGCCATTGCTAACAAGGGCCTGATTTATCGGCCCCAAATCGTAAAGACGATCGAAGCACCCGATGGCAGTGTAGTGTTTCAGGCTGAACCTGAGGTGTCACACACGGTGGACGCATCACAGGCTACCTGGGACGCCCTACATGAAGTGATGACAGCACCCATAACGCATCAACGTGGAACCGCCAGGACAGTGATGGCAGGTTTTCCCTACACGATGGCAGGAAAGACTGGGACCTGGGAGGTTCCGGGGAGAATCTCTAATGGTCTTTACGTTGGCTACGCCCCCGCCGACAATCCTGAAATACTGGTAGCAGTAGTGGTGGAGCAGGGAGGCGGAGGATCGTCTGCTGCTGCTCCCATTGCTAGGAAGATCTTCGACGCTTATTATGGTCTAGATGCCCCTCAGGACTAAAGATGTGGCAGGAGTCTATGACGATTTGCAGAAATAGTAGATGGTGTTAGGTAAGGAGTTGTCCCGTATGAATACCGAATTGTGTACGATTAAAGGCACCCGTGAGGGATTAGTGATCACTATAAGAGATGCTACGCAGTTTGGCGAAGTCCTCAGGTCACTCGAAAGACAGTTATTAGCTTCTCAGAGCTTCTTTAGGGGAAGTTCCGCAAAGCTTTATCTTCAACAAGGAGTACTTACAGAAGGTCAAATGGACGATATCGAAAGTCTCATTGCAGACTACGGCATGCGTCTTAACCGTGAACCATTGAATGCCCCTCTACATCGTCCAGTTGACGAATCAATCGTCGAGGATGCCAAGGACGTTCAAGAAGATAATACCCTATTGGTTCGACGTACCATCCGCTCGGGACAACGCCTGCATTACGATGGCAACGTTGTGGTGATGGGGGATGTAAACCCAGGGGCAGAGATCATATGTACCGGAGATATTCTGGTTCTAGGGAGCTTAAGGGGTGTAGCTCACGCCGGCGCTGAGGGTAAGGTTGATGCCACCGTCTTCGCTTTCCGGCTCGAGCCAACGCAATTGCGCATTGCCCATGTCATTTCCAGGGCACCCGATGAAAAACTTCCCCAGCCAGAAGGTCCGGAGATTGCTAGGGTTGTGGAAAACAGTATTCAGCTTTCAGTGTACAACCACTAACGGTTGAGGGAGGAGCTTGTATTGGGAAAAGTCATAGTAATCACAAGTGGAAAAGGCGGAGTTGGTAAGACCACCACTACTGCTAACTTAGGGACAGGCCTAGCAGCTGCTGGTCAAAAGGTTTGCTTGGTGGATACGGACATTGGTCTTAGGAATCTTGATGTTGTCTTGGGTTTGGAAAACCGCATTGTCTACGATCTTCTAGATGTTGTCGAGGGCAATTGTCGGGTCCGTCAGGCGCTGATCAAGGACAAGCATTTTGGTGAGAGCCTGGTCTTGTTACCCGCGGCCCAGACCCGTGAAAAGGATGCAGTCTCTCCCGAGCAGATGGTTGAGCTGATGGCGCAACTGAAGGAAGAATACGATTTCATCATCTTGGACAGCCCGGCCGGGATTGAACATGGATTCAAGAATGCTATAGCGGGAGCGGATCAAGCCATTGTGGTGACGACTCCTGAAATATCTGCGGTACGCGATGCAGACCGGATTATTGGACTCTTGGAAGCTGCAGAGCTCTACGATCCGCAACTGATCATCAATCGCGTGAGACCAGACATGGTACGTAAAGGCGATATGATGGACATAGATGATATCGACGATATCCTGGCTATCTCCATTCTAGGTGTGATTCCCGATGATCAAGATATCATCGTATCGACCAACCGGGGCGAAACCGTTGTTATGGATAAAAAGTCACGGCCAGGCCAGGCTTATCGCAATGTAGTGCGCCGCATCTTGGGTGAGGAGGTTCCCTTTATGGATCTCCAAGAGCGGAAAATCATGCACTGGTTTAAGCGGATTCTCAGTGGCGAAGCCCAATAAGGAGGGATAGGCATGTTCGAGTTTATTACGAAACTTTTCGGCGGTTCTGACGGTAGTAAGAACAAGGCTAAAGAACGCCTGCGTCTCGTCTTGGTTCATGACCGAGCCAGCCTCTCTCCTGGTCTAGTAGCCGCATTGGAGGCAGAGCTGATAGAAGTAATTTCTAAGTACTTAGAAATTGACGAAGAGGGCTTGGATGTCAGTTTTGATGAAGGTGATGACTCGGTAGCTCTGATTGCAAACATTCCCGTGAAGAATGTGAAACGCAAGATATAAGCATGACAACTGTCCTTCGCTAATATACTGTGGTAGGCGAAGGAGGTGCGTAATTGTGGTAGAGGATCTTGCCAGAAATGCGATACTGGCGTTGTGCGTCTTTCTTGTGGTTGTGGTGTTAGCGTACACGAATCTGGATTTTGCCGAACCTGTAACAGAATACGTTGAATTTGTTGTGAGCACGGACTTTTCCGTACAGCCCATTCTGAAAAAGACCGGCTTGGCTGAGAAATGGGATAGTCTAAATCTAGGTTCTCTTTTCCAAGGGTGGTCAAGTTCTGAAGTCACCGTTGGTTGGTAGAGATGCAGATAGGTAGATATTTTGGGATTCCCCTTAAAGTGAATCCCTTTTTCATTCTGATCCTGGTGCTAGCCGCTGTCTATGGAAAGTTGGTGGAAGCCCTCGTACTTCTGGGCGTTGTACTCTGGCACGAGAGCTTTCATATTCTTATGGTTAAGGCCTATCGTTTGCATGTGAGCGAGGTCGAACTCTTGCCCTGCGGCGGTGTGGCCCGTATCGATGCTCTGCTGCAATTGAACCCGGAAATCGAATGTTTAGTGGCCATCGCTGGACCACTCAGTAATGGCTTGCTCCTTTTTCTTGCCTATGCGCTACGACCCTATGTTCAGGTTGAACCTTCATGGTTTGAGTTTTTTGTTCAGGCCAATCTAGGTATGGCCGTGTTTAACCTATTACCAGCCTTACCCCTAGATGGAGGGCGGGTATTGCGGGCTTTCTTGGCAAAAAGAAGGGGATTTAAGGACGCGACCAGAGTCGCAGCACGGCTAGGACAGGTGCTAGCTATTGCTTTAGCAGGTTGGGGAGTTTACCTTGTGGCGCTAACTAGGCTACAAGGTTTATTGCACGTTTTTTCAGGTCTTATGTTGTTTCTAGTCGCTATGCAAGAAATGAAGAATGCCAGTTACGTCTTTATGCGTTACTTGACAAGTAAGAGACAGGAATTACGTTTGAAAAGGGTTCTTGTGGCTCGAGAGATCGTGGCCACAGAGGAGGCCTCTTTAGGTGAGGTTCTCCGGCATGTTCAACCGCCCCATTATCATCTGATCTGGATCATCGATCTCGAAGGCGGGATTATTGGTTTCCTTGATGAGTTGGAGTTAATTGGAGCCCTCTTTGAACATGGATTATCGCATAAAGTAGGGGCCGTAAAGGCACATCGAATATAATACTAGACGAAGGGAGTGGGCTTATGGACAAGCGTCTCATTCCGCTTCTGCCGCTGGTTTCCAAGCCAGCGCGTTATACAAATCATGAACTACATGCAAAGCACAAGAACTGGACAGATGTGGCCGTTAAGGTCGCTTTGGCCTTTCCCGACATATATGATGTAGGAATGGGTCACCTAGGCTTTAAGATACTCTATGCACTCATTAATGGTAGGAAGGACGCCTTGGCAGAGCGAGTGTACGCGCCTTGGGTTGACATGCAGACCCAGATGGAAGAAGCGAGCATTCCTCTTACCGCTTTGGAGTCCGGTCAAGAATTAGGGGCCTTTGACTTAGTAGGGTTTACCTTGCAGCACGAGCTTAGCTACACAAACATTCTGAAGATGTTGGATCTGGCCCAAATTCCCCGGAGAAGTTCGCAGCGAAGCCAAAAGATGCCTTTGATTATGGCTGGAGGTCCCTCGGCGTTTAACGTAGAGCCTCTCGCTGATTTTCTGGATTTTGTTGTCCTAGGTGAGGGTGAAGAGGTGATTCATGAGATCCTGGATCTGGTGATTGATAGTCAGGCTCAAAATCTGGAAAAGGATGAACTTCTGCAGAAACTAGCTGGTCTTGATGGAATCTATGTTCCTAGTTATTATCAACCAATCTATTCCGCAGATGGGAGATTTCAACGTATTGAGCCACTGCGTCAAGGAATTCCCCCTAAGATTGAAAAAAGGGTGGTCCAAGACTTTAACCGCCTTCCGTACCCTGAGGAGTTTGTGGTGCCTTATGTTGAAGTGATCCACGATCGTGTAATAGCGGAGGTTATGCGAGGTTGTACAAGGGGTTGCCGTTTCTGTCAGGCTGGGATGGTGTACCGACCTCTGCGAGAACGTGATCCAGAGGTTCTTAAGGAGCAAATTGCTCGACTGGTGGAGAACACGGGCTATGAGGAGATCTCCCTGTCATCGCTCTCCAGTGGTGATTACAGTCAGATTGGGCCCCTGGTTAGAGACCTTATGGCGGAGTACCAAGGTTGCGGTGTTTCCGTCTCGCTACCTTCTCTAAGATTGGATTCCTTTGGAATTGGGCTTGCCCAAGAGATTCAAAAAGGACGCAAGACTGGCCTTACCTTTGCCCCTGAGGCCGGAACCCAAAGGCTGCGGAATGTGATCAACAAGAACGTGACAGATGAGGACCTGAAGGAAGTTGTGCAAGGTGCTTTTGCTGCCGGTTGGTCCAGGATTAAGCTCTATTTCATGATTGGTTTGCCCACTGAAACGGAAGAAGACTTGGAGGGTATTGTGGATCTCGCCTATAAGGTGCTTGCTTGGGGTAAAGAGGCTCGTAGTGCGAAGCGTAGACCTGAAGTCAGTGTGAGCGTGGCATCCTTCGTTCCGAAACCACATACGCCCTTTCAGTGGATGGGTCAAGATTCGATGAAGACCTTACGGGCCAAACAACGCTTTCTTAAAGAACGCCTCAATGACCGGGCCATTCAATTTAGTTATCCTCGGGTGGAGGAGAGTTTCTTGGAAGCCGTTTTCGCCAGGGGAGACCGCCGCTTAGCAGAGGTTTTGGAAAGAGCTGTGGATCTAGGTTGCCAATTCGATAGCTGGACTGATTGCTTCCGTTTTGAACGATGGGAACAGGCTTTTCGAGATACAGGAATCGATCCCCATCTTTATGCAGGGCGAACGAGGGACGTCCTTGAACCTCTTCCTTGGGAGCACTTAAGTGCAGGTATTGACGGACGATTTTTGCGCAGGGAATGGGAACTTGCCAAGACCGGTACTCCAACCCTCGATTGCCGCTGGGATGACTGCACCGGATGCGGTGTCTGCCCAGAACTTCAAGTCGCAAACGTCTTAGTTAAGGAGAAGAGCAGTGAGTAACGTGATTCGTTTTCAGTTTACCAAGGGTCCCGAGGTTCGGTTTTTGTCCCACTTGGATATGGTGCGCACACTGGAAAGGGCCGTACGCCGGGCTCGTTTGCCTATCGCCTACTCCGAAGGGTTTACGCCCAGACCCATTATGAGTTATAGCTATGCTTTACCTGTGGGTGTCTTAAGTGAGGCTGAGTATGGCGACTTTGGCTTTGCACTCGCTCTTGATCCAGAAGCCTTCATGACTGCGTATAACGAACAGTTACCCGAGGGGTTTCGGGTGCTCAGGGCGGAAGAACTTGCAGAAGATGCACCCGCGCTCCAAAGTACGATTAACGCGGCTCGGTGGCGAGTGGTCTTACCTGACCAGGATGTTGCCCAGGAGATTAAGGCACGCTGGGAAGAATTGCAAGGGTTGGATAGCTTTGTGGTGCGGAGAGAAACTAAGAAGGGGAGCCGTGAGATTGATGTCCGCCCCTTTTTGTTTCAAGTTGAAGGCATCGTCCACGATTCAACAGGTACTTGTTTTGAATGTCTGTGTGGTCTAGGGAATGAAGCGAATCTGCGTATGGATGAGTTAGGGGCTTTATTGGGCTTCTCGCATTTGGAAGCATTAATTACGAGAATAGGGCAATTTAGGAGAGTTGGGAACAGTTACTTCCCTCCTTTAGGGAGTCGAGACTCGTTATGAAAAGGAAAATTGTAATTTCCGTTTTGCTCCATCAAGTGCAAGTTGGTATTGTCGAGGATAACCGTTTGGTGGAATACTATCTAGAACGTGACTGTAAAGAACGGATCGGGACCAATATCTACAAGGGGCGGGTCGAAAACGTCTTGCCTGGAATGGGAGCTGCTTTTGTTGATATTGGCATGGCCAAGAACGCTTTCTTGTTCTTGGCTGACGCTGGGAAGGATATTAAGACCGGTGATTCTATCATGGTTCAGGTATCCAAAGAAGCGGTGGGTACCAAAGGACCACGGGTTACTACGAAAATTTCGCTGCCTGGTCGTTATTTGGTGCTTATGCCCTTCCAAGACAACACAGGTGTCTCCCGTCAGATCCAGGATGAAGAAGAACGGGCCAGGCTCAAAGAGATCGCTGAGGACATTCGCCCCGAAGCTACCGGCGTTATCGTGCGTACAGTCGCCGAGGGGCACAGCCGAGAAGAATTAGAAGGGGATCTAGATGACTTGATGGCTGAATGGTCCCGCATTCAGAGGAAGTTCAAGAGTAAGTCACCATCTCCACTCTTATACCAGGATTATGACTTGGTCCATCGGATCCTAAGAGATGTCTATGTAGCGGAAAACACGACCATCGTAGTTGACAGTCTCGAGATGAAAGACAGGATTGAAGAGGAACTAGGTGGTCTAGGTGTCACAGAGCAGGTGAAGATCGATTTGTATCAAGGAAAGGTAAGCCTATTTACCTACCTTGGACTCGACAAAGATTTAGAGAGAGCTGGGAGTAATCGGGTATGGCTGGACTGCGGCGGTTACCTCGTCTTTAACCAGACCGAGGCGCTACTGAGTATCGATGTAAATACCGGGAAGTATGTGGGGAGCAAGAACTTGCCGGACACTGTACTCAAGACAAACTTGGAAGCCGCAGCTGAAATTGCCCGTCAGCTTCGTTTACGTAATACAGGAGGCATTGTCATCATCGACTTTATCGATATGACCGCTCCCGCGCATCAAGAGGCTGTCTTGGAAGAACTAGCCGCAAGTCTCAAGGCGGACAAGACCCGCACGAACCTGTTGGGCTTTACCCGTCTGGGATTGGTGGAACTGACGAGAAAGAAGACGGAGCGACTCCTCTCACATGTGCTTGAAGTTGATTGCCCCCACTGTAAGGGAAGGGGAAGGGTGCTCTCTGATGAGACGCTCTCTTTCCAAATTGCGAGAGAAATACGCTCATTGGCGGCAGAGGACGTCGATTCCATTGAGGTTCGCTGCCATCCTGCCGTCGCTGGGTTTGTAATTGGACCAGGGGGTAGTAATCTACGAGCACTAGAGGAATGTACAGGCAAGGCGATTTCTGTCAAGGGAGACGTTTCCTTAGTGCGCCAGGATTACCACGTACGAACTCTCAGTAATGATTGACACCAAGGGTTCATGGTGTTAAAATGGGTGGGTAGATTGCTTGTTTCGCGCGAAACAAGCTTTCGAAACCGCTCAAAACAGGTCGCAAAACACGTCGCGAAAGCCTCGTGTACCTGCATGGCGAGTCTAGAGAAGGAGGTGGACGTATTGTACGCCGTAGTCGAAACTGGTGGTAAGCAATATCGTGTGTCCACAGGAGATGCCATTTATGTCGAAAAGCTCAATGTCAATGAAGGCGATGAAGTTATCTTAGATCGTGTTCTGTTGGTGAGCCAAGATGGTAAAGTCCAAGTTGGTACACCCTATGTTGACGGGGCCAAAGTTGTAGCTAAAGCAGCTAAACAAGGCAAACAGAAGAAGATCATTGTCTTTAAGTATAAGGCGAAGAAGAACTATCGCAAGAAAAAGGGTCATAGGCAGCCATACACCAAATTGGTGATAGAATCCATCACAGCATAGTATCATGACCAAGGTAGAGTTTTACAAGACGGCTGAAGGCTCTGGATGGCTCGGATTCCATGCATATGGGCATACGGGTTATGCTGGGCATGGAGAGGATATTGTCTGTGCGGCAGTATCAGTCTTGACCCAGACGGCTGTCCTAGGCTTAAGGGAAGTCTTAGCAATTGATTGCTTGGTTCATACAGATGAGCGTAAGGGTTCCTTACTCTGTCTGCTACCAGATGAGCTCCATGAAGAGGAGTGGAACCAGGCGCAACTTATACTCAATGTCCTATACGTTGGCCTGTTGGCAACGGAAGAGGATTACGGAGACCATGTTAGTGTGAAGGAGGTGCCACACCGTGAGAATGAATCTACAATTATTCGCCTCAAAAAAAGGTGGCGGAAGTACGAAGAACGGTAGAGATTCGGCCGCTCAACGTTTGGGTGTTAAAAGACATGATGGGCAATTTGTTACTGCAGGCAGTATCATCGTAAGACAGCGCGGAACCAAGGTGAAACCAGGAATCAACGTTGGTCTTGGTAAGGATGATACTCTGTTTGCTCTGGCCGACGGCTATGTGTCCTTCGAACGCCGAGGAAAAACAGGTAAAGCGGTTAGTATCGTTACTGAGGCCGCACTTGCGTAGTGATAATCCCCTTTGTGCTTTGGTGCAAAGGGGTTTTTTTAAGGAGAGGACCGAGTATGTTTATTGATCAGGCCCGGATCTATGTTAAGTCTGGCGACGGTGGTGATGGAGTCGTCCGTTTTCGCCGCGAGAAATATGTACCTGCAGGTGGCCCAGCGGGCGGTGACGGTGGTAGGGGAGGAAGCATCTACTTTGTCGTTGATGAAGGTCTGTCAACTCTAATGGACTTTCGGTACCGCCGCAAGTTTGTGGCTTCATCCGGTGAACCAGGGCAGTCCAAGAAGATGTTTGGTAAAGACGGAGAAGACTTGGAGATCAGAGTGCCCCCTGGTACCTTGGTCAAGGATGCAACGACGGGTGAGGTGTTACTCGATCTAACCATCCCCAATAGTCGTGTCTTGGTTCTACCAGGCGGTAGAGGAGGACGTGGTAACCCTCATTTTACTACACCGACCCGGCAGGCACCGTCCTTTGCCGAACGAGGCGAGCCCGGTCAGGAACTATGGCTCCAATTAGAACTCAAGCTCCTGGCCGATGTTGGTCTGGTGGGATATCCAAATGTCGGAAAGTCTACGCTTCTTTCCGTGGTATCCAAGGCTCGCCCCAAGGTTGCCAATTATCACTTTACGACCTTAACACCGAATCTTGGAGTGGTGTCGTTAGAGCCTGGGCATGCCTTCGTGATCGCAGACATCCCTGGGTTAATTGAGGGAGCCCATGCGGGAGTAGGATTAGGTATCGACTTTCTGCGTCACATTGAGCGAACCCGCTTGATTCTGCATATTGTGGATGCAGCGGGCGTAGACGGACGTGACCCGGTGGATGATTACGCGAGGATTAATGAAGAACTTCGCCTATACAGTGCTGACTTGGCCGAATGCCCGCAGATCCTTGTTGCGAACAAGGCTGATCTGCCCGAGGCCAAGGAGAACGTGGAGCGCCTGCAGAGGCTCGCTGACGAACATGGTCAGGAGTTTTTTGTCATCTCAGCTGCCACAAGTCAGGGAACTCGTGATTTGATGCTCCGCTGCGATCAACTGATTCGAGAGATGAAAAAGAAGGATCCTGCGGCAGAGCAAGTGACAGAACTCGTTCTTCCCAAAGCACAAACGCCACCAGTTGATGAATACACAATTGTGCGCGATAATGAGGATTATGTAGTTCAGGGAGCAGGTTTGGATCGTCTGTTGCGTCGCTTGGATCTCAATAACCCAGAAGCTATCGCTTACTTGCAGAATCTGTTTGAAAAAATTGGCTTGTACAAAACCCTGGCGGATATGGAGGTTCCAGAAGGAGCTACCGTTAGGGTTGGAGAATTAGAATTTGAGTATATGGAATGAGGGTTTCTATGTTAACAAGTAAGCAAAGGGCATATTTGCGAGGATTGGGTAATGAGCTCGATCCGGTCTTTCAGATCGGTAAGGGTGGTTTGTCCGAGGAGTCGTTTCGGCAACTCGATGCTGTTTTGGAAGCACGGGAGCTGATTAAGGTCAAAGTACTCAAGAGCTGTCTCGAGGACGCAGGAGATCTGGCAGATGAGATATCCAGGGCACTTGATTGCCAGGTCGTTCAGAAAATCGGCAAGAGTTTTCTTCTGTATCGGATGTCTCTGGATGAACCGCAAATTCAACTGCCCTGAAGGAGTAACGCAAATGACAAGCAAACGCCCTAGAATAGGGATTATGGGCGGTACCTTTGACCCAGTTCACTATGGACATTTGGTCACTGCAGAGGGAGCCCGTTGCGAATATGGTCTGGATCAGGTTTTGTTTCTGCCCTCGGGCAGACCACCCCATAAGTCGATGAAGCGCGTTAGTGACGCGGAGCACAGGTTCATGATGACGGTGTTGGCGATCCTAACGAATCCCTATTTCGAAGTCTCTCGCTTGGATATCGACCGTGAAGGTATCAGTTACACGATTGATGCACTGCGTAGACTTCGTGCCGATTATGGGCCAGATGCGGAGCTCTATTTTATCACGGGGGCCGACGCCATTTTTGAGATTAATAATTGGAAGGACTCCGATGAATACTTTAGCATTGCGCATTTCATCGCGGCAGCTCGTCCTGGTTTCTGTTTAGAAGAATTGCCCCAGGCGACACAAGATTGGGTCGGGCAGCACGGCGATCGCTTTCATGTCTTGAATGTGCCTGCCATGGCAATTTCCTCCACCGAGATCAGGGAGCGAGTGAAGAGTGGACAGTCTATCCGGTATCTTGTTCCAGAGTCAGTGGAGCACTATATTAAGCGTCATAAGCTCTATCTTTAGCCATTTGGTACCCGAGTTTGTTATAAACACTGCGAAATACTCTAGGTAGAGAGGAGGGGAATATTATGCTTTCAGAAGAAGAAGTGTTACGCCGAAAAGCCGAACTCGAAGAGCGCCGGCAACTGAAACGGGCTTATCGTCGTAGGCAAATCATTATGTATTCAGTGAGTTCTGTTGTAGCTATTATTCTTATGATTGTAACAGCGTTTTTCACCTATCAACGGGGTGTTGTACCGACACAGTCATCGGCGGCGGGTACACAAGACCGGCTCTTGGTCTTGTTTCTAGGAACCGATGAGAAGTTGGAGGCAAGTACCCGAGCAGATTCGATGATGCTGATTTCCCTCGACACTGCAACCGGTGAGGCAGGAGTTCTATCTATACCAAGAGATACAAGGGTGTGGATCCCTTCCAGGCAACGCTGGGAGAGGGTGAACGCAGCGTATGCTCATGGCGGTCCAGCTATGGCATTAGAAGCGGTCTCCTATTTGCTTGGTGTCCCGGTGGAATACTATGTTCATACAGATTTTCAGGGCTTTGAGCAATTAGTGGATGTCCTTGGTGGCGTGGAGATCAATGTGAAGCGCAGAATGCACTATGTGGACAAAGCCGGAGGGCTAGAGATTGATTTGCATCCTGGTGTGCAAGTCTTGGATGGTAAGAAGGCACTACAATACGTGCGCTATCGTGATCGTTTGGGCGATGTGTCCTTAGTCGATCCCTTTAACGAGGCCTATGATGGAAGGGTCGAGCGCCAGAGGCAGTTCTTTGAAGCTATTGTCTCCCAGACTTTGAGTCCCTCATCCTTGGTCAAACTACCCCAGTTGGTCACCCAGGTTTTTAGGATCGTCAACACGAACTTGCCCTGGGACAGAGTGCTGAACCTTGCCATGGCTGGCTCAAAATTTTCTGCTGATAAA
>Ga0265293_10001868_pt1 | contig 44379 bp, 39 predicted proteins | sample Munlanlewell138R_FD_192505 | JGI IMG/M metagenome (GOLD analysis project Ga0265293, IMG submission 192505) | Leachate microbial communities from a municipal landfill in Southern Ontario, Canada - Leachate well 138R | ecosystem: Engineered > Solid waste > Landfill > Unclassified | place: Canada... | reverse complement strand
ATCGAAGAAGGTGGCTCACTGACCATTATCGCGACCGCTCTAGTTGAGACCGGTTCGAAAATGGATGAAGTGATTTACGAAGAGTTTAAAGGTACCGGTAATATGGAGCTGCAACTTGAGCGCCGTATTGCTGAAAAGCGCGTGTTTCCTGCGATCAATATCAACCGCTCGGGCACCCGTCGTGAAGAACTATTAACCAGTGAAGATGAATTGCAGCGCATGTGGATTTTGCGCAAATTATTGCATCCTATGGATGAAACCGCAGCCATCGAGTTTTTGCTCGATAAGCTCAAAGACACAAAAACTAATGAAGAGTTTTTCATGTCGATGAAGCGCAGCAAATAGCTCTCGTTTTAGTATCTAAAGCCATGCAGGGGTGTGTGATAGAAATATCCACATCCGTGCAGCGCTTAATCTGCTACGGACAACCTTATGCAATATACTGATCTGCGCGACTTTATTCGCGGCCTTGAGCAGCGTGGTGAACTTAAGCGCATTCAAGTCCCCGTCTCTCCTGTTTTAGAAATGACAGAAATCTGCGACCGCACCTTACGTAAAGGCGGGCCTGCTTTGTTATTTGAAAATCCCACAGGATTTAGCATGCCTGTACTCGGCAACCTGTTTGGTACGCCGCAGCGTGTTGCCTTAGGTATGGGGGCTGAGAGTACGACTGAGTTGCGTGAGATTGGTAAATTGCTCGCGGCCTTGAAAGAACCTGAGCCACCCAAAGGTTTTAAGGACGCGTGGAGTAAGCTGCCGATGTTTAAGAAAGTCTTGGCCATGGCGCCCAAAGTACGTAAAGACGGGGCCTGCCAAGAAGTGATTATTGAAGGTGAGGATGTCGATTTGACTGCCTTACCGATTCAGACCTGTTGGCCTGGCGATGTCGCACCCCTGATTACCTGGGGTTTAACCATTACCAAAGGGCCGAATAAAGAACGACAGAACTTAGGCATTTATCGCCAGCAAGTGCTGGGCCGCAATAAAGTGATTATGCGCTGGCTGAGCCACCGCGGTGGTGCGCTAGATTTTCGCGAGTGGTGCCAAAAATACCCGGGTCGTCCCTACCCTGTGGCGGTTGCGTTAGGCGCCGATCCAGCAACGATTTTAGGCGCTGTTACGCCAGTCCCTGACACCCTCTCTGAATATGCCTTTGCCGGCTTACTGCGCGGTTCGCGCACTGAGTTAGTCAAAGCCATTGGCAGTGATTTACAGGTGCCGGCAAATGCTGAAATTGTTCTAGAGGGGCATATTTACCCCGGCGAAATGGCCGATGAAGGCCCGTACGGCGATCACACCGGTTATTACAACGAAGTGGATAGCTTCCCGGTGTTTACTGTGGAGCGCATCACCCAGCGTAAAAATGCGATTTATCACAGCACCTACACCGGTCGTCCGCCGGATGAACCCGCCATTTTAGGTGTGGCACTCAATGAAGTCTTTGTGCCTATTTTGCAAAAGCAATTCCCGGAAATTATCGATTTTTACCTGCCACCAGAAGGATGTTCCTATCGCATGGCCGTGGTGAGTATTAAGAAACAATATCCAGGGCATGCCAAGCGTGTGATGCTGGGTGTATGGAGCTTCTTACGCCAGTTTATGTACACCAAGTTTGTGATTGTGGTGGATGACGATATTAATACACGGGATTGGAATGATGTGATTTGGGCGATTACCACGCGTATGGACCCCAGTCGCGATACCGTATTAATTGATAATACACCCATTGATTATCTCGATTTTGCTTCGCCAGTGTCTGGCTTGGGCAGCAAAATGGGCTTGGATGCAACCAATAAATGGCCCGGTGAAACCACGCGTGAGTGGGGTCGTGTCATTGAGCAAGATCCTGCGGTAACAGAACGTATTGATGCGCTGTGGTCTGAGCTGGGCATTGACTGATGCACTTAAGTGATAACGATGCAGTGCCGACAAAGGAAGCAGATTACGCATGAAAATCATGTTACAACCATCAGGGCATGTTATTGAGTTACTGCCTGGCGAAAGGATTATTGATGCGGCGCGTCGTTTGGGTTTTGATGCTCCGCAAAGTTGCCGAAATGGTAACTGTCATATCTGTGCAGCACAGCTGATCAGCGGTAAGGTGCGCCAAGGTGACGATATTTTCCAGTCAGGTGAGTTATTTACCTGTCTGGCCGAGCCGTTAAGTGACTGCGAGTTACAGTGGGACGGGGTGCTGGCGGCCAATGAGTTACCTTTATGCAAAGTAGCTTGTCAGTTAGTCAGTGTGACGCCCTTGGGCGCTGATGTGTTTTCTGTACACTTACGTCTGCCTGCTGGCAAAGTCGTGCGTTATCATGCCGGTCAGTATTTACTGGTTGAGCGTGAAGATGGTGAGTCCAGCGCCTTCTCTATCGCCTCGGCGCCCCAGCAAGGGCGTGAGTTGGAACTGCATATTCTAGCCCGTGATCATGCGGCAATAGCGTTACTTAAACAGTTGCAAAAAGATAGCATGGCCCGTGTGCAAATGCCTTTTGGTGATGTGCATTTAGCCGCTGCTGAGCAACGACCTTTACTCTTGATTGCCGCCGGTACAGGTATGGCGCAAGTGCACAGTTTAGTTGAGCATTGCCGCGCCACTGGATTCAGCCAGCCGATCCATGTGTATTGGGGCGCGCGGGCCGCAGAAGATTTCTATACTCTGCACGATTTACCTGCTTGGCACCGTATGAGTAATCTGCACTTTCATCAAATTGTCAGTGACGATACCGGCTGGACTGGACGGGTGGGTTTGCTCTATCAAGCCGTGTGCAGTGATATCCAGGACTTAAGCGCGTATCAGGTGATTGTTAGCGGCTCGCCAGCGATGGTTTACGGCACCCTTGATGCCTTGGTGGCCGCAGGTATGCAACCTGAGCAAATGTTGGCGGATGCATTAACTTACGCACCGCGTGCAGAAAAGCTATAAATCTTTATGCACAATATGATCTGCAGGCTGATTGATGATGCGGTTCTGGCGTGCCTGTTGTTCTTTAGCCAGTAAGGCCCGTTTCCGTTCGACCCCCCAGCGATAGCCAGAAATCCCGCCATCGGCACGTAAAATGCGGTGGCATGGGATCGCTAACGCTAATGGGTTGGCAGCACAAGCGTTGGCTACTGCGCGCACGGCTTTAGGTTTATGCAACAGCTCGGCAACGTCGCTATAGCTGAGCGTGCCGCCCACTGGAATACTGCGCAAAATCGCCCAAACACTTTTCTGAAAGTCACTGCCGTGGATATCCAGAGGAAAGTGTAAAGGTGTCAGGGGTGCTGCTAAAAATTCCGTGACGTTTTCTAGCCAAGCTGCGAGTGCCTGTTTGTTTTCCAGCAAGTGCGCTTTGGGGAAGCGTGTTTGTAAATCTGTGTAGAGTTCAGAGGCTGTGTCGCCCAATAAGATTGCACAAACGCCCTGCTCTGTACGCGCGAGTAAAATGCTGGCAAAGGCTGTTTCAGTGCTAGAGAACTCGATAACAGTGGGCGATACGTTTGGCATAGATACTCCGTCGGTAAATGCGGTTAAACAAAACAGTTCGATTCAGTGAGTCGGTTAAACACTACCGCAAAAGTGGCTAACGTGGGTTGAATAATCAGCGCCGTATTGGAATATTCTGCCAAGTTAGACTGTAGGCCAGTCGTGCCGTTAAGGTGCAGCTTATGTTGGTTATGGTGTGGTGTCTGCTGATGTTTAATCAGTCAAGCATCCCCTAGCGCTTGAGTACTGCCAAGTCGTTAGTGATTGCGTTAAAATAAGCATCACCCTTAAACAGATCTGTTTAGGCGCTTTGTTTTATTTTGATGGAGGCACAGAACAGCCATGCGTGAAAAACCAACACCACCAGCAGATTATGAGTGCTGCGAAAGTGCCTGCTCGCCTTGCGTATGGGATACCTATTACGACGAGATGGAGCAGTGGCGCGCTGAGCAAGCCGCTTTAAAAAGCAGTGCTGAGCAGGCACAAAAGGATGCAGACAGCGCTGAGTAATATCGCGCCTAAGTGATTAAAAGAGGATTCTGCTAAGCGGGCGTGCAGCTCTGCATCGCCTGTCAAAAACTAAAAGTCTAAGATCGGCTCGCCTTAGCGGTGACATCTGCTGGGCGACGTGATGATCGTCAGTTGTATTACGTTATAAGTTTCCCTGGCCGCCTAGTTGAGCGCTGCGGTGCTAGCAGATGAACTGGAATAGACGTTGGCGACGCTGATTAAGTCGAACCGCTCTATCGGCGTGCACACTTGATGTTATCTATAGTTTTTATCTAGAAAAAAGGACTACACTTTCGCACCTTTTTCATCTGCTCGCTGGGGACTAACATGACAACCGTTTTACTGGTTTTATCGTTCTTGGGCTTTATATCAATTGTTGTTGAAGACTTTACAAAAATTGATAAAGCCAAAACGACACTGTTTTTTGGCACGCTGGTCTGGGTTTTGTACTTTATTGCACCGCCCAATGGTCTTGACACCCCGCAAGTGATGGAGTCGCTCAATGAAAATCTGCTAGAAATTGCCACCTTGTGGTTATTTTTAATGGCGGCGATGACCTTTGTTGCTTATGTATCGCACAAGGGTGTGATTGATGGCATCGTCAATAAAGTGATGCCAACACATATGAGTGAACGCCGCTTGATGCTGCTTACAGGTCTGTTTGCTTTTGTTTTTTCATCGATGGCCGATAATATTACCGCCACCTTGGTCTGTATTACGGTGTTAGTCAGTCTGAATTTAAACGCCGAAAAATTGCTGCGCTATATTATTTTGGTAGTATTTGCAGTGAACTCCGGTGGTGCTGCGTTGATCACTGGTGATGTGACGACCTTGATGATCTTCTTAGCCGGTAAAGTCAAAATTGCTGATTTGGTTTTATTAAGTATTCCAGCTTTATCCGCGGTGCTGTTCTTATCCTTTTTGTTGTCTCGTTCGTTGACCGGTGAGGTGGTTTTAGTTAAGCGTGAGATTGAGATTGCTAAAGGTGATCGAATTATCGCAGGACTATTCTTAGCCACCATTATTGGTACGATTGGCGCTAACGTGGCGTTTGGCATTCCGCCGGTCTTATCCTTTTTGTTTGGTCTAGCAGTCATGTTTATGGCGGTACACTTCCTCAATAAAGATGAGGCGGTGCTGGAGTATATTCGCAAAATTGAGTTTGACACCTTGTTGTTTTTCTTAGGTGTATTACTCTTAGTCGGTATGTTAAAAGAGCTGCATGTGTTGGAGCACTTCCCTACCCTGTACGAGAAACTGCCGGTTGTTGTAGCCAATTATTCGGTCGGTTTATTCTCGGCATTAATTGATAACGTGCCCTTGACTGCAGCGCTGCTTAAATCAGGCATTGAGATGACTGAGGGGCAATGGTTGACCTTGACTTACTCAGTTGGTGTTGGTGGTTCTTTACTGGCAATTGGTTCTGCGGCAGGTGTGGTTGCTATGAGTAAAATCCCTGCGCTGACCTTTATGGCCTACTTGCGTTATTTCGGTTATTTACTTGTGGCCTACACTGTGGGTTTTCTGGGTGTATTTGTGATCAGTTATTTGCTGTAAAGTGTTCGCTTAGTAAAAACCAGCACCTAGGTGCTGGTTTTTTTTGCACGACAATCGGCGTTTGTGAAGAATTGTTAAGCAGCGATTAAACACTGGGATTTTCCCAGCTTAATTAATAAACTCTTGGGTATAAAAATACAGCAGTGCCAACAGGTTCTGGCTGAATAATATGACTAGGAGACGGTATGAGCTATTCTGCAAAAACTGTGCAAGCACTGACTTTGCCAGCGGCTGATGGCTATCCCATCGCCGCCCATCTGTATCCTGCACACAATAGCGTTAAGGGTCAGTTAATTGTTGCCGGCGCGACGGGGGTGGGCCAGCAGTTTTATCGGCGTTTTGCTGAGTACGCTAGTGCGCAAGGTTTTAATGTGTTGACCTTTGATTATCGTGGGGTTGGCCAGTCTGCACCTAAACAGTTAAAAGGCTTTCAAATGGCCTTTGAGGATTGGGCGCAACTGGACTTGGCGGCAGCGGTTGAGTATCTGCATAGCGATCATACACCACTCTTTTTAGTGGGCCATTCCTATGGTGGTCATGCGTTAGGCATGCTGCCCAATCATGAGAAAATCAGTCGTTGCTATACCTTGGGCAGCGGCTCCGGTTGGCATGGTTGGATGCCGTTAACCGAGCGCTTAAAAGTACAGTTTATGTGGAATGTTATGTTTCCGGTGTTGGTGGCGTGGAAAGGCTATTTGCCTTGGCAAATGCTCAAAATGGGCGAAGACATGCCGCTGGATGTATATCGCAAGTGGAAGCGCTGGTGTGGTATGCCGCATTATTTCTTTGACGATCCCCTCGTGCGCGAGACGAAAAAGTTACAGTTTGCGCAAATTCGTACCCCTATTACTGCTGCGGTGGCACTGGATGACTTATGGGCATTACCTGCATCGCGCGATGTCTTTATGGATTATTACTGCAATGCACAAGTGATTCGCCGCGATATTGATCCGCACGAATTTAATCTGAAGTTTGGTGCGATTGGTCATATGAACTACTTTCGCCCTGTGGCTCAGCCATTATGGGATGAAGTTTTGACCTGGTTTACGGCACCTTCTGTGGATGACTAGCGCGCTTTAGTACGCCACTTAAAACCTTAACTTCAGGCCACGTTTAAGGCTGTCTCAGCGCGACAATCAGCGGTGTAGATGACTGGATTCCATCTAAATATGTGAAAAGGTTCACACCAGAGGCATTGCCCTTTAAGCTGTGCAACGTTTTGCTGTGCGTCGTTTGCGGGCACCTTGTGGTTTAAGAGGCTTTTCAAGTTGTCGATCGACTATGCACAGCAGTTGAATGTATTGGTGCGGAGTGTTTATGAGTGATGGTTTTGTGGTGGTGTTAAACAGTTATTACACCTTGATTGCGGCAACAGTTGTACTCTTGGTTGGGCGTATTCTGGTTCAACGTATTGCTGTTTTAACCAAGTTTAATATTCCTGAGCCTGTGGTGGGTGGCTTAATTGCTGCTGTATTGGTGCTGGCTCTGCATCAATTTAATGGTTTTTCAATCCAGATCGAAAAAGGCCTGCAAGACGGCTTTATGCTGATGTTTTTTGCATCGATCGGCTTGAGTGCTGATTTCAAACGCTTGCGGGCTGGTGGAGTGCCCTTAGTTTTATTTACATCAATTGTTGCCGGTTTTATTGTGGTGCAAAACCTAGTCGGCATCAGTTTAGCCTCGCTGCTGGGCTTGAAGCCCTTAACGGGTTTGATTACTGGCTCAATTACTTTAGTTGGTGGGCACGGTACCGCTGCAGGTTGGGGGCAGATTTTTGAAACCGACTTTGGCATTGAAGGTGCAGTGGCCTTAGGTATGGCCTGTGCCACTTTTGGTTTGGTCTGTGGCGGTTTAATTGGTGGGCCCGTAGCACGTCGACTTATGAAGAAAGTAAAGGTGCCTGCCGGCACTGAAAATGCCGTCCATGCGGCTGAGGCGGGGCCACGTATTACCTTTGAACAGCCGCAACATAAGCGTTTGATTACCGCAGATTCCGCCATTGAAACCTTAGCCCTCTTTGCCGTGTGCTTGGCCAGTGCCTCGTACTTATCCAGCTTTATGGCTGAGCACTTTAGTGATTCCAATTTTGTTATCCCCACCTTTGTTTGGGCCTTAGCCTCAGGTGTGGTGGTGCGTAATCTGCTTTCTGCCGTTTTTAAAGTGAGTATCTTTGATCGCTGTGTGGATGTGTTTGGTAATGTGTCTTTATCACTGTTTTTAGCCATGGCGCTGCTGAGTTTAGAATTGTGGATGATTAAAGACTTGGCTGTGCCTTTGCTTGTTATTTTAAGTGTGCAGGCCGTGCTTCTGGTGTTATTTGCTATCTTTGTGGTTTTCCGGGTCATGGGCAAAGACTACGATGCAGCGGTCTTGGCCGGTGGCTTTTGTGGTTTTGGTATGGGCGCTACACCGACTGCGGTGGCCAATATGCAGGCGGTGACTGACCGTTATGGGCCTTCGCATAAAGCCTTTTTAATTGTGCCAATGGTGGGTGCGTTTTTTGTCGATATTATCAACGCCACGGTGTTGTCGGCTATTACTTCGCTACCCTTTTGGAATTAAATACAAACGGATCAAAATATCGACTTACAAGCGCGCTCTACACAGTGATCTGTTATAAAGACGTGCAGGTCGATCGTGGTTTTCGGCTGAGATAGAGCTCGCAGGCTCTCAGCATCCTTGGCCGATTAAACCTTAAAAAACTCGCCTGGGGTGCTGCCAAAATGCTGGCCAAAGGCTGCAATAAAAGCGGATATGGATTCGTAGCCGCAAGCCAATGCGACGTCGGTTACAGACTGCTTTTGCTCAAGTAAGGGCAGCGCATTCAGTAAGCGCAGACGTTGACGCCATAGGCGAAAAGTCAGGCCAGTTTGCTGAATAAAAAGCCGACTTAAGGTTTTTTCCGAGACCTGTAAACGCTGCGCCCATTGGTGAAGTGTATTGCTGGCATCGGGATGCTTTTGCAAGTGTGTGGCAATTTTTTGCAAACGCTGATCTGCAGGCCAAGGTAGCATCAGTCCCCGGTCTGGGGCACGGGTCAGTTGATCCAGCAGCACAGTGGCTAAACGCCCTTCGGCGCTGTGCTCTGCATACTCTACTGGCAACTCACCAAAAGCGCAGATTAACTCTTTTAGCAGTGGGCTGACTTCCACTACACGGCAACTGTTGAGCGTATCAGCGAGTACGCGAGTGTCGATATAGAGGCTGCGAATTTGCGTTTGGGCGGAACATTGCACGCTGTGCTTGATCCCCGCAGGAATCCAGACTGCACGCTGCGGAGGTGCAATAAAGCGACCTTGCGCCGTTTGCACCTCTAACACGCCGCTAATGGCATAAGAAAACTGCACCCAAGGGTGGCTGTGACGAAAGCCAATCACCGTATTGGGCAGTGCTTCAGTTTGCCCATAGAGGGGCCGCGGTAAGCGTTTTAAATCTCTGAGACGTTGCTTAAGGGAAGCTGACATTGTCCGTTGATCGATACTCTTTGACTGATTGGCGTTAGCCGGATTATTGCATATCCAGTAGAGTCGCTGCATATCGATTTGATGGTGTCATCTATTATGTTTCGCTTACGTATCTTGTTTGATAATTTCACCTTGATTTTGATTGCGGTGGTGCTGGCGGCGACCTTTATGCCTGCGTATGGCATAGGTGCAACGATTTTTCAGTGGCTGACCAACTTTGCCATCGCTTTATTGTTCTTTTTGCACGGTGCCAAGCTGTCACGCCATGCGATTATTGCTGGGGTGATGCATTGGCGTTTGCATCTGTTGGTGTTTGCTTGCACTTTTATTTTATTTCCCATCTTGATGCTGTCTTTACAACCCTTGATCCGACCTGTGTTAGGCGATGAGTTGTGGATTGGCATGCTGTATTTAGCGGCATTGCCGGGCACTGTGCAGTCGGCGATTGCCTTTACCTCGATCGCCCGCGGCAATATTCCAGCTGCGGTATGCGCGGCGTCGGCCTCCAGCCTAGTGGGGATTTTGGTTACACCATTGCTGGTTAAGCTGATGCTGGATGCCGATGCAGGTACCACAGGCATGCTGGAGGCGGTGATTAAAATCAGTCTGCAATTATTGCTGCCCTTTCTTTTGGGCCACTATATGCGCCGCTGGATTGGCCATTGGATTGATCGTAATGCCCGTTGGTTAAAAAACATTGATCAAAGTTCGATTTTATTGGTGGTCTACACGGCCTTTAGTGCCGCGGTCATCGGCGGCTTATGGCATGCGGTGCCCCCCTCTTCGCTGATCATGCTCAGTGTGATTTGTAGCGTCATTTTGGCCGTGGTGTTGTTCAGTACCACTTGGCTGGCGCGGCGGTTTAAATTCAATAAAGAAGATGAAATTACTATTGTTTTCTGTGGTTCAAAAAAGAGTATGGCCACCGGTATTCCTATGGCTTCAGTGCTCTTTGCTGGCGGTGCTGTGGGTCCGGCGATTTTACCCCTCATGGTTTTTCACCAAATCCAGTTGATGGTTTGCGCTGTACTGGCGCAGCAATATGCGCAGCGCTGTGAAGACGACACTGCTGAGTGAGCGCAGAGGTAGCGCTGAGCCGTTGCTGCTTATGCTCGGCTAGAGCGATACTGTGAGGGGTTTAGCTGTGCGGGCTAAGCAGTACACCTCAACCCGTGCAGCGCCCTGCTCAAGTAATAGCCCACTGATGGTGGAACAGGTGCTTCCGGTGGTGAGCACATCATCGACCAAGGCAATGTGTTTATTTTTAATCTGTGCCGGCTCGCTCAGGGCAAAAGCATTGTGCAGATTATCGCGTCGTGCTTTGGCATTTAGGCCTTGCTGGCTAATGGTTTCGCGGGTGCGCAGCAGTAAGTGCTTAGGGTTATCCAAGGCCAATGCCTTACTGAGCCAGTCACAGACCATTTGTGCTTGATTATAACCGCGTTGACGCTGGCGCCGCTTGGCTAAGGGCACGGCTAAAATTAAATCAGGACGCTGCCCACCCTGATCAAAATAGTGGTTTAAATACTGTGCCAGTAGGTTGCTTAACAGCTGCCCATAGGGCCAATTTTGTTGGTATTTAAAGCGGCTGATCAAAGTATCCAGCGGGAAAGTAAATTCGAATGGGCTGATTACTTTGCTAAATAAAGGCGGGTTATGCGTGCAGTCTGCGCAGAGTGCGTGAGGGTCAGGGATGGGTAAAGCGCATTGGATGCAGTGACTCTTAAGCCAAGGCAGTTCAGTTTCACAGTCCTCACAGAGTGCAAGTAAGCGCTGACTGGGCGCATCACAGAGCAAACAGGATTGTTTGCTTTTTAACCAATGGTAAACCTTTGTAAATATATCTGGTTGACAACTCATGGCGTCTCCTTGAATATTATCGCTATGCATCCTGCATGCCTGAAGTTTAGCAGCCCGCTACTTAAGCGTGAATAAAAAGATCAGCGACCGATAAGAAGGATAATCCATGAACGCCAGCCTTAACCCTGTCACCCGTCACGACTGGACACTTACCGAAGTGACTGCACTCTTACAGCAACCTTTTAATGATCTGCTTTTTCAAGCGCAGACGCTGCACCGCCAGCATTTCAATGCTAATCGCGTGCAAGTTTCGACTTTGCTGTCGATTAAAACCGGTGCTTGCCCAGAAGACTGTAAATACTGTCCACAGTCGGGGCATTACAATACAGGGCTGGATAAAGAAAAATTGATGGAAGTGCAGAAGGTTTTAGACGAAGCCCAGCGCGCCAAAGAGATAGGTTCCACACGCTTTTGCATGGGCGCGGCGTGGAAACATCCATCGGCCAAAGACCTGCCCTATGTGTTGGAAATGGTCAAAGGTGTGAAGGCCATGGGCATGGAAACCTGTATGACCTTGGGCAAGCTCGATCAAGAGCAAACGCAAGCCTTAGCCGATGCAGGTTTGGATTATTACAACCATAACCTGGATACCTCGCCTGAGTTCTACGGCAGTATTATTACCACCCGTACCTATGCGGAGCGCTTACAAACCCTGAGTTATGTGCGTGATGCAGGGATGAAAATCTGCTCGGGCGGTATTTTAGGCATGGGCGAATCCATTGCTGACCGTGCTGGCCTCTTGATCCAGTTGGCTAACTTGCCTGAGCATCCAGAAAGTGTACCAATTAATATGTTGGTTAAAGTTGAAGGCACGCCACTGGCCAATGTCGACGATATTGATCCTTTTGATTTTATCCGCATGTTGGCGGTGGCGCGGATTATGATGCCGCAGTCGCATGTGCGTTTATCCGCGGGTCGTGAGCAAATGAATGAGCAAATGCAGGCACTGGCTTTTTTAGCTGGGGCCAACTCGATTTTTTATGGCGAAAAATTGCTCACTACGGGCAATCCACAAGCCGATAAAGATATGCAGTTGTTTGCCCGCCTCGGGATTAAGCCAGAAGCCCGCGAAGAGTATGCCGATGAAGTCCATCAAGCAGCCATTGAGCAGGCCATTATTGAGCAGCGCGATGCGTCCTTATTTTACGATGCAGCGACGCACTAGAGCCGCGCCTGAGCGAGCAGACCGCAATGCGTGCTCGCCTTGATGCCCCTTCATTTTTAACCTTTATTTTGGATTGCCATGAGCTTTGATCTTGCCGCACCTTTGGCCGCCCGTCATGCTGATAATCTCTACCGTCAGCGCCCGCTCCTGCAAAGCCCACAGGGGCCGATGGTGCAGGTGGATGGCAGAGCCTATTTGGCGTTTTCCTCTAATGACTATTTAGGCTTAGCCAATCATCCAAAGGTTGTGCAAGCGCTACAGCAAGGTGCCAGTCAGTGGGGCGTGGGCGGTGGAGCCTCGCATTTAGTCATAGGGCATAGCGAACCCCATCATCAACTGGAACAGGCCCTCGCGGAGTTTACTGGCCGTGAGCGAGTGTTGTTGATGAGCAGCGGTTATATGACTAATTTAGCGGTGATCACCGCTTTGGTGGGGCGTGGCGATAGGGTGCTGCATGATCGCCTTAACCATGCCTCGCTGCTGGATGCTGGGCTGTTATCTGGGGCGCGCTTTAGCCGTTATTTGCACAATGATATGGCCAGCCTCAGCCAGCGTTTGCAGGGCGGTCAAGGCAAGACCTTATTGGTCAGCGATGGCGTCTTTAGTATGGATGGCAACCTTGCCCAGTTGCCAGAGTTGGCCGCGCAAGCCAAAGCCCATCAGGCCTGGTTAATGGTGGATGATGCCCATGGTTTTGGCGTGTTAGGACAAACCGGTGCCGGCTTGGTTGAGCACTACGGCCTGAGTAGCGACGATGTGCCGGTGCTGGTGGGTACCTTGGGTAAAGCCTTTGGCACCTCAGGTGCTTTTGTCGCCGGCAGTGCAGAGTTGATTGAAACCCTGATTCAATTTGCTCGTCCGTATATTTACACCACCAGTTCGTCGCCAGCGCTGGCCTGCGCAACATTGGCCAGTTTGCAGTTAGTCAAAACAGAACACTGGCGGCGTGAGCATTTGCAGCAGCGTATTCAAGAATTTCGCCAAGGCGCTCAGGCGTTGGGTTTAAATTTAATGGACAGCCCCACGCCGATTCAGCCGATTATTATTGGCGACAGTGCTCAAGCCATGGCCATTTCAGCTCAGTTGCGTGCGCAGGGCATTTTAGTCGGTGCGATTCGTCCACCCACAGTGGCGGTCGGCAGCGCGCGCTTACGCATTACCTTAAGTGCAGCACACAGCAGCGCGCAGGTGCAGCAATTGCTTGATGCTTTGGCTCAGTGTCAGTGGGAGACGCCTGATGCCTAAGCACCTTGTCTTACTGGCGGGCTGGGGCTTGGGTATTGCGCCATTAGAGGCCTTAGCTGCAGCCTTGGGCAAGGCCTTGCCCGACTTTAGCCTGCAACTTCAGCCATTGCCTGATCTGACGGCTCAAGATGGTGCCGCAGTGATTGCGCAGCTGGACCAGCAACTGCCCAAGGGCTGCTGGTTAATCGGCTGGTCATTGGGCGGCATGTTAGCCACAGCTTTAGCCGCGCAGCGCCAAACGGCCTGTGCGGGGCTGATCACCTATGCCAGTAACCCTTGCTTTGTGGCCCGCGAAAGCTGGCCGCACGCCATGCCGCAGGCGACTTTTAATGCCTTTCGTCAGCTGTGCCATCAGGATCTGGGCGCAGGTGTAAAGCGTTTTGCCCTCTTATGCAGTCAAGGTGCACTGCAGCCGCGGCAACTGTCTCGGCAATTGCAGGACATGGCGGTGTTAACTGACGCTGGCAGCGCTTTAGCCGGTTTAGACCTGCTGGCCGAGTTGGATAATCGAGCAGCCATTCGCCACTTTGCTGGACGACAATTGCATGTACTGGCTGAGGCCGATGCTTTGTTAGCACCTGAGGCGGCTGCGCTGCTGCAAGGGTTAAACCCACAAGCTCAGGTTGAGTTGTTGGGGCAGAGCCATGCCAGTGTGTTGGCTGAGCCGCAATTGCTGGCGCAACGCCTCAGTGCTTTTATTCAAGGGGGCGCAGATGCTTGAGCGCCCTGCTCCACAACCCTGTAAACAACAGGTGGCCGCTGCTTTTTCGCGGGCGGCAGACACCTATGACAGCGTGGCTGATTTTCAGCGCGCAGTGGGCAGGCGACTTTTAAGTTTACTGGCTGAACCACAACTGGATTGCTTGACGCATCAGGCAGCGCTGCAGCAATGGCTGGATATGGGCTGCGGCACGGGTTACTTCTGCGAGCAATTACAACAGCGTTGGCCTCAAGCTCAGGGCATTGGCCTTGATTTGGCCGAAGGCATGTTAAAGGTTGCGCGCCGGCGTTGCCCTGAGCTGGTTTATCTCTGCGCCGATGCTGAGCAATTGCCATTGGTAGATAACAGCCAAGATTTAGTCTTTAGTAGCCTAGCACTGCAATGGTGCAGCGACTTTGGCCAAGTGCTGCAGGAGATTAAACGGGTGCTTAAGCCCGGTGGGCTCTTGTTATTTAGCAGCTTAGCCGATGGCTCCTTATTGGAGCTGCGCCACAGCTGGCAGGCTGTGGATAACTTAGCCCATGTGAATCAGTTTCGGCCATTGAGCCGCTATCAAGATCTGGCTGAGGCCAGTGGTTTGCAGGTGCAACAGCTGCATTGCCATACCCATACTTACCATTACACCAAGGTGCGTGAGCTGACCCATGAGCTTAAGCATTTAGGTGCGGATCATCTGCAAGCAGGACGTGCGCCAGGTTTAGTCAGCCGCCAAGGTTTTCAGCGCTTATTGGATGCCTATGAAAGCTATCGCCAGCCACAAGGTCTGCCCGCCACTTGGCAGGTGGTGTACGGCCTATTAAGTAAAGAGGATGAGGTATGACGCACGCCTATTTTATTACTGGCACTGATACCGATGCCGGTAAAACCACGATTAGCGCCGGCTTATTGTGTGCGGCCAAACAAAATAAACGCAGCACTTTAGCAATGAAACCCGTGGCCTCAGGCTGTGAGATGACAGCCCAAGGGTTACGCAATAGTGATGCGCTCGCCTTAATCGCGCAAAGCACTGTGCAACTGCCCTACTCCCAGGTAAATCCTTATGCCTTTGCTCCGGCAATTGCGCCGCATATTGCCGCGCAGGAAGCCGCTGTTGCATTGCGGGTGACTGATTTATACAGTGCTGCGCAACTTGTTTTACGCGAGCAAGCGGATCTAACCTTGATTGAAGGGGCCGGTGGCTGGCGCGTGCCGATTTCGAGTACTGAATTTTTATCCGATTTTGCTATTGCGCTCAATTTGCCAGTGATCTTAGTGGTTGGGGTGAAGCTGGGTTGTATTAATCATGCGTTATTGACGGCACAAGCGATTCGCAATGATGGCCTTGAGTTAGCCGGCTGGGTGGCCAATGTGGTGGACCCTCAGTGTGCTCGCCTTGCGGAAAATTTGGCAACCTTGCAACTGCAGATGCCTGCACCTTGCTTAGCCGAAGTGCCGCATTTAGTCACAGCCAGTGCTGAGCAGGTTGCTGAGTATATGCAGCGGGCTTATCAGCGCATGTTTGGAAAATAATTCATAAAGCATGAACTCTGTCGCAAAAATATATTTAAAGTATGTTTTTTAAACTCTTTTGATAATTATTGCTAGATATTAAATATTTTTTTATTAAAATATTTAGCCTATGTAAGGGTATTTATTCAGGGAGATACAGGATGTTGAAGAAAACATTACTAGCTGCAGTAGTATTCAGCGTTACAGCCACAGCAGTTCAAGCCAATGAATTGTCAGGCTATGTGACAGCCAGCTTTGGAAAGGCAAAAGCTGAAGTACCAAAAATAGTTAAAGATGAGCTCAAGGATTGGGAGTTTTGGGGTGGCAACACCTCTTCTGATCGTAAAGATACTGCTTATAAAATTAATTTTGGACTTAAGCTTAATCCTTATCTTGCTGTTGAATTACAGTACATCGATTTAGGTAGTGCTAACTATAAAGGCAGAGATTCAGGCTCTTTTATAGGCGGATCTTGGGTTGATTCTGAAAAGTTTAGCTTCAAAAGTAGTGGTTTAGGTGCTAATTTAGTTGGTGTCTATCCAGTGAATAACTTTAGTGTATTTGCTAAAGTTGGCTACCATCTACTGCAAACCAAAAGTGCATACAAATATGATTATTCTTCCACTTCTTTTTCTGCTTATGAATCAAGTAGTAAAACCCTTAATCAGTGGACACCTTCGTTTGGTATAGGTGTGTCCTATGCCATGATTAAAGATATTTCTTTAGTGGCCGAGTATGAGCGTTATCAAGGTGTGGCGGATAAAAAAGTTAATTTATATAGTCAGAAGTTAAGCTTCAAGCATGACATTGATTTTGCTTCAATTGGCTTACGTTACACTTTCTAAAATTGATACAATCCTGCGGTTATGCTGACGGCAGGATTTTAACTGGTTTAGGGTTTGACCTTGAATTACTGATTAGTTGTTTCTGATTAATATTCTGCTCTATTTTTTGTTTGTTTCGCTATAATAGTTTTTCTTTTGTGAGCCCTGTCACATTTTTCTGTCTGGGTTTTACAGTGTTGAGCTCTGGTATAGATGCAAGTTTTTTTAAAATCGGATCGCTCTGTTTTTACAGCTTAGGTGCAGTTTACAATTGGATATTGTGTACGCTTTACGTAAACTTAGCTGCTTTTACAAACAACATCATTTATTCAGGGGTTTTTACTATGTTGAAGAAAACGCTATTGGCTGCAGTGGTCTTGGGTTTAGCCACAACAGCGGTACAAGCGAATGAAGTATCAGGTTATGCGACCTATAGCTTAGGTCAGACAGACTCAAGAAGTTTTGATACCAATAAAAAAATTGGACACAAAGTTGCGGTAGGTTTGCAAGCTAACCAGTTTGTTGGACTCGAAGCGCAATATACTGATTTGGGTAATCCTAATATCAAAGGTTCTGTTGCTGGTCATCCTGCAAAGCTTTCAGCGCAGACAAGAGGTCTTGGTGCGAACTTAGTAGGTACTTTGCCATTAAACGATTTTAAGCTGTTTGCAAAAGTTGGTTACCATAAAATGGAAACCAAGGGATCACTCAAAATTGATGGATTTGGTTCTGAAAGTGATAAAGTGCGTGAGTGGGTGCCTTCATTGGGTGTGGGTGGTGCTTACACTCTGACTCCAGTGTTTGATGTTGTTGCTGAGTATGAACGTTACCAAGATGTTGCGGATGATTACAATGTTGATTTCGCATCAGTTGGTATTCGCTACAATTTCTAATATTTGATACAAGCCTGCCGTTGCAATGACGGTAGGTCTGTTACACCGTTAAAGTTGCGCCAGAAAAACACCCAACAATACAGCCACCATTAGTATCTGCCCTTCTGTTTGGTTAAGAACGCTCTGTCGCTGAAGTACCGCAGTTTTTCTTACTGCCTCTTTGCCTATCCGTGCTCATATACCCATTTATACTGCAAACAGTTGAGCTCAACTGCTCACCGGTGAGTGAGTTTTATTTTTTAGGCCTGTGTAACCGGATTGCTGCTTTAGTACGGGCCATAAAGAAGCCTGCTTTGTCTGCGATTTTCATCGTATAGTAGGTGAAAATATTTTTTGACTTATAGGCTGAACAACATGTTACATCGCATCGTTGTGGTGGGTGGTGGTGCCGGCGGGCTGGAGTTAGCGACGCGCTTAGGGCGTACTTTAGGTAAACGTCAGCAGGCTAAAATAACCTTAGTTGATGCCAATCTCACACATATCTGGAAACCGCTACTGCATGAAGTGGCGACTGGTTCGCTGAACAGTACGGATAATGAATTAAATTATGTCGCGCAAGCCAAATGGAATCACTTTGAGTTTCAGATTGGTAAGTTTTCTGGCATAAATCGTCAGGCTAAAACTATCGATTTAAGTGCTACTCTGGATGAGAAAGGCCATCAGTTGGTGCCCGCACGTAGTCTTAACTATGACACCTTAGTCATTGCTGTAGGCAGTTTAACCAATGATTTTGGCACTAAGGGTGCTGCTGAACACTGTATTTTCCTAGATAGTCCGCAGCATGCTCTAAACTTTCACCGACGTTTACTGGGTGAATATTTAAGTGCACATGCCAACGGTGATGATAACAATACGGTTAATATTGCGATCGTTGGGGCTGGCGCTACTGGGGTTGAGTTGGCCGCTGAGTTGCGTCATGCATCGCAGCAATTATCTGCTTATGGTTTGGATAATATTCAGCCCGAAAATATGTGTATTACCATTATTGAAGCAGGACCTCGTGTTTTGCCTGCATTATCGGCGAAAGTTGCTGGTGAAGTGCATCAGCAACTGCTTAAGTTGGGTGTGCACATTAAGCTCTCTGCCGCGGTGGAAAAAATCACTGCTGAAGGCATGTATACCAAGGATGGTGGATTTATTCCGGCATCTTTAAAAGTCTGGGCTGCCGGTGTACGTGGGCCTAGGTTTTTAACCGAACTGGATGGTTTAGAAACCAACCGCATCAATCAGTTGGTCGTGCGTACCACATTACAAACGACTGCTGATGATGATATTTTTGCTCTAGGTGACTGTGCCGCCTGTCCGATCAGTGAAGGTAGTGATAAAAATGTGCCGCCACGCGCGCAATCAGCCCACCAACAAGCCAGTTTTTTAAGCAAAGCACTGGCGTTAAAGTTACAAGGTAAAGCACTGCCACGTTATCAGTACCGCGATTACGGTTCACTGGTTTCACTGTCGCAATACAGTGCTGTAGGTAATATTATGGGCGGCTTTATGCGTACCGTTAACGTGGAGGGCTGGATGGCTCGCATGTTCTATATTTCCTTGTATCGCATGCACCAAGTCGTGCTCTATGGTGTATTTCGTACTGGGTTAATTATGTTGAGTGATCGTATTGGCAAACGCACTCATCCGCGGATGAAGTTGCATTAAATGACTTGTGAGTGCTGTGTTGACTTGTCTTGCTGCTTAAGTGGGTTAAGTCAGCCGTATCAGAATTGTTGAGTGTCAGGCTTTAGTGCATATTAATTGATAGATTAAATATATTAATGATTTGTGAATTTAATATGTGTTTGTTCTTTAAAGTTAAATGTATAGTTTTATTATACTTATAAAGAATTAGTGTGAATATGTTTTGTTTAAGCGGCAGGTCTATAAAACAGGTTATGGCTGTTTACAGTTGTCTAAGTAACCTTTTGTTTTATAAGGTTTTTAAATGTTCTACAGACGTTGTTTTAATACTTTAATGCTTCGCTGTATTTTTAGAGTGATCGAGGCTATGTACTAATTGTTTTTTGAAAATACAAAGCTATGGGCTGGTTGTCGTGTTTTCAGTATTTTTTATATGTTTATCAGTGTCAATCCACTTTGACATCGATAGGGCGTCAGAGTTTAAGATTTCAGTTACAGTTTTACTTATATTTTGTATACTAGTGATCGCTTAAAGAATCGAGTGCTAGCACCTATTATCAGCCAGTAATTGCTGGCCCTATTGTGCTAGGTTTTTTTGGTCCTGAGCTAAGCTTAGTGATTTCGTTAGGTTATTCACTTGAGCGTGATTTTTACAAGAAAAATCCGCTTAAATTTGCTATTGTTGCATCGGATCAATACTTTTTAAGGTGTTTTCAGTTACTATACGATTCATTATTTTTAGCTAATTAGAGTCTTGGCGTAGCAGAGCGATCAAAAAATGTTCAGGCATTATATTGAATCACATTGGGTTTTATAAGTATTTTATAGTTTTAATTATTTATAAAAATTATTCTTTGTTTTGATTGGTTTAATACGCTTATTGTCTATTAAAGGGTATTGTTTGGATATGGATAAGATATTAATTGTAGACGACGAACCTCTTATTGTTGAGGAGCTTGTTGAATTCTTCGAGAATACTGGGCTGTCCTGTATTGGCTGTACAAGCTCAAGCGAAGCAATAAGGTTTTTTCATGAAGACGAAAATATAAGTATCGTACTCAGTGATTATAGGATGCCAGAAATAAATGGTATTCAGTTAATTGAAATGCTGAATAGATCAAAACGCAAGGAGCGTATTCTGGAAAGCGTTCTATTTACTGGAGATGCAGATAAGGAGGATATCGTTGCCGCACTTCGTGCTGGGATTTCTGATTATTACTCCAAGCCATTAGATCTTGAATTATTGCTTGAAGGCGTAAAGAAGTTACAGTCGAGTCTTATCAGTCAGCGAAAAGTATTAAGTGCGCAATTGATAACTGAACGATTATCAGAAATGACGTCAACCTTGCAGGAGCTACAGGCTGGTGTTGATAAGTGGAATACTGGAAAAAGTGATACCCCTGCAACGAATAAAAGTTTGGCAGAGGAGCAAAATCAGGTGCCTGGTTTATCGCTACTATCACCAAGACAGGTTGAAGTCGCACAGCTTATCGCCAGAGGCATGACTAACTATCAAATTGCATGTGAATTGGGTATTTCTGAAAATACAGTCAAGTTATATGTATCTCAAGTGCTAAAGGCAACAAATATGCCAAGTAGAACTAAATTAGCTATAGCATTAGGAACAAGCTTGGATATGTAACTGATAACTTTAATTTATTGTTATCTTGAGTAGATTAAGGCTTCTGGCTATAGTTTACTTATCTTTATCTAAATCTGAGAAATATATACTCGGTTCGAGTCTAATTGTTGTTTGTACTCTGATTTTTTCTTCAGGTAACTTTGGGATTTGTATTCCCAGAAGATTAATTGAAGGGATAATTATTTTTTTTTGCTGCAAGCAAACCTGCAAAATATATCGATTAGAGCCAGTATGTAGACTTTCTATAGCATAATACGCATAAGTTGTTGTGGGTACATTTGTCCACTTTTTGCTGGTATCTTTAGGCTCTGTGCAGCCAGTAACCCACTCAGCGGGAAGCCAGCTCTTATTATCAACAACGTTATTGATTTCATCTCCAATAAGCTGGATGTATTGTTCTTCGGCTACGCTGGGATCAACTTTAATTGCTGCCCGCCCCGCGTCACTACTGACTTGCTTAAAGGTTAATATCAGTAGTAAGGGAATGCTGTAGGCAATAATTGCATATACGATAGCAAAAAAAACTACAAAAAGAGCGGCAAACTCTATAGCAATAGCACCACGTTGTTTTTTCATCGTTGATGCACCTCTTCCTTTAGTCAAGCGTCCTGCTTATTGAGTTATGTTTCCGAGTAAAGAGAATTATCTTACGAGCGTAGGATTATTACAGTTAATAGAACCAACAGTCACATCGGTACGCCCAAGTTCAATGCCTAATACGTCAGCAAGAATAACATTAAGTAACCCACCAACACCGTTAAGGATTGGCTTGAGCAGTAAGATAACGGGCTTTAGTAATATGCACAAAATACCGCTGCACTCTACAGTGTCACTAGAGTTCGCAATACTATCACCATCAATACTACTGCTCATATTTATGCCGCCTGGTTTAGCTTTTAAGAACTTAACTAGATTGTTTTCAATGCATGTATTCCAAGCTAAAAGTGCAGATAAGAGACCGCCACACGCATAATAGCCATTATCTAGTGTCGAGATGCCAAGTAAGTCTAAGAGGCCGTGTGGTTCACTATAGGCCTTGAAGGCTTGACTAAAGGTTCCGTCTGCCCACATGTGTGAAGGACAGGCAACTAATAAGCAGGATGTGGGTATGCTTTTTGGTATTAACCAGTCTTCATTGACTAGCGGGGGAAGAATTTGCTGACCATTTTCATCATTACGGCCCTCTAATATTAATTTAGTCACATTTTTAACATTATAAGCTCCGCCAGCAGTAACTGCGGTTTCTTTTAAATACTGTACAGCAAATTTTCGTATCTTTTTATCTTCTTCTGCTTGGTTTGGATCATAGGTTAAATCACCGTTAGGACTAACAGCGTTAGGTCGACGAAATAATCCGCTTAATAAATCAAGTAGCCCATTAACTATGCCTTCAACTGTAGTGCCTAATTTAATTGCATTGGGTGAAGTTGGGTGGGTGCTACCAGCGAGCATATTTTTTAACTCAACATCGTGCGCAAGTGCCGGTATATGTGTTTTACCGCTAAGAATTGGAATATGTAGTAGCCTAATGAGTTCATCTTCTTGCAGATTGGATTCGCAACTTGCTGAACCAGACCATTTTAATTCATCTGGTAGCTTACCAATACACACATTTAATATTTTTGATTCGACTGAAATGTCGACTGTAGGTGGCTGAGCGTCACAACTGATTTTGTCCAAAGTACCATGCCCAGAGACTAGATCAATCCAGATGGGTAGATTAATGCGGGTGCCAAGTAGCGTCTCAGTTAACCAGCTTAGTGCGCCACCCAGTATCTTGCTTGTATCAACGCCAAGGTGGAGTCTAATTTGTGCATTGTAAGCCTGAGTACCAACCGGGCCGACCCCTATTGACGGCGGTTCAACAATACCGAGTCTAATTTCTTGTCCTAGTAAATTTAACCTTGGTATAGATACGCTTTGTCCTGATTCATGAACGCCAAGAAGTATTGCTGTAGAAATAATATCGCCTAAATTAATTTGTGCATCCAGAGCTGAGCCTAGGGGTTCACCCGTATTTGATATAAGTTTTAATAGTCCCGTTCTATTATCATCACCCAGTACATTTACTTTAATATCTTTGAGTAAAGGTGCTGACAGAATACCTTGCCTGAGCACATCAAGTTCGAGACCAAGTACAGAGTCGCTAACAACCTCGGCAGAGATTGCTAAGAGTTCATCTATACCGAGTAGCCCTACTTTGGTGTCTACTAAATCAATAAGCCCTTGAGGGCTCAAAGCCTTGAGTTCATGAATACCTATATTAACCCCGAGTGCTTTGAGGAGTCCTGCAGGTGTAATGGTTGCATTGGCTAAGCCTTCACTGTCTAGCACAGTTAAGTGCTCAGGATTTAGCCCTACATTTTTTAGCAGTTGCCCAAGCAGTTTGCTATTTTCTAGGCGCAAAAGTTGCGAGCCAACACTAAAGGTTGCTGTTGGTTCACCGCGCTCAGCCACAGCAGTTGCTTGTAGTGTAATAGTGGATGGGATATTGCTGAGTATGCTTTGAGCTTTAATAACTAAACTGGCTGGAACGCTGTGGAATGTGGTGACTTCCACTGCAGGATTATACTGCTCAGCAATCTCTACTTTTCGTAAGCCATCGATACTAATAACAGTTACGCATCGTGTTCGAATAGATTGTTCGCTACTGGTTAAAAATTTATTACGTCGTGCGTTATCTTCAGCAAACAAAGCGGCATCAGTAGGTGATGTATAACAATTACCTGTTTCTATTCTAGCAATACTTTCTAGTGCGGCAGTATCCGCCACTTTTTGTAAGCGGCGTTGCTCTAAATACAGCCGGCCGCTATCAAGAACAAGTACAAGGAAAAGCAAAGACATAAGTAAGGTTGCAGCTGCCATAATACTAAAAGCGCCACTTTGGCTTTGTCTGCTAGAGCTTAAAAAAAGACTCATAGTTATTACCTGTTCTTATTTGGAAATATATAGAGAGTTAAAAAGATATCATAGCCTCACCATGAATCTCATTTGGTAAGTTTGCTATATCAAAACCAAATAGTGATATTTTTGGAAGTATGCTTGATGGGTTATTGTGGCTGATACAAACACTCCAAATGGGACCATTGATTTGAAGAAAATGGCCAGAATACTCATCAGAATAACTCTCACAGTGTTGCGCCCAGTCATTGGGTAGCCAGCTATTCTGAATCACTGAGTTGACGGCACCCTGTGCTATTTCTTCAAAGCTTGGTGTGCCATCTTGAGGTGACGTATCAGTCTGATAAGTACGTAATTTGATTACTTCGCGTAAGGCTTCTGCAGACAACTCTTCATAGGTTGCGCTTAATAGCAGTGAAAATGACAAAGTCACCATGCCATAAAATAGCATAAAAAAAATAACAAACACAAACACAAACTCAATGCTTGCTACACCTTTTTGCCTTTTTTTATGTCTATACATAGCATGAGCCTTTCCATGGGATGTCACTAATTTTAGTATTTTAGCTGATTGAGTGTCTATGCAGTATATATAGATGTATATAGTTATTTCGTGTTTATTAAATAATTGCTTTGGTTTTTTCAGTGGGATGCGTGAAGCGTTTAAAATAGTTATTGGATATGGGCCTCTTATTCTGCGTAAGTGTAGTACTAAGTAGAGTGTTGTGGATTTGTTTTTACTAATATTAAATATAAGAACTAGTAGGGGCATACTCAAACGCAAACTTAATATCATCGCTCTAAGGGATCGTCGATAATGAAAACTCAGAAAAAAGTAGTGCATAGCCTAACCGCGCTAGCACTAGTAGTGTCACTGTCTATCGCTGCTGGTTGCAGTGGGACAGGTAAAAAATACTATGTTTCAGGAAACCCATCCATACCTAGCAGCCCAGTCCTGCCAAACGATCTAAACGTTAATAGTGGTACAAGTGGTAGCACTGCCAGTACCGATGGCGCTGCCGGTGTTGATGGTAACAATGTCAGTACAGGTGGCAGTCTTGCTGGTAATACTGGCACTACCAGTAGCGCTGGTCGTGTGGGTAGCGCTGTAAACCCTGTGACAGGTCTCTTGCCCGGTAGCAAAGTAGGTACAGGCACTGTGACTGACTTACAAGGCACCGTCAGCGCTTTGACCGGAGCGGAAGGTGGACTGGCTCCAGTTAGCGAGTTGGTCGGTACGTTAATTGATCCAGCAACAGGCCTTTTATCTCCGGTGACCGGAGTGTTAGATGATGTAACCGGTGAGACAGGTGTTTTAAGCCCTGTCGGTGACTTAACTGGAGCGCTACTGGGCGATAATGGTGCATTACGTCCCGTGGCCGGCCTTGCCAATCAAGTTGTAGGTGGGCTTGGTTTAGCGCCAGTGACTGATGGTGTCGGTGGTGTTGTCGGTGGTGTGAATTCATTGCTTGATGGCATTACTACAGGGTTGGCTGGTGGTGAGCTTGGCACTGGAACTATCAATGATGTGCAAGGAACGGTCGGAACACTGGTGGGTGGTACGATTTTAGAACCCGTTGGCGGACTAGTGAATGGACTGGTCGATCCTCAAAATGGTTTGTTGCAGCCTGTGACGGGCTTAGTTGATGGCTTGACGGGTCATGGTGGTGCGCTTGAGCCGGTCGGTCAATTAACCAATGGCCTTTTAGGTGAGCAAGGTTTAGTCACTCCAGTGGTTGGTGTGGTCAATGGTGTTCTTGTTGGTTTAGTGGGATCTGAAAGTGGCTTGCTGGGTGGACTGGCTGGCGGCGAAGGTGGTTTGCTCAGCGGTGCGGGTGGTTTGCTGGGTGGTTTAACCGGTGGTCAAGGTGGCCTGTTGGGCGGCAGTGAAGGCGCAGCCGATGGCACTATCACGCATGTCCAAGGCACAGTTGGCACGCTGGTGAATGGCACGGCTTTGGCACCTGTCGGTGGTTTGGTCAATGGTTTAGTTGATCCGCAGACTGGCGTACTGGCTCCAGTGACAGGCTTGGTTGACGGTCTTACTGGTGCTGGCGGTGCATTGGCGCCCGTGGGTCAATTAACCGACGGTCTATTGGGTCAGAATGGTGTACTTACTCCTGTAGTGGGCACTGTTAATGGTCTAGTGGGCGGTTTAACCGGTGGTTTAGTCGGTGGTGAAGGTGGACTGCTAGGCGGCTTAACGGGCGGCGAAGGTGGTTTGCTCAGCGGTACGGGTGGTTTGCTGGGTGGTTTAACCGGTGGTCAAGGTGGCCTGTTGGGCGGCAGTGAAGGCGCAGCCGATGGCACTATCACGCATGTCCAAGGCACAGTTGGCACGCTGGTGAATGGCACGGCTTTGGCACCTGTCGGTGGTTTGGTCAATGGTTTAGTTGATCCGCAGACTGGCGTACTGGCTCCAGTGACAGGCTTGGTTGACGGTCTTACCGGTGCTGGTGGTGCATTGGCGCCCGTGGGTCAATTAACCGACGGTCTATTGGGTCAAAACGGTGTACTTACTCCTGTAGTGGGCACTGTTAATGGTCTGTTAGGTGGTTTAACTGGCGGTTTAGTCGGTGGTGAAGGTGGGCTGCTAGGTGGCTTAACTGGCGGTACTGCTGCCAATCAGGCTGGTGCGGCTAATAATGGATTGTTGGGAGGATTGCTTGGTGGAGGCTTGCTAGGCGGTCAGCGTACGCCTAAATCAGAATAAATCTCTGTAGAACGCCCGCGAAAGCGGGCGTTCTTGATGTTATTCTATGAAAATTCCAATGCTAGTTGTATAGTTGGCTATAGTTTTAAATAATGCAATATGACTAATACTGATGATATTTTAAACGGAGTAGAAGGACATGCGTAACAAGCTCATTCCAGTGCTTATGCTGTTATCGCTACCAGTATCGGCGCAAATGCCAGCTTTTCTAAATAGCAACGATGTTGATAGCGCATTGCCTCAGCCTAATTTACCTGCAGACTCCTACAGACCAGCAATCCCCCAGACTAATATTTCAATGCCTAGTCAGCAGCAATTACCCCTTGCCTCATTGATTTACTTGCAGGGTGTGCAAATTGAAGGTGGGACTGTTTATAAGTTTGAAGAAATTGCTGAGTTATTTACGAGCTTAATTAATCGTACAGTAACATTAAAAGATATTTTGACTGTTACTGAACAGATCACACGACGCTATCAAGCTGATGGTTATGCATTGTCATATGCTTTTCTACCACAACAAAATCTTTTAAGTGGCGATGTTACTATTGTTTTAGTTGAAGGTTATATCAATCATCATGAAATGTTGGGTGAAATAGGACCTGTTGAAGAGCGTATTACAGCAATGGTGCAGCCGTTGTTACGCGAGCGCCCGCTCAAGCGTGAAACGTTTGAGCGCTACACCTCTTTAATGTCGCAAATTCCGGGTGTCAGTTTGGTTGCCAATGTGGCTCCGCCTGAAACAACGGATGGTGCTGTCACGCTGGTTACTCAAGCGTACCGTCGACCTTTCGATGCGACAGCGAGTTTAGTAAAAGATAAAGGTGATGATTTTCAAGTTATTGCGACAGCAGTGAGTAACTCGCAAACAGCGTTGGGTGAGCAAGTTGCAATAACTGCTTTGCTGCCGCCAGGTGACGATAATGAGCGTTATGGACGAGTAGATTACAGTCAGTATGTGACAAATAATGGGACTCGACTGGAAGCTTATGCATCAAGCTATCGCAGTGATCCTACGCAACGTCTTATTAAAGTATCAGCTAATGGTGCCTTAGATTATGCTTCTCGTAAAAATAATCGTGCATCGATAGGTGTGATGCATCCTTTTAAAATTTCCACTAAAGAAATCATTAGCGGTTCTGCGCGACTTTATGCTGTGGATGATGAGCGTAAGTACGATCTTGTGTCGACCTTGCCTGTGGTGGGTGTCTTTAAGAATGCCTATAAGCAGAACACTAAGGTCAGGGCGCTTGCTCTAGAGGGCGAATGGCGCCAAGCAGAAAATCAACAAATGCGCTTGTTAAGTGCGGGTTTTTATCAAGGTCTAAATGCGCTGGGTGCAAAAAAGAAGTTGGATTTTCTTGGTACTGCGCTTAAAGATCAAACTGACCTTGATTTTACTCGGGTACGCTTGAGTGGTATGCAAAGTAATAAGTTTGCTGATGATTGGCAGGGTGTTGCTTCTGCTGCTTTATATTGGTCAGAAGATACTTTGCCTGAAAGTGAGCAAGTGGTCTTTGGTGATCGTAATTTTGCTCGCGGTTACCCCAGTGATCAAGCCTATGGTGACAAGGGTTGGGGTGTAGGATATGAGCTTAATTACAGCTTTAACATTGATGAAAATTGGTTACGCTTAGTCCAGCCATATGCAGCAATGGATACGGCTCGCTCTTGGTACAATTTAAGTGGCACTTCATCGGACTTGTCTTCTGCGGCAGTCGGTGTGCGTTTAGCTGACCAGAAGTTCTATAACCTAGGTGTTGAGCTAGCGCGTCCGTTGGGTGATGTTGCAATTGATAATAAAGATAGAAGTATGCGCTATGGTGTGACTTTAGGTTACAGTCTGTAAATGAGTACTTCTGGATTAATTATTTTTTGAATAAAACGTGCTGTCTTGATTCTGTATTTTTACATTATTTGGTGAGTAGGTTTTATCAAAATTATTTTTAATAAAAAAAGGACCTTTTGTAAGGTCCTTTTTTGTTTGGATTGTTTGATTATAATTAAATTTGAGCGGACGGTTATTCAAGTGATTGGATAAGTAACGTCTGTTGGCAGCTACTCAGCAAGCGCGCCATCTAGAGTAGTTGAAATATAATCGAATAACTCAGTAATACTTCCGCCAAGCGCTTCTGCTGCAACAATAATGCCTACAGAAATCAATCCCGCAATAATCGCATACTCAATCGCCGTAGCACCATCTTCGCGCTTGAAAAATGAGCTGATTTTGAGTTGTAATAAAAATAATTTGCTTAGCATGGTAGGATCCCTCTCTAATGATCACGTTATGATTTTATAGTAAAGATAGTATTTATCCTTGTCTATATATACTAGGTATTAGTAATAAATGTATACCTTGCTAAGTATTTATAAGTGTTCCGTGGCCGTGGTTGACATGATAATATCCGTAGATTGTTTAGTCATGCCTGTTTTTTGTTATGAGTGCAGTACATGTTTTATAATTTTAAAATTATAGCTAAGGAGAGCGACATATGAGTAGTCGTTTAACCATGATTTTTGCAGTTGTTTTGTTTTTTGGTGCAATAGCTGCTGGGTATTGGGGATTAGTCATTAGCAAGTCAGCTGATGAGCGTGTAGTCGAACTCGAGCAAAAGGCTTCTAAGGCTGAATCTGATTTACTTACGGGTATTGCAAAAAATGAAGCGCTGAATGAACTCTTAAGTGGCAAGGCGGAGGAGGTGCAACGTGTGCCTGTCGTGGTCTTAGTACGCGATGTGAAAGCCATGAGCAAAATTCAAGCAGAGGATCTCGCTGAGGAAATGCTCAGAGTCGCACCACCAGGTAGTTTTAGTAATGCTCAAGCGTTAGAAGGTTCGGTTGTATGGCGCGATCTTCCTGCTGGATCAGTACTTAATCAAGCAAGTTTTGCTGTGGGTGGGCCGTTAGGGCGAATGATCAGGCCAGATGAACGTGCTCTAGCGATTAATATTGATGAAGTCACCTCTGCCGGCGGACATTTACAGCCAGGTGACTACGTTGATGCGTTGTTATTCTTACGCGATGATAATCTCAATAGCGATCGTACCGCGCAGGTGGTAATACCGGCACTGCGGGTATTAAGTGTAGGTAATACCTTGGGGGCTTCTACGCTAGGTGAGCCACTTACGTTGCCTGAAGCGGAAGACGAGAGTAATAAATCGTCACGCACCAAGCGGGTTGATATCCCGCGTACGGTGGTGCTGGCTATCCCTGAAAGCTTATTAACTCGTTTTATGCTGGCTACTCAAGCAGGTGTCTTACGCCTGGCAGTGCGCAGTGTTGATGAGAAATTACTGGCAGCTTATCAAAGTGGCGAAGCGCCTAGCGCTAAGGTTGAGGAGCTTAAGCGTCAATTATTTCAGTTTGAAAAAATAGCGATTAAACAGGCCGGGCGAGCTCAGCCGGGATTAGCCGCTTCGCCGTCGCGTCAAGCAACAGGAATACCTGTTTACAGTGGCCGTTCACTTTCCCGTCAAAACCCCTGAATTGCAAGGTAGCAGATCATGAAGTGTAAGATCACCCACAATCTTGGCTGCGCAGCGCTGCTTACAGCGCTTAGCTTGCTGGTATCCCCAGCGCTTTTTGCAGCATCGCTTTGCTCTACATTAGAGCCTGCCCCCGCTGTATTAGAGTTACGCCAAGGCGTTCACCAAGAGTTTCATTTACCTGTGCCGATCCGCAGGCTTGCGGTCGGCAATCCTGAAATAGCTGATGTGAAAGTGACCAGCCGGAATAGCTTTCTTGTTTTAGGTTTAGCCAGTGGCGTGACTAATATAAGTGTCTGGACGCAGTGCGCAAAAGCACCACGGCAAAGTATGGTCTTTATTGCCGGTGAAGCGTTGACGGCTTTGACTCAGGTTGTTGCGGTTGACGATAGCCAAGCGGCGCTGCCAAGTCAGGTGCAAACTGATATTCGTTTTGTTGAAGTGAATCGCACCAAGCTGAAAGAAATTGGAATCTCGCTCTACGGCAAAGGATCGAACGGTAAAGTTATTACTAGCCCAGGTGGTAGCTTTTTTGATCCGGCAACTGGAGCATTGCCAAACTTATTAGGTGATGGTTTTAACATTGCTTGGGGTGGTGGTAGTAAAAAGTATTTAGGCGCACTGAATGCCCTTGAGAAAAGTGGTTTTGCTTATACGTTATCCCGCCCCAGTTTAGTCGCGTTAAGTGGTCAAAGCGCCAGCTTTTTAGCCGGTGGTGAATTTCCTGTTCCTGTCCCTTCTAGCGGCAGTGATTCCATTTCGATTGAGTACAAACCTTATGGTATCAAGCTCAATCTGACCCCAACGGTGATTGATAGAAATCGTATCCATCTTAAAGTCGCGCCAGAAGTGAGTGAGCTGGATTTCAACAGTGGTATTGTCATTCAAGGCACGGCAGTGCCATCACTTAATGTACGGCGCACGGATACCAGTATTTCTCTGGCGGACGGTGAAAGCTTTGTGATCAGTGGCTTAATGAGTACACGTAATATTGCTGAGGTTAATAAGCTACCTGGTCTTGGCAATATTCCAGTTCTTGGTGCATTCTTCCGCAATACAACCAATAGCACTGAAGAGCGTGAGCTGTTAATGATTGTGACCCCGCATTTGGTCAATCCTTTAGCCGCTGATGCACGTTTACCTGAGTTACCGGGTGAGTCACTACGTCAATATGATCCTTCAGCATTTGAAATGTTGTTGTTGGAAGATGGTAGTTTCGATCGACACAACGGATTGTCATGGTGAGGATTAAATAATGATGGAACAGACTTTTCTCGCCTGTGTCGCAGATGATGAAGATATCAACTGGTTACAAAGTAGCCTTTCGACAATGGGCCAAGTGTTACGCACGCCGCAGAACCTCGACTCTTTACTGGGTTTAATTGAAGCTACAGGTGCAACGCTGATTTTTGTCAATATTGATCGCACTAATTTGATTAGTCAGTGTGCATTGATTGAAAGCTTGCTCGAAGCACGGCCATTAACGGCGGTGGTCGTGGTGGGTGATGGCTTTGATAATGAGCTGGTGATTGCTTCCATGCGTGCCGGCGCGCGAGATTTTATTACCTATGGACAGCGCAGCAGTGAAGTACTTGGCTTAGTTCGACGTCTAAGCGATCGGTTACCTCAACTGCCTTCGCGCCGAGAGCGAGGCGAGCTCAGTGTCATCTATGGTAATCAGCCGGATGCCGATGCGGCATTTGTGGCGGTGCATTTAGCTTTATTAATGCAGAAGCACGGTGATCGTGTGCTTTTAGTTGATCTTGGTCTTCCTAATGGCGAAAGTCTTGATATTTTAGGTTTAGAAGTGGGCTTCACTTTTGATGATGCCATGCGTAACTTACGACGAATTGATCGCAGCTTAATTGATAATGCTTTTCTTGCGCATGAATCTGGGTTGACAATTCTGCCGGTTGGCACCACAAGTGCAACCTTAGATCAATACAATTCCTCTGAACTTTTCTTACTGATGTCGGCTTTGCGGCAGAATTTTGAGAAGGTTATTATCAATATTTGTGGCCAGGTCGATTGTGAGGCGTTACGGACCTTGGTTGGTTATGCCGATGAGATAAATTGGTACACAAATACCAGTGTTTCGGCGTGCCGTCGTAACTTAGATTTATTAATGCATTGGCGCGATAGCGGGATTAAGCTTGATCAAGCACGTTTAATTGTTGATCGCTATGCTGCTCAGATTGCCCCCGATGCGCGAACCCTCAGTAAAACCTTTGACATGCGTTTACGTGGGACTTTATCGCACAGCCCAGAGTTGCGCTTAAAGTCTATCAATCAAGGTAAATCTGTTTTTGTGCTGGCGCCTCGTGATTCCTTAAGTAAGGAACTCATGGGCTTAGTAGAGATGAAGCGTAACTCTTCTTCAGGCTTATTTACTCGTCTTTTGGAGTTCACTAAGTGAAACGTCAGCCCGTTACCATCAAAGTTGCCGGCGTTGATACAGATCTTAAGTCTGTGCTGCATAGATACGTTATTGATACGTTAGAGGATGATCAAAATAATCTGCTTGAAGGCCCCCGTAGTCAGTTATCCCATTTTGTTGGTGATAAAGTTCATGATTATACGCGTCGTCGGCAAATGCCCATTTCGCGTTATGAAGTGGATCGCTTAACTGAAGAACTGGTTGATGAGTTGACCGGTTTTGGTCCATTGGAAATTCTGCTGCACGATCCATCGGTCACGGAGATATTGGTCAATGGGCCGCATCGTATTTTTGTGGAGCGGCAAGGTGTTTTACAGCAAAGCGACTTACGCTTTATGGATGATAATCATCTGTTGCGGGTGATTCAGCGTATTCTTGCGCCCTTGGGTCGAAGATTGGATGAGTCATCACCAATGGTTGATGCGCGTTTGCCTGACGGCAGTCGTGTCAATGCTGTTATTCCGCCTATTGCGCTGGATGGTCCTTGTTTGTCTGTGCGTAAGTTCAGTCAAAATATGCTCAGCAGTAATGATCTGATTGCTTCGGGTTCGATTGACAGTCAGATTTTGGAATTTTTTCAACTGATGGTCAAAAAACGCTGCAATGTGGTTATCAGTGGTGGTACCGGTACCGGTAAAACAACCATGCTCAATATGCTCAGTCAGCTGATTAATGAGCGTGAGCGTATTGTAACCATTGAAGACACTGCGGAATTACAGCTGAAGCACAGTCACGTTGTGCGTTTAGAAACTAGACCACCAAATGCCGACGGTCACGGTGAGGTGTCTGCTCGCGATCTAGTGCGCAATGCGTTGCGGATGCGCCCAGACCGTTTAATCTTGGGTGAAATACGCGGTATTGAAGTGCTCGATGTGTTGACTGCTATGAATACTGGACACGATGGTTCGATGACAACGGTGCATGCCAATACCGCAGCGGATTCTTTGTTGCGCTTGGAAACCTTAGTGGGTTTTACCGGTATGCAAATGCAATCCAGTACTTTACGAGAAACCATATGCTCGGCCATTGATATTATTATTCAATTAGCCCGTAGTGCTGGGGGGCGTCGATATGTTTCAGAAGTTCTCGAGGTCGTGGGTTTACGTGATGGACACTATGTAACCAATACGCTATTTCGGGCTGAGTCGGGTGTGGGTACTGGTTTTGTTCGTGAGGCCTCTAGTATGGCCAGTGATAAGTTGCGACATGAGACATTGCGCGGCTCTTTTAATGCAGCAACGTCTAGTGCTGGGGCGAGTTTAAATCGTACAACCCATCGTCATGGATGAAAGGTGAGCCGAGATGATAAATATACCAATTATTTTCTCCATTCTGTTGTTCGCTACAGGATTTTACTTCTTGCGACGAGGCTTGCGTGAAGGCGCTTCTGAAAAAGTGATCGAGCGCTTGAATGGTGTTTATGTTGGGGCTGAGAAAAAAAATATTGGTTTTGTGCAACGTGAGTTACTGAGATCGGGGTTTAATCTCTCGTTCGGGCAGTTTGTATTTTTATTTATTATCTGGTTTCTCTTGTTAGCTTTGTCGTTTGTTGTCGGTGGTGGGGTTCTTCTTTTAATCGTCGCTATCAGTTCGGTTATCTTGATGCGTCTTTACTTAATGATTCGTTTGCGTCGCCGTTTACAGCGCATGATTAGTCAATTACCACAACTGCTTGATCATATGATTCGCAGTTTAAAATCTGGCCGCACCTTAGGTGATGGTTTGTTATTAGCGATTGAAAACAGTCAAGACCCTTTGCGTGGTGCCTTACTGCGCACGCGCAATAATATTCAGCGTGGAGTTTCACTGCCTGATGCTGTTGATGATTTTGCTAACCTCTATGATCAAGACGAGTTTCATATGCTGGCTTTATCTATAGCTGTGAATAATCGCTATGGTGGTAATGCCAGTGAGGTGCTGAGCAATCTTATCGAGTTGATTCGTGATCGTGAGCATGCCTCAAGGCAGCTACGTGCATTAACCGGTGAAACGCGCTTGAGTGCAGTGGTGCTGGGTGGTTTGCCAATCGCGATGGCAGGTTATATGTTTTTAACCAGCCCTGAGTTGTTGCTGGGGATGTGGGAACAGAGTAGCGGGCAGATGGTGCTATTGATAGCGTTTGCTCTACAGCTGATAGGTAGTGTTGCGCTCTGGCGTATGATGAGGAGTATCTAGGTATGAATCCTTTGCTTATTTCTGCGCTGTTGTTCTTGGTTGCTGGTGGTTTGTTATTGAGTTCAGTAATTCGTAGCAAAATGGCTATGCGCACTGTCATTGGGCGCTTAGGTGGCGCGATGCATGCGAATGCTTTTGATGTCTTGAGTAACCGCTCGGTATCCTCGGACAGTAAATATTTTGATAGCGAAGTAACAGGGTATTTAAATCAGTTAGGCTGGCGTAGCGGTCAGCACCGAGCTATTTTTCTATTAATCCAAATCATCCTACCGCTTGTCTTGGTATTCGCGGCATTGTTTGTGCAGTCTTTGCTCAGTGCTGATACCGACAACGGTAATATGTTTTGGCTTACTCTAGTCTTTGCTGGTGGCATTGGCTATTTGATCCCTAAGCGAGTGCTTGTCAAGTTAGCAAAGGTAAGACAAGAGCGGCTGGCGGTTGAGGTATCAACGATGATTCCTTTACTGCGCATGTTGTTTGAAGTGGGGATGACAGTCGAACAAGCGTTACGAATTCTGGCCGAGAGCGGTCAGAAAATGCTGCCTGAGTTGGCGCGTGAGCTTAAATTAATTCTGTTGCGCGTTGATGCAGGCTTAGACTTGGGGTACGAGTTACGTGATGCTGCTTTTTTAATGCAGGTTGATGAGCTGACCGATTGCTTTACTATCCTTGAGCAGTTGATCCAGCAAGGTGGTGGTGGAATGCACTCGTTACTATCACTCAAGGAACTTCTTGACGATAGGCGTATGACATCGCTGCAGGAAAAAGTCTCTAAAATGTCGGCAAAGATGTCTATAGTTATGATGGTTTTTCTTTTTCCGGCGCTGCTAATTGTATTGGCAGGGCCGGGTTTTATTGCAATTATTCAAGCCTTGGGAGATATGGGATGAAACATATCGCAGTGATAATGTTACTCGCTGGAAGTTTAGTTGGGTGTGCGGGGCAGGCATCTTCACCTTGGCTCATTAAACGCGAGAATAGTAAGCCAAAAAGTTGCCAGCCACTTACCAGCGATCAAGAGTTGGTGCTTAGTTTCTCGCAAGAGGTAGCCAGCACAGGGCGTTTGCATGCCGCCTTAGCAAACCTTGAGCGTCTTCCTGCGAACTTACCTGAGGCACGTCTACGTAAGGCTCAGTTGTTACGTATGCTCGGCCGCAGCGAGGCAGAGCAATTGTATGCTGATCTTGTCAATACTTGCTTGGTGGCCGATGCCCATCATGGCTTAGGGCAGATTGAAGTTGCGCGTAAAAATTATAGCCAAGCACTTGAACATCTACGTATTGCAACCAGTCTTTCACCGGCTAATGATGCGATGCGCAATGACTTAGGTATTGCTTACCTCAATTTGCGGCTTTTACCTGAAGCTCAGTTTGAGCTTATGACCGCCATGGAGCTCAATGAGACGGATACGCGTGCGGCACAAAATATGCTTACGTTATTGATTTACCAAGATAAATGGCAGAATGCAAAAGACCTCGTCGCGAGCAAAAAACTGACCACTGCTCAGTTTCGTGCGGCAGAGAAAAGAGCTCGTATCTTGCTAGCTGAAAATGCTGAGCAACAAGCCGCTGAGTCACAAGCCGCTCTCTTAAAGAAGAAGGCAGCACCTGAAGTTGTAGAAAAGTCTCGCCCTGTAAAAGATAAGTCAGATACCCCAGTTTCTCGCCCGAGCCCCGCGCCGGCACAGCCACGCATAGCAGTGGCCCGCCCGAGCCCTGTAGCTCAGCCTGAAGCTTCGGCGCCTCGCCCAAGCTCGGTGGCGGCTCAACCTAAGGCTACAGCATCTCGCCCAAGCCCCGTGGCGGCTCAACCTAAGGCTACAGCATCTCGCCCAAGCCCCGTGGCGGCTCAACCTAAGGCTGCGGCGTCTCGCCCAAGCTCGGTGGCGGCTCAACCTAAGGCTACAGCATCTCGCCCAAGCTCGGTGGCGGCTCAACCTAAAACCACAGTGTCTCGCCCAAGCCCAGTAGCAGCGCAACCTCAGGCTTCGGCGCCTAGTCCAAGGCCGGTAGCGGCTCAGCCTAAAGTCTCGGCGTCTCGTCCTAGTCTAATCGTGGTACAGCCAAGCACCTCGGCAGCCAGCTCCAGTCAGACTACAGTGCAGGCCAGTCAACCCAGCACTGATTCTGCAGGCAGTGAAATAGTCATTCGTGGTGTGAAAAGAGCGTCTTCTACAGCGCCTCGACCTGTCATGCCAATCACTGGTTATTAATAGCTAAGAATATTTACATTGGAGCAGTATGATGAATATCAAGGTACTTTATACCGCTGTTGTATTAAGCCTGACAGGCACTTATGTTTTTGCTGATGCTGCACAACCACTTGTTTCAGATAGTCCAAACTTGCAAACGGATAGATGGTTACAATTGCAGCGTGAAGGCAATGCTGCCTCTAACAAGGTGCAAAGCGCAACGCCAGCTGAGCGAGAGTTAGCTATGCAGCGCTTATTAGAAAGCTATAAGCATCCCATTCCAGACTATTATGGTGAAACTGACGGTGGTAAATTCAAGCGCTAGTTAATAGCGCTTTTTATAGTGATGCACATAGCATACCTATAAATAAAAAAGGTGCATAAGGTAGTGACTTTCCTGTGGTTGGGTTCATAAAAGGGACTGCTTTATGCACAGCACTAGGTAGCTTTGGCCATACGGGTTTTAATACAGTCCATATAATGATTGAGATGGCTGCTCCGATAAAACATATAAGTACATAATTACTATTTGTTGCTACTGCTATTGCTGAGAGCATTTTCACATCGGCGGCACCCATGCTTCCAGTTATATAGCCAGGCAGGCTTAGGGCTATGGCTAGAATTAGAGCAAATATAGCCTGCTCAGGGCTTGATTGGGTCAAGGTGTTTCCTGTCATAAGAAGATAAGATAGTGCAACTAAAAATAAACCAAATGTAAGTTGATTGTTTATTTTCTTTCTTTGCGCATCCTGAATAGCGCATATTAATCCCCATACCAGCAAACTAATAGATATCAATACAGAAGTCATACTATTACCGTTACAATTTTAATTGAGTTAAAATATTTTTTAGTGCTTAAGTAAAAGCTGAAAGCTGCTTTACTTAGGATGATTTGCTGTTGATCGGATCGTTGCTGATCTATATCATCAGATGAAAAATTTAACATAAAAGCTCTTGATCATAATGAAATAATTATTGCAGTTTGAGATTTAAATGAAATTATTTTGGCATAAAAGAAATACCTCACAAAAGGAAATAGCTATAGACCCACCTATTGATAAGGTGTTAGTCGGTTTTAGCTTTGAAGTTAATAAAAAAGGACAAGTTGTTCATATAAGCCAAGAGTTGCAATCTTTACTGTCTATTTCTAGAGCAGCATTACCTATACCGCTCTCAGCTGTGCTTGCTAGGCCATTTGCTGAAATGACATTGCCAATCGATCAGTGGCCAAATCAGTTGTCCCTAGAGTTTCTTGGTCCAGACGGTCGCACCCTGTATATGCAGGGCATATTATCTTTGGATGCGCCCCATTGGCGTATTGTCTTGATTGATAATACAGCCTTGGTGATGCGTCATTCTAAAGAGGAATTACGGCGGAGAATTTTAGATTTTACTGTTCTAAAGTCTACTCAGCTGCGTACTGCATCCTCTAGGTCATTACAAAACCTTGCCGAGGAGTGGCTGGAAGGGCTGATGCTACGCCTACGCTTACCTTGGCTTTCATTGCTGACACAGCAGGCTCAGCAATGGCAGGAGTATGCACAGGTCTCTTTACCTGAAGTTACTTCTATGGCGGGCATTATAGACGAGGTTCAAGATATTCTTAAGGGGCTAAAGCCTCGAACAAGTGCTCCTATTCCGCTGGCAATAGGTATCAGTCAGACCCCCGTGGTGTTACTCCCTTATGCTGATCGTGATGGCGTTTATCTTTGGCTGATTATTCCAGGCCGTAATGACAAAAATACACTTTATGGTTTAGATCATGCCGACTGGACAGTGATTCTTTGTTTATTCAGTTGTCCTTTGCAGTCATCATTACGCCAAAAAAACATGCAGCGGGTGGTTGAGCGTAATACATATTTGCAGAGTATTTTGGCATCTGGATGGTGGGAATATTACCCCGATCAGCACAAGCTCTATATGGATGCCAATCTTGCAGATATTTTAGGCTTGGTATTAACCGATGAAGGCTGTATTAGTCTTGAGGTGGCGATGCGAGCCATTGACCCTTTGGATCAGCCTGAATATAGAGATCAGCTAACCCGAGCGGTAAATCAGGGGACTAAGCTGAATATGGCATTGCGTGTTCAGACCGATGGCCAGAGCACATGGTATCGGATGACAGCTGAGCGTGCCGATTTTGCTGGTGAAAGCCGCTGCTTACTCGGCTATGCGATGAATGTTAACGATTTAAAACAGATGGAAACAGCAGTTGACCATGCTTGGGAGCGTCTTGAAGGATTGATCCATGATGCGCCGGCTATTATTTATATTTTAGGCTATCACGATGGTCTCTTTCGTATAGACTTTTGCAGTGCTAGCGTCGAGTCTATGCTGGGCTGGACCTATGATCAGCTGCAGGGGATGCCATTAGGTGAACTTGTTCATCCCGACGATCGTGAAGAGTATTATCGAGGCTTAAAAGAGCTGTTACGTACAGGCTCGATTAGCCGACGCTATCGCATGAAAGACAAAAAGAATACCTACCACTGGGTATTGGATGAAGCCAAGCTGCTGCGCGATGATCGAGGTTTACCGAAGGAAGTTGTGGGTCTGAATATCGATGTGACCGAGGCCACAGAATATGCAGAATTGGTGCGTCAGAGTGAAGAGCGCTACAGGATGCTGGTCGAAGATGCACCGGCGATGATTTGTCGATATCTGCCTGATTTAACGGTTCTTTACAGTAATCGGCAGCTGTTGACTGCTTTGGGTTTGGATCCAGATGCTGTTCCCAGTGTAACTATTAATCTAGGTGATTATTTGTCAGCTGAGCAGCGCCAAAAACTGTTACAGCGTTATGCTCAGCTGACGCCTGAAAGCCCAAGCTTCAGTATAGAATTTCTCTTGAATGTATCAGATAACGTGCATGCCTGGTGGGTGTGGGCAGATCGAGCTTTATTTGATGATGATGGCAATATTGTCGAGATCCAAGGCATTGGCCGCGACAATACCGAAGTGCATAATGCACGTCAGCAGATGTATCAGAGTTCAAAAATGGCGACCTTGGGGCAGATGGCGACTGGAGTCGCCCATGAGATCAGTCAACCGCTGACAGTGATGCATATGGCATTAGCTAATATCTTGAAACGACTGGCCAGTACCGACGTTATTGATCCAAAGTACTTGTTAGATAAGTTGGAGCGACTGGACAGCCAGGTGGGTCGCGTCTCTAAAATTGTTGATCATATGCGTTTATTTGGACGGCACTCTGAAATTGAAGGTGCACTGTTTGACCCCGCTACGGCGATCCAAGGTGCGCTATTGCTGGTGCAAGAAGGAATAGACAAGGACCTTGTTAGCGTGACTATGGCGTTAACGCCTTTGCCCAAAATTAAAGGCCACGTTGATCGTTTTGAGCAGGTGTTGATTAATTTACTGCTCAATGCTCAATATGCAGCAGTACGCAACTTTAATAAAACAGGTCAGCAGGCTTGGATTCATATTTCTACTAGCGTCGCAAACGGTAGGGTCTCTATCATCGTTGAAGACAGCGGTACTGGCATACCTGATGATCTACTTGATCGTATCTTCGAGCCTTTTGTGACCACTAAACCTGTGGGTAAAGGCACAGGTTTAGGTCTGTCGGTGAGCTACGGTATCATTAATTTGATGCGTGGCCAGCTGACTGCAGAAAACGGTCTGTATGGCGCACGATTTATTATCAGCGTCCCCGTTGCCAGTGACGAGGGCTAAACCGCTGAGTGTTGTGGAGTGCTAACGCTGGATGGGCTTAGCACTCTTAGTGGCTTACGCTGAGGTTTAACTGAGGGGCGGTTCCTTATGCTCTAAAACATGCTCAGCCAGCTTAAGGCCGGTTTCGGAAAAGGTTTTGTGGATAAAGTCAGCGCCGGCAGCACGGATAGTATCGGCATGCTCAGGGTATAAGCAGTGGCTGATAATCGTTCCTTTAAAGCCACTTTCTCGTAGTTTTTGTGCTGCGAGTGTTTTTGCTTCTAAATCGTTGGCAGCTAAAATCACATATTTTAAATTGGGTGCACGCAGACGTTTCCAAAAGACAGAGTCTTCTGCATCAGCAAATAAACTGTGAATTTTGTCTAATGTTTGTTGCTCAATTTTGATTGGATCCGAGTCAATACCGAGTACTGAGTAGCCTTGGTTGTGCAAGGTTTGATAGGCGGCCATACCGGTACGTCCCATTCCTACAATGAGTACTTCATCATTGATATACAGCGGCTGTTCATCGGGGTGAAAACCTTTACGTTCAAGTAAGATCAGATACCTACTGAGCTTTTCATACAAGGGATGTGCGAAACGATTGAGTGGTGCCGAGACAACAAAGGAAAAAGCAACGGTTAAGGCCAGCGGAATAATCCATTCAGGAATGGCTATGCTGGCGACAATTAAACCGAATTCGCTGTAGTTGGTGAGGCTTAAACTGGTTAAAAAAGCACTGCGCGCGCGAAGTTTAAAGAGCACCATTAAGCCGAAAAATAATGCACCTTTTAGCGGTAGAGCAATCGCTAGCACTAGCGCAAAAATAATCGCTTGCTGATCGGGTAGACCGCTAATGCCGATCTGTAAGAAGAAGCCGACCAAGAAGATTTCTTTGATGCTCCACAGTGCTTTGGAGAGCTCGCTGGAGCGTGGATGGTTGGCCAGCAAGGCACCGAAGGCTAAAGCGCCCAACTCGGAACTCAGGCCAATAGTCTCAAAGCCATAGCCACCAACGACCAGAGCCAGTAGCAAACCAAGCAGCACTAACAGCTCTTCGTGGCCGCTGTAATCGACTAAGCGATAAATCAGTGGACGCAATAAGGGAATACCAAATACCACTAAAGCCCACATCGATGGCGTTTGCCCGCTGGCAATACTCATCACGCATAAGGCAATTAAGTCTTGTACCACCAAAATACCAATGGCTACACGACCATGAAAGGCGCGCAATTCACGCTTACCTTCTAAGACCTTGGCGGCTAATACGGTACTGGAGAAGGACAGGGCAATCGCCAGCATAGTAGCGGTGTACCAGCTGATATCTAAGAAAAATACAAAACCTGGGGCGAATACGGCGGTACTGATAAAGAAGTGCAGTAGGCCACCGCCCATCACTTCGGGGCGTACTAAACTTTTTACTTTAAGTTTTAAACCGACAGTAAATAACAGCAATAGCACGCCCAGATGCGCGATATGCTGCAGAGCCGTAGTGCTTTCGAGACTTAAACCGAGGTAATCGGCTGAGGCCGCAATCGAAAAGCCCGCCGCGAGATAACCAATCAGCGGTGGTAGCCCGATCAGGCGTACGCCGATCCCCAAACTAAAGGCAAAAACAATCCAAACAGCTTCAATCACAGCAGTTCCTAGGTATGCAGTATTTTGCGGGCTATTTTAGCAAAATACGCCACATAACTATGCATAATTTATGTGACTCAGTATTTAGGCGAGTCAACAGGGCTGTTTAGGCTTAAATACAGTGTCTTGATTGTCTATTACTTGTTGCGCCGCCTGTTGGCCACTGTGCCATGCACTCTGTACATCGCCATAACCACACCAATCCCCCGCAATATACAGCCCACGCTGCGCATCCGCTAAGAGTGTTAAAGGTTTCTCTAATGCACCTAAGGCATAGCGCCAGCGGTGAGCAAAGGCACTGTCAGCGACGGGCATTGGGCTGTCGAGTTGCTCAGCTAAGGCGTCGGTTAACGCAGCAATGACCTGCTCGTGTTGATCTTCAAGGTGTTCTGTACTCCAGCTATGACTGGCGCGCAGCATTAAGCTTTGCATCGGGTGTTGAGCCGAGAGTGGGGTGTGGATTACTTCAGCAATTGTGCTGTTATTTAATCGCTTTAAATTGTCTGGGGTACTGATGGGTTGTTTAAACCCTAGAGCCACCATCCAAACGGGTTGCATAACTACGGCACCAGCGTGTGCAGCGAACTTGGGTGCACAGTGGCTTAATAAGGCTTGAGCCTGTGGCGCGGGGATGGCAACAATCAACTGCTGAAAGGGTCCGTGCACCTGTTGATGCTGGTCATATAATAACCAACCGTCGGTAACGTAATCTAAGGATGTTATTTCACAAGCAAAGTGGGTCTTAATCGTACCCAGCAGATGACGAGTCAGGGCGCTCATATACGGCGTGCCAGTCCACTGCCGTGTGTCACTTTCTAGGCACTCGACCCAGCCTGCTTGCTGCCAGTTGTGCAATTCCTGAATAAACTGTGGATCATCCGCGCTGAATGCTTGTGCCCCTAAATTAACCCGCCCCATCTCACTGTGCTTGCTGGCTAAGCGGCCACCACTGCCACGGCTTTTTTCAAACAGCTGTGGATTAAAGCCTGCTGCGCTGAGCTTGCGAGCTGCAATGATTCCAGCCATTGCAGCTCCGATAACAGCAATTTGAGAAGATGACATAAGGGTTCCTTGCCGGTAAAAGTGAGCGCAGATCTGTATATAAAATGCATCATAAATACTTATACGGATTAATGGTAGTTGTATAAGTATTTATTAAGGCACTATAGTGGACTAAATGCTGCTGTGCTCTATTTTAAGTGGCTAAGCCTGATGCCGCGGCACTTGGCATCTTCAAGGTTGCATTGAGCGGGAGATATTGACTATGCGTATTTTAATAACCGGTGGCACAGGGTTAATTGGCCGACGTTTATGCCAGCTCTGGTTGGCAGAAGGGCATCAGCTCTATGTCTGGAGTCGTAGCCCTCAGAAGGTTAAAGGCTTATGTGGCGAAGCAGTGCAGGCGGTAGCTGAGCTTAATGAGTTGGATCAGGTTAAGCTGGATGCTGTGATTAACTTGGCTGGCGCGCCGATTGCTGATCGACCTTGGACCCAAGCACGGCGTAGGCTCTTGCGCGACAGTCGTATTGCTTTAACTGAGCGCTTAGTCAGTTGGATGGCTGGCCTCGCGGATAAACCTGACGTGTTGATTTCTGGTTCGGCGGTGGGTTGGTACGGTGATGGCGGTGAGCAGATATTAACTGAAAACAGTCCAGTACAAACTGTGGATTTTGCTACGCAACTCTGCGCCGATTGGGAAAACGCTGCACAAGCCGCCGCAGCACAGGGCATACGCGTGGTGTTAATCCGCACCGGTTTAGTCTTAACCAGCAGCGGTGGCTTTTTATCACGCTTATTGCCATTATTTCGCTTAGGCTTGGGTGGTAAGCAAGGCAGCGGCCAGCAATGGATGCCTTGGGTGCATCTGGACGATCAAGTGGCTTTAATTAATCATGTCCTGCATCAGCCAGAGGCGCATGGTCCATACAATGCCTGTGCGCCTGAGCCTGTGCGTAATCAGGCATTTGCCCAAGCCTTAGGCCAGTATGTTAAACGCCCAGCCATTATACCGGTGCCTGGCTTTGTGCTGAAACTGATGCTTGGTGAAATGGCTGGTTTATTATTGGGCGGGCAGAATATTCGGCCCGAGCGTACGCAGAAGCTTGGTTTTGAGTTTAAATATAAAACTCTTGAGTCGGCCTTGGCTGGGTTATAAATCCTCGTCAGACTACGCTTGACATCCTCCCCAACCTAAAGCAAGGGAATTCCTACTGCTAGACGGCCATGCCCGACCGCGAGAATATTTCGTGCTGCGTTTGTATCGCGGTCGTGGGCGACACCGCACCCACTGCACGTCCATTCTCTTATTCCAAGCCCTGCGATACCTTTCGGCCTCGATTCGGGCAAGCTGCCACAACTCGAACAGGTTTGGGTGGTGTATGCCTCGTTAACGTCCTTAAAAACAATGCCTGCGTGAGCGCATTTATAGTCCAGCATTGTTTTTAATTGACCCCAGCCAGCGTCCAGCACTGACTTGGCCATCGTGGTTTTAACGAGTTTTAAGCTACTCACGTTGCCCACATAGATTTCACCGCAGCGGTTGACCAACTCGCGGCTGAACTTGTGCAGCGCATCTTTTCTACGGTTAGCAATCTTGGCGTGAATGGTTTTAACTTGGGTTTTATTTCTAGCCCGTTGCGCTATAGCCAGTTTCTCTTCGAGGCCACGATAGAAACGACCGGCTTCCAGCTTGGTGCC
>Ga0265293_10001867_pt1 | contig 44394 bp, 48 predicted proteins | sample Munlanlewell138R_FD_192505 | JGI IMG/M metagenome (GOLD analysis project Ga0265293, IMG submission 192505) | Leachate microbial communities from a municipal landfill in Southern Ontario, Canada - Leachate well 138R | ecosystem: Engineered > Solid waste > Landfill > Unclassified | place: Canada... | reverse complement strand
CGAACTGCTGGAACGGCTCGTCCTGCCGCAGCGAGGGCGTCTCGATGACGGGGATGCGCTTCTCGACCGCGACCTCGAACAGCGGGTCCGGGCGGCTGCCGGCGCGCGGCGTGGAGACCCCCACCACCTCCTCGCCAGCCTCGAGCAGGGCATTGAGGACATCCCTGCCGAACGCGGCCTGGCCGAAGAGGACGATGCGCATGCGTGCTCCCGTCTTGCCCACCAGACGCCAGTATAGGCTTGCTCGCCTGCTCTCCCGTTCCCCCTTCCACCTTCCGCCTCTGACCCCCTCTCCCGGTTTCGGGAGAGGGCTGGGGTGAGGGCCCTTTCCGGATCTGCTTCGCGCGAGGTCGAGGGGTACCGTGCCGCAGCGACCCTCACCCCCGGCCCCTCTCCCGGAACCGGGAGAGGGGAGTCAGAAGCGGGAGTCGGATCCGCGAGTGGCGGCGTCACGCCTCCGCGCGGCAGGCTGCCTCCACGGCGGCGCGGAACGTGTCCACCTCGCGGACGGAGGTGAGGCGGATGAAGCGGATGTGCGACCAGCGCGGGTCGCTCATGTGGGACAGCAGCCGGACACGCTTCTTCTTGTGGGAGTGGAGCGCCCACCAGAGCAGGGAGTCGCGGTCCCAGAACTTCAGCTGCGGGAGGAAGCGCTCGTAGTTGGTGCCCCAGAGGAGCTCCTTCGTCCTCCAGCGCCGCCAGGAGCGCGCGATCACGCGCCAGAGGATGAGCGGGAGCGGGAGGTCCAGCCAGACCACGGTCTGGAGGCGACCCCAGAAGACCGGCTCCGAGAAGTTCGAGTACGAGCCGGCGACGACCCAGGCATCGCCCGCCGTCGCTTCCGTGATCCGGCGCGTGAACTCCTCGGGGTCGGTCTCGTTCAGGCCGACCCAGTTAGGGAGCCAGTTGAGCGCATCGAGCTCGACGACAGGTGCGCCGATCGTCTCGGCGAGCTGGGCCGCCAGGGTGCTCTTCCCGGACGTGGTCTGTCCGACGACGTGGATGCGCTGCCCGATGGGCGAGACGCCGGGCGAGTGAGTCACGGGCGAGGTGGGAGCGGGCACGCGGATACCTCCGTCGGACGCGGACGGCCGGGGCTGGGGTGCGGGGCGGCTGGGAAGTGTAGTGGCCCGACGCGCTAGCTGGTGGCGCGTTCGCCGACCGGGAGGGAGATGCGGAAGTAGGCGCCCTGCTCCGTCGGGAGGAGGTCCGCGGTACCGCCGTGTAGCTCCGCGATCTGGCGCACGATCGGCAGGCCGAGGCCGGTGCCGGAGATCTGGTCGCGGGTGTTCGAGGCACGGTAGAAGCGCGTGAAGATGCGGTCGTGTTCCTCGGCCGGGACGCCGGGGCCGGCATCGGCCACGTCGATGAAGAGGTGGTCGCCGCCATCGCGGAGGACGACCCAGACGGTGGAGCCGGGCGGGCTGAACTTGATCGCGTTGGTAACGAGGTTGGTGATCGCGCGCTGGAGCTGCCGTCCGTCCGCCTCGATCACCTGGGGGATGACGCCGTCCACGGCGTCGCGGAGGTCCACCTGCTTGTCGTGCGCCTGCGGGCGGAGGAAGTCACAGACCTCGCGGCAGATCTGGACGGGGTTGTACGGCTCCAGCGACAGCTCCGTCTGGCCGCTCTCCAGCCTCGCGAGGTCCAGCATGTCGTCCACCAGCTCGCGCATGCGCTGTACGTTGCGCTCGGCGGCGTCGAGGAGCTGGCCCTGGTCCGTGTTGGGCTCCGTCATCATGCCCAGCGAGAGCGCCACCACCGTCAGGGGCGTCCGTAGCTCGTGGCTCACCACGGAGACGACGTCGCGCTTCAGCTGCTCGACCTCGAGGACGGCGGAGACATCGCGCACGATGATCAGCAGGCTGTGGCCGTCGCCGCGGTACTCGGGCACCCGGTAGGCGTCGAAGGCGAGGTCGCGCCCGCCGATCTGCACCACGTCCAGCCGCTGTGCGGCGTCGCGTGCCTTCGCGCGCTCGTGCATGCGCTGGTAGAGCTCCACCCCCAGCACGTCGTGGAGGGCGCCCCGCCGGCCCACGACATCGCCCGGCTCGACCGTGATGAGGTCCGACGCGGCAGGGTTGCAGACGATGCAGGTGGTGTCGGACCGCTCCACGAGGACGCCCTCCTGCATCGAACGGATCACGTGCTCGCCGAGGAGCTGGCGCGCCGTGGCGACTCGAGCCTCGTCCACCGCCAGCAGCGTGCGCTCCCGGACGGAGCGGAGCGTGTCGGCTGCCTGCTGGGCGGTCCGTCCCACCTCGTCGCGCCCGGCGAGGGTGTCGAGGACGGCCGGGCTGCCATCCCGCTCCTGTGCCGCGAGCAGCCCCTGGCGGACGTCGCCGATGTTCGAGGCCATGGTGCGGACGATGAGGACGAACGCCGCGGCCCCGGCGAGCCCGATCGCGGTGAGGATGCCCGCCCAGCGGGACAGGCCGTCGCCGGCGGGCACGGGCAGGGCGTCCGCGGGCGCGTCGACGATCGCCACGAGGGTGCGTTGCGCCCGCCCGAGGTCCAACGGCGCCACGATCGAGATCCGGCCGGGTGCGGTACCCGGGAGGATCTGCACGCCGTCCGGCGGAGCGTCGTTCGTCGCCCACGCGAGCGTGAGCTGCCTCGATGGATCCGACACCATCGAGGAGAGCGCCTCCTGGTCCAGGAGGACGCCGAGGGCGATCGCGGCGCGCTCCGTCCCCGGGCCGGTGCTGGCGCCGCCCGCGAGGACGGGCCCGTCGACGAAGTCGAAGATGCCGCCCTCGGTCGCGCCGTCCAGCAGGTAGATCGCCGCGTCGGTGACGTCGCCGACGCCGTTCACGATCGAGCCGGTGAGGCCGTCCTGCCAGACGAGGCGGCGGCCGGGCCCGGAGACGAGGATGTAGTCGCCGCCGCCGCGCGTGACCCCGCCCAGTTCGAGGACATCGGGCCGGTCGTCCTCGCGCACGGCGTAGGTGGTCACGCCGTCCTGCTGCAGGAGGGCGGCGGCCTGCCCTCGGAGGATGTCGATGCGCGTGTTCAGCGCGGCTTGCACGGCGGCCAGCTCCGCCTCCGCCGCGACCTGCCGGCGCTGGTCGTCGTCCTCACCCACGGACACCCAGACGAAGGCCGCCGCCGCGCCGAGGGCGAGCACGGTGATCACACCGGTGAGGAGCGCGGCGATCTGGTAGCGCACGATGATCCTGGGGGTAGGTCGGGGAGGCTGGACTCGCCAGACAATATACGAGCCGCCTCGTCGGAGGCGGCTCGTGGATGGCTGCTGGGGTGTCCTCTGGGGGACGCCCGGTGAAGATTCGGCAACGTCTCCGGAGGTCTGGCAGAGTTCCGTCAGGTTCCTCGGAGGGGGCCGAACTACATGTACTGGCCGCCGTTCATGCTGAACTGCGCGCCGGTGTACCAGGCGCCGGTGGGCTTGCAGATGAAGACCACGGTGTCCGCGACTTCCTCGGCGGTGCCGAAGCGGCCGAGGGGGATCGCCTTGATCAGCGTCTCCTTAATCTCGTCCGACAGCGCGGTGACCATGTCGGTCTCGATGAAGCCGGGGCAGACCGCGTTCACGGTGATGCCGAAACGTGCGAGCTCCTTCGCGGCGGTCTTGGTGAAGGCGATCATGCCGGCCTTCGCCGCGGAGTAGTTCGCCTGGCCGATGTTGCCCATCTGGCCGATGACGGACGACATGTTCACGATGCGGCCGTAGTTGCGCTCCCGCATCCCGCCCAGGGCTGCGTTCGTGAGGTAGAAGATCGAGGACAGGTCGGTCTCGATGACCGCGTCCCAGTCCTCCACGGTCATGCGCTGGATGGTCTTGTCGCGGTTGATGCCGGCGTTGTTGATCAGGATGTCGACCTTGCCGAAGGCGTCCTCGGCGGCCTTGATCAACGCCTGGGAGTCCTCTGCCTTCGAGACGTCGGCCTGCACCACCAGGGTCTTCACCCCGGCCTGCTCACACTCGGCGGCGGTCGCCTTCGCGGCGTCCTCGTTCGAGGTGTAGTTGATGACGACGTCCGCGCCCTCGTTCGCGAGGGCGATCGCACACGCGCGACCGATCCCGCGGCTGCCGCCGGTCACGACGGCAACCTGACCCTGGAGTGCCCCTGCCATGTGTCCTCCCAAGAACGGGCCGGCATCCTTCGTGGCGGACGGCCCTCGTGTTCATTCGAACGTCACGCCGGAGCGCCCCTGCGGTGTCGAGGCAGCCCCCGCTGCCCCGGAGGGATGCGCCGAGGTGCGTTAGACGACGGTCTTCGGGGTGTATTCGCCCCACTCTTCGCGGAGCACGTTGCACATCTCGCCCAGCGTCGCGTACGTCCGCACGGCCTCGATGATCGGCTCCATCAGGTCCACGTCCTGGTTGGAGGCTTCCCGCAGCCGCTGGAGGGCGGCGTCGGTCGCCGCCTGGTCGCGGCCGGCGCGGACCTCGTTCAGGCGCTTGATCTGCGCGTCGACCACCTCGAGGTTCGGACGGAAGATCGGCGTCGCGTCCTCGTCCGGGTCGATGTACTCGTTCACGCCGACGACGATGCGCTCCTTCGCCTCCACCTCGCGCTGCCAGCGCATGGAGGCCTCCTGGATCTCGTACTGCATGAAGCCGCCCTCGATCGCCGCGACCGAGCCGCCCATGTCCTCGATGCGGGACATGATCTTGCGGGCTTCGTCCTCCAGCGTGTTCGTGAGGCTTTCCACGTAGTACGAGCCGGCCATCGGGTCGATGGTGTCGGCGGCGCCGGACTCGAAGGCGATGATCTGCTGGGTGCGGAGGGCGATCTGCTGCGCCTCCGTCGTCGGCAGCGCGAGCGCCTCGTCGTAGCAGGACAGCGCGAGGGACTGCACCCCGCCGACGACCGCCGCGAGGGCCTGGAGCGCGGCGCGGGCGATGTTGTTCTTCGGCTGCTGCGCCGTGAGCGTGGAGCCACCGGTCTGCGTGTGCGTCCGGAGCATCTGCGCGTTGGGGTTGGTGATGCCGTAGCGCTCCACCATCAGTCGCGCCCACAGGCGGCGGAGGGCGCGGTACTTCGCGATCTCCTCGAAGAAGTGGTTGTGGGTGTTGAAGATCCAGGAGACGCGCTGGGCGCTCTCGTTCAGGTCACCGCCCTGTCGCTTGCACTCGTCGAGGTAGGCGATGGCGTTGGCGAACGCGAACCCGATCTCCTGCGCGGCGGTCGAGCCGGCCTCGCGGATGTGGTAGCCGGAGACGGAGATCGAGTTGAACTTCGGCGCCTGCTCCGCGCAGTAGTTGATCAGGTTGGCGGCGAGGCGGACGGACTCGGCGGGCGGGAAGATGTAGGTCCCGCGCGCCACGTACTCCTTGAGCACGTCGTTCTGCGCGGTGCCCATCACCACGCTGCGGCTGTGCCCCTGCTTCTCCGCCGCCACCATGTACATCGCGACGAGGATCGACGCCGGCGCGTTGATGGTCATCGAGGTCGACACCTGGTCGAGTGGGATGCCCTCGAACAGCGTCTCCATGTCCGCGAGGGAGTCGATGGCGACGCCGACCTGGCCGACCTCGCCGGCGGACATCAGGTGGTCGGAGTCGTAGCCGGTCTGGGTGGGCAGGTCGAAGGCGGCGGACAGGCCGGTCTGGCCGTTCTTGAGCAGGTGCTTGAACCGCTCGTTCGTCTCCTTCGCCGTGCCGAAGCCGGCGTACTGGCGCATGGTCCAGAGGCGCCCGCGATACATCGTGGGCTGCACGCCTCGCGTGAACGGGAACTGACCCGGGAACCCGACATCGTCGAGGTAGGAGACCGAGGCGGTGTCCTCCGGCGTGTAGACGCGCTCCTGCGGCGCGGAGGAGGACTCGAACTGCTGCTTCCTCTCGGGGAAGCGCGCGAGCACCTTCGCGACGGCGGTGTCCTCCCACTCGCGGTGGGCGGCGGCGATGGCCTCGATGTCGTTCGGGGCCTTCTGGGGTCGAGTGGTAGTCATGGCGAGTGTCCCAGCTGTGACGTGGGTCCGGCTCGAGGGCGATCGGGTCGGTGCGGCCGGGGGCGAGGGCGCTAGCCCGGCTCCGTTAGCCGAGCGCCTCCACCATCACGAGCGCGTCACCGCGGATGACCTCGGTGCCATCTTGCTTCGTCACCACTGTATCGAGCGAGACGCGGGAGCGCTCCGGGTCCACCTTCGTGACCGTGACGGTCGCGGTGATCTCGTCGCCGGCGGCCACGGGGGCGCGGAACTGCAGGTTCTGCGCCAGGTAGATGCAGACCGCGTCCGGCTGGAGGCGGGTACCGATGGCGGCGGAGATGAGGCCGGCGCCGAACATGCCGTGCGCGATCGGCTGCTTGAACCGCGTCCGAGCGGCGTACTCCGCGTTGGAGTGCAGCGGATTGGTGTCCCCCGTGACCTGCGCGAAGGTGTCGATGCCCTCCTGCGTCACGGTCGAGGTGTAGCTCGCGGTCGACCCCACGGTGAGGCCCTGCACGTCGTCGGCCATACGTTCCCCCCAAGTCCGGTCGCGCCAACCTCCCCCGAGGTTGTGCGCGCGGGCGCATCGTAGACGGGGCAGGGTGAGCGGGACAAATCACCTGGTGATGTCCCGCGTCCCGCCATCACTCTCCCCTCCGCCTCTGCCTCCGCCTCCGGCTCCCTCTCCCGGTTCCGGGAGAGGGTTGGGGTGAGGGCCGTCCGGATCTGCTCTGCGCGAGGCCGAGCGTGTACGTGCCGCAGCGACCCTCACCCCGGCCTCTCTCGGAACCGGGAGAGGGGAGTCAGAACCCGGAAATCGGGGGAAACGGGGCTGTGCCACTTAGCCCGACCTAAGCCTCAGTCTGAGCAGAGACATACTTTCCATGTTTATCCGCAATAAAATGCAAAAAACGTTGACCGTCCCGCGGGCCTTGCCTACGATGGGTGAGCGGAACGGGGACTCTCTGTCATGGCCACCATCGAACGCACCCGAGACGAAGTGCTCCGCCTGCTCTACGAGCGGGGTGAGTGCTCCGTCGCGGACCTCGCGGAGGCCATTGGCGTCTCGGATTCCTCGGTCCGGCGGCACCTCGACCTCCTCGAGGGGGACGGGCTCGTGGGGACGCGCCTGGAGCGCATCCCGCGAGGGCGTCCGATCATCCGCTACGCGCTGAGCGAGGCGGGCGAGGAGGAGCGGGCGGCCGCGCATTACCAGCGGCTGCTCTCCCGGCTGTCGCCGGCGTTGGTGAACCTGACGCCGGAGGACGTCCAGGGCCAGAGCGGCCACGAGATCCTCGAGCGGGTGTTCGAGCACGTGGCGGAGTCCGTCGCGGACGAGCACCGCGCGAAGGTGACCTCGCCCCACCTCGAAGAGCGTGTGCAGCAGGTGCTGGACGCGCTGGCGGAGGAGGGCATCCTCCGCGAGGTGGAGGATGACGGGGACTTCTACCGGCTGAAGAACGCCGGGTGCCCCTACCGCTCGACGGCGATGGAGACAGCCGCGTGCTGCTCCGCCGACCGTCGCACGATCGAGCTGCTCATCGGTGTGCCGGTGGAGCAGGTGATGACGCTCGCGGAGGGCGGGCACCAGTGCGAGTACGTCGTGCCCAAGGGGCCCTGCACCGAGATCACGAGCATCGAGATCGGGGCATTCGGGGCGGACGACGAGACGAATGCTGAGACCAACATTGGCGGCGCCGGCCTGATGCCGGGGCTGCTGCCGGTGGTGACCGTGCAGAAAGGGATGACGACCCAGCGATGACCGAACCGATCCTTCGACTGAAGGGGCTGAAGGCGAGCATCGCCGACAAGCCCGAGATCCAGATCCTGCACGGGATCGACCTGGAGATCGCTCCGGGCGAGATCCATGCGGTCATGGGCCCGAACGGCTCCGGCAAGAGCACGATGGCGAGCACCATCGCGGGCAGCCCCACCTACGTGGTGGACGAGGGCCAGGTGTTCCTGAAGGGCGAGGACATCACCGCCGCCGCCGCGGACGAGCGCGCGCGCAAGGGCGTGTTCCTCTCCTTCCAGTACCCCACGCCGATCCCCGGCGTCACCATGGTCAACCTGCTCCGCGAGGCGCTGAAGGCGCGCCGCGGCGACGAGATGCCGGCCCGTGAGTTCCTCGAAGAGCTCCGCGCCACCCTGGGCCGCCTCAAGATGAGCGAGGAGATGGCCCGCCGCTACGTGAACGAGGGCTTCTCCGGCGGCGAGAAGAAGCGCGCCGAGATCCTGCAGATGGGGATGCTCAAGCCCGACCTCGCGATCCTCGACGAGACCGACTCCGGCCTGGACGTGGACGCGCTGCGGACCGTGGCGGAGGGCGTGAACGCCCTGAAGACCTCCGACATGGGCATCCTGATCATCACGCACTACGAGCGCATCCTGAACTACATCACCCCGGACCGGGTCCACATCCTGGTGAAGGGCAAGATCGTGAAGTCCGGTGACGCCTCTCTCGCGAAGGAGATCGAGGCGAACGGCTACGACCCGATCCTGAAGGAACTGGGTCTGCTGGAAGGGGCCACGGCCTAATGACCACTACGCAGCCAGAGAACCTGGTCGGCGACTACCAGTGGGGCTTCCACGACACGGAGCAGCCCCTGTTCATCGCCGAGAAGGGCCTGAACGAAGAGAAGATCCGGCAGATGTCCGCCATGAAGGACGAGCCGGAATGGATGCTGGAGCAGCGGCTCGAGGCATACGAGACGTTCCTGCGTCTCGAGAACCCTCAGTGGGCCGGTTCGCCGGAGAAGCTCAACGCGATCGACTTCGACGACATCCACTACTACGTGCGGGCGTCCGACAAGAACTCCACGGACTGGGATGACGTCCCGGAGTACATCAAGGACACCTTCGACAAGCTGGGCATCCCGGAGGCGGAGAAGCAGTTCCTCGCCGGCGCGGGCGCGCAGTACGACTCCGAGGTCGTCTACCACAACATCCGCAAGGACCTGGAAGAGCAGGGCGTGGTGTTCCTGGGTATGGACCAGGGACTCGCGGAGTACCCCGAACTCGTCCAGGAGTACTTCGGCACGCTGGTGCCGGCCGGCGACAACAAGTACGCCGCGCTGAACTCCGCCGTGTGGTCCGGCGGGTCGTTCATCTACGTGCCGAAGGGCGTGAAGGTGGACATCCCGCTACAGGCCTACTTCCGCATCAACACGGAGAACATGGGCCAGTTCGAGCGCACCCTGATCATCGCTGACGAGGGTTCGTACGTTCACTACGTGGAGGGCTGCACGGCGCCGATCTACTCGAGCGCCTCGCTGCACTCCGCCGTGGTGGAGATCATCGTGAAGAAGGGCGCGCGCGTCCGCTACTCGACGATCCAGAACTGGTCGAACAACGTCTACAACCTGGTGACGAAGCGCGCCTACGCCTACGAGGACGCCGTCATGGAATGGGTGGACGGCAACATCGGCTCGATGCTCACGATGAAGTACCCGTCCGTCTACCTGATGGGCGAGCGCGCGCACGGCGAGATCCTCTCGCTGGCGTTCGCGGGCGACGGCCAGCACCAGGACGCGGGTGGCAAGGTGGTCCACGTGGCCCCGAACACCACCTCCGCCGTGGTGTCCAAGTCCGTCTCCCGCGGCAACGGCCGCACCTCCTACCGCGGCCTGCTGAAGGTGCACGAGGGCGCCGAGGGCTCCTCCAGCACCGTCCGCTGTGACGCGCTGCTGCTGGACGAGAAGTCGCGGTCCGACACCTACCCGACGATGGAGATCGGCGAGGAGCGGGTGAACATCGGGCACGAGGCCTCGGTCTCCAAGCTCGGCGAGGACCAGCTCTTCTACCTGATGTCGCGCGGCATCGACGAGGAGTCCGCGGCGAAGATGGTGGTCAACGGCTTCGTCGAGCCGATCGTGAAGGAACTCCCGATGGAGTACGCGATCGAGCTGAACCGCCTGATCGAGCTCCAGATGGAAGGGTCGGTGGGTTAATGGCCGACGCAACCCTGTCTCCCGCCTACGGCGAAGCCGCGGTCGTCGCCGCCTCGCAGGGCCGCGGTGAGCCGGGCTGGCTCACCGAACAGCGGGCCGAGGCGTCCCGTGCCTTCGCGGCGCTGCCGATGCCGACGACCATGCTGCGCCCGTGGAAGTACACGGACGTCTCCAAGCTCGTGATCGACGGCTACGCGCCGGCCTCGGCCGTGCCGTCCGTCATCGGCGCCGCGCCGCAGGGCGGCTTCGCGGGTCCGCTCGCCGAGGCCGCTGCCGACGCCACGCTCGGCCCGATCGTGGAGGCGCACCTCGGCTCGCTGGTGCCGGCGACGGAGGGCAAGTTCGTCGCCGCCAACGCCGCACAGTGGGCCGGCGGCATCTTCGTCTACGTCCCGCGCGGCCAGGCGTTCGCCGAGGCCGTGAGCGTGACGATCGACGTCCCGGACGGCGAGGCGAACCAGGGGGCGGTCTTCCCGCGCATGCTCGTGGTCGCCGAGGCTGCCTCGGAGGTCACGGTGCAGATGCGCTCGCTCTCGGGTGCGGCGGCCGACCTCCTCGCCTCCCAGGTCGTGGAGGTGTTCGCGGGTGCTGACTCGCACGTGAACCTTGTGTTCGACGTGGACTGGGGCCTCGCGACCCGCGACTTCAGCACGATCCGCGCGAAGACGGAGCGCGGCGCGGACGTCCGCATCGCGACGCTCGCCATCGGCGGCGCGGTGGTGAAGCAGTTCGTGGAGGGCATCCTCGAAGGTGAGGGCTCGCAGGCGCGCATCCGCGGCGTCGCCCTCGGCGACGGGGACCAGCACTTCGACTTCGTGACGCTGCAGGACCACGTGGGCCCCAAGACGCAGAGCGACGTGCAGATCAAGACGGCGCTCGCGGGCGCCTCGCGGTCGATCTACTACGGCGTCACGCGCGTGGAGGAGACCGGCCTGGGTGCGGCTGCCGAGCAGGAGAACCGCAACCTGCTGCTCTCCCGCCACGCGAAGGCGGACTCCGACCCCGTGCTGGAGATCCTCACGAACGACGTGATCCGCTGTGGCCACGGCGCCACGGTGGGCCCGGTGGACCAGGAGGCGTTCTTCTACCTCCAGAGCCGCGGGCTGGACCGCCGGCAGGCGATGAAGCTGCTGGTGGCCGGGTTCTTCAACTCCGTCCTGGCGGACGTGGGCGACGAGGCGTTCCGCGAGGAAGTCGCCACCGAGGTGGAAGAGAAGCTGGCGGTCGCCCACATCTAGTGGGCGGCCTCCTTCGGTCCGCATGGATAGCAATGAGGTGCGAGTGAGCCGCGAACGAGTTGCCACGACAGCCGACGTCCCCGAGGGCGAGGTGCGCGTGGTGGAGTGTGGAGAGCGGTCACTCGCCCTCAGCAACATCGACGGCGAGTTCTACGCCATCGACAACATTTGTACCCACGACGGTGGGCCGCTGGGCGAGGGCACCCTTCGCCGAGGGCGGATCATCTGCCCTCGCCACGGAGCGGCCTTTGATGCGAAGACCGGCAAGGTGCTCTCCCTGCCGGCCGTGAAGAGCGTGAACGCCTACCGCGTGTTCGTCGACGGCGACGAGGTCTACGTGGCGTGCTCCGGCGAAGACGACGAGTAGGGACGGGATCGACGTGACGATCACCACGCCCGACGAAGTGACCCGCCTGCCGTTCGACATCGAGCGGATCCGGCGCGACTTCCCGATCCTCAAGCGAGATATCGGGACGAAGCCGCTGGTCTACCTGGACAACGCGGCCACCAGCCAGCGTCCCGTGCAGGTGCTGGCGGAGATGACGCGCTTTTACCGCGACCACAACGCGAACATCCATCGCGGCGTACACACGCTCTCGGTGGAGGCTACCGACCTGTACGAGGAGTCGCGGCGCAAGGTCGCGCGCTTCGTCAACGCTCGGCGGCCGGAGGAGGTCGTCTTCACCCGGAACACCACCGAGTCGATCAACCTCGTCGCGCACGGGTGGGGACGGAAGTTCCTGCAGGCCGGCGACGAGGTGGTGATCTCCGAGATCGAGCACCACTCCAACATCGTCCCGTGGCAGATGCTCCGCGACGAGCGCGGCATCGTCCTGAAGTACATCCCGATGCTCCCAGACGGGACGCTGGACCTCGAGGCCGCGCGGCAGCTCATTGGCCCAAAGACGCGCCTACTTTCGATCACCGCGATGTCGAACGCCCTCGGCACGATCGTGCCGCTGGAGGTGCTCATCGCGCAGGCGAAGGAGCACGGCGCGAAGGTGCTGGTGGACGGCGCGCAGTCCGTGCCGCACCTGCCCGTGGACGTGCAGGCGCTGGACATCGACTTCCTCGCGTTCTCCGCGCACAAGATGCTCGGCCCGACGGGCATGGGCGCCCTCTGGGCCCGCTACGAGCACCTGGATGCGATGGACCCGTTCATGGGCGGCGGCGACATGATCCTCACCGTCACCATGGAGCGTTCCACCTGGGCGGACGTCCCCGCGAAGTTCGAGGCAGGCACGCCCAACGTCGGCGGCGCGATCGGCTTCGGCGCAGCCGTCGACTACCTCAGCGCCCTGGGGATGGACGCCGTCCGCGCGCACGAGCTGGAACTGACCGACTACGCACTCCGCCGCCTTGGCGACGTGCCCGGCGTCAGCATCTTCGGCCCTCCGAACGCCGAGGACCGTGGTGGCGTGATTTCCTTCGAACTGGAGGATGTCCACCCGCACGACGTGGGGCAGGTGCTGGACACGCACGGCGTAGCGGTGCGCACGGGCCACCACTGCGCGCAGCCGGTGATGGCCGCGCTCACCGTCCCGGCGACGGCGCGCGCCTCCTTCTACATCTACAACACCACGGAGGAAGTCGATCGCCTGGCGGTCGCCATCGAAGAGGTGTCGCGCTTCTTTGGGGGAGCCTGATGACGAGCGACCCGCTGAAGGCCAGCGGCTCCGGGCTCCTCGACGACCTCTATCGCGAGATCATCCTGGATCACTACCGCCGCCCGAGGAACCACGACCCGCTGCAGAGCCCCACGTGCTCTGCCGACGGTGCGAACCCGCTGTGCGGGGACACCATCCACCTGGAGGTGGACCTCGACGGTCGTACGATCGGGGACATCGCGTTCGCGGGTTCGGGGTGCTCCATCTCGCAGGCCTCGGCGAGCATGATGACGGAGTACGTAAAGGGCCGCAGCGTCGACGACGCACGTCGCGGCGCCGAGGCGTTTCAGCTCATGATGACCTCCGGCGAACCGCAGTCGCTGGAGGGGTTCGACGATATCGACGCCCTGCTGGGTGTCGCGAAGTTCCCGGCGCGCGTGAAGTGCGCATCGCTTGCGTGGAAGACACTGGAGCAGGCGCTCGAAGGTGGCGGAACCGCCAGCACGGAGAAGGATGCATCCCATGACTGACGCGACTGAGACCATCACCCCGCCCACCGACGAGGAGCTCCGCGAAGCGCTCCGCGAAGTCATGGACCCCGAGCTCCACATGAGCATCGTGGACCTCGGCCTGGTCTACGGCGTCGAGATCGACGAGGACCGCCGCGTGACCGTGGACATGACGCTCACGTCCCCGGCCTGTCCCGTCGGCCCGATGCTGCAGGGCCTCATCTTCCACAAGGTCTCCCAGATGGAGGGCGTGGAGGACGTCGAGGTGAACCTGGTGTGGAGCCCGCCCTGGGACCCCCGCACCATGGCCTCCGACGACATCAAGATCGCCCTCGGCATCTGGTAGCGAGTCCGGCTCGGCCGGTTCGCCTCTGATCCGAATCCCATTCCGATTCCGACCTCTGACCCCCCTCTCCCGGTTCCGGGAGAGGGCCGGGGTGAGGGCCCTCCGGCTCCGGCCAGCCTCGTGCTCATCCGCCTCGCGAGGTAGGAACTACTCCCCGAAGTCCGCGGGGAGGGCGGTCTTGGGGATGTCACGGCGGACGGGCGCACCCTCGGGTGAGCAGCCCTCGGTCGCGCCGTTCCGGCAGAGTCCCAGCGTCACCTGCTCGAAGCTCACGACATAACCCGTCTCTTCGCGCCGCACGTCCAGGCGGTGCAGGTCGCTCGTGGCCCCGGAGTGCAGGGCGGTACCGTCGAAGGCGTACCGCGCCTCCGAGCATGGGTCCACGTAGACGCCTCGGACCTCCGCGGAGGTAGTGAGCGCCTCCCACTGCACGTTGCAGCCGGAGTCAGGGTCGCGTGAGAGCAACGCCACCGCCGAGGTCATAGGGGAGCCGTCGCCGGGGACGGCGAGGAACGCGCCGAAGGTGCGGTTCTCGGAGTCGAAGCCGAGCGAGGTGACCGGGATGAAGCGGGGCAGGCCGCGCTCGTACTCGGAGTGTCGTACGCGGATCTCCCGGTCGGGCGTGTTCGCGAACGAGGCGAAGCACACCCCGCCCACCAGCACCACCGCGAGGACGAACGCGCCGAAGGCGAGGAGCCGTGGCCACGGGTTCGCGGGACGCGACGAGTCGACGGGGCCGGAGAGGGCGTCGCCACTGCTCCGTCGCCGAGGGGGTTCGTCAGGCCGGTTGCGGCTGGGTACGCCGGAGTTGCTCACGCCCTCGATCCTACCCGCGCCGGACCGTGGCCGCTGCCGTCCCGATTATCACGATTGATGACGTGCTATCGGCGCCGAGGTTGCTCGCCGAGAATCGCTCGTTACGATGCAAGAACCACCACGCGACGCCATCACGAGTGTCCCAGCCCTCGAGGATGTCCATGATCGCGCGACCTGTGTTGCGTCTCATACTCGGACTGATTCCCGCCGGACCCTCGGGCCTGTCTGTGCGCGCGTGACGGGGGCGTTCCAGCGGTATTCGCGACGGCGCTTCCTCCAGTTGGGCGCCGGCGCCGCGGCCGGGCTGTCGGCCGCGGCCCTGATCGGCTGCACCTCCGACGAGCCGGACGGCACCGCCGAGGCCGAAGCGCCGGGCGCGTTACCCGAGACGCGGATCCGCGTCCGTCTCCCGGCCGGCCCCACGCGACCGCCGATGACCCGCAGCGAGCTCGCGCTCGGCGTGCTGGCCGGCGAGGCGGGCACGGACGGCCTCGATCCACTCGCGCGGACGCTGACCTACTCCCGCCTCGTCGGGTTCGACCCGCGCACCGCCTCCGTCTACGGCGACCTCGCGGAGGAGGTCGAACTGCCCGAGCCGCTGGTCGTGCGCCTCAGGCTGCGGGACGGCATCCACTTCCACCCGGACATCGCCGGCAACGCCCAGCCCCTCACCGCGGACACCGTCCGGCAGGACTTCGAGGCACGCCGCGAGGAGGGCAGCTTCCTCTTCACCGACGTCGTTTCCTCGATCGAGGCGCCCAGCGTCCGTGACGTGGTGCTGCGCCTGAAGGCGCCGTTCAGCCTGCTCTTCGAGTACCTCGCGCGGCCGGACGCCTCGATCCGGGGGGCGGGCAACTACGGCGGCTTCCCGGCGGCGATCGGCAGCGGCGCGTTCCTTCCGTCCGGTATGGACGGCCACGACCTCATCCTCCGCCCCAGCCCGCTGGCGCCCGCAGGGTCCGAGGCGCGCGTCTCGCAGTTGCGGATCCGCCGCGTGGAGCAGCAGGGCGACCTCGACGCGATGTTCGCGCAGGGGCACCTCGACGTGCGTGAGCACCCGGACGCACGCAGCCGTGAGATCGCCGCGGCACGCGAGGACCGCGTGGAGCAGTCGCGCGCGCGCCAGCGGATGCGCGGCCTCGCGCTCTCGCTCCTCGCTCCCCGCGACCAGGCGTCCGCCCAGACCGTGGAGGCGTTCCGCGACGCCCGCGTGCGCCAGGCGATCTCGGTCGCCCTCGACCGGCACGCGCTGACCGAGACGGACCCGTCGCTGCTCTGCGGCCCGGTGGGGCCGTCCTTCGCGGGCGACGCGCTACCGCCCGTGGAGCTGGAGGCGCATCCGCTGTACCAGCACTCCGTGGAGGAGGCACGCAAGCTCCTCGACGCGGCGGGCTACCCGAGCGTGGAGCTGCGTCTCTCGCACTCGGACTCGCCGCTGATGCTCGCTCTGGTCCAGCAGGTCGCGGACCAGCTCGGCGCAGCGGGTATCCGGGCGCGCCTCATCGGCCGCCCGCAGGAGGAGTTCGAGACCGCCTTCCTCGCCGGTGACTTCGAGGCCACCTTCTTCGAGCTCGACCGCCTCGGCTCCCCCGACATCGGCCTGCGTCTCCACACGACCGGCGGGCTTGAGGGGAACCGCTCCCCCTGGGGCTACTCGAACCCCGTCTACGACGCGAAGGTGCGGGACGCCCTCTCCCAGATCGACCCGGCGGAGCGCACCCGCGCCTCGCGAGAAGCGCAGCGTCTCCTGCTGGAGGACGTCCCCGCCATGCTCCCGCTGACGGCCCCCCTCGAGTTCGCGTCGGTCGGCGCACACGTCTCCGGGTACGAGTTCAACGCCTACGAGTTCAACGCGGGCATCCTCGCGCGGTTCTGGCAGGGTCGTGATGACGACGCCGTGGCGGACGCCGGGCTGTAGGGCGATAGCCCTGAGCTTCCTCGCGGATCGGTCCCCTCAACGGGGAGAGGGTCAGACCTCAGGCGGATGAGAGGCTGAACCTACCTCGATCGCCCAGCCTCGATGGACTCGGCGAGGACTTCGATGACGTGGCGGACCTCGGCGTCCACTTCGTGGCGGCGGGCGCCGGTCTCGAGCTGGAGCGTACAGCCGGGGTTGGCGGTGCAGACGGTGGTCGCGCCGGTGGCGGCGATGCTCGCCATCTTGGGCTCCAGCACATGCGCGGACATCTGCGGCTGGACGGCGGAGTAGAGGCCCGCCGAGCCGCAGCAGCGGTCCGAGTTCGCCATCTCGCGGAGCGTGACGCCCGGGATCGCGCCGAGGATCGCCCTCGGCGCGGTGCGGATGCCCTGAGCGTGGGCGAGGTGGCAGGCGTCCTGCAGCGTCACGGTGCGGTCGACCGGCCCGAGGTCGTGCGCGAAGTCCTGCTCGGCGACGAACTCAAGGGCGTCCTTCACCCGCGTCGAGAACGCCTCGGCGCGTTGTGACCAGTTGGGATCATGACGCAGGAGACGGCTGTACTCCTTCATCGCCGCGCCGCAGCCGGCGGCGTTCACGACGACGGCCTCCACGCCGGCGCGCTCGAACGCGTCGATGTTGCGGCGGGCGAGGGCGCGCGCGGTCTCGGCGTCGCCGGCGTGGGCGTGCAGGGCGCCGCAGCAGACCTGCGCCGGCGGCGCGACGACCTCGCACCTCGCGTGTTCGAGGGCGGTGACGGTCGCCCGGTGCATGTCCGGGTACATCTCGCCGTGCAGGCAGCCCAGGAGCATGGCGACGCGCGCCTTCGGTGCGGGCGGCGAGGCGAGCGTGCCGGTCTGGCGGAAGGGCCGCCCTCGGAGGACGGGGGCGGCGGCCTCGAGCCGCCGCAGGGCGGAGGGCAGCAGCGGCGCGAGCGGGCCTCGGACGAAGTGCTGGAGGCCGGACCGCTGATAGAGCCGTGCGCCGGCCATCGCGAGACGCAGCCGTCGAGGGCGCGCGAGGACGTGGCGGAGGGCGAGCCTGCGCAGTCGCCAGGCGGGAGGCTGCTCGGCGGGCTCGTTTGCCATGATCGCGGCGCGGGCGTCCTCCATGATCCGGCCGTACGGCACGGCGGAGGGGCACGCGGTCTCACACGCGCGGCACTGGAGGCACAGGTCAAGGTGTTCGAGGGCGCGCGGGGTGCCCTCGATGCGGCCGTCGCGGATGCCACTGATCAGGTGCAGCCGCCCGCGAGGGGACTCCAGCTCCTGCCCGGTCGCGACGTAGGTGGGGCAGGAGGGGAGGCAGAACCCGCAGTGGATGCAGTTCGCGAGGTCCTCCGCGCTGGGGATGTCTGGCCCGGTGAAGCGGATCGTCGTCACAGCACAGCCCCCCAGCGTCCGCGGTTGATCGTCCGTTCCGGGTCGAAGCGGTCGCGCAGCGCCTCGATGAGCGCGGCGTCCCCCGGCGGTGAGGAGACATCGTGCCGCAGCGAGGGCGGCGCCGACTCCACCTGCACGAACCCGCCAAGGCGTTCCGCGGTGTCTCGGAGGCCGGTCACGGTGGCCGCCTCGGGTGTTTCGGCGAACGTGGCGAGCACGGCGCCTGCGGCGACGTACGCCCAGCCGGTCGCCCCCGCGCGCTCTACCTCGTCGAGCATCGCTCGCGTCGAGGTGGGCGGGACGCCGGCGCGGAGCACCGTGCGAGCGGCGTCGCCGTGCGCGGCGCGGAGGGTCTCCCAGGCAACCTCGGGTGCTTCCTCGAACGCGACGACGGCGCCGAGGTCGCTCGTCGAGCGCTCGACCGTGCTCTGCGTCCCGGCGAGTTCGAGGATCACCGCGGGTGTCTCGGGCAGTCCGAGGAGTGTCGCGGCGGCCGGGGAGAGGACGGCGAGGGCGCGCAGTGCCGGGCTCGCGTCCCACAACCGCAGCGCGAGGGCGCTCGCGGCGTCCGCGTTCGGCGCGGCGGCGACCAGGGTGCGGGTGGCCTCGGGCAGGGGGGCGACCTTGAACGTCGCCTCCACGAGCACGCCGAACGCGCCGAGGGCGCCCGTGTGCAGGCGGTGGATGTCGTACCCCGTGACGTTCTTCACCACGCGCCCGCCGGAGCGGATGCGCTCGCCCCCGGGGAGGGCTGCCTCGATGCCGAGGATGAGGTCGCGCGCGGCGGGGACGTGACCGCGCCACGCGCCCGGCCGGGCCGTCGCCAGCAGGCCGCCGATGGTGACGTCGTCGCTCGGCGGGGTGTCGATGGGGAGGTACTGGCCCTGCTCGCGGAGCTCTGCCTGGAGCGCGCCGAGGCGGCGTCCTGCCTCCACGGTCACGGTCAGGTCGTCCGGGACGTACTCGACGGTCTGGCGCAGGCCACCGATGTCCAGCGCGATGTCGTACCCCTCGAGCGGCCGCCCGAGGGCGAGTGCGGTGCGTCCGCCCTGCGGCACCACGACGAGCCCCTGTTCCGACGCGAGCCGCAGCACCGTCGCGAGGTCCTCGCGGGTGGCGGGCTCGAAGGCAGCGGCCGGGGTGGTGTCGTCGATGACGTAGTCCGCCACCGGGCGCTCCGAGCCGGGTAGGAGGGCGGTGCGGATCGCCTCGACGTCGGCGGGGGAGGTCGTGGTCACACGTACGCTCCCGCAGCGAGGTGCGCGTCGAGTTCGGCGGCGTGCCCGGAAGCACAGCCGTGGCCGCCCGGGAGCATCTTGCAGGGATTGAAGCGGTCGGAGGGGCCGAAGGCCTCGCGCACGGCGCGCATCGCCTCCAGGTCCGCCTCGGAGAACACCCACTCCATGTAGGAGCGCTTCTCGAGGCCGATGCCATGCTCGCCCGTGATGGAGCCTCCGGCGTCCACGCAGGCGCGCATGATCGCGCCGCCGAGTTCCAGCACGCGCTCGGTCGCGCCCGGGACCGTGGGGTCGAACATGATGTTGGGGTGCAGGTTGCCGTCGCCCGCGTGGAACACGTTGGCGCACGAGAAGCCGTACTCGCGGCACAGCTCCTGTACGCGCGTCATCACCTGCGGCAGCTTGGTCCGAGGCACCACGCCATCCAGGAGGTAGAACGCGGGCGCGGCTCCCCCGATCGCGCCGATGGCGGCCTTGCGGCCCTCCCACAGGCGTTCGCGCTCAGCGGCCTCGTCGGCGGAGCGCACCTCGCGCGCACCCGTGTCGCGGCACGCCTGCTCGACGACGGCCGAGTCGGCGGCAACGCCGTCGGCGACGCCCTCGACCTCGATCAGGAGCACGGCGCCGGCGTCGAGGGGATACCCGGCGTTGATGCGCGGCTCAACGATGCGGATGATCTCCTGGTCCAGCATCTCCATCGCCACGGGGATCACGCCTCGACGGATCACGGTGGAGACGGCCTCGGATGCGTCGGCGACGCTCTCGAAGATCGCGAGTAGTGTGCGCGTCGCAGGGGACTTCCGCACGAGGCGGAGCGTCGCCTCCGTGACGATCCCCAGGGTGCCCTCGGACCCCACGAGGAGCCCGCGGAGGTCGATGCCCGGGGCGTCCGGCACGCGGCTGCCGAGGCGCACGACGCGACCGTCCGGCAGCACCACCTCGATCGCAAGCACGTGGTTCACCGTCGAGCCGTGCGCGAGAGTGTGCGGTCCGCCCGAGTTGTTCGCGATGTTCCCGCCGATGGTGCAGACCCGCTGCGACGAGGGGTCCGGCGCATACAGCAGCCCGAATGGTTCGAGGGCGCCCTGCAGGTGGAGGTTGATCACGCCCGGCTGCACGACGGCGACGCGGTTGTCGGCGTCGATCTCCAGGATGCGGTTCATTCTCGTGAGGACGATGAGCACGCCGCCGAGGATCGGCACGGCTCCGCCGGAGAGCCCCGTCCCGGAGCCGCGAGGCACCACGGGGACGTCGTGCTGCACGGCGATCCGCACCGCCGCCGCGACATCCTCGGAGGTCGCGGGGAACACCACCACGTCCGGGCGGGCGCGCTCGATCGTCGCGTCGTACTCGTAGACGGCGAGGTCTTCGGGAAGGTGGAGGACGTTCTCGGCGCCGAGGGCTTCCTGCAGATCGCGGATGAGCGTGGTGAGCTCGGTCGGAACGGTCTTCGGCGGCAGCATCGTGTGGGCGAGTGTAGCATCGGAGGTTGGAGGGCCCATTGCCCACGAACGACTCCCAGCCGCCCACTGATGACCCGGCCATCGATCTCGACCACGTACGCGCGGGCGTGGAGGCCGCGGTGCGCGAGGCGAGCGAAGCGATCCGCGCGGTCCTCCGCCAGCAGACCGTGAAGGTGGGCCATAAGCCTGGTGAGGGCCCGGTGACGGAGGCGGACTACGCCGCCGACGATGTCCTCCGGCGGCACCTGCTCGCCCTCATCCCCGGCGCCCACTGGCTCTCCGAGGAGTCGGAGGCGGATACGCCGATGGTGCGCGGCGAGCCGACGTGGGTGGTCGACCCGCTGGATGGGACGCGCGAGTTCCTCCGCGGGCTGCCCGAGTTCGGCGTCTCCGTTGGGCTGTTCCTGGACGACACGCTCGCCCTCGGCGCGGTGGGGCTGCCGGTGCAGGACGAGGTGTACCTCGGCATCTGCGCGGGCGATCGCCGTGAGGCCTGGCGGGACGGCGTCCCCCTCCCAATGCTGCCCGATGACGGTGAGGTGCGCCGCGTGGTGGTCTCGCGCCACGACTACGAGTGGCGGCAGATCCACCACCACTTGCCGTGGGACACCTATCCGCTCGGCTCCGCGGTCTGCAAGCTCGTCCACGCGGCCACCGAGGACCGCACGGTCTACTTCTCGACCGGCCCTCGGTCGGTGTGGGACGTCGCCGGCGGTGCCGCCGTGCTGCGGGGCGTTGGCGGCGCGCTGATCATGATCAACGGCCAGCCGCTCGACCTCTCGCCGCAGGAGATCTCCGTGCCGCCGTACGCCGCCGGCGCACCGGCTGACTGCCGCACCCTCCTCCGCGAGCTGGGCGCACCGCTCGAAGACTGATGCCCGAGGTGCCACCCCGAAAGGCCGTCCGCATTGAGCGGCTCGCGAGCGGGGACGAGGCGCGCATCCTCGCGGCGACCGAGCTCTTCGACCACGCGCCGACCGAGGCGTACACGGGCCACTTCCTCGACGAGTCCGGGCACGTTCTCCTCGTCGCGTACGAGGGCGATGAGCCGGCCGGCTTCGTGAGCGGCGTCGAGGTCGCACACCCGGACAAGCCTGTCGAGATGTTCCTCAACGAGCTCGGGGTGCGGGAGGCCTCGCGGGGTCGGGGGATCGGGCGCGCCCTCGTCGCCGCGCTGCGCGACCTCACGGTGGAGCGCGGCTGTGCCGGGATGTGGGTGCTCACGGACGCCGACAACGAGGCAGCCCTACGTGCGTACCGCGCGGCGGGAGCCGGGGCGCCCTCGGACACGGTGATGCTGGAGTGGGTGTTTGAGCGTCCGCCGTCCCATGGAGGTGCGTCCTAGAACAGGATGAGGAGGATCACGATGATGAGGATGATCGTGACGACTCCGGGCAATGCAATGCGCATGAGGACCTCCTGGACTGTTGCGTGCCGCCTGAGTGCTGTCTCGACGGTACGGTGGCCCTCCTCGCGCCCGAATCGCTGACCGCTTCGCTTCTGTGACAGTCCCGCTCCAGGTGGAGCGATCGCGTGCCGGTACGTGGGAGGCGTGACGTCTCGTTCTTCCGGCCGCGCGACGCGCTCCTCGGACTACCCGGCGAGGCCTTCATCGAGTCGCTGGGCGCCGACGCACCAGAGCGGGTCAGCGGCCTCGGGCAGGCGCTCGATAAGGACGGGCTCGTCGAAGCGGCCGGCGAGGCCGAAGTAGGTGGCGACCAGGCGGACGCGGTCCTGCGGGCCGAGCTGCTGCCAGATCTCCACGGCCTTCGTCGGGAACAGCCGGTGCGAGAACGACACGAGGAACGTCCCGCCGGGCACGAGGCAGCGCGCCACCTCCCGGAAGACCTCGACGGGCTGGGTGAGGTACTGCACCGAGACCGCGCAGAGGGCGACCTCGAACGAGGCGTCCTCGAAGGGCAGCGTCGGGTCGACGTTCAGGTCGTGCACCACGCGCTCCGTGAGGGCCGCGTTCTCCTCCAGCTCCGCGAGGTTCATGCCGAGGCCGGTGACGCCCGCGTATGCACGCTCGGGCGGAAGGTGGGACACCCACGAGGACATGAGGTCGAGCACGCGCGAGTCGGCCGGCACGAGGCTGCGGTAGACCTCGGTGAGGGCCTCGATCGTGGCGTCGTCGATGTGGTTCACGAGGCGTGGCGCGTCGTAGAAGAAGCGGTCCGCGGCCATGTCCTGGCGGCGGAAGAAGTGAGACGGGAGCGGGGGCTGGGTCACGGCGCGCTAGGAGGATGCGCCGGCGTCGACGACGAGACTGCCGTGGAGGCCCTCGTGGCCCGGGATCGTGCAGATGAAGGAGAGCGCGCCGAACTTGGGCACGCGCAAGCGGATCACGGTGTCGCCGTCCGCCGCGACGCTCTGGTCCATCTCCGACCCCGGCATCGCTCCCGTCAGGACGAACGAGTGCGGTGCTCCCGCGGACCCATCGAGGACGAACTCCACGACCGACCCCGGAGGCGCCTCGATGCCCGCGAGGTCGAGGACGCCGGTCGAGGCGTCGATCACGTACCGCTCGTCGGGCGTCACCTTCGACAGGTCGGTCACGAGGACCGGCGCGTCATGCCGGTGCGCGCCCCACGCGAACGCCCATGCCACCGCGGCCACGAGCATTCCGAGGAGGGCGAGCCGCCTCATGTTCGGGCGAGGGATGCGAGATCCTCGGCCGGTGGGGAGCGACGAAGCTTCCGTGCTCATGCTTCCAGCGTACCGCGCCGGCCGCTCGTCCGGCCTACCGGCCCGGGTCGTCGAGTCGTGGCGCGTCGAGTCGTGGCGCGTCGAGTCGTGGCGCGCCGAGGATGTCGGCGAGCTGGTGGAGGTCGTCCACGCGCTGCACACGCGGGTCGAGCTCGGCCCTGCGGTTCGTCGGCCAGTTCCGCAGGTAGATCTGCGCCCTCGAACGTTGCGCGAGCAGTTGCGCGGTGCGCGGGTCGTCGTCGATGTGCTCCGCGGCGCCGAGGAGGTCGAGCGCTTCGAGCTTGTAGTGGGGACTGCGCAGCGGCCCCTCGTTCACCATGATGCGGTCGAAGAACGGGAGGAGGCCGTGCCGGCGGAGCCACCACTGTGGGTAGGAACGCCGCCCGGTCACGACGACGAGCTGTCGCACTTCGTGCAGGCGGGCCAGCGCGCCTCGGGCGTCCGGGAGTGGTCGCCGAGGGTTGAAGCGAACGGGGTCCACCACGCGACGGAGCCACGCCGGTGGGACGCTTGCCGGTCGCGGCGGGGCGTCGGGGTCCAGGAACGTGCTGCTGATGCCGGCGTTCCAGCCGAAGAACGGGCTGCAGAAGACGCCGTCCATGTCGAGCGTGAGCACGGGCAGGCGGTCATGGCCCTCGTCCAGAGGGCTGGAGGCCGGCGGTGGGGTCACAGGGTCTCCTCGGAGGCGCGGTGAGCCTCGGATGCGGACGGCGCGGCTACATGACGTGGGCGGTTACACGATGATCGGCGGCTCCGGGGGCGGACGGTCCGGGATGCCCGGAGGCGTTGGGTACGATGCGCGCGCGGGGACCGGGATGTGCGGCTCCTGCTGCCCGGCGGGAGGACGCCGCTCGAGTTGCGCCTGGAACTGTGCGAGGCGGTCCTCCACCATCCGGTAGATCGTGCCCTCGGCGAAGCGGCCCTCGGCGTCACGCTCGCCACCGGCCGGGTGGCCGGTGAGGACCTCCAGCCCCTGCTCGATCGTGTCGACGGCCCAGACGTGGAACTGTCCCGCCTCGATCGCCTCGGCGACCTCCCGGCGGAGGACCACGTTGGGGATGTTCGACCGCGGGATCATGACGCCCTGGTCCCCCGTGAGCCCTCGAGCACGGCAGACCTCGAAGAAGCCCTCGATCTTGGCGGCAGCGCCACCGATGGGCTGAATGTTCCCCATCTGGTCCACGGAGCCGGTGACCGCGACGCGCTGGTCGATCGGCACGCCGGCGAGCGAGGACAGGAGCACATAGAGCTCCGTCGAGGATGCCGAGTCGCCGTCGATGTCCCCGTAGAGCTGCTCGAACGTGAGGCTGGCGTGGAACAGCGACGCCTTGTCCTGCCCGAAGCGGTAGGCGAGGAAGCCACGGAGGATCAGGAACCCCTTGTTGTGGATCCGCCCCGCCATGTCGCTTTCGCGCTCCACCATCACGATGCTGCCTCGGCCCGCCGAGGTGACGCAGGTGATACGCGAGGGCCGGCCGAACGAGATGTCACCGAGGTCGTAGACGGAGAGCGCGTTGATCTGCCCGACCCGCTCGCCGTCCGTGGCGACCGTGATCGTGCCTTCCTCCATCGCCTCCAGGATGCGCTCGGCGACGAGCGAGGAACGGTACGTCCGCTCCTCCAGCGCGCGGAGGACGTGGCGCTCGTGGACTTCCTGGTCGCCGTCGTGCCCGGCCCAGTAGTCCGCCTGCCGCACGATGTCCAGGAACGTGGACATGTTCGCCGAGAGGCGTCGCCGGTCCTCCACCATGCGCGAGGAGTGCTCGACCATGCGGCAGATCGCCGCGCGCGTGAAGGGCCGCAGTCCTCGACGCTCGACCTCGCCCCGCACGATCGAGGCGAGGCCGTTGGCGTTGTCGCGCGTGCGGTCCAGCTCCGTCTCGAAGTCGGCCTTCACGCGGAACAGCTCACGGAAGTCCGGGTCGTGCCGGAAGAGGAGGCTGTGGAGGAGCGGGTCACCGACCAGGATGACCTTCAGCTGCAGCGGGATCGGTTCTGGCCGGAGCCCCGTCGTCGGGATGAGCTGCAGGTTCTCGGACAGGTTCTCCACCTGGAGCTGGCTGGCCAGCATGGTGCGCTTCAGCGCGTCGAAGGCGGCGGGCTGCACCAGTAGGTCGCGGAGCCGGATGACCAGGTAGCCGCCGTTCGCCCTCGCGACGGAGCCGGAGCGGATGAACGTGTGGTCCGTGCTCGCCCCGCCGAGGGCGCCCTGGTACTCGATGCGGCCCATGAGGTTGTAGTAGGTGGGGTGGGACTCGGCCACGACCGGCGCGCCGCCCTGTGGATCGTTCGAGACGAAGACGTTGACCTCGTACTTGCGGGTCGGCTCCGCCTGGGGGATGGGGAGGCCGGGGATCGCGGGCCGCTGGCCCTCGCCCCGGACGGCGTCCCGGTTCTCCGCAAGGTCGTCCCGCACCGCCTCCAGGAACTGGCGGACCTCCTGGTCGTGCCCGTACTCCTCCAGCAGCGGGTCGAGGAGGTGGCTGAGGGCGAACGCGGCCGTGTCCCGGTCCAGCTGCTCCATCTGGGACTGCGCGTTCCGCTCTTGTCCGCGCATCTTGAACAGGGCGTCCTGGACGATCTTCTCCAGGTTCTGCCCCTGCTGCTGGATCTCCTCGCGCTTCGCCTCATCCAGCGCCGCGAACTGCTCCTCCGTGGCGGGCTTGCCCTCGATCAGCGGGGAGGTGGAGATGCCCTGCGGTCCGATGTTCAGCGCGAAGCCGAGGCCCTGCGCTTCGCGCTGCAACCCCTCCAGGATCTCGGCACGGTCTCGCTCCAGCCGGTCGATCAGCTCCTGGCGCATCCGCACGTAGGACTCGGACTCGAAGGACGTCGAGAGCTCGCGGCGAGCGCTGTCCACGGTGTGCCGGACGCTGGTGGCGAAGGCGTGCGCCCGTCCGGGCGGCAGCGACATTGCCTGCGGGCGATCGGGGTCCTCGAAGTTGTGGACGTACACCCAGTCGAGCGGGGGCGCGGCCCCCTGCGCGCGGCGGCGCAGGAACATCTGGACGATGGTGGACTTGCCGAAGCCGTCCGGCCCGGAGGCGAAGAGGTTGTACCCCGGCGCGTTCATCCCGAGCGCGAACTCGATCGCACGGACCGCGCGCTCTTGTCCGAAGACCGCATCGAAGATCGGGACCTCGTCGCTCGTCTCGAACGGGAGCCAGTCCTCCGGGATGGTGGCGGTCACTTCCGCCACGGACAGTTGCAGATCGTCACGCAGTCCGGCCATGGACGAGCCTCTCCAACAGCCCCCGCGGGCATCGTTCGATGCTACCAGTCCACTCGTGTTCACCCACCCCCGCCGAGGTCTGACTTCTCGCCCCCTTCGGTCCCCCTCGCCCGCGAGGGAGGAGGGGGACGACCCTGGTCCGGCACGTGCAGACCGAAGGAGGTCAGAGCCATTGACCTTCAAGCTACTCGAATGTCTAGGCTCGCCGTATGAAGGTCTCTGAACTTGCTCGTCGTGCCGGCGTCGCCGCCAGCGCCATCCGCTTCTACGAGGCGGAGGGTCTCCTGCCACCCCCGAAGCGCGCGCCCTCCGGGTATCGCGACTACGAGGAGGCAGATCTCTGTCGGCTGCGCGTGCTTGTCTCGCTCCGCTCGCTGGGCCTGGACCTGCGGGAGGCGGGGCGGCTGGCCGGGATCTGCAGTGCCGGCCGCTGCGACGAGATGGCGGAAGACCTCCTGCCCCGGATCGTGGCCCGCCGCCAGGAGATCGCCCAGACCCGCGCCGAGCTCGATCACCTCGACGCACGCCTCGGCGACCTGGAGTCGAAGCTCCGCGATGGGGCGACCTCGTTTGGGCTGAGTGAAGCGGAAGGAGTCCTTTGTGGACCAGACTGCCGAGATTGTTGTCCTGAGCGGTGACCGCTGTTGCTGCGGTGATGGCTGCTGCTAGGACGTGAGACGAAGAGGCCGGCGGATTCCGCCGGCCTCTTCTTGTCTACGCTTCGATCGGGTCGGCAGTCGGAAGTCCTCGGCGGATCACGAGGTCGTACAGCGCCGCGCCAAGGGGGCCGCCTACGAGCGGTCCGAGGATGTAGATCCAGAAGCCCGAGCGCGGTGCGGGGATCGCGATCTCTCCCCAACCCGCCGCGAATGCCACGAGGCGCGGCCCAACGTCGCGCGCCGGATTCCACCCGGCCTGTGTGAGCGGCGCAAACAGGCTGATCAGCACCGCGACCGTGAACCCGATGAAGAACGGTGCCAGGACGCCCGGGCTCGCTTCGTTACGCTGCTCGACCAGAGCGAAGATCACGAAGACGAGCACTCCGGTCCCGAATGCCTCGACCGCGAATGCGCCGAAGGGCGAGACGAGGTCCCGGGCGGCTTCGTCCGTGCCGAACATGTCGGGGTTCGGGAAGTACTGGCCGAACACCATCGCCGAAGCCTCGCTGCCCTCGCCACCACGCTCAAAGCCGTGCTCCTCGTTGAACCGGTCGATGAAGGAGCCGAACACGAAGAGGATCACGAGTCCGGCGAGGACGGCACCCGCGAGCTGCGCGCCCCAGTAGGGGAGCAGGTGACGCCTCGGGAAGGTGTCCGGCCGGAACAGCGCGAATGCGAGCGTTACCGCGGGGTTGAGGTGGGCTCCGGAGACTGATGCGGTCGCGTAGATCGCGATCGTGACGCCGAAGCCCCACACGACCGCGACTTGCCAGAGGCCGGTCTGTGCGCCCGTCAGGACGGCAGCGGCCACCGATCCTGTGCCGAAGAGCACGAGGAGGAATGTGCCGGCCACCTCGGCGGCATAGGCGCGAGGACCGAGGTTCATGAGACGCGCTGGGTGTCGGCGGGCACTCCCAGCTCGGTCAGGAGTGCCCGCACGCGCGCCTCGATCTCGTCGCGGACGCGACGCACGCCATCCAGGTCGAGGCCGGCGGGGTCGTCCAGCTCCCAGTCGACGTATCGGACGCCGGGGACGAACGGACAGGAGTCGCCGCAGCCCATCGTCACGACGACATCGACCGCCTCCAGCATCTCCTCGGTCCAGCGCTTCGGCCGCTCGGTTCCGAGCTCGATGCCAGCCTCGCGCATTACCTCGACCGCGCGAGCGTTGAGGGCGGACGCGGGCTCGGAGCCCGCCGAGTAGACCCGCACGGCGGGCCCGCCGAGGGTGCGCGTCCACCCGGCCGCCATCTGCGATCGGCCGGCGTTGTGGATGCAAAGGAACAGGACCCCAGGTGAGCGAGCTTCCTCGACGGGGTCGGTGGCATTCGTCATTGACGACCTTCCCGCGGCTGAGTGCATCGAGGACAGAGGATGGCGATGTGTGCGGAATCATGCCATGTGATCCGACCCGCTGCGTTAACGACGTTAAGCAGGTCGCCTCGTCCGAGTCTCCTCCGAGGGCGCACGAGTCTCCGAGGCGGTAGCATCGGTCGCCGTCACCCTCATCTGCACTCGTCGTCTGCACTCGCTCGGAGGACCTCATGCGCGCCGCCGTCATCACCAACCCCGGAGGAGCGGCGGAGGAGGCGTTCGCCGTCCAGGAGGTGCCCGATCCCGTCGTCGGGCCGGAGGATGTCCTGGTCGCCGTGAAGGCGTCCGCGCTCAACCGCGCCGACCTCCTCCAGCGCCGCGGGCGCTACAACGGCCCGCCGGGGACGCGGAACGACATCGCCGGGCTGGAGGCTGCCGGCATCGTCGAGGCGATCGGCGAGCGGGTGACCGCCTGGAAGCCGGGCGACCGCGTCATGGCCCTCCTCGGCGGGATGGGATACGCCTCGAAGGTGGCGGTGCACGAGCGGATGGCGATGCCGGTGCCGCCGAACCTGAGCTTCGAGGAGGCCGCAAGCATCCCGGAGGTCTTCCTGACGGCATACGACGCGATCTTCATGCAGTGCGATCTGAAGATGGGCGAGTCCGTGCTGATCCACGCCGTCGGCTCCGGTGTCGGGACGGCGGCGGTGCAGATGGCGGCGGCGCAGTCCTGCCGCATCTTCGGCACTGCCGGCTCGCAAGAGAAGCTCGACGCCGCGACCGACCTCGGGCTGGACATCGGCATCAACTACAACGAGCAGGACTTCGCCGAGGTCATCACGGAGGAGACCGGCGGGCAGGGCGTGGACGTCATCCTCGACGTCATCGGCGGGCCGTACTGGCACCAGAACCTGAAGTCGATCGCCGTGAAGGGCCGGATGATCATCGTCGGCTCCCTCGGCGGTGCGACGGTGCCCGACATGACCACGAGCGCCCTCTCGCAGAAGCGCGCTACCGTCCGCGGCACCCTCCTCCGAGGGCGCCCGCTGGAGGAGAAGGCGACGCTGATCCAGGCATTCAACAACCGCGTCGTCCCGCTGTTCGCGGACGAGACCATCCGGCCGATCATTGACCGCGTGTTCCCCCTCGACCAGGCGGGGGCCGCTCACGCCTACATGGAGACGAACGCCAACTTCGGCAAGATCGTCCTCAAGATCGACGACTGAGGATGGCCGCTGCCTCGGGCCCGGGACTGACCGAGGCCGGTCGCGCGCGCATCGAGGAAGTCGCGCGCGAGCACCTCGCGCGGGGGTGGCACTCGGCGTCCCAGGTCGCGGTCTACCGCCACGGCACGCTCGAGGTGGACCTGGAGCTCGGGGGCGGCCTCGGGAAGCGGATGCTGTGGTTCTCGGCGACGAAGCCGATCACGGCGGTCGCCATCCTCATGCTCGTGGAGCGCGGTGCGCTTGACCTCGATACACCGATCGCTGACCTCTGGCCGGAGTTCGTGCAGGGCGGGAAGGGTGCGTGCACCGTCCGCCACGTCCTCACGCACCAGGGCGGCTTCCCGGTCTTCCCCCTCGACTTCGACATGACGCGCGCCGGTGACTGGTCGCTCCTGACCTCCATCACCGCATCGCTCCCCGCGATGTGGGAGCCGGGCACGGCGGTCGGCTACCACCCGGTGACCTACGGTTTCGCGCTCGGCGAGGTTATCCGCCGCGTGGACGGCCGCGAGCCGCGCGACTTCTTCCGCGACGAGATCTTCGGACCGCTCGGCATGGACGCCTCGCTCGGCACCGCGCACCCCGAGGAGGTCGCGCTGCCCGAGGCGATGAGCGAGGCCACGTTCCAGGACCCGGAGGGCACGGAGCATCGCACGAGCACGATCGCCGCGCGCTTCCGGATGCCGGAGACGCTGGCCGCGCAGATGCCCGCGGCGAACGGTATCGGCACTGCGGACGCCCTCGCGCGGTTCTACGCGATGCTGGCGAACGGGGGCGAGCTGGATGGCGTCCGCCTGCTCTCGCCCGAGACCGTCGCCGAGGCCACCCGCGTCCACGTCCACACCGACGAGGACCGCACGAGCGGCCTCCCGTCCTCGTTCGGCCTCGGGTTCATCGTGGACGGACTCTTCGCGCCGTTCGACCGCCCTGGCGCCTTCGGCCACACCGGGCAGCAGTGCGCCGTCTCCTGGGCGGAGCCCGCTCTCGGCCTCGGTGTCGCCTACCTTACGAACGGCATGCAGGACCCCTACGTCGTGCAGGTGCGAACGGAGGAGATGGTCTGGGCCGTCCGCGAGGCCTGCGCCTGAGGCAGCCCTCGACGGTCGGGGTGGTCGGGGTGGTCGCGGTGGCTACCGGCGACGTCCGCGCGGACGGCGCGCCTCGCGGCGGCGGCGGGCATGTTCGGGGCGGTCCGTGGTCGACTCGAAGGTCGCCGGCCCGGGCTCTGCGTTGCGCTGGCGGCCCTTGGGCTCGCGGGGCTTGAAGATGATCGGCATCAGCCGCTGGATCAGCCGCAGCATGAAGAACGTGAAGCCGAGGAACATCGCGCCGCTGACGGCCAGCAGCGGCACGTCCCGCACGCCATCCCACCACTGGATCCCGAGGAACACCACGGTCGCGAAGACGGTGTAGATGATGGTGCCGCGCAGGGTGTTCACGTCTTCGGATCCTCCTCGATCGCTCGCACCGTCGATGCTACCCGCTGCGCACCGGAGCGGCCTCTGATGAGGTTGGTCGGAGCAGTCGCCCGCGCTGACCCCCTCGCCCGCTGCGCGGGCGAGGGGGTCAGAGCGCGCCAAGGGAGGCGCTGACGGGTAGCCCTCAGCGGAGCTCCTGTGCCAGCCAGTCCGAGAGCGCATTGATGAACGCGTCGCGTCGCGCGGCCTCTGCGCCGACGTGGTCGGCGACCATCCGGTCCTTCAGCTCCTGCGGGTCGGTGTCCTCGGGCACGTGGAAGACCTCGATGGGGTCGCAGGCGATCTGCTGGTCGCGACCCGGCTCGAACGCGGGGTTCGAGGGCAGCCCGAGGCGGCGCGCCTCCGCGGGCCAGGTTGCGTCCACGGTCATCCATTCGTGCATCACGGGGTCGTGCTCCACGCGGAGGAAGGTGTGGACGTCCGGCACCGGCGCGAGGCGGACCTCTGTCGCCAGGTGGGGTGGCAGCCATGGCGAGTTCTCCGCGGTGAACTCGTGCGTCGCGAGGATGACGCTGGAGGCGAGGCCGATCTCCTCGAACAGGTCGCGGAGTAGGTAGTGCTTGCCGGAGCAGGTGCCGCGCCACTCGCATAGCAGCGTCTCGGGCTCACGGTTGCTCGCACGGCGGTAGGGCATGTCTCGCACGAGGCGGAACGCGGTCGCGGCGTCGATGCGTGCGCCCTCGTCGAGGAGTCCTCGGCGGGTGGCTTCTTCGCGCAGGGTGGGGAGCAGCGTCATCGGGCGACCTCCGGAGTCGTGCGCTCGGCGACCGCCAGTCGGATCTGCCGCGCCGTCCGAGGATGGACGATCGCGCACGCTTCGTCGACCGTCGCCCACCTCGTGCGGACCACCTCCCACGTGAGCGGCGCGACCGGATCATCGTCCGAGAGCGGCGTCGCGAGGCGGTAGACGAGCGTCAGTCCACGAGGCATCCGCCGCCCGTAGTCGTGGACGTGGCTCCCGACATAACCGTCGAGGGCGACCGGCAGGTCGAGTTCCTCGGTGACCTCGCGGAGGACGCCGTCCTCGGGCAGTTCGCGTTTGCCGAGCCAGCCGCCGGGGAGGCCCCACGGCTCCTGCGGCCGCGTCGCATGCTCGGCGAGGAGGACGTGCCCGTCCGCGTTCACGATCACCGCGAGCACGCCGATCGACTGCCTTGGAGCGAAGAGGTGCTCCGAGACCTCGGCGAGTACGCGCAGGAACGGGATCCGCTGCGCGCGGACCAACACCCATTGCCGCATGGATCGAGTCTAGGCCCGAGGGCGGAGATCCTCACCCCAACCCTCGCCCGGAACCGGGAGAGGGGGTCGGAGCGGAACGGACAGGGAGGCAGACGGGGACGGAGAGGAGCCTGGAACTGCTAGATGTCGACCAGCCCCATGTTGCCGCGCCCGGCGTGCGCCGCCACCTCGATCAGTCGCGCGAGCTGCCCGAGGTGCTGCGCGTCGTGGTAGGCAGCGTGGTTGAGGATACTTGCGACGGTCACGTCGCCGCCTACGGAGTGCACACCCGTGCGGGCGAGTTCGGCCTCGCCCAGCCCCTCGTACCACGGCACGTCCGAGGCCCGGAGCTCCGCGAATGTCGCGAGCAGCTCCTCCGTCGGCCGCCCGAGGAGCCCGGACGCCTGCATCGACGCCCACTCGTCCACGTTCTGGAGGATCGGGGTTCTCCTGCTCCAGCATCAGCCGGATGCGCCCGATCTGCCGCCGGTGCCCGTCGATCAGGTGCGCCACCACCGTCGAGATGCTCCAGTCGCCCGCATTCGCCTCGGGTGCCGGGGACGCCTGCCGCACCTCCTCCGGACGCCCTCCACCATCGCCCGCACCGTCGAGGGCGTCGCGCGCAGCGTAGGGAAGGTGACGGGTGTGAGGGTCATTCCTCCGCCTCCGTGCGGTAGTCGGTGACGTCGTCGCCGCGGTCGGCGGCTTCCTGGGCGATGCGGAGCAGCTCGTGACTCGTGGTGACGTCCACGAAGAACTTGCCGCACGCGTCGCAGATGTCGGAGGGGACGCCCTTCACGAGGATGATGGCGTTCAGCAGTTGGATGGGCACGGTGGTCATCCCCGTACGGGTCTCGCCCTGGTCGCACTCCTGGCAGCGCACTACCTGTCCTCGATGGGGACGTACTCTCTCGGAGCGGGGCCGGAGTACACCGTCAGCGGGCGGATGAGGATGTTGTGCTCGTACTGCTCGAGGACCTGGACGCACCATCCGGGCGTGCGGCCCACGGCGAAGATGGGGACGAAGAGGTCCTCCGGGATGCCGTGGAGGTAGTAGACGACGCCCGCGTAGAAGTCGACGTTCACGTTCACGCCCAGGCGCGCGTACGGCCTCATCGCGTCAACGACCGCTTCGAGGATGGCGTACCACTGGGGCTGGCCTTTTTCCTCGGAGAGGCGCTTCACGCCCTCGCGCATGTGGCGGGCGCGGGGGTCCTCCGTGCGGTAGACGCGGTGGCCGAAGCCCATGACCGGCTTGCGCTCGTCGCGGAGCGCCTTCACGTACGCTGCGGCGTTCTCGGGCGCGCCGATCTCCTGGGCCATGCGCATCACGTTCTCGGCTGCGCCGCCGTGCGCGGGGCCGCTGAGGGCGGCGACGGCGGCGGTGACCGCGGCGTGGAGATTCGCGTCGGTCCCGGCGACCACGCGCGCCGTGAACGCCGAGGCGTTCGAGCCGTGCTCGGCGTGGAGGATCAGGTCGAGGTCCATCAGGCGCGCCGCATCCTCGGAGGGGCGTTCGCCCTCCAGCGCCCAGAGGAAGTTGGCGGCGTGGCCGAGGTCAGGGTCGGACTCCACGGGGTCGAGGCCGTTGCGGAGCCGGTGGTGCGCGGCGACGAGGAGCGGCACCTGGCTGGTGAGGCGTACGGACTTCCGGAGGGTGGCCTCCGGCGAGTTGTCGCCCACCTCGGGGTCTGATGCGCCGAGGGCGGAGACAGCGGTGCGGAGCACCTCCATCGGGTGGGCGTCCCGCACGGCCCGCACGACGTCGAGGGCTGCGCCGGGCAGGGTGCGCGCCCCCACGAGCTCGCGCCGCCAGCGCCCGAGTTCCTCGGAGGTGGGGAGGTCGCCGTGGAAGAGCAGGTAGGAAGCCTCCTCGAACGAGGAGTGCTCCGCGAGGTCATGGATGGAGTAGCCGCGGTACCAGAGTTCGCCCGCGCGCCCATCGATGTCGCACACGGCGGAGCGATCGAAGTAGACGCCCTGCAGTCCTCGGTGGATCTGCGTGTCTCCGTCGGCGTCCGGCATCGTGGTCTCCCTCTCTCTCGCGCGAGGTTAGCAGGAACGCGGTGGAGGCCCGGTGAGCCGGGCCTCCACGAGTTCTGAGGTCCGTGACCGCCTCGACGCTAGCGATTGGCCTCCACGGCCTCGGCGAGGCGCGCCTCTGCCGCGGTAAGGAGGTCGGCGGCGCCGTCGCGAAGCAGCTCCGAGTTCATCTCCATGATCATCAGGCTGCCGACCGCGTCGCCCTGCGGCCAGAAGTGCATCTCGAGGTGCAGCTCGATCGGGATGATGAAGGCGATCGCCGTGAAGTCGAGGGCGACGCCGACGCCGTCCCTGGCGATCGTCGCGGGCTCGGTGACTTCCAACTCGGTGACGGTGATGCCCTCGGTGCCTTCCGATCCCTCGGTGAAGCTCGCCATGAAGCCTTCCTCGAAGCAGGGGCGCAGCGTCTCGGCGTTGAAGACCTTGCGGAGGGCCTCGAACCCGGCTTCGACGTCGGTGGAGTCCGCGGGCACCGACACGCTGGACTGCACCGAGCGCACGACGAGCGAGTCGCCGCCGCCCGCCTCGAAGGTGCGTTCGCCCTCGGCAAGGGCGGGCGTGTCCGCCGCATTCTCATCCCCGACGAGGTCCTCGATCGCGGCCTCGAGCTCCTGGCACGCCGCCGTGTCGCCGAACATGTCGTCCGCGTCCGGCGCGCTGTCCGCGGTGTCGCCCGCGGTGTCGTCGTCGGCGGCACTATCGGTGACGGTCCAGGTGCTGGAGGGCAGGTCCTCTTCGGTGAGGAGTCCGGCCTCGACGATCGCGGCGGCCTGCTCGGCGGTGAGCGGCTCGTCCGCGCTGTCCGAGCAGGCGAGGGCGAACAGCGCAGCGAGGGCTGCGCCGGCAAGCAACAGGGGACGACGCATGGGGTCTCCGGTTCGTGGTGGGGAAGGACGCTGGCGGATTAGACACGAAGCGCCGTCCACGCGCCACTGGCGTGGTGTCACCGCCGGCGAGGCGAGCGCCCTCGGTCGCTTGGCGCGCTAGCTGATGCCGCTGAGGGTCACGCTGATGCCGTTGATCGCGTCCCACACGGCCTCGGCGAGGAAGGGGCCCGGCCCGATCTGGTTCGTCCCGGTGGAGAGCAGCGACATCACCACGAGCCACGCGGCGAAGCCCAGGAGGTTCGCCGCCATCACAACGGAGCCACCTCGGCCGACCGTCCGCTCGATAGCGATGTGGGTGGCTCCCGCCCACGCGACGAGTGCGAGGACGCCGATGCCGAACCCGATGGGGGTGATCACCATCGCGAGGCCGATGACGAGGACGCCGGAGGCGAACCCGGCGGTCCGGATGAGCTGCTCCACCTGCACCGTGATCCCGGCGAGCTGGCGCAGCGCGAGGTAGACGATCAGCAGCCACACCAGCCAGCCCACGAACCCGAAGATCGTCCCCAGGAGCACGGTCTTCAGGAAGACGGAGCCGGTGTCCCCCAGGTCGGAGACGAACCACCACAGCCACCCACCCAGCCCGAGGGCCAACAGCCCCACGACCGTGACGCCGACGGCGGGAAGTGTCGCCGAGGACTCATAGCGGAGTTCGTCGTAGACGCGGTCGTCCAGCATCGCGAGACGGCGGAGGCGGGAGAGCGTGTCGGTGAGCAGGGGTGGCATGAAGGCTCCTCGGCTGAGGCGTGCTGGTAGGTCGTGCCGGGGAGTCGCGACAGCTTACGTGAGGGGACGCTTGCTGGGCATCCCCGCCCGCCGGGGGTAGCGGTCGTCGAGGGCCCCCTCGCGCCGCACGAGGAGCACCGTCTGTGGCGGCGCCCCGGGCGCCACCGGAAGCGCGACGGGCTCGAGGGCGACCCCACCGAGCGCCTCGATCGCGGCGTGCGCCTCGGTGAGTTCGTCCAGCGCACGGCTCCCCTTCGGCGCGGCCAGGACGCCACCGTCCCGCAGCAGCGGCAGGGCGTACTCCACCAGTACCGGCATCGCGGCGAGGGCGCGCGCCACGACGAGGTCGCACGAGGCGCGCAGCGCGGGGTTCCGCCCGGCGTCCTCGACGCGCTCCGCGACCACCTCGACCCCCGTCAGTCCGAGGGCGTCGACGGCAACGCGGAGGAACTCGGCGCGCTTCTGGTTCGACTCCACGAGGACGAGGGATAGGGCCGGCTCCGCGATCCGCATCGGCAGTCCCGGGAAGCCTCCCCCGGGTCCGAGGTCCGCGATCCGCGCGGGGATGCCCTCGGCCAGCACGCCGGCACCGCGGAGCGCCTGGAGCAGCGCGAGCGACTCCCCGAAGTGGCGGTGCTGGGCCTCGACGGGGTCGGCGATCGAGGTGAGGCCGGCGCGCTCGTTCCACTCGAAGACCAGCGCGAGGTAGCGCTCGAACGTCGCGAGCGCGTCGTCGTCGAGCGACAGCCCGAGGCGGTCGAGGTCCTCGATGAGGGGGGCGAGCACGGAGGTCGGAGCGGGTTCGGTCACGCGTCCTCTTTCACGGTCGTGCACGCGCCGCCAGGATCTGAAATTCGAGCAGCGACCCGCTGGCGTTGACACCTCGCGCGGTGTGCAACGTAGACTGAATTCGGCGCGTATCCCGACGTCGACAGCGCCAGCACCTGTCACAGGATAGGTACGACGGAACCGAGGCAGGAGGCCCCCGGTGGCGGAGCCTGTAACCGCGAGCGAGGCGCTCGCCCACTTCGAGGGCTTCATGGCTACCGAGCCGGAGAAGCTGCGCGAGGAGCTGCCGGTGATCCGGGAGTTCCTGGAGGCGTACGGCCTCGATCAGCCGCTCGCCGACCTCGACGGTGAGTTCGTGACGTCCTACGTGCGCGAGGTCTCGCCGGAGAACCCGAGCGACCTCGAGGGCCTGCGCGCGTTCCTCGCGTACTGCTCGCGCCTCGCGTTCACCTCCAACAACCTCGTGCCGTACCTGCAGCTCGGGCCCACCGCCGGTGGCGCTCGCGCGGGCGGGGCGGCCGCCGAGCTCGGCGGCAAGGCGTTCTACGTCACCCTCGATGGCCTGCGTCGCCTGGAGGCGCAGCTCGAGGAGGAGAAGGGGAAGCGCCCCGACATCGCGCAGAAGCTGCGCGAGGCGATGGCCGACAAGGACTTCCGGGAGAACGCCCCCCTCGATGCCGCACGTGATGAGCAGGCCCACCTGGAGATGCGCATTCGCGATTTGGAGAGCAAGCTCCGGAGCGCGGTGATCATCGACGAGGAAGCGAAGGCCGGTCGCGCGAACGTGGGTTCCGTGGTGAAGCTGATGAACCTTAAGACCAACGGCGAGCAGGAGTTCACCCTGGTCCCGCAGAACGAGGTGGACCCGAAGTCTGGGCGCATCTCGATCGACTCGCCCGTCGGCATGGCGGTGATCAACCATGGCCCCGGCGAGGAAGTCACCGTGAACGCCCCCTCCGGGCCGATCCGCTTCAAGATCGTGGACGTCAAGGGATAGCCGTCTGACCGCACCGCCGCCCGCTGGCACCGCTGGAGCCCCCGTGATCGATGCACGGGGGCTCGCGAAGCAGTACGGCGACCTGACCGCGCTGGGCGGCGTCTCCTTCGCGGTCCAGCCCGGCGAGATCTTCGGCATCCTCGGCCCCAACGGTGCCGGCAAGACCACGCTCGTCGAGATCCTCGAAGGCCTCACGAAGCCCTCGGCGGGTGACGCGACTGTGCTCGGCTACGACCTCCGCACCCAGACCGTGGAGGTGAAGCGCCGCGTGGGCGTGCAGCTCCAGGCCTCCTCCTACCACCAGTACCTCACGCTCCGCGAGATCCTCGACCTCTTCGGGTCGTTCTACCCGAGGTCGGCGGGGGCGGGGGAACTGCTGGCGCGCGTCCATCTGGAGGACCGCGCGGACGCGAGGATCTCGCACCTCTCCGGCGGCATGCAGCAGCGCTTCTCGATCGTCGCGGCGCTGGTGAACGAGCCGGACCTCGTCTTCTTCGACGAGCCGACGGCGGGCCTCGACCCGGACGCGCGACAGGACCTCTGGCAGATCGTCCGCGAGGTGCGCGAGGCCGGTGCCACGGTCGTGCTGACCACGCACTACATGGAGGAAGCGGAGACGCTGTGTGACCGCGTCATGCTGATGAACGCGGGCCAGATCGCCGCGCTGGACACGCCGCCCGGCCTCGTCCGCTCCATGAACGCCCCGTACCGCATCCGCATGACCACCCGTGATCCCCTCGACCTCGCGGCAGCTCGGGCAATTCCCGGCACCTCCGAGGTTGAACCTGCCGCCGAGGGCGGCCTGCACGTGACGCAGCTCCGTGCGGAGGACGCGCCTCGGACGGTGGCGGCGCTCACCCGTCTCGCGGAGGGCGTGTCCACCGAGGTCGTCGACCTCGTCGTGCTGCCGGCGACGCTGGAGGACGTGTTCCTCTCCGTCACCGGACGAGGACTGAGCGGCTGATGCGGCCACTCTTCGGCGCCAGCCTGAAGATGCTGCTGCGGGACAAGCAGGCCCTGTTCTGGGCGCTGATCTTCCCCATCCTCTTCCTCGGCGTGTTTCGCCTCTTCTCATTCGACTCCTTCGGGACGACGGACCTCCTCGTCTCGATCGAGGACGCCCAGGATCCCGCTCAGGCGACCCTCCTCGATGCCCTCGGAAGCGTCGACTTCATCGAGCTGGAGGTCGCGGACGCGCCCCTCGATCTCCCGGGCGCCGAAGCACTGATCGAGGACGACGACGCGGACGCGGTGCTGGTGGTCTCGCCGGGCATGACGCCGGATCAGGCCGTGCAGGCCACGCTCGTCCACGACATCAACGACCCCATCGGCGCGTCCACCACCGAGGCCACGGTCTCCTCGGTCGTCACGGGCGTGAACCTCGAGCTGCTCGGCGGCAACCCACCGATCGAGTTCGCGACCGCCCGTGTCGGCGACGAGGACGAGACCACGTTCTTCGAGTTCCTCGGCCCCGGCATCATCGGCATGGGCCTGATGAACTTCGCCACCATCAGCCTCGCCGGCTCCCTCTCGCGCTACCGGGAGGAGGGCGTCCTCCGCCGCATCCGGGCCACGCCGCTGGAGCCGTGGAAGTTCTTCGCCTCGGTCGTGCTGGCCCACCTCGCGCTCGCCGCGATCCAGGTGCTGATCCTGTCCGTAGTCGCGGAGCTCCTCGGCGCCAACGTCCTCCGAGGCGGCCCGATGTTCCTGATCCTTGCCGTCCTCGGCACGGTGATCTTCCTGAACCTCGGGGTGATCGTGGCGGGCACGGTGCACGGCCGCGGGGCCGTGGAGGGCGCCGCGAACGCGATCACCCTGCCGATGATGTTCCTCTCGGGTACGTTCTTCCCCGTGAGCCAGCTCCCGGAGCCGGTGCAGGTCGCCGTCCAGATCCTCCCGCTCACGCACCTCCTGACCGCGATGCGTGCGCTCGTCGAGGGCGAGTCCATCGCCACGCAGTGGGTGCACCTCCTCGTCCTCGCGGCCTGGATTGCCGGCACCTTCGTCGTCGCGCGCCTCACCTTCCGCTTCGACAACCGATAGCCAGTCCCGAGGGTCTCGGCGGGCCGACGATCCTCGGATACGGATGCTCACCCCGACCCGACCCCGGGATCGGCCCGTCCCCCTTGAGGGGGGAGGGCGGGGGTGCGGGTGAAGCGCCGCGTAAGCAACGCGGCATCAGCTCAAGACAAGGGGACGAGCGCGACGGAGCCCGAGCAACCTCGAGGTGCGGTTACAGGATCAGCGTGTCGCCGACCATCGCGAAGAAGAGGGCGGCGAGGTAGAGCGTGGACGTGCGGAACATTGCCTTCGTCCCCTCCAGCCCTCGGCCGCGGTACATCTTGAGCGACGCCGCGATGAACGCCACGCCGCCGACAACGGCGGCGGCGAAGTAGATCCACGCGAGCTCTGCGACGGCGCCGAAGATGAGCGTGAGCATCACGGTGGCCACCGCGTAGAGCAGCGTCTGGCGGCGTGTCTCATGCTCGCCCAGGACCACCGGCATCATCGGGATCCGAGCGTTGCGATAGTCCGGCTCCAGCCGGATCGCCAGCGCCCAGAAGTGCGGGGGCTGCCAGAAGAACACGATCGCCCAGAGCAGCAGCCCCTCGATCGTCACGGAGTCAGTGATGGCGGCCCAGCCGATCAGGGGTGGGAGGGCGCCCGCGACGCCGCCCACCACCGTGTTGTGCACGGTCCGGCGCTTCAGGTACATGCTGTACGGCACGACGTAGAAGAAGAACGCGCCGACGGCCAGCAGCGCCGACGTGCCGTTCATCGTGAGCCACAGCCACGGCCCGGACGCGAGGCCCATCGCGAGGCCGAAGATCAGCACGTGACGCTCCGGGACGCGTCCCGAGGGGATCGGGCGGTTCCTCGTGCGGCGCATCAGCCCGTCGATGTCGCGGTCGATGTACATGTTCAGGGCGCCCGCGCCGCCGGCGGCGAACACCCCGCCGAGGAGTGTCGCGAGCACGGGGCCCCAGCCGGGCCAGCCCCGCTCGGCGAGCACCATCGCCGGGGCGGTGGTGACCAGCAGCAGGAGCATGATCGAGGGCTTCGTGAGGATGAAGTAGTCGCGGAGCAACCGTCCGAAGGAGGGATACGGCCTCGACGCGATCGCTCCGCCCGTGCTGGTGGGGAGGTTGGGGAGCGAGTGCGGGGCGTCCACGGTGGTCACTTTTCGTCCTACAGCAGGCTGCCCGGCATCGGGGCCTGCGGGTTGGTCATCCTACGAGTTCGTCGTGCCACGAGCGGGAGCACCGCCCGAGGCGCCGGGCGCACCGCGGAGGTCGCGCGACGCCGGGGCCGTGACGCCCTCGGACGCCGCGAGGCGCTCCTCGAGGTGCTCGATCTCGCGGTGGAGGGAGCGGATGCGCGCCTGCAGGGTGAGCAGGTAGATGAAGAGCGCGGCCCAGAACACGGCGAAGCCGGCGAACAGGTACTCGATGTTGTCCATCAGGCGATCTCCCGGTGGTCGATCTCGGCGCGGAGGGCGCTCGTGCGTTGGGCAGCGCGCTCCGTCTCCGTTTGCAAGACGATCAGCCACGCGGCCAGGGCGGCGATGGCGATAAACCCGAGGGCGAGGACGGCGAGCATTTCCGTGGGCAGCGCGGGGGTCGGCTGGAACACGATCGGCTGCGGGTGCAGGGTGCGCCACCAGCGCACGGACATCTGGATGATCGGGATGTCCGCCACCCCGATGATCGCGAAGATCGCTGTGTACCGCGCGGCCTGCTCGTCCAGCGGCCCGGCCACGGACCGCGCGAGGAGGTAGGCGGAGTAGATCAAGAACAGCACGAGGGTGGCGGTCAGCCTCGCGTCCCAGGTCCAGTAGACGCCCCAGATGGGCTTCCCCCAGATCGCGCCCGTGGCCAGGGCCATCCCGCAGAGGAACACGCCGACCACCGCGGCGCCCCGCGCGAGGGCGTCCCAGCGGATGTCGCGCTTCCAGAGGAACATCACGGACGCGAACGCCGTGACGGAGAACGCCAGGTACATGATCACGGCGGACGGGACGTGCAGGTACATGAGGCGCTGCACCTCGCCCTCGATGATCTCGCGGGGAGCAGCGACGAGCGCGCCCACGATCATCGCCATCATCGCGATGCCGGTGACGGGCGGCAGGACGCTCCAGCGCCAGTCGTAGACGCGCAGGAGGAGCGTGCTCACTGCTCGGCCCTCATTGTTCTGCCGCAATCGGGAACAGCAGGACGGCGGCCAGCGTCGACCAGATCGCGAAGACGAGCAGCAGCAGCATCCACGGTGCGGTCCCGGCCTCGAGCCCGAGGGACGCGCCCGTGGCGCGGACCGCGCCGATCAGCAAGGGGACCAGCAAGGGCAGGGAGAGGACCGGCAGCAGGACTGAACGACCGCGCACGTGACCACCCATCGTGGCAAGGAGCGTGGTCAACGAGACATAACCAACGGTCCCGATGACAACGATGCCAAGCAACTCAGGGGTAAGCAACCCCACATCAAAGAGGATAGTCGCGAGGACGAGTTGGGAACACTCGATGATGAGCAGGGCGATGAGGTTCGCCGTGAGTTTGCCGAGGAAGATGGTCGTGGCGCCCACCGGCGAGAACAGCAGGGCGTCGAATGTGCCGTCGTCGACCTCCTCCTGGAACGACTGGCCGGCCGCGAAGACGCCGGCGAACAGGAACGTGGTCCACAGCACGCCCGGCAGCAGCGGACGCACGTCCCCCGTGGCGAGGTCGAACGCGAACGAGTAGGTGAGTACCGCGATCGTCGAGAACGCCATCGCGGAGAGCCACGCCGCCCGGTTGCGCCACGCAAGCCGCAGATCCTTCGCCACGACGGCGGTCAACGAGGTCACGGGAGGGCGCTCATGCCGGCGTTCCCTCGGTGGCCAGGCCCACGCTCGAGGTGTCCTCGACGAGCCGTCCGCGCTCCAGCCGCACGATGCCCGAGGCCCACGCGCCGATGTGGTCGATGCGGTGGGTGGCGGCGAGGACGGTGAGGGCGGGCCGCGCGAGGGCGATCTCGTCGAGGAGTGCGACGCCCTCCGGGTCCAGTCCCGTCTCGGGCTCGTCCGCGAGCAGGACCGCCGGGTCGTGGATCAGCGCACGGGCGAGCGCGAGGCGCTGGTGGTAGCCGCGCGAGAAGATCGCCGTCGGCTCGTGGCGGCGCAGCCAGAGGCCCACCTGCCGCAGGATCTCCTCGATCCGCGCGTCGGCGTCCGCCACGTCGTAGATGCGCGCGAAGAAGCGCAGGTTCTCCAGCGGTGTGAAGTCCTCGTACAGCATCGGGCTGTGTCCGAGGACCCCGACGGCGCGCGCGGCCTCGGGGGAGGGCCCCGGGTGACCGTCGATGCGGAACGACCCGGAGGTCGGCGTGAGCAGCCGGGACAGCATCTTGAGCAGCGTGGTCTTGCCTGCCCCGTTCGATCCGAGCAGTGCGGTCTTCGACCCGGCCGGCAGCGCGAGGTCCACGTCCCGCACGACGGTGACGCCCCCGTACTTCCTCGTCAGTGCGGTGGCCTCGAGGGCGATCGGCACGTCGGGAGGAGACGCGGTCACGCCGCAGCCTGCCGTCCTCGCGTGACCGCGTACGCGCCGGCCGCGCCCACCACTGCGAGGGCGACCGCGCCCGCGATGAGGCTGCCGGGCGGCTCCGTGAGCGGGTTGCGGTTCAGCGACGGCGCGAGGCCGCTCATCCGCAGGACGAGGCTGTCGCCGGGCGCGGCGTCCTCGAGGACAAAGGTGTGGAGGGTGACCTCCGTGCCGTCCTCCAGCGTGCCGGAAGCGTGGTCTCCCTCGCGGCCCGCGCCCTGCACCTCCACCGTGTCGACCCAGTCCTCGGGAATCTGGACACGGATGACGTCGGCGGCGAATGGGACGGTGACACGGAGGACGTACTCGTCCTCCGTGGGGTCGTAGCCGATCTGGTAGGCGCTCCCGAGGATCGTGCTCTCGCCCGGCGGGATCGGTGTGTTCGCGACCAGGAGGCTCTCCTCCTGCGTCACCGGCCCGCGCAGCGTCTCGCCCTCGGCGCTGGTCGTGCCCTCCGGCACGGGGATGCGGATCGTCGCGCCCGAGGAGCTGCCGACGTAGGTGCGGTCGGCGTCGGTCAGCAGCGTGTCGGTGCGCTGGAGGACGATCTCGCCGTTCGTCCAGTCGACGCGGGTGACCGAGGCGCTCACGCCCGCGATGCGGACGCCCTCGGGCGAGTCGGTGCTGGCGTAGACGGTGGGGAGGGTGGCTTCGACCTCTGGCTGCTCCGCGGTGACGGCGACCGGGACCTCGCCGAGGTACTGGACGCCCTCGTACGTGACGGTCGGCAGGTAGCGGCGCTCGGGATCGATCGGCACGTCGAGGCGGACCGTGTCGCCTTCGACGGTGGCGTCCTGCGTGCCCTCCACCTCCGAGGCGACGAGGACGATGAACTGGACGCGGAGGTCGTCCGAGAGCGTCGCACCCGCTGTGCCGAGCTCGATCGTGCCCGTGATCACCCCCTGCGCCTCGCCGGGGGACTGCGCGGCTGCCGCACTCGTGTTCAGCACGAGGACGCCGAGGGCCACCGCGAGGAGGGCGAGGAGTGAGCCGGCGCGCTTCATCGGCCGTCCGCCGATTCGCCGAGGTCGCGGAGGGCGTCCGTCACGGCGCGGAGGCGCTGGCCCAGCGCGCGGCGCGCCTCTACGCGGTCGTCCGCGGTGATGCGGCCGGCGAGGGCGTCCTCCTCCACCTCCCGGAGCTCATCGAGGATCGCCTGGCGCTCGGCACGGAGGTCG
>Ga0265293_10001865_pt1 | contig 44424 bp, 42 predicted proteins | sample Munlanlewell138R_FD_192505 | JGI IMG/M metagenome (GOLD analysis project Ga0265293, IMG submission 192505) | Leachate microbial communities from a municipal landfill in Southern Ontario, Canada - Leachate well 138R | ecosystem: Engineered > Solid waste > Landfill > Unclassified | place: Canada... | reverse complement strand
ATGGACAAAACCTACAAGATTAGTGTCCATTATTATACAATATGACTGATTCGGGGTTTTATTCGTAATATTTTGTGCAATTAATGTATTTAAATCAGAGTCAATATCATACATCCAGTACATATCCTGATTGTTATTTTCAATAATCAATCTTTCCAAGTTGCTTCTATCATTCAGATATATATTTCTGATAATCATATTATGTAGGATGTTCTCATTAATTGGCTACAACGGTTTGCAGCTTGGCGAAGTGGCGGAAATCGAAGCACAAATGTTCAGTTTTGCACAAAAGTTCAATCGAAGAACTTCTGTTGAATTTAGCACTGAACCCGCCATTTTGCCAAACTGCTGTTAGGCGGTCGCCCTTTTTGTTTTAAAAATTTATTCCTTCCATTGCTAAAAGTAATTTTTCAATTTTGTCTTTGCACTCATTCAGAAAGTTATCACTTTTGATGATGTCGCTTTCCCAAGTGTCAAGCGATAAGTTTGTATAATGAGCATAGAATGGCCACCAGTTACTTTCTTTACGAGAAAATATATCTAACTTGTTCAAGTTTTCGTGAAGAGTTTTTCTGTTCTCTTCGGATATTCTGTAAACATTTGGATTGTTGCATAATCCATAATGACAACGATTACCCTCAAAAGTGAAACCTATCCAACATTTTCCTTGCCAATTTGAATTTGTTAAGTGAAATCTAACATATTGCTCTTCACTACGTTCATAATGATATTCTAATCCTTTTTGTTTTGCAAACTCTTCCATCTTAGGGTTAAAATGCTTTTCAATAAGGTAGTTGTAAGTCGCAGAATAATTTTGATAAATTGCTTGAGCAGCTCTTAAATTCTCAATTTTTGATAGAACTTCTGTTATTTCTTCTTTGTTCTTTATGTCCATATCTTGATTGGTTAACTGTTTTAAGTGATTAATATATTGAATTATAGTCTCTCGGACTGTTGGGAAACGAGAGGCGATTGCAACACATTTCTCAAGCCAATTGATTATATTTTCTTTATAGGAAATCGATAAATAAGAAATACCACCACCACTTTGTTCTGATGCATTATCTCCTAAAAGTGTAAGATATAATATTTGATAGCCATTTTTATATGTTTGAGCATATCTATTGTATCTTTTTAGTTGTTCTGGTTGGTCGTTTGCATAAATTTTATTCTCAATAATTATTGACTTGTTTTGATTGTCCTCAATCAAAATGTCAATTCGTCCTTCTTCAGTTGAGCATTCTGTATGTACTCGTGATTTGTCACAGTCGAATTTCTCAATGGTAAAACAATCGCCTAATGTCTCAATAAAACATTCTAATAATTTAGATTTTAAACCGTGTGTTCCATTTGGATTTAAAAGTTCCGCAAGTATTGCCGAATGTGTGTTTTCATAATGGTTTACACCACAAACACGAAACATATTAAACCGACCACCAGTTGCATCTAAAATTTCAGCATTCTTTTTATTTATAATTGCTACTTGATTTAGTAAATTATTTATTTTTTCCATTCAATTGTTTTTTCGATACGATAATGTCTGTCTTTAACGGGTTGGTTGGGTGTCGCCTAACGGGTCGGGGCTTTGCGAGGGAGCGGATTTTATGCACAAACGCTCAATCGAAGAACCGAACTACAAATTTAGCAAAAAGTTTCATACGAAGCACTTAACCCGCTCTCTTGCAAAACCCTTGTTACCTGCTGGCTGGCTTTTTGAAATGTATATATTTTTAGGTTGCTATTTTATCAACTTCTTCCCTTAAATAATTCAAATTGGTTTCATATTCTTCCAAATTAAGTTTATCAAATTGTAGTTGTTCAATGAATTCAAAAATATCTTGAAGTTTTCTGCTTATCTGATAATAGCGTAATGTATTGTCGTTTATTTGATAATTGGGATTGAGTTCATAATATTTCTTCATAAACGAATTGAAATAAGGTTGTTCGTAAATACTGAATATATCTGCCTCGGGTGGTGCAAACTTTATTCCTTCCCAATCCAAAAGATACAATTGCTGTTTGTCAGTGATTATATTCCAATGATGAATGTCTGTATGACATAAACAATTATTCAAACTTTGTCCTTTTAAAAATTCGGACAAGTTATTCCATTCATTCACTTGATTTTTAATAGTTAAAATATTGGGTTTTAAAACCTCCTGGATATCAGCTTTTAAATCATCAAATTTTCTTTCCGTCCAATCCAATAATTTAGAGATGAACGAAAGCTCAAATGTTTCAGAAATCTGTTCAACATCAAAAGGAAAATTTTTTAAATTATGTAGTTGGCTAACAATTTCGGCTAATTGTATGACTTGTTCTTCTGTCAAATTCTGTTCCCCAACTGTTTCTCCATCAATGTAATCAAACAAAATGTAGAGATAATTTTCATCTTCGCACTTTAAATTTCCGAATTGAGTTTTAACTAATCGAATTATTTTTCCGTTAAGTGACGTTTGATTCTCAATCCAATTCACTATTGGAAGATAAATATCTATGTGTTCAGTTAAATAAGATGTGGATTTTCTGCTTTTATCGTAAACTTTTAAAAAGTAAAACTTTCCGTTTTCGCTCTCAACTTTATAAGCTAAAGAAGCCCAACCACCTCGCTGTTTAGAAACATAGTTCGTATTAATAAGATATTTTTCTTGTAAAATTTTTATCAATAGTTCATTCATCTCTTAAACGGATTTTTGTTTTCAGCTTGCAGGTAACGAGTGTATATACGCAATATTGCGTATATATCTGCCTTATGTTTAGCCCAGTAATTTCCACCAAGCCATCAAAGACGCTGTAAAGTTAGTAAATTTTATATCTCCAAGACTCCCATCAGACTTTTACCCTATAGGATTAAAAAAATGGCGGAGACGACTTCGAATATATACCTTACCATTTCCGGATTTGAGATATTTCTCTCTTCTTGTCGCATCTTGTTGATGTAAACATCCTTCAAAATCGATTAACTTTAGTGGACGCCTGTTTGCGGTTGAAGCAACACGCCCGGTGTTATGCAGGCTTAGCCTGGCTTTTAGGTCGGGTGTATAACCAGTATAAAACAACTCGTCTTTTTGACTAAGCAATACGTAAACGTAATAATACATAGTTGTGTGTGTTTTTAATCCTACGGGGTGAATTTTCAAATCCTTTTGTAGTAATATGCCTGTAAATCTCAGTCACTTTTGAGCTGTTGTTTCCCGGCAGTTCCTGTATGTGCCTTGGGTTCACTCCATTTTCAATTAAATGTTAGCAAAAGAATAACACAAGCTTTGGGTTATGAAAGCTTCTGTTGAACTGGTTTTTCTTGCAGCATTTTTCACCACTGCCCGAACTCCTTTTCAATTGCAATCAATAATATCAGAACTCCTGACCTTTCGTGAACTATATTGTCGTACAAATAAAGTTTTTAAGGACAAATCGGGCTTTAGCCCTGCCAACATTTTCCGTTATGGTGTCGAACCTACGGAGCTCTATTTTCGTATTCTATATCCTTTTCTATAAAGATTACGCCTCTCTGAAGCTTGAAATGAAGTAAATACACAAAACATCACTCACCAAAAAACCAAAGCCCAGCTCACAACGGGTCAGGAGCGGAGGCCTCGTGTGTGCGGCGAGCGTGCGCTTGGCCTGGGCGATGAAAAACAGCAGGAAAACATGCAAGGCAGCCCAAAAGGCTGTTAGTATAATGCAATGCCCACAAAAAGTTTGAATAGAAACTTAATACCCGAAAATATTTTCAAAGCACAGCATATAAAGGCATTGCGTTATACCCAACCTTGCATAGTTTTCCGCTGTTTTTTAGCGCGTGGGAGGATAGCTTCGCACACACTTGATTTTTGCTAGCTTTTCATCAAGGAAAAGCGAAATAATATCTTCAGCAAGACCTGGTAAATTTTTATCAACGACAATTGTATTTTACGAATAAAAACTGTTAGCAAACTGATTATCTGATAATGGGTCAGGATATCTGAATATCTCGGATTAACACGAAAGCAGAACCAAGGTTATCCACAGGAATGTGTGTCCTGATGAAAAATTAAAATCTTCAATCAATGCCCGTCAACCCATCAAGTTAACCACCTACAAACCAGCGCCAATATTGGTATAAACGGCCTGCACATCGTCGTCTTCCTCTACTTTGTCCAAAAACTTTTCGATGTCAGCCATTTGTTCTTCGTCAAACGCAACAGGAGTAGTCGGAAAACGTTGCAACTTTGAAGTCTCGATTTCAATTTTTTGATCCTCAAGCGCCTGATGTAATGTACCGAAATTGGTGTAATCGGCATAAGCAATGGCTATATCTTCTTCTACTTCTATTTCCTCTAAGCCAGCATCAATCAGTTCTAATTCAAGGTCTTCGATATTGATGCCGTCGTGTACTTTAAATTCAAAAACGGCTTTGCGCGAGAACATAAACTCTAATGAACCGCTTGGCACAAACGAACCACCGGCTTTGTTAAAATAGGATCTTATGTTGGCCACACTTCTGGTGGTATTGTCGGTGGCACATTCTACCATAACTAACACACCATGAGGGCCTTTTCCTTCGTAAACCACTTCAACCATGGTTTCGGCATCCTTGCCCGAAGCGCGTTTTATGGCCGAATCTATATTGTCTTTGGGCATGTTTTCGGCCTTGGCATTTTGTATGGCATGCCTCAGTTTAGCATTCATACTGGGATCCGGACCGCCTTCTTTGGCAGCAATTGTAATCAGTTTGCCCAACTTGGGAAACACCTTCGACATCTTATCCCAACGTTTCTCTTTTGCTGCTCTGCGATATTCAAATGCTCTTCCCATGGTTTTATTTTTTAGTGTTTAGCATGCAAAAATACGAAGAAGGCAGCAATAGTAAAAGTTTCTGATAAGTTTTGTCCGGACTCCCTTGCAATACAACGATCACAACATGAATTGCTTGAACAGCTGAAAATATTCCTTGAAGGTTTGCGGTATTTTACCGACTTTTGTTTATCGACTTATGAAACTTTAAAGTACTGATAATATGCTTGAAACCCTATTACTTTTTGGAATTTTGATCGTAGTCATCATCACGGTGGTGCTTTTGTTGCGGCCAAGAAAAGAAATTGCTTTCGATGATAGCGCGATCGTGAACAAGTTGGATTTTATGGAGAAAAACCAACAACGTTTTGAGAATGAGTTGAAAGATGAGTTCAGACAAAACCGCAGTGAGCTGGCTTCCAACCTGTCCGGCTTTCAAAATCAGTTTTTGGAAACGCTGCGCGAGATAAGCCGCAACCAACAGGATCAGCTCAAAAACATCAGCGAAAGCAGCCGGCAGTCTATTTTTAACCTCAACCAAACGCTGGAAGAAAAATTGAGTCAGCTCATTGCTAAAAATGAAGAAACGGCACGTATCAGCCGGCAGGAATTGAGTAGCAACCTGAAACAGCTCAACGACGAAATCAGGCTAAAACTCACCGAATTGGCACAAGGCCAAAAGGAGCAAAATACTTTGCAAGTGCAACAGCTTGAATTGGTTAACAAAAAGCTGGAGGAAAAACTAAGTCAGCTGAGCGAAAAATTCCAGCTGCATACCAACGAAAGCCGGGAATCGCTGGACAAGTCGATGCGGCATTTTCAGGAATCCTTTAGCAGCAATGTGAAGGAATTTAACGAGCTGCAAAAGCAGAAGTTTGGCGAGATGGAGAAAAAACAAGGCGAGCTGATTACCATCACCGAACTCAAGCTCGAAAAGATGCGCGAAACCGTAGATGAGAAACTCCAAAAAACATTAGAAGCGCGGCTGGGACAGTCGTTTGAGTTGGTAAGCAAGCAATTGGAAAGTGTGCAAAAAGGCCTGGGCGAGATGCAAACCCTGGCCAATGATGTGGGCGGTCTCAAGCGGGTGCTATCTAATGTGAAAACGCGCGGTGTGCTTGGCGAAATTCAATTAGGAAATATTTTGGAGCAGATTTTAGCACCCGAACAATACGAAACTAACGTAAAAACCAAGCGTTCAAGCAACGATCACGTGGAGTTTGCCATCAAGCTACCGGGCCGCGATGAGGACGGCGGCAGCGTTTATTTGCCTATGGATGCCAAATTTCCGCAAGAGGCATACCATGCATTGCAATTGGCTTATGATGAGGGAAATATCCTTAAAGTGGATGAAGCCGTGAAGGTGCTTTCGCGTTCTATAAAATTGTTTGCTAAAGACATCCACGACAAATACTTAGATCCGCCTTATACTACGGATTTCGGCATTATGTTTTTGCCCATTGAAGGGCTTTACGCCGAGGTGATCCGCCATACCGATTTGGTGGAACAACTGCAACGCGAGTTTAAGATTATCGTAACAGGCCCCACTACGCTGGCAGCGATTTTAAACAGCTTACAAATGGGCTTCAAAACCCTTGCTATTCAGAAGCGTAGCAGCGAAGTCTGGCGTGTTTTGGGCGAAGTAAAAACAGAATTTAGCAAGTTTGGAACAGTGCTGAAAAAAGCCCAGCAAAAGATTACCGAAGCCAATTCTGAAATAGATAAACTGGTGACAACACGAACCAATGTAATGCAACGTAAGCTACGCAATGTGCAGGAATTGCCGGCTGCTGAAGATACTAAATTGATTGAAGAAGGCTTGCTTTTTGACGAAGAAACCGAAGAGTAGCACCGCTTGGAAAAACCTTTTGAAAACAGGCTTGTTTAGCTCTTATGACTTCAAGAACACCACAATTTCAGCAGTATTCTTTTGAAAACACGCTGCACATCATTCCGACTGAGGCGTTTGAGTTGATTAAAAACGACAAAGCCGTTCTGCTTGATGTGCGCGAGGAATACGAAACCGCACAAGGCAAACCAGATTTATCTTCCAAAATGTTGGCAATTCCCATGTCATTGCTGACTACAAAATTGGATTTGATTCCGCGCGATAAGCCGCTCATCGTGATGTGTGCTCATGGAATCCGCAGCGTGCAAGTGGTCGCTTACCTGAGTCAGTTTTTGTCCGTGGCATGCTACAACCTGGATGGTGCTTTTGAGTATTGGGAACTACAGGGATTGCCGGTTACGATAGAAAATGTTTCGGGAAACAGATAAGGCTTTGTAATAGCACAGTAACCGGTTTAGGGCTTCACTCCTGTCAAGTTAGATTGGAGGATACTACAGTCTCGGCTTTTATTTTAAAAATTGTTAGGGTTTCTTGCTTCTTACAGACAGGCTAGTTTCTTCACAATTTAAGCCCCAAAAATTACACCCTCAACGCGCCTCTAAAACCCCGTGAAGCATAGTAAGATTCTGCACCATTATGATATACAAATACGGTATCATAACGCTTATCGCAAAAAATTGCTCCTCCAAGCTTTCTAATATCAACGGGTGTTTTCACCCAGCTCGAGGTTTTCAAGTCAAAGTTTCCAAGTTTTTGAAGTTCCAGGTATTGCTTTGGTGTTAAAATTTCAATGCCCATAGTGATAGCCATATTCATGGCGCAGTTTTTCGGTTTATTCGCCTTCCTTGCTTCTAAAGCTTCCTGGTCGTAACAAATACTTCTACGTCCGGTTGGACTCTCCACTGAACAATCATAAAAAAAGTACTCATTTGTCGTCTTGTCATAACCAACAACATCAGGCTCGCCACCCGTTATTTCCATTTCGTTTAGCGACCAAAGTTTTCCAGTATTTGATTCCAATTTAGCTTGAATTTGCGCCCACTCAATACCTTTATGTCGATTCAAATTATTTTCAAAACGTGTTTTTAGTGTTTCGAGTAATTCCACAGATTGTTTTGCTGATAACTTCTTTTGCATCCTATTCTTTTTTTAATGTAATGAAGATTGATATTTATTTGGTGTTGCCTTCCAATAAGCTACAATATTAAATACTTGATTAATAGTAAATTGCAGATTATTACCTTTTAAACTGCACGCAGTTTAAGAGAACTACAAATCTATATTTTTTTAGTAATTAAGCCCAAAAGCCCAAAGAGGTATTACATTTTGGTAACCAAATTCGATACCATCTTTTACTGTATAAGATTTACCATCCTTTTCCAGTTGATACTGCTGTTTATTTTTACCGCCAATTTCAAACGAATAATTATCAATTGCAAAGTCAGCCTTTTTTGAAGAAATGACTTCATTTTTCACGCGCATTTGATTGAAAAAAACGTCTCTCGGATATTTCCAAGGTTAGATTTATCTCCAACCAGGTTAAAAATGATGTTATTGGGTTAATTTCCGCAAGGATACTAAACGCACAACGTGTTGAGCAATTATTTTAAATTTTGCTCAATGAGATGTGCAATAATCTGTTTAGTCATGGTGTTAAATTAAAAGTTGAGCGCTTTGTTGCATCAAGCTTACTCTTTTTTCACCCTGGTTTCATTTTTGTAAAACAGGAAAAACTCATTTTTGATTTCATCACGCACGCGGCGAAATTCCTGCAAAACTTCTGCTGCTGAACCTTTGGCTTTGGCCGGATCATCAAAACCAATATGTAAACGCTGTTTTACGCTGCCGCTGAAAATCGGGCAATTTTCGGCTGCATCGCCGCAAACGGTTATCACGAAATCAAAATGTTGATCTAAATAGTTAGCGACATTTTGTGGTTTAATTCCACTCAAATCGATCATGGCTTCTTTCATCACAGCAACAGCGAGTGGATGCACTTCCTTGGCGGGATTTGTTCCAGCAGAATAAACCTCGAGCTCAGGCGCGAAAGACTTCAAAAAAGCTGCTGCCATCTGTGAACGGCAGGAATTGGCGGTGCAAAGGATTAAAATTTTCATGCTCATTATTTGAGTGTAATTGTGTAGCTGTAGGTGACTGGTTTGGCTTTTTCGATTGTATCAGACAATTTCTTTTCTGCCGGCTTTATGGTATAATTCAGCTTGCGGACCGGAAGCTTAAACCGGATATTTATCTTGTTGTGAACCAGCACCCTCCTACCTCTGTTCTTAACTTTTTGATACTGCAAAAGCCCCACAACCCGCATGGCTTCTTCATCGCAGCCATAGCCAATGCCATTAATAACGACGATATTATCTACTCTCCCGTTATCGTCAATATCAAATCCCACCAACACCTTGCCTTCCACACCGGCTTCTATGGCCTCGGCGGGATAGCGGATATTTTCGCCAATAAACTTCGACAGAGCTTCCTTTCCGCCATGAAAACGTGGCAAGTTCAAAAATTTCTTTTCTTTTTTGTAAGTCATAGTAAGGCTTTGATGACAAAGATAGGATTATTTGAGCGGATGGAAAACTGTAACTTTTGAATTTAGAGCTGGATCTTCCCTCATTTCGTCTCTATCAGAAACAAAATCCAAAGAGAAAACTACTTAGTTTCTCAGCCAATTCTTTGCTTTCAGTTTTTTTATTCTTCTGTCCAAGCCATTCTGTCCTGAACGGAACGCCAAAATACTGATTAAAGTTTTAAAAGACTTTATACATATTGACGCCATTTCATAAAAAAAGCAGCTTTCTCAATGGTGGTAATGATATTGATGTTGTCGATGTATACACTTGGTATATTGAGCTTTACGGGGCTAAGATTCAAGATTCCACGTACGCCGGCTTTTACGATAATTTCGGCTGCCCGACGCGCAAAAGTTCCGGGAACATTTAAGATGACCAAATCAATTCCCAGATTATGAATTCCCTCTTCTAATGCATTAAAATGAAAGCGGTTGACATCAGTGCGTTTTAATCCTTCGTGGGCCGATTCAAAATCAAAAATAGCCACCAGCCTGACCAACGAATTTTCGTATTCTGCCAAAAGAGTTTCAGTAAAAGCGTTATTATCACCTACCAAAGCAATCCTGAACTTATCAAAAGGATCAAGCACTGCATTGATATCCCTTATCATTTCCTCCACTTCATAGCCTTTGCGGATGTTCGACGACTGGCAGGCAATCAGCATTAAATCACGCCGAACAGATTCTTGTGTGATACCTGTTAGCGATGAAATGGTGTTTGAATTGATATGTTGATTTCCTGATAAGCGATACTTGAGCAATAACTGACGATACTGACTTAAACGCTCAACAACTTTTCCAGATAAATCTCCCGTGACAGACATAACTTTTACTTTGAGCAGCAAAAATACATCAAAGTTGTTGATCTGTTAATAAATAAACAGATGAAATTTTAAGCCCAGTTTAAGCCTAAAAATGGCCGTTTAATTAGGCTCTGCTGAAAAACTCAAAACCAAATCATTAACATTTAAAAATGTTTAAAGATTCCTCTGCCGCAAGGTGGCATCGGAATGATATTTAGTTCAACTCGGATATTGTGCATGTGCATAAGTTTACCAAGAATGTTTAGAAAACCCTGCGTCAATTGTATAAATACTACACTTAAAAGTGTATAATTAACTTTATATGAGTCTTTCAGCGCATCCAAATTGGACGCTGTTACCGAGCAAACTGTCATAAAAACAACAAGCCTTAGTTGTCCTTCATCTGTTTCAAGATGTCTGAAAACACGCTGGCCTCAATAGGCAAAAGTCGACCGGATTTATCGGGTTCAATGCCAATTTTCACGTCGTCCTCAGCCAGTTCTTTGCACCAGTTGATAAACTCATTGATTGGCATCATTTCCAACGTGTAATCGCTCCACTCTTCACTGGAGTTCTCGGCGCAGGCTAACTCACTCGACCACACGGGAATATATGAGTTTCCAAGGCTGTCTTCAACCATAGCGAAAAGGCCGTCGTCAGCTTGTAACAACCAAATTTGTTCGGTTGAATAAATTGCCTTTATAAATTGTTCAAAACGATCGTTGTCAGTCATAAAAGTTTTAGGTCAAAATTACAATTAATTGTTAAGGTGCTGCTCAGAAATAAGTTGTGCAATTTATTTTGGAACAGTCCCTCCACCCAGCTCATCCAGCTCAAGCCAGCGCATTTCTTTTTCATCAAGCGCCATATCAATGGCTTTTATGCGGCTCGCAGCCTGCTCGATATCTTTATAATCACTTAAAACAGAGAGCTTTTCGGTGAGCTGATGCTTTTCTTTTTCAAGGCTTTGAAGATCAGCTGCAAGCTGTTCAAACTCTTTTTGTTCTTTGTAAGAACGCTTTTTTTGCACTGATGAAACGGTTTCCGACCTGGTTTTTTTCGGTGAAACCAGCTTTGCTGCCGCCTCTTTTTCAAGCCGTTGGAGTTCATCCTGCCGTTCTTTGTAATCGGAGTAATTCCCTACAAAACCACGCACTTTTCCTTCGCCTTCAAACACAAACAGCTGATCAACCACCTGATCCATAAAATAGCGGTCGTGCGTAACCACAATCAGGCAGCCTTTATAGTTTTGCAAAAATGCTTCTAAAGTCTGCAAAGTCAGCAAGTCGAGGTCGTTAGTTGGCTCATCCAAAATCAAAAAGTTAGGATTACGTACTAAAACCGTTAGCAGGTAAAGTCTGCGCTGTTCGCCGCCACTCAGCAATGAAACCTGCTGTTGCTGCACCTTTGGCGGAAACATAAACCACGAAAGCAGTTGTGATGCGGTGAGGCTGCGGCCATCGCCCATCGGCATTATCTCGGCGATATCTTTAACTACATCAATCACTTTTTTCTGGTCGGAAAACCGAAATCCTTCCTGGGTATAATAGCCGTAAACAACTGTTTCACCACTGATAACCTGTCCGCTATCGGCTTTTTCTTTGCCGGTGATAAGGTTTAAAAAACTTGTTTTCCCGACACCATTTTTGCCGATAATTCCTATGCGTTCACCTTTAGTGAAAAGGTATTCAAACTCGTCGAGGATAATATTTTCTCCGTAAGCTTTACTTACATTTTTCATTTCAAGAACCTTACCGCCAATGCGCTGCATGCTTACTTCGAGTTGCATCTGCTGCTGATTCCTTTTTTGACCGGCTTTTTCTTTCAGTTCGTAAAAAGCGTCGATCCGGCTTTTCGACTTGGTCGTTCTGGCTTTGGGCTGGCGGCGCATCCATTCCTGCTCGTGCTTGAGCAGTTGGCCGGCTTTTTCAGTTGCGATTCGCAGATTTTCTTCGCGTTCTTCGCTCTTCCGCAGGTAATATTCGTAGTTTCCTTTGTGGTGATAAAGCTCACCTTGAAACAGTTCGAGGATGTTATTGCAAACGCGATCCAGGAAATAGCGGTCGTGCGTAACCATTAATAAAGTGGTATTGGCTTGAGACAAGTAGCGTTCGAGCCACTCAATCATACCGATGTCGAGGTGGTTTGTGGGTTCATCGAGAAACAGCAATTCCGGTTCATCAAGCAGTACAAGTGCGAGGGCCAGACGTTTTCGTTGTCCGCCCGAAAGCGTTCCAATTAGCTGACTTAAATCCGTGATTTCAAAAAGGGTGAGCAGTTGTTTCAGGCGTTGGTCGTAGTTCCAGGCTTGCAGTCGTTCCATCTCGGAATTTGCAAGCTCCAAGGTTTTGGCATTCTCGGCTGAGGCTTCAGTTTGTAGATTTACTGCTGCCTCATAATTTTTTATGGCCTGCATCACTTCGGTATGGCCGCTATTGATGAGCTCGGCGATGGTGAGAGCTGGATCAAAATCGGGCTGTTGCTCCAAAAACCCGGTACGAAGCCCATCAGCGTAGGCGATAAAGCCGGTATCAGGCGAATCCTTGCCGGTAAGCAACCGCAAAAGCGTGGTTTTCCCGGTGCCATTAGCAGCTACCAGGGCGCATTTATCGCCCTGCTGCAAACCAAAACTAAGGTTTTCAAAAAGCACTTTATCACCATAAGATTTTGAAATAGAATCAACAGAAAGTAAGTTAGCCATAGGAATTTTTAGTGTGTTTTATGCTGATATATCGTGCTTTAGGTAAGCGTTAATCTTTTTGTAAAAACTTTCTTACCTATTTGATGTGCGACAATTTATTTCTTTAAAAAAGGAGAATCCGGCTCGCTGGCCATATGGTTGAACACCAATTTATCTGCGAGTTTTGGCCAAAATTTATTCAATAAGACTGTCAGCTTGCCTGTGTTTGTGAGCAATATTGTCCGTTTTCTTTTCTCGATTGCATTGAGGATATGGCGGGCTACTGCCTCCGCGGTCATCATTTTGGCTTCGTTTCGGGGCGACTCACCCTGCTGACTGCCATCGGCTAGTAATGCCGTGTTTCTAATATTTGAAGCGGTGAAACCCGGAAAAGCCATTAAAACGTGTAAACCCGTATGCAAATTCTCTATCCTGAGCGAGTCCATAAATCCCCGGATTGCAAACTTAGATGCCGAATAACCCGTGCGACCGGGTAGCCCATTAAGCCCTCCGACCGACGAAACTGCCGAAACACTACCCTTTTGTTTTAACAAATGAGGCAAGGCAAATTTTGTGCAATATACAGTGCCCCAGAAGTTTGTATCCATCACTTGTTTTATTACTTTCATGTTTGCGTCATTAAATAAAGCACGCATCGAAATGCCGGCATTGTTAATGAGTACATCAATTTTTTGGAAATATTTTAGGGTCTCAGCGATAAGGTTCTCGCAATCGGCTTCCTGACTAACATCCGTTTTGGCGAAATGCACTTCTACACCTTTGGTTTGAAGCTTTTCGGCCAGTAGCTTTAGCTTTTCAATGTTTCGTGCTGCCAGCATGATTTTGGCTCCACGCGAAGCCGCTTCTATGGCCAAAGCCTCGCCAATGCCTGATGACGCTCCTGTTATCAAAATAACTTTGTCTTTTAACGCACTCATTAAATCCAAATTTTTGATGTAAAACTTCTTTAAAATCAGTCTTCGCAGAAAGGCTTCGACGGAATTTAATACTGCAAAAATAAGGGCTTTTATTCAGAGCGGTGTAAAAAGCTTTTGTAGAAAGAAAAAATCAGGCTTTTCAAGTCTCAAAAATTAATAGCTTTGCGCTAAAAATCATGCTTTCGAACCGGCAAATATTTCAAATGAATATGGGGCTGCCATCGGTGGTGAACGATCCCATAGAAATTACACACGCCAAAGGAATTTATCTTTATGATGATGACGGAAACGCCTATATCGACTTGGTTTCGGGTGTTTCGGTAAGTAATACCGGCCACCTTCATCCGCATGTGGTGGCTGCCATCAAAAATCAACTCGACCGCTATATGCACACCATGGTTTATGGCAAATTTGTGCAGTCGCCCCAAACCTTGCTGGCCAACAAATTAGCTTCGTTATTGCCCGCTTCACTGGATTCGGTCTTCTTTGTAAATTCGGGCAGTGAGGCCATTGAAGGTGCCTTAAAACTTGCCAAAAGAATCACCGGTCGTACCGGGATGATTAGCTTTAAAAACGCTTACCACGGTGGCACTGCGGGTGCTTTGAGTCTGCTTGGTCACGAAAGTTTGAAGCAGGCTTTTAGGCCGCTTTTGCCCGATACCAGACAGCTTGAGTTTAATAATTTCGAACAATTAGAAGCCATCAACTGCCACACTGCCTGTGTTTTGATAGAGCCCATTCAGGCTGAGGCCGGCATTATTTTGCCCGAGAAAGGCTTTCTAAAAGCATTGAGACAGCGTTGCGATGAGGTGGGTGCTTTACTTATTTTTGACGAAATACAGCTGGGTTTTGGCCGCACCGGCAGCCTATTTGCCTTTGAGCAATTGGGTGTCGTACCCGATATTATATGCCTCGCTAAAGCAATGGGCGGAGGTATGCCTCTGGGTGCTTTTATTTCGTCGAGAAACAATATGCAGACACTTACCAGCAGACCCGAATTAGGACATATCACAACGTTTGGCGGTCATCCGGTGAGCTGCGCGGCCTCGCTGGCAGCATTGGAAGTGCTGATAAATGAAAAACTGATTGAGCAGGCAGACTATAAAGGAAGCCGCTTTGAAGACGTCTTGTTGTCTGTTGATAGGGTAAAAAGCATACGCCGGGCAGGCCTGATGCTTGGCGTGGAACTGGACGCAGAAGTGCCTATTGGTAAGTTACTTAAACATCTGCAAAAGCATAAACTTATCGTCGATCAATTCCTGTTTCACGAACACGCTTTTCGCATCGCTCCTCCCCTCACGATTTCTGAAAAAGAAACAACGGAAGTTATTGAAATGCTGTTGAATGCGCTGAATACTTTTGAATATTAATCTACTTAGTTAAGATTTATGAGAAAAATTCCAGCCCAACATAGTATGCTTTTCGGAGATGAATGTCAGAATTATTTGAAAACCTTTTCAGTCGCAAAAAACACTAGCTATTTAATTATTGGATTTTAATGTCATTTAGTTTTATCTTTCAAGGTCAGGATTTCCCTGCGGTTGACAATTCCACTGACGAAGGTTTGCTGGCTATTGGCGGGGATTTATCCACAGAGCGGCTGCTCAGGGCTTATTCGCTGGGCATTTTCCCTTGGTATAGCGAAGATGACCCGATAATGTGGTGGTCGCCCAACCCACGTATGGTGATAAAACCAAATGATTTTAGTCCTTCAAAAAGCCTGAGAAAGCTGCTGCGTGATGGAAATTATCAAGTCAAAATTGATTGTAACTTCGAGGAAGTCATCAACGCCTGTGCTTCCAATATAAGAAAAGAACAGGACGGCACCTGGATAACCGATGAACTCAAAGCCGCTGTTATTCGGCTGCATCAGCTGGGATTTGCGCACTCTTTTGAAATTTATATTGACAATGAACTTGTTGGTGGATTATACGGTCTTTCACTGGGCAAAGTTTTTTTCGGAGAGTCCATGTTTCATAAGGTTTCCAACGCTTCAAAGCTGGCATTTTATGAGCTGACAGAATTTCTTAAACAGCGTGATTTTGAACTCATTGATGCCCAACAAGAAACGGCACATCTGAAAAGCTTAGGTGCTTACCCGGTTGACCGCAGTTATTTTTTATCACTCCTGAAGGAATATATCAGCGCTCCTACGTTTCGGGGAAACTGGGGTTATGGCGGTGGTGCAGCATATGAAGCCTTAAGTTTTGAGGCATTTTAAACCAAAGATTTACTAACTTTACAGCAAATTATTTTTATGGATAAAAGAAACTTACAGTATCACGAAATATTCATGGAGGAAGCCATCAAATTGGCGGCCTCAAACCTAACAAGCGGCAATGGCGGCCCCTTTGGTGCGGTGGTTGTAAAAGATGGAAAGATCATCGGCAGAGGTGTTAACTTGGTAACTTCGAGCAACGATCCAACCGCTCACGCAGAGGTTGTTGCGATTAGAGACGCTTGCAAAAACCTGAAAAGCTTTCAGTTAGATGGCTGTGAAATTTATACGAGCTGCGAACCCTGCCCCATGTGCCTCGGTGCAATTTATTGGGCCAGGCCTTCGCAATTATATTTTGCCGCCTCCCGTGATGATGCTGCTCACGCTGGATTTGATGACTCTTATATATACAAGCAAATTCCATTGAAACCTACCGATCGTGATCTTAAAAGCCTGCAAATAATGCAATCAGAATCTGTGAAGGTATTTAAACTTTGGATCGAATCAGAACAAAAAATACCTTACTAAAATTTAAATAAATATGAAAAACCAACTTGAACAGGCCGCGCATGCTATAAAAAGCGCAAAAAAAATTGTCGCTTTTACCGGTGCTGGTATTTCTGTTGAAAGTGGTATCCCGCCCTTTCGGGGCGAGGGTGGAATTTGGAATACCTATGACCCTATAGTGCTGGACCTGGACTACTTTTTCTCGCACTATTCCCAGGCGTGGCAAGCCATAAAATCCATTTTCTATGATTTCCTCAAAGATAAAAAACCCAATGATGCACATCATGTTTTGGCAAAATGGGAGGCTAACTCACGCTTAGAGGCTATTATAACGCAAAATATTGATAACCTGCATATAGAGGCTGGAAGTCGCAATGTGATTGAGTTTCATGGGAATGCACAGCGGATTAACTGCACTGATTGCGGCCTGTTAATCGAAGCAGGCAAATGGACTTTTACTGAAAAGACACCCTTTTGTCCGGATTGTGGCGGCAGACTGAAACCTGATTTTGTTTTTTTTGGCGAGAACATCCCCCATCAGGCATTTCTTGATTCACAACAAGCCGCTTTAACATGTGACGTAATGCTGATTATCGGAGCTTCGGGCGAGGTGAGTCCTGCCAATAGAATTCCTGAATTAGCAAAAACTAACGGAGCAACCATTATAGAAATTAATCCGGGCGAAACGCTCTATACAAACCGGGTTACAGATATTTACCTCAAAGGTGCTGCCGGAAAAGTGCTTTCAGACATCGATACAGCATTACAATAAATCAAATAATAAAATAGTACAAATCATATTATTAGAAGAATTATGAAATCATTTACACCTAAAATTTCCATGCTACTTATTAGCTTGTTTATCAGCCTGCAACTCACGGCACAGATAAAACCTGAGCAGATCAGTCGGCTCGATTCTATTTATACTAAAGCACTTAGCGACTGGAATGTGCCCGGGATGGGAATCGCCATTGTAAGCCACGACAGCATTTTGTTGTCCAAAGGTTATGGCATCACCGACATGACTACACGTCAAGCCGTTGACGCCAATACGCTTTTCGCGCTGGCTAGTAATACCAAAGCTTTTACAAGCACATCACTGGCCATGTTGGTTGATCGCGGAGCGTTAAACTGGGACGATAAAGTGGTCGAACACCTGCCCTGGTTTGCTATGTATAATCCGTATGTTACCGCCGAAATGACAGTGGAAGACTTGTTAAGCCATCGCTCCGGCCTTAAAACTTTTTCGGGCGATTTGATCTGGTATGGAAGCACTTACAGCCGCGAAGAAATCATTCGGAAAGTACGTCACCTGAAGCCAGCTTACGGATTCAGAGAGCATTTTGGCTATTCAAACCTGTTGTTCATCACTGCGGGCGAACTGATTCCGGCTATCACCGGCAGAAGTTGGGACGATTTTGTGCAGGAAGAGCTACTCGACAAACTGGAGATGAACCGATCTACTTTGCATGTTTCCGACTTAAACAGCCTGGATAATACGGCACAGCCACACACTTATGTAGAGGGGAATTTGCTACAGATACCCTGGTTGGATTGGGACAATATGGGACCGGCAGGATCACTCATTTCAAGCGCAAATGATATGGCTAAGTGGCTGCAAATGAATCTGAACAACGGAATTTATAATGGAGATACTCTAGTAAGTGCCTGGCAGATGTACGAGCTACAAAATCCGCGTACCAATTTGGCGGTAACTCCCGGCGCCAAAAAGATGAATCCCAACATAAACTTCAAAAGCTATGCACTGGGCTGGAGCTTAATGGATTACAACGGCATGAAGGTGATTTCACACAACGGTGGATACGATGGAATGATTTCGCAAACACTGTTTATTCCGGAAGCTGATCTGGGTTTTGTAATTATGACAAACTCTTTATCGAGTATGTATTATCCTTTGATGTATCATACATTGGATGAACTACTTAATGTTACAGAAAAGACTAATTGGAATGATAGACTTTTAACTATAATCACTAAAAATCAAGAAAAATCCAACGAAGAAACTGCTAAATGGGAAGCCAAAAGGACATTGAATACGAAGCCTTCTCTTTCTAATGAAGCTTATGCAGGCTACTACGGTAGCACAATTTACGATACAGTTGAAATTAAGCAGGAAGCTAAGAATCTAGTGATCGAATTTGGTAGAAGTCCATTACTTACTGCAACATTAACTCATTGGCAGCATGATACTTATCAAATAGAATTCAAAGCACTGCCATCGTTACCGAAGGGCTATGTAACCTTTGAAATTGGCCGTAATGCTACGGTAACAGCTATGGAAGTTTATGTGGATAATCCTGATTTCGACTTCACGGAATTAGACTTAAAAAGACTTCCGTAAATTGGTCTTAAAATACTGATATAAAAGTTTTAGCCTACTTCTCTGGTTTTGAAGTATGACCAGAGATTTACGCCGATTGCAATTAAAATAGATGCAATTGCAATACTAAAGGTGGTAATAATACCGTATTTTTGATAGAAGAACACGCCCAAAGTTGGCGCAAAAAGGGCACGTATTCCGGTGAGGAATAAATGAACCGACTGATAGGTAGCAGCCTCTTCCGGCGGACAAAAGTAGGCCGAGCCGATATTCCATAACAGAACCATGGTAGAAGCAAAAACGCCATGTGCGATGATGTAAAAAATCAAGGTATAATAGAGCTTTATACCGGCAATTTCGGTATAAAATGGAAACAAAACCGTGAGTAGCAAAAAGCCAATATACAGCACGATAGAACCATAAGTAATCACTGAAAATTTTCGGGGATCGATGATTCCCATCAGTCCGCCGAAATAGGGTAAAAGTATGATAGCTAATATATTGTAAGCGTTTTTGTAAAAGGCTACGCTACTATAATTCAGGTCGAGACCTTCGTAGAAAAAGATGGCGATCACGGTTACTGAAACCATAAAAGAGAAGCCGTAAAACATAAAACCAACTTCAAAATGAAAGTAGGGTTTGTTGCTTTTTAAAACATGAATCATATCGCGCATAGAATCGCCTGCGGCACGCCAGATACTTCGGCGAATTTGCACAGGCGTTTCCACATATTCAATTCTGGAAAGCAGGTATAAACTTATAATACTAAGCAATCCGGCAAGCGGTAAACTGTAGGTAAAAGCATAATAATTCATATCGAGCAAAATCCCGTAACCAAAGGTAACCGCGAGCATAACCACCTTGTTTAGAGAGATTGCGTAGCTATAAAGCTTACCGAAATGTTGGTGTTCGTAATTGCTTTTAAGCAGAAAATTTATAGTAGGATTTATCACCAGCGCACCCAAATAATAAATCAGAAAAATGGCTAAAAATAAATAATGATAAAGCTGCGAGGCTGCATAAGCATTGGTGGACGCCGGAAAAAACAGGATTCCTAACAACGGAAGCCTTGTAAGCAGGGCTGTGTAACGCAAAAGCCTCGTACGGTTAGAAATTCTTTTGAGCCATTCGTGCATAAAAAACAGCAACACAAAAACCGCCATGCTAAACTGAAAAAGCAGGCTCATTTGGTAGTTGCTACCTTGCATACTCTTCAAAAAAACAAATTCGTTGAGTGCCAAAATTCCCAACACAACGCCTTCAATGGCAGAATAGGCAGCGTGCAGACGGAATGTACGGCGTTCGAGTGTGTTTAATTTCGGGAGCTTTATCATGCTGTTTTCTGTGCGACAAAAGTAACCAATATGTAGCAGTCTTAGGTTTTTAGTCTTGTGTTTCCAACAAAAATAAACGTAACTTTGCCGCCCTTTTGAAGCACCTTAAAACACTTAAAACATGATTACTGTATCAGATTTGTCCATCCAATTCGGTAAACGTACTTTGTTTCAGGACGTGAATATGAAATTTACTGCCGGCAATTGTTACGGAATAATTGGCGCAAACGGCGCGGGCAAATCCACTTTTTTGAAAATATTGAGCGGCGAGCTGGAAAGCACCAAAGGCCAGATTAGCCTGGGAACCGGTGAGCGGCTCTCAGTTTTAAAGCAGAACCACTCCGAGTACAATGAATTTACGGTACTCAATACGGTATTGATGGGCCATAGCGATTTATGGCGTGTGATGCACGAAAAGGATGCCATTTATGCCAAAGAAGATTTCAGCGACGCTGATGGTGTGCGGGCTGCTGAGCTCGAAGGCCATTTTGCAGATATGGACGGCTGGAATGCCGAAAGCAATGCTGCAAGCTTGCTGAGCGGACTCGGCATTAAAGAAGAGCTGCATGAAAAATTGGTGGAAGAGCTAAGCGGCCAACAAAAAGTGAAGGTACTGCTGGCACAGGCACTTTTCGGAAAACCCGACAACTTATTGCTTGATGAGCCTACTAACGACCTCGACCTGGAAACCGTGAACTGGCTCGAAAATTACTTGGCCAACTTCCCGAATACGGTGCTGGTGGTATCGCACGACAGGCATTTCCTGGATTCTATTTGCACCCAAATTGTAGATATTGACTTCGGAAAAGTGCAGTTGTTTTCGGGTAATTATAGCTTCTGGTACGAATCCAGTCAACTGGCTTTGTCACAGCTTCAAAATCAGAATAAAAAAGCAGAAGAGCGCAAAAAGGAACTGCAGGAATTTATCCGGCGGTTTAGTGCCAACGCCTCCAAATCCAAGCAAACGACAAGTCGTAAAAAGATGATTGAAAAGCTTAATATAGAAGATATTAGGCCGTCAACACGCAAATATCCGGCAATTATATTTACGCCGGAGCGCGAACCCGGAAACCAAATTCTGGACGTGACGAACCTGAGTAAAAGCGATGGCGACAAAATGCTTTTCAGCAATTTGAATTTCAGTATGCAAAAGGATGATAAGATCATCTTTCTTTCGCGCGACACCAGAGCCATGACACAGCTTTTCAAGATATTAAAAGGACACGAGCAGCCCGATGGCGGAAGTTTTGTCTGGGGACAAACGATTTTAAAAGCTTATTTACCCTTGGAATATGATGAGCTTTTTCAAGACGACATCACGCTGATGGACTGGCTGGCAGAGTTTTCAGATGATACTACTGAAGTTTATTTACGTGGATTTTTAGGCAAGATGCTTTTCTCCGGTGATGAGGTTTACAAAAAAGCCAATGTGCTTTCGGGGGGTGAAAAAGTGCGCTGCATGATTGCCCGCATGATGATCCGCAATGCCAATGTGATGCTGCTCGACACACCTACGAACCATCTTGATTTGGAGTCGATTCAGGCCTTTAACAACACTTTGACTAAGTTCAAAGGCAATGTGCTGATGTCATCGCATGACCAGGAATTTATCCGCACAACCTGCAACAGAATTATTGAAATGGGCCCTAACGGCATGATTGATAAGCTGATGAATTACGACGACTATATCAGCGACGAAAAGCTCAGGGAGCAACGTAATGCCTTGTATGAATAAGATTTTCCCAATTGGATTTTGATAATTATCGCTGAAATCGACGATAATTTAGATTATCGTTGAAATCGACGATATTTTGATTTATCGTTTATTCAAACGATATTTGCGGCATGATAGCAATACTAAAAGGAGATATCATCGCATCGAGAAAGCTAAGCGATCAGGAAAAATGGCTGCAACCACTCAAAACGCTTTTTTCGCAGTGGGGAAGCACTCCGGGCGATTGGGAGTTGGTATGGGGTGACTTTTTTCAGATAGAGTTAAAAAATCCCGAAGAAGCCTTGAAAAACGCGCTGTTAATTAAGGCACTGATTAAAAAAATTGAGCCGAAAGATGCCAATAAAAAAATAAGCACTATAGATGTGCGTATGGCCATCGGTATTGGCGAAAAAACCTATTCCGGCAAGCGGGTTTCCGAAAGTAATGGCCCGGCTTTTATTCATGCCGGAGAAAAATTCGAGACGCTTAAAAAGCAAAATATAAACTTAGCTATCCAAAGTGCGTGGAAAGATTTTGATAAGGAAATCAATCTTTACCTTAAATTAGCAGGCACTTTTATGGATAAATGGTCGGTTTCATCTGCCGAACTTATCGAAATCGTGTTGAATAACCCTCAAGCTACGCAAGAGGAAATTGGCGGTCTGTTAGGCATAAAACAAAACTCGGTAAGTGGTCGGTGGAGCAGGGCGAAAACCGATGAGATATTGGAGATAGAAAAAGTTTATCGTCATAAAATCAAACAGTTAATTGCGTTATGATACTGCTAAAACTTCTACTTGCTCACTTTATTGGCGACTTTTTGCTGCAACCAAAATCATGGGTGAAAGACAAAGAAAATCGTAAAATTAAATCACCCAAATTATATTTCCACTTTGCAATACACGGTCTTTTAGTGCTTTTGGTGTTGATGGATATTCAATTTTGGCCACTGGCTTTGGCTTGGGTATTCGCGCATGGCATTATTGATATTTTAAAACTATATGTGCAAAAGGATGCAAGTAAATCACGGTGGTTTCTGATCGATCAATTGCTTCACATTCTCAGTATCGTTTTATTATGGATTGTATTTTTTCGCCCTGAAATCAACTTAAGCTCGTGGCTAAATAATGATAAGTTGTGGATTTATGCCATTGCCTTGTTTTTTCTAACTCGGGTCTCTGGCATTGTTATAGAAGTCCTTATGTCGAAATGGTCAAAATCTCTTGATCAGAATGAAGAAGCCTCCTTAGACAATGCCGGCAGATATATTGGTATTTTGGAACGCTTGTTCGTCTTCACTTTTGTACTTACAGGAAATTGGGCAGCCATCGGATTTCTGATAGCAGCCAAGTCGGTTTTCCGCTTTGGAGGTTTGAGAGAATCTAAAAGCCGAAAACTAACAGAATATATACTTATCGGCACACTATTGAGTTTTGCAATAGCCATTGCTACATCTCTTGCCGTATTAGCTTTAATACAAATGGTATAAATTGAGCTATTCCCTTAGCAGTAAAACTGCTGCATTCACTTTATTTTTAAGCACATAAACTCCTGCCGGCAAACTTTTTATATAAAGCTGAATTGTATTTTGTTGTTCCAATAATAACTGACCCTGTACACTATAAATTTGAACATCTTGTGCCTGCAAGAAATAAACAAAATCACCACTAACCGGATTCGGAAATACTTTTAAATCAGCGTTTTCAGCTATTTCTGAAACACTGCTAAACCTATTGCTTTCGCCTGGTGTGGAGGCCGTGAAAAATATCCAGTTTGGGTCGCCATCAGGAAGTCGCCCGTAGCTTACATCTGTTTCCTGTGCACCAAAACTAAGCGTATCCACCACACCTCCCATGCCATTAAAGATACCGATGGCTTCGCCACCTTTGCTCAGCTTAAAATTGGTGTGACGGTCGCCCAGGGTTTCTTCGTCATCGGCCCAGAAAAGCACGAAGGCTCCCGGTTGCAGATACATCTCCGGCATCTGCCATTTATCGGGCTTATTCAGTTTATCTGTCAAGTAATAGTCAGCCAAAAAGATGGCCTCAGTATCTCCATTATACAGCTCAACCCAATCGCTGTAATTGCCAAATTCATCAGCAAAAGCATTGTCGTTGTCGGCCATAAACTCATTGATAAAAAGCAATGGCTGATCATCAGAAATCGGTCTCACGAAATTATATTCGCAGGGCTTAATGGTCATTTGCTCCGCTGAATCAACAGCTATCAAACGATATAAAACACTGGTTTGCGGGTAAATATCTTCAAGGAAAGCACCATAATAATTATCGTTGGCTTCACCATCACCATGAAGACCGTCGTCGAATAGCGGAGCTTCAACGCTAATATCTTCATCCATAATATAATGTACCCTCGAATCAAAAGGAAACTCGGCCTTTACCCAGGCACCAACAAAAAGCTGATTGTTGTCCATCCGCTCGTGTTTGATATGATTTATCATGGGCGTTGCCGTGGTGTTTTCCAATTGATTTTGAAAACTACTAAATCGCGTGCCTAAAAATCCGAAAATACTGGTTTTCACATGATCGCCAATTACCTCGGTAAGCGATCGCTGGAAGTCATTAAGGCTATAGCCATAATCCAGCGGATAGTACGGATCAGCTGCTACAAAAGGCGCGAGCATGACCTGACGTGCTTCTAACGATAGGTATAGCGAATCCAAATCTATTTGATTTATAAGTTGTTGACTTGTATAAGTAAATTGTCGTCGCAGCACATTATTACTCATAATACGCGTATAAAGTGGTCTTTTTTCATTGCCACTCATCGCCCATTGGTAGGGATTACGGTGCATCCAGTCTTTGTTAAACCAGTCAATTCCAAAGGTGTTATCCACATCATAAATCAAATACTCAAAGCGATCTGTAAACTCATTATTATACAGATAATAATTGTTTTTGTTAAAGATATAGCCATCCCAATTGCCGCACAACACATCAGCAGCAATTACTTTGAGGTAGTCGGTGGTATTGAAAACATCATCCATTTCACATTCAAAATCCGCAGCTGAGGTATTGTTAAGTACATCAATAAAACTGGCCAAATCGCTGTAATTGTCCGCTTCTTTGTTGCGTTTGAGCTCATAAACCCGGCGACCATTGTCTTCAAGTTTATACAAATCAGGATTTTGCCCCAGATAATCCAGGTCGGCAGGATACAAACATTTATATAAATTCCCGTCCTTGTTACCGAAGCGTTTTTCTACAAATTCCTCATCAATATGCTCTACATTGAGGTATAAACCGTGATAGTTTCCGTTGATAAATAGCTGCACATGATTGGCACGCGGTGCCGGAATGCCCCATTTACGCAGTAAATCCCACATCAGCTTGGCACGCATTATTGAAGGATCATTGTGTTCGCCATTCAGGTTCAGTTTTTCTACACCGTGATAATTTCCACCGCTTGTCCAGGTGTTAAAAGACACTTTGAAGGATTTTTTTTGGCTCTGACGTGATGTATTTCCGCGCAGGCGAAACCCAATAGAAGCAATTGAATCTCTGGTTTCTCCGTCATCAAAAACAAAATCAGCATGAAACTCAATATCGCTATCCACATTTTCATAAATCCAGCTAAGCGTATCAGGATGAATGCTGATGTCGATGCGAGGCACAAGCAAATCGTTATACACAAGTCCAGCATCGGGGTTTTGCGCCTTAATTGGTTGGTTATATATAAATGTAAACGTGACGAACAGTATCAGTAAAATATAATTAATGGATCTCATAGATTAGATTTAAGCATGCATAGCTTTGATAGGTTATTTGGTTTTCTCGCCTAATAGCATTCCGGAAACGCTCCAAAAGCTGAAACTATTGCCTTCCGGATTTCCTTGAGGTATTGCTATGGCGATATGGTGCTTGCCGGGTTTTAGATCGGGCAGATTGAAATAAACGGGTTCAGTAGCCTCGCCCGGACACCAGCCGGATCGCGATAAATCTGACGATGACATCCCATTCCAGAAGTTGCCCGAAACGGGGTTTAACTCGCGATAGGTAGCACAATCGCCGCGCCAGGGTGTATGCACAAAACGCAGCTTGCCATCAATAAAGATTTGATTTTCTTTAGGATTAAACTCATCGCCGCCACCCCAGCCGCCATGTCCTGTGCTGATATAACGCAGTCGCAAATTAGAAACGTCTTCCGGCACTTCAAATTCAATTTTAAGCGTGTCGGTGCCAAAGAGTTTACCGTAATTTTGGCCCGCCATCTCCAACACATTTGCGGTATTAAATAAGGGCAGCGTCCAGTTTTCGGTTTCGCTATGATTCTCCCAAATTGCGCTACCCGGGTAAAAACTCAAGTCGAGATTTATTTTATGTCCGCCCCCATCATAATTTCCAATAAAAACGCCAATAATTACATCTCCCTTTAATTCGCTGCTTATATCACTGACTTCCTGTTTGTAATAGGCTTCATTTTCCCAGTTCAGACCAGCCAGTTGCACCCGATCATTGAAATGTCGCACACCAAAAGGCGTAAAAAACCGCAGTAGTTCGACGGGTGGCTGATAGTTTTCGGTTAGCATAAAACCCTGATACAGCGCGCCATCCTTGCCTTCGAACACGGGAAGTTTTTCAGGGCCAAAAACCAAAGCATCTACGAAACTTATTTCCGATTGCGGAACAATAAAAACGGAGCCTGTCCGGTCGTAAGCATCGCCATTGGAATAGGTGGTGAGTTCTGCGAAGGCCTGATAATGGTCAGGAAAATCAGGCAAACTAAGTCGTTTGAAAATCAAAGTGCCACCGGCAGTGTGCAGGCTGGTATCGGCTGGGAAGTCGGCGGTTATTTTGCCGGTGTCGCCCCAAAACAATTGCTGATTGGTAAAAACGGGAATGCGAAAGACCAATTTTTCTTTTTGCAGCTGGCTAAGCTCCCTGTTAGATAATGCGTTACCGGTATTTTGTGGCATAAGTTGTTCGCTGGCTTCAATAGTGCGGATTTCAGAAGCTTCCAGGGTGTAATTTCCATTGCGCACGAGTTTTAAAACCAAACCGGGAAAATCGCCCAACCAGCTCACCGGCGCAGCTTGCAAACCAATATCAGTAGTGTACCAGATTTCAATTTTGTTCGAGTTTATGCTTATTGAAGCTTTATCACAGTTGTATCCCAACAGTTTTTGGTCGCTGTCGGTAAACGCAAAATCTAAGGTATCTAAGGACTGTTCGCTGTAAAAGCTTTCGTTAGGGTAGCTCAATTGCCTGAGCGTGCGCTTTGCTTTGTAATCCACATAAAAAACTTCGTCGGCCAATCCGGGAATAGGGTTTTCGGGCTTGTCATTCAGGCTTTTAAGTGCGGTTTGATTGCCGGATATTGTTAGTTGCACAAAACTGGTATCGCCACTTTGCGAACCGGCAGTATATTGTTTGTAAAGCACTTGGTATTGTTGACTAAAACCTAAAAATGGCAAAATAATCAGTAAAGCAATTCCAGAAAATCTAAACTTCATCGGGTTTATTTTTTAAAAAGTCAAAGGTATTGGAATTTAGGGGATATATTACATGGTGCTGCCCTTTGATTTTAATCAAGCTGAAAACAAGATACTCATCCCTGCCTGACAGCAAACAGGGATGAGTATCTTGTTTTCTTACCGGGCAACAATAATTATTATACTGTCAGGACGCGACTGTTAGGTGTGGTCGGATGAGTCGCCGCTTGTCATTCAAGAGAACTCCATTTTGCCGAACAGATCATCCAAATTCACTACGGCAATCCGGGATGCAATATCAGACATGGCATACGGAAGAATCAGGCTGTTGTTAAACACCATCCCTCCGCATGAATAAATAACATTTGGCACATAGCCTTCGCGTTCTTCTTCGGTAGCCGATAATAAGGGGTCTTTCAAATGTGCAATTACTTTGGTTGGATCATCAAGATCCAGCAGAATCGCTCCAATTGAATACTGCCGCATGCTGCCCACGCCGTGTGTTAGTACCAGCCAGCCTTCTTCGGTCTCGATAGGCGATCCGCAATTTCCAATTTGCACGAACTCCCACGGCTGTGTGGGCTTCTGGATGAGGGTGGCACTATTCCAGAAGTGCAAATTGTCGGAAAACATGATGTAATTATTCTCGCCATCCGCTCGCGAGAGCATGGCGAATTTACCATTCACTCTTCTGGGGAAAAGTGCCATCCCTTTGTTCTTTACGCCTTCCCCGTTCAGGGTGATGATGTCGAAAGTTTGAAAATCTTTTGTCCCGATTAACTGAGACAAAATGCTATGCCCGTTGTAGGCTGTATAGGTTGCGTAATATTTTTCACTGCCGTTTTCGTGGGTGAATTTCACAAATCGGGCATCTTCAATACCCTTGCTTTCATTAGATGAAACAGGAAATATTACCCGTTCGGACATAGCTGTTCCATCATCAAATTTCACCTTGTAGTTCGAGTCTGCTAACCAATTGATGACGTTGATAGTCCAGCTATCTACCGGGAATTCGGTATTCGAGTAAACTTCCTGAATGCTCAGTTTCAGGTCTGCGTAAGTGAAAAAAGCAGGGATTTGGCTCATTATCCTCACGCTGGTTTTGTTCCAGGCTTTCAGGTCTTTCAATTTCATTTTAAACAAATTATTGTTATAAAACGGGTCGTGGACCACGGCAGGTGTTTCCACAAATTCTGAAACACTATCGATGTTAACTAAAAAGTCTTTATCAATAATTCCACTTCTAAAAACGATGGACGAAACATGCCCTTCACCAGTTGCCCGCAAACTCATGATAAACCTCAGGCTTCCTTCCGGAAGTAGGCTTTGGTCGGGATGAGGCACGATGGATGGATTGAAAAGTGCAGCAGATTCAATGGAATACTCCATGGTGAGATATGCCCCAATAAGTAGTTTTTGGGTTTTATTAATAATGGTAGCCTTTGGCACATATTCAGCTATTTTGTCGTAATGTCTCAAGAGTTGTAATTGAATATCTCTATGACGATCTTCAAAATTCAACAAAGTTTCCTGCAACAGCTCTTCAGCCTCTATGGCAGAAAGATTTAATACCCTGAATATTATATTTCCTATTCGTGGCAAATCAGCCGGAATATGAGGTCTTAAAATTACCCTGGAGTTATCTCCCACGATTTTTAGCTTTTTCCGCTTTACAATTCGCTTTAATTTCGATGACTGATTCATAAATTTAATATTTAATTATTTTTCATTTAAAATTCGTTTATATACATCTATATAACCATCCACCATTTTTTCGAGGCTGAAATTATTCATCGCCCAATCGCGGCAATGTTTTCTGCTGATGGAACTTGTTTCGTTTAAAGCCTCAACAGCCTCTTCTACAGTATTTACAAGGAATCCCGTTTTTGTATGCGCTATTAATTCGGGCATAGAACCCCTGTTGAAAGCTATAACGGGCGTTCCGCAAAACATCGCCTCCGCCACGCTCAGCCCAAAGGGCTCGTCAAAACTAATGGGATGCAACAAAGCAAGGGCTTCACCCAATAATTTATCTCTTTCTTTTGGACCCGAATTACCCACGTAAACAACATCCTCACCGTTGATATAAGGTTTTACTTTCTCCTCAAAATAGGCTTCGTCCTGAATTAAACCCGAGATAATCAATTTCTTGTTAGCCTTTTTTGCTATCTGAATAGATTCCCAGGTTCCTTTCTCGGGATGGATCCTGCCGAAAAACAACAAATAATCTTTCGGTTTGGCGTTGAAAGTGAAGTCTTTGCCGTCGATCCCGTTATAAACCGTGGCAGTATAATTAAGCTCCGGGCTTCGGTCGGAATTGCTGATGGAAACATAGAAATTATCGGCATTATACTTTTTATATACCGGGATTATTTTTGGTGATGAGAACCCGTGGATAGTCGTAACGACGGGCGTTTTGATTAATCGGGAATAGGTGAGCGGGAGGAAATCAAAGTTATTGTGAATGATATCAAACTCCGACGCCTGCTCCATCAAGTGGCTGATATGCAAACACTCCCACACTTTAGGATCGAGCGAATGATCTTCGGCATAGGCCGTTTGCGAAACATATTGCAGCTTTGCTTTGGTCTGCGAATTGCCGGTGGCAAACAAGGTGACATCCACTCCCTTTTCCACCAGACCTTCGGTAATATTAGCTGCCACCTGCTCCCAAGGCCCATATTTCTCGGGCGGTGTGCGCCAGGCTATAGGTGCTAAAATTGCGACTTTCATTTTATGCTATTTATGCTTTAATATTGTTTAAATAATCTCTGCGCGCTTTCATTTTTCAGACTTTGAAAGTCGGCGACTTCTGGATAAAAACAATCAGCCTACAAGGCACTTCTGCTGCTGTTGAGGCAGTGATCCACCAGCTCTTCAATGTTCGCCGTCCCCACGCACATCACCGTATCGGCTGCTCCCCAGTATATTTTCACGCTGCCGTCAGCTTCCGGAATGGCACCACACGAGAAAACAACATTGGGTACATAGCCCGTGATTTCGTAGGTTTCCTCCGGCTGAAGAATCCATTCGTCGCCCACGGCAATAATTTTCGCGGGATCATTCAAATCATGCAATGCCACGCCAAGGCGATATACGCTGCCCGACATGGTTGGGTAAACGCCGTGATAAATATTGAGCCAACCGCGCGGGGTTTTGATGGGCGTCGCGCCAGGCCCGATCTTCATCTCGTCCCAATGATACAGCACGGGCTTCATGATCAACTCCGAATCTCCCCAATACCTCAAATCAGGTGAAAAAGAAATCCAGATGGCCCAGGGTGAAATATCAGAATGCGGACGGTCTAAACGCGCGTATAATCCATTGAATTTTTCCGGGAAAATCACCACGTTTCTATAATCGGCTTCGGTAATCAGCGAGAAGCGTTCTACAGATTGAAAATCCTTGGTTTTGGCCAGGCCAATCCTCACACCATGCTGCGAATAAGCACTATAGGTGATTAAATACTCGCCATCGATAAATACAATACGCGGGTCTTCGACTCCATAAGCTTCGTAAGTTTTAAAAATCCCTTGGGTAGCAGGTATTAAAAACGGTTCCGGATCCACCTTGAAATTAAAACCATCATTGCTCACTGCTTTTCCAATAATACTTCGCCCGTTCAGGTTGTGCGACCTAAAGAGCATAATATAGTCCTTCCCGTGTTTTACCATACCCGCGTTGTGCACTGTTGCCACCGGATACGGAATATCGTCTTTCGTGAGAATAGGATTGTTAGAATATCTTTTAATTAATGTTTTCTTCATTTCTATATAATATTTATTCTTTACGGTAATAATCTTCGTGTGCTTTAAGCACGTTCAGGTAGGAAATTAAATAGGCCAGTGTGCTTTCGGCTCCCTGATTTTGGTTCACGCCATAGCTTTCGAGACCGTCGAAACAGCCTTTCGTTTCGTGATTAAAGAGACTCATCCTTAGATCGTTCTCTCCCAGGAACCACTTAAACGACTTAAATAACTTTCTCAAGTAATTTTTGTCGTTCGAGATATTATAGGCTTGACGGAACATTAAAACCATTCCCATGGCATCCACGGGCTGCTGGGCAAATAGCGAGCGTTCTCCATTTTTCTTATACCATTTCTCGTTACCGATAATAGACAAGTAACCGTTGGCCATGGTATGCTTTGTTAGGAAATACATCGAATCGAAAGCTACTTTCCTGACCGCTTCTTCGTTCAAAATCTCGGCTGCATGAAGCATTGCTAAAGGAAGCATGGCATTGTCATAAGCCAGGAGCTCTTCAAACCAGTTCCAATCGCCATCTGAGTTTTGCTCGTAATGCTCAATTAATACATGGGTCATTTCCCTGAGCCTTTCGATCATTATATCGTCCGACATATTACTACTTAAATAGTAACTAACGCCGATCATTATATTGGCGATGCTTCTAATGGATTTTAATTCAGCGAAATAGGGTGTCGCTTTATCGAAGATAAGCTTACCAATTTGATAATAAGAATCGTTTGGTGAGTTAGCCAGCATATATCCGACCGCCCAAATCGTTCTGCCAAAAGCGTCTTCCGAGCCTACCTCGTCAAGGAATTGCCTGTTAAAGCTCAGGAAGTTCCTGAAGCTGCCATCAGGATTTTGCATATAATGAATGTAACTCAGGTAAATCGGACACAACCTAAGTGCTGCGGTGTCTTTCTTGATTTTATAAGTCATCAGGGCCATCAACAGTGCCCTGGAATTGTCGTCTAAGCAGTATCCCTCTTTCAGGTTGGGTATCCCAAATTTCGCGTGCTGAATAATACCGGTATCATCGGTCAGGCGTTTTATATGCTCGATAGAAAACATCGGCAACAGGGAGATATCGAAAGGGATAAGCTCTTTCTTTTCGATTTGAACATCTTCCTCGACCACCTTTTCAACCACGTCGTTGTACATGAAACCGATCTTAGGCCAGCTTATCTTTCTACCATGTTCTAATGCTTTCTTTCGAATTGCCAGGCGTTTTTCGGGATTGTCTAACAGATCTATTAAGACCTTTGATAAGGCATCGCTATCGCCAAAATCGAACAGGACTCCCCTGCCTTTGCTCAATAGCTCGGTCGCGTGCCAGTATGGTGTTGAAACGACCGCAGAACCCACTCCCACCGCATAAGCCAGCGTTCCACTGGTTATCTGCGCCTCGTTGAGGTATGGCGTAATGTAAATATCCGAGGCATACAAATACTTGAAAAGCTCTTTTTGTGTTGTAAACTCGTTGAGTAAAATCACGTTTTTCTCCAGCTTCAAGTCTTCGATGAGCTGGGTCAAATACAAGCGATACTCCTCCCCTGCATGCCTGATCACATTAGGGTGGGTTTTACCCAAAACGATATATAAAGCATCCGGATGTTTTTCGACAAGTTTGGGCATCGCCTGTATAGCGGTTTCAATACCCTTGTTGCGTCCAATAAAGCCGAATGTGAGCAAGACTTTTCTCTTTTCGAGCTTAAACTCTTTCTTCACCTCTTCCTGAATATAACGGAAATTAGGCACACCATGTTCTATATAGGCGATTTTCTCTCTCGGTACTTCATATATTTCAACCAGCATTTCTATTGCTTTGTAGCTCATAACAACCAAGCGGTTAGCCATTTTCGCTATCCGTTGGAGTATTTCTTTCTGGGCATAAGACGGAGTTTGCATAACAGTATGCAGGGTTACAATTAGTGGCATATCCAACTGGTGAAGCAAGGGTAGAATATATACCCCGTCCATACCACCAAAAATACCAAACTCATGTTGCAATATGCAGCAATCGGCACCGCTCATGTTTATATATTTGGCCGCGGCCAGGTAGTCTTCCTGAAACTCCTGCCTAATGGTAAATTTCACCTCTTCGGGATAACTTAACTCTTCCTCGTAATCGTTTATGGCAACGATAAAACTCTTTTCATGGTGAGGCTCATCAGTGTCTGAAGCTATCATGGAGTTGAAAAGGTTTTCGGTAAAAGTCCCTATCCCGCATTGGCGAGGAGGATAGGTAGCGATATAAGCATTTTTCATAATATAAATATTTTAATAATTATTAATAAGCGCTTTAAAAGGTAGTTATCCTGCCACTTTTGCTGTTCATAAAGATGTTTCACATCCTTTAAATTGCGTTTGATTAAGATAGTTTTAGGCTAAAAAAACAATAATTAAAAAAACTTTAACTATTTACTCATGCTCTCCGGTTGTATCGGGTGGATAAAGCTGTTCGGTTTTTAGAAACAGGCCTAATCATAGCAATCCTGAAAAGAACAATGCAATATACGAAAAACTAATGGATTCACAAAATTCATTTCTTCATCACCTTCTCAATCCCGATTATCTGCTGGTTACTATCGGTGATTTTCAACAAGTAAATCCCATTTTTGAAGGCACTACAATCTATCTCACACTGATTTTCCGTTAGCGTTCTTTTATCAATCATTTTGCCTTCGGGGTTGAAAATTTCCAGGTAATAGAAATCTTTTGACACTTTCTCAAAGGTAATAAAAAAGCTTTCGCTGATGGGATTGGGGTGAATTTTTATATTGGACTGTTTTTGCTCTTCATGAATTTCTGTTGGCAATACAACATGAACTTCAGCATCTATAATATCGGTTAAAAATCCCAAATCATAGTTTTCAACCATAATTACACAAGGAAAAGAACCCAATGTATTTGGCATTCCAGTAAGCAAACCTGTTGACTCATCAAATTCAAAACCTTCAGGTATTACATTTCCAATTAATGCAAAGGAGTCAATATTTATGGTGTGAGACAGTTCTACCTGAAATTCATAAGAAGTATTTAAATAAGCGGTATCAAAGCTTTCTGAAACTATCTTTGGATAAAATTCCTGATAATAACACGCGTTATAATTTGGGTTCATGTAAATGACTGTATCATTTTGGGAACAACACAGCAAATCTGTTCCGCCGCCGGGCGACTCATAACCGCTGTAAAGTATTCCAAATCTGCTTCCTATGCCTTCAACCCAGGTGTCATAAGTACCATAATAAGGAGCACGGAGATAAAACTCTTTTTTGAACGTGCCATTAATATCTATAGAGTCTATGCCCTCACAAACCATCAGTAAATCCTCATAACCAGCATAGTAATTATTGATAATTACGCTATCGCCAACCGATAAACTAAAATCGTATATTAATCCGATTTCTTCTGTATTCCAATCTGTGTAGTAAACCTTTTTGCTGACAGTATCATCTCTCAAATAGCCAATATGATTCCAGTTTTGCTGTAAAGAATCAGGCGTCTCAACTACTTTAAAAAATGGGGTATTATTGATAAGCACTTCTTCCTGAAATTTTGTCGTCTTTGTTCCATTACAAACAACAACACCCCTGGAAACTACACCGTAAGTTACTGTATTCCACCTTTTCGTTGAGTCAGCAATTTGGTAGGGACTTTGACCGAAAGCCAGCAATGAAACTAAAACTAAGAGTGAAGAGATTAGCGTTTTCATTTTTTTGGTGATTTACATTTCGCCAACGAATTTACGGAATAATTCAAGTTAAAATATGTAAAACACAATTTAACGGATAAAGAGTGCAGCCCAGCATGCATTAGCGCGTGTTAAGGAGAAACAGTTTTTTTAAAGCTTTGACAAAAAATTCTCTTCAGAAAACCTACCTTAGCACATTATTAGCAACCCTCATTTATGGCAGTGTAAACTGCTTTTTAAAAAAATAGAAAAACGGATGAAAGAGAAGTCCGCGTCAGAGAAATTTCAGTCAGGAAATGTATTGCTTGTGGCAGGGTCACACATGCTGCACGATATTTACTCCTCTTTTTTGGCGCCTCTGCGTCCCTTATTGATCGAAAAATTCGGAATTACATTGGCGCTGGCATCCGTTTGGGACCTTATCATGCGTCTTCCCTGGTTTTTAAATCCCTTTATCGGGATAATTGCAGAACGTACTGCCGCAAGATATTTTATCATTGTAGCACCTGCCATCACGGCTATCGCGATGAGTCTGCTGGGCGTTGCGCCTTCTTTTGCTATTGTGTGTATTTTGCTTTTTACCATGGGAATTAGCAGTGCTGTGTTTCATGTCCCGGCACCTACTATGGTAAAACGCTTGTCGGGTAAGCGCACCGGGTTGGGAATGAGTTTTTATATGTTTGGTGGTGAATTGGCACGAACGGCCGGCCCATTAATTATCACGGCATCCGTTTCCTACTGGGGACTTGAAGGCACCTGGAAACTAATTCCTTTTGGGTTGGTTGCTTCGTTTGTTTTGTTTCTTAAACTTAGAAATATTAAGATCTCTGATGGATTAATAACCCAAAAGCAAGCCAAGAGAAGTCCTTTTTCAACCTTAAAAAAATACCTGCCCTTTTTCTCTATACTCATCGGATACACCTTGTTCCGGGCAATTATGAAATCAGGATTAACGGCCTTTTTGCCTACTTTTTACTATTCCGAAAAAGGCGAGAGTTTGTGGTTTGCCAATTCAGCACTGGCTGCATTTCAGCTTGCAGGTGCTGTAGGAACTATTTTGGCAGGAAGCATATCTGATAAACTAGGCCGAAAACGCACCCTATTGATTATTAGTATAATATCACCCGTTATGATGTTCTTTTTCGTCAACTCCAGTGGTTGGCTCTCTTTTGTGTTTTTAGTGCTGGTAGGTCTCTTTGTTTTTGCACCCGGCCCGGTGCTTATCGCTTTGGTACAGGACAGGTCAAAAGAAATGCCGGTATTTATGAATAGCATTTACATGACCGTAAGTTTTATTACTGCCGCCGCCGCGGTTTTCTTTTCCGGCGTAATGGGCGACTGGCTCGGTCTCGAAAGAACGTACCTGATTTCTTCTTTTCTGGCATTGGGAGCGATTCCTTTTGCGTTATTGTTGAAGGAGAATTAGTGTTGTGATTTATAGGAGCTATTAGTTTGATTCATAGCAAGCTGAAAAAGAACCAGCCAAACCAAACTGTTAATAGTTGTTGAGTGGAGTGAGGGCTTGATTGTGGGATATGGATCAAGTTGGGCTTTTTAATAAGGCTAAAACTACATGGAAGTCAATTATATTCAGTATAGCAATTGATTTATTTCTTCTTTTTATCTTTTGCTAGTTCAACGAAGTTAATTGGAGGTAATAAAATTGGTTGTATTCCTGCTTTCATTGATACATTTGATAAATGTTCTCTTATAAATGGAAAAATAATTGCAGGAGCATTAATGTTAGCAAAATTATCTAATGATAAAGTCAACTCTTCTCCATATTCAAATACCCCAAGCATTTTTATTTTTGCAGTTATAAATTTTTTATCATTGATAGATGTATCAAAATCCATGATAACTGTTACGTATAGAATGTTAGAATTTTCAGTTGAGTTTTGAACATCAATATTAATATTATTGTGTAAATCCTGATTTTCGAAATCAATTTGAGGCTCTCTATTAAAAGAACTTTCAATCAACAGTATATTTAATAATTTAAATGCGTCTTTTTCCATAACCTAAATTTTCAAGCAGCTAATGCAAAATCATTGTTTTTTATTGTTAAATCAACCGGTTCTTCCTTTAATGGTGCGATTATACTTCCAGATTTAAACGAAACAAATCCAGTACTTACCATATCAATTGATTTTATATTGTTGTCTGGGAAAGTCTTAAATTTTAAATTGAATTCCAGCATCGAGTCATTAAACCAAATATTAGAATTCCAAAAAAGTGGTCTTTTGTCGAATAAAACACCTTTTTTTACCAAAGAAGGATTTTCTACAGCAATTAAATCATTCTTTGTTACAAAAACAATATCTTCATTAGGAAATTTTGATATAAAGTCTATAATTAGATTAGTCTCATATTTTGAATATTCCAGGTTTTCCCTAAATTCAGTACTAGGTAATACTTCAATAAAATGTGAATTTGAAAAATCATCAAATTCATAACTAGCCTTCATTTGAGGAAAACATTTAACCAAGTATTGCAAGCTGTTTTCTATAAAGTCATAAGATTTCATATACTAAATTTTTCTTGTAAGATTTCATTTATATTTCTTGAAAAACTAACTGCATCTATTGCTTTACTTTCACTAATAAGTGAGTTTTTATAATCTCCTTTTATTCTTAATGCTTTTAACTGTCCAAAAAAATTGTTAAAATCTCGAACTATCATAAAATCCCTTTTCGTCAACTCTCTTGTTATTGTATTCTTCAACCAATTATGGTATCCTTGTTCGTCAACAGAACCTTGTTTTGCTTCACTTTCAATCTCTTTTTCAGTCTTTCCAAAGTCAGCAAATAAAATATGTAGCATCAATTGAACATTGCTATAATATGAGCAATGAACACTAGAAGAACATAAAGAATTTTTTATCAACAATTCAGCTCCTTTAATGTTTTTCTCGGATTTTAATTTCCAATCACTCATTTTCATGCCATTAGGCAACAATATTACAAACAAATTTTAACATGGAGAAATTAGTTTCATTAATTCTTGTTAATTCGTTACTTATTGAATTAACAACAGAGAACGCCTGCCTTGTCCTGAAATAGGTTTACAGTAAAAGTAAACTTAAAACAGGATCAAGATAAGCAAACCATTTTCCTGCCAATACGCATACAAAAACAGTTTGAGCTTTTAGATTTGTCAATTTCTTAAAAAACAGCTCCTATTTTCAAACACACGGTGATTTTTTCATAACTTCGAAGCCGATAAATTGAAAAACCAAATTCATGAAAAAATCTCTTCTGGCATGTATTGCTCTACTGGCCTCTTTAGGCGTGTTCGCTCAAATTCCTTCCACCTATGATCTGCGCAACGTAGCTGGTGTTAATTACGTAACTTCCGTAAAAAGTCAGCAAGGTGGCACCTGTTGGACGCACGGTGCCCTGGCAGCAATAGAAAGCAACCTCATTATGACCGGAGTTTGGGCCGATGCCGGAGAAGCAGGCGAACCAAATTTAGCTGAATATCACCTGGATTGGTGGTGTGGATTTAACGACCACCACAATGATGATATTGATCCACCTTCGGGAAGCGGACTGGAAGTGCATCAGGGCGGTGACTATATGGTTACCTCCGCTTACCTCTCCAGAGGCGAAGGTGCTGTGAGAGATATTGACGCACCATCTTATGCCACTCCGCCGGCACGTCACCTCGATTCGTACCATTATTTCTACCCAAGAAATGTAGAATGGTTAACCATTGGCGATAACCTGGAAAACATAAATACTGTAAAACAGCACATTATGGATAACGGTGTGATGGGCACCTGCATGTGTTATGACGACTCTTTTATGAACAACACGATTCACTATCAGCCGCCTTCTAATTACATGGATCCAAATCATGCCGTGGCCATCATTGGCTGGGATGATAACAAAGTTACACAAGCTCCGCTGCCGGGCGCATGGTTGGTTAAAAACAGCTGGGGTTCAGCTTGGGGCGATGATGGTTTTTTCTGGATATCCTATTATGATAAACACAGCGTACGCCATCCTGAGATGGGTGCAATCACATACAGTAATGTAGAACCTATGCAATATGACAATGTTTATTACCATGATTATCACGGCTTCCGGGATACACTGAATGGCACGACTGCTGTATTTAATAAATTTATCGGTCAGGGCCATGAAACCCTGAAAGCAGTCAGCTTTTTTACCGCCGTGGATAATGTGAGCTTTTCAGTTAAGGTTTATGATGACTTTGACGGCAGTCAGTTGCATAATATACTTACTACAGCTCAAGGAGAAATTGCAATAAGAGGCTTTCACACCATTGACCTGGACAGTATGGTGAATATTATTCCTGATGATGATTTCTATGTACAGCTCACAGTCTCTGATGGAGGCTACGCTTACGACCGCACCTCCGATGTGCCGGTATTGCTGGGTGCCAAATACAGAACGATCGTAGAATCAGCCGCCAAACAAGATGAAAGCTATTATAAGCTTGATGATGAATGGCTGGATTTTTACGACTATGAGGAACCGGCAGGTTATCAGCATACGGGGAATTTTTGTGTGAAGGCCTTAACTACTATGACGGGAATGAAAGTAAGTCCTGCAGAAAGTTTCCATCCAAAAGGAGATGTTGGTGGCATCTTCAATCCTGAAAGCAAGGTATATACGCTCGAAAATAAGGGAGTAGAGCCGATGGATTATGAAGTGAACACTGAATATGCTGCCGATTGGTTAAGTTTATCAGGAAACCTGCAAGGGACGCTCAATGCAGGCGAAACTGCTGATATCACTTTCGAAATCAATGCGCAAGCCAATACACTGGCTGCTGGAGCTTACCCAACAACAGTGCAAATTATTAATAACAGCGGACATATTGGAGATACCGAGCGGGAAGTTGTCCTTATTGTCGGTGCTGGCGAATTAAAATACGAATGGCCTTTTGATGAAAATCCCGGCTGGACTACCGAGTCGAATTGGGCCTTTGGTCAGCCACAGGGACTTGGCGGAGCTCATGGTTCTCCTGATCCCACTTCGGGCTATACAGGAGATAATGTTTATGGTTATAACCTCGCGGGAGATTATAGCAATAATATGCCCGAGAAACACCTTACTTCAACCGCTATCAATTGCGCCAATAGTTATGGTATGCAGCTCAAATTTATGCGTTGGCTGGGCGTTGAATCGCCTAATTATGACCATGCTTATGTAAGGGTCAGCAATGATGGCCTGAACTGGACAACAATATGGGCCAACGAAGCCGAAATGACGGCAGGAGAATGGGAAGAATCTGTGCTGGATATTTCTGCCATTGCCGACAACCAGGAAACGGTTTACCTGCGCTGGACCATGGGAAGCACTGACGGAGGCTGGGCTTATTGCGGCTGGAATATTGACGATGTGCAGATTTTTGGTGTAGATGACCTCACCACAGGAGCCACCGAACTTACGGAAAACGCCTCGCTAAAGCTTGCAAGTTATCCCAACCCTTTCCTTTCCCACACTTCCATTGAATATGAATTGAGCCAGGGAACACAGGTTTCACTGATAATTTATGACGTAACAGGAAGGAAAATCAATACTTTGGTTGATGAATATCAGCCTGCCGGAAAGAAACAAATTAGCTGGAACGGAACAGATGAAAGCACACGCAAAATGAATGCGGGGATATACTTCTGCATCTTACGTATTGAAAATCAGGTTTCCAGCAGGAAAATGTTATTACTCGAAAATTAGTGACGACAAAAGTCAGGGACGGAAGGCTTCCGTCCCTGACTTTTGGGATTGTAAAGGAGTTTGAGGGGGATATACCGTTCCATCTTGTGCCACTCAAACCGGAGCAAAACGCCCCTCAAAAAGAGGAAACAAGCAATTCCTTTACTAAGTCATACTAATACAGGATGCAGCCTACCTGGCGTGCCTTAGCAAAAGGTTCAACATAATTACTGAGCGAATCCGAAGTATGGAGGTTGAAAAAAAATTGATTTTTCGCAATAGATTTACTGTCGGTAAAAAAGTACGTTTGATAAAAGCTTTTTGACGATATGCTTAGCGTTCTATTTATTACCACTCGTTTTTTTTATATCTGTATGTTAAGGTTTAGTTTCGCTCCTAAGGCGTTAAAAATTCGCATAACAGTTTCAAATGTCACATTTCCTGTACTATTTTCAAGTCTTGAGATTTGGGCTTTTTTAACCCCAACTAATTCACCTAATTGTTCCTGAGTCAGTTTTCTTTTTTTTCGGGCTGTTTTTATCATATCGCCAATCAGTTCAAGTTTTAACTCAAGTTCATATTCTTCTCTTTCCTCAGTTCCCTTTTTTCCAATTAAAAGGTCTTCTGCTTGGTCTAAGGAGTAACTTTTCATGTCTTTTTATTTTTAAAATATATTTTTCTAATCTTGAGAGCTTTATCGATTTCTTTTTTATCTACTTTACTTATTTTCTTAATAATTCCGTGTGTAGCAAAAACTAATATCTCGGTTTTATTGTCTTTATCCCAAAAAGCGAGAAGTCGATATTGAATTCCTGAATATAGCGTTCTAAATTCCCATATTTCATCCGTTAATTTTTTAAAGAATTTTGGGTCAGATTGCTGTTCCGCACGTCTTATATTTTGAAATATTTTCTTTCTAACTTTTAGATTTTGCTTTTCAATAAATTCAAATGCCTCTTCAAGTAATTTTGTTTCAAATCTTTTAATCATTCTTTGCTAAAATACTTTAAAGAGCAAATATACAAAAAGTTTTGTTATATGTAAACAATTAGCAGATTTTAAATGTGCGCTAATGTGGACATACCGGCCATAGTGTGCCACCCATACCGGAGTAAATGCTCCTCAAAAAAGAGGAAACAAGCAATCCTTTTACTAAGTACATACTATGACCTGTCTGGCGTGCCTTGGTAGGCAGGTTCAACATATATTCTGAGCGAAGCCGAAGTATGGAGGTCGTCAAAAAACATTGATTTTTTGCAATAGATTTACCGTCGGTAAAAAAGTACGTTTATTAATAGCTTTTTGACGACCCCCTTAGAGTCCTATTTATTATGCAACGTTTTTCTTTGTTAATGTGATTTCTCCTGTTGTTTCTCTGTCCGTCCAATATTCCCCGTCCATTTTTGTTACTTTAAAACCGTCAAAGTTTAAAATTGTCGAGCCGTAATGTATTTCACTTCTTTCTCTAACTCCCGCTTTCGGAGAGTTCAAGTAAGTGTAATATATTTGTTGAAAACCTCTTTCATTGTCAATGTCAAAAGAGGCACCGATGCTGTAACTACGACTTTCTTTTGTTTTTATACGCACTTGAACATTGAAGAAGTTTTGAGTAATTGAAACTTCAATTGGAATAGGTTCAAGTTCTTTCTCTTTCCAGTTTGATTTTATATTCCCCTCCCAATCGCCTGAAAGATTTGGAAATGGAACAAGCCAAGGATAAAATATTTTCAGCTTCCAACCCCAAGCTATAAAAATCATCCATAGAATTATATTTATTGAAATAGTTGTTGAAACATGTGTGATTGCTTTGTGAATGTCGATGCTGTCAAGATTTTGAGTTAATAGGAAAATTGTAGCATACACGATAAATGCAAGTCCCAAGATTGCAAAAGCGAAAATTCTAATGTTATGTTTTACCATAGTCTAATATTCTAAGTAATTCCAAAGTTGAACCATATATTCATTAACGTCTTCTCTCGACCATTTTCTGCCGACAAATAAATATAAAAGCTCTGAAACTTCTCCCCATTCCTTGCAACCTTCTTCCGTTTTAGTCTTTTCGTGAATATATATGATAGATTGCTTCAGCCTATCCGTCCAAGTATTATAGGCATTAATTGTGCTGTTCGGCACATTCCAAGTCAAACATTCTAAGAGAAATGAAGTGATATTATCACTTACGGGTTCACCGTCTTCAATCATTTTATAACGAAGTTTTCTATGAAGACGTGTTAATCTTTTAAATGCCCGATAGGTATTTGTGTTTTTGTCAATGCCATTTTGAATATGTTGTTTTGGAAAATTTACAACTTCTTTGTTTAAGCTGTCTGTGAAAAATTTCGCTCCCAAGACAAATGTTCCATTTTCTGCATATCTCCTATAATTCCAAGTAGGCACAACATCTGTTTCAATTCGATAGCTATTCCCAATTATGGTTATACATTTATCTTTTCTCTTGACATCATTTCTCCCAAATTTTGTTACCAAAGCATTTTCAACATCATCCTTAAACTCGGAGAATGTGTATGAAGTCGGTGTAATTCCAAAATCTTCTCTCGTTTTATCTTTAGGCAAATCAAAATAGAAGCCACCTGTATATCTTACATTAATATCAATGTCGCTATTTAGCCTAACGTTGGTATTGTTAGCATAGGAACCTTGACCAAATGTTTCAGTAGATTTTTGCTTTAATTTTTCGTCTGCACTAATTGCGTCTCTAACCATCCGTTCAGAATTTTCAAGCTTTGTCTGCTCTGTGTCGCTTGGTGGCTTTGTCCAGTTAGTCAGTGTCTGTTCGTTATATTTTGCCATTCACTATGTCGTTTTAAAATGTTGCATAACGTTCAGGGCTATGGTGCCTGCCGCATTTTTATTGATTAATTATATTTTTATCACTTAAATTTGTGTAAAGCTACAATCTTTTTGCTTACAATGATTCGCGGCATGAACTATAGCCTTTGTTAGATACCGATTGCCTTCATTTGCTAAATTTCGTTTTGAAAACCGAGCTTCGTATCTGCTCACATTTTTATCGAAGTAATCTTCTTTATTCCGGAATTTTATTGATTGTTTAATTTTCGTATTTCGTAATAAGCTTCCTTCGGTATTCAAATCTCTTTTTTTTAACGCCGCAGCGTTTTGGTTTCCTTCAATTGGTGGCTAACGGTTTGAATATGGTGCGTGCCGCATCTTGTTCAATAAATGTTTAAGGTTTACGTATTTTCAAATTTACTAAATCATTTTCTATGAAAATGATACTGCGGCATGCATTATGTTTTTTGTTAGCTGCTGGGCTTGTTTCAACTACTTTCCAAAGAAGAATTTGACAGAAAGTCCTATTCTGTTTCCACTATATTTTTCATCCTCTGTTGTTACAAAATTCATAAGGATATATTCAAGACCAATACTACCTATTCCATTGAATCTCCCTTCAAGGATTAATTTTGGTCCTATTGCAGTTTCAAAATTGTATTTTTTGCCATCAAGGTCTATTATAGAATTGCCAAAGTCAATTTGACCTCCAACACCTAAATTTATATACCTTGTTTGGTATGATATAATTATCTCTGATAGATATCCAAAGTTTCTTGCATCGCCGTCTTTGCTTCCTTGATACCTTATTCCAGCCCCATATCTACCTACAAAATTTGAAGAAAGTAGTGAATGAGAATACCCTAGTGTCATTATTGCACCACCACCTGCTCTATAATTATCTCCACTTGGGTTATTAGCTACTTCATCACCTCCAAAACTTACACCAAACCCCCAATAAACACCACTCTCTCTCTTATAAATTTTCTTGTTGTTTTTTGATGCTACCCATACGGTAATTCTGGGATAGTCAGTAAATACAATATTTTTGTTAACAGTACTTTTTGTTGAACTAAATCCCTTCGGGATAGCTTTCTAATATGCAGTAAAGGTAAGGTTTTTTATAAATGCGTATCATACAGCATTATTCATTTTAATTCTATAGTTATGCGAGAAAAAAAATCCTTTACGATTGTTGAACGAGCTATTATTTTAGTTCCAGAATTTGAGGGTGTTGTAAAACGCCTTTCCCAACAAGTCACACTTCGTGGTCAAAGCCCCAGTACCTT
>Ga0265293_10001864_pt1 | contig 44514 bp, 57 predicted proteins | sample Munlanlewell138R_FD_192505 | JGI IMG/M metagenome (GOLD analysis project Ga0265293, IMG submission 192505) | Leachate microbial communities from a municipal landfill in Southern Ontario, Canada - Leachate well 138R | ecosystem: Engineered > Solid waste > Landfill > Unclassified | place: Canada... | reverse complement strand
ATAGTAGTATAAGTTATACTTCTATTAAGAATATGGCACTTCTGCCAGTAATTAAATCCTTAAAAAAACCCCGCTTCTTTGTAAGAAACGAGGTCTTATATGTAGTGGCGGTCTGCGTGATGAGAATACGGTTTGCGATACACAAACCGCCGTAAAATGCCAAATTGTCAATATATCGTGATATCATACTGCCATATTACACAACCTGCAATATGCCTGTCAAGAAAAATCTTCGGGAAAATAAAAAAAATTTTAGGGGTTAGGTATCTCAAGTGTAACCGTCCTACCTTTCTGTCTATCTGCCTGCCTTAGTAATAATTTTTTAACATATCTTAATTTTTTTGTCAAGTTCTTTTTGGAATTTGTCGAAATATAGATTAGAGTTTATTGTAGAAAGGGGTGCAATATGCGAATAACACACAGGGAAAGAATGTTACTCGATGCCATAGATGACGCAATGGGTTTATTACAACAAGAAAGAAGCCCCGAAAGTAGAAAAAAGTTGCTTGGCTTTGTGGCTAAGTGGCGGGGGCAGTTAATAGAATTGAGGGATAGGAGAAAGCATTATGAAAGAGTTACTTGTTAAGGTGGTTGAGTGGACTGCGATAGTAGCGATATTTTACATCGTTCTATCGGCCTCCGGCTGCTCGACCGTACACGGATTCGGGCAGGACTTGCAGGACTGGACGACCGTAAACACCCAGAGATAACGGACTGGCGAAGGGCAGGGAAGCCCTGTTATTATAAGGAAATATTATGAATACTATAATCTTATTAGCTGCTCTGGCTTTGGGGGCAAATTGGCAGGCCGAATTACCGACTATCCAAAGGGCGATAACAAAAACTATGACACAAGTTGTCAAATATCTACACAGAATTTATTATTTTGAGCTTTAGGGGAACGAAGATGAGACTAACGATTTTAGCGGTTATAACGATTGTAGGGATTAGTCAAGCTGACAACGACAGGTTGATTCAAGCCTTGATTCAGGTCGAAAGCTCTGGCAATGACCAAGCAATCGGGGACGGCGGCCTTGCGGTCGGCTGCTTACAGATTCACCCTATTTTTGTCAAGGACGTGAACCGCATAATCGGCAAGGATAAATATACTCTGCAAGATAGATACTCCAGAGCCAAGTCTATCGAAATGGCGAATATCTACCTTAATCACTACGGCGGAACAATAGAAGAACGCGCCAGAAAGTTTAATGGCGGGCCAAACGGCCACCAAAAAAAGGCGACAGAAAACTATTGGCGGAAAGTAAAACGAGAATTGGACAGATAGTAATTTAGACTCGTAAAAGTGCCAGACGAAGCCTCCGGCTGCAATATAACGCAATCTTGGAAATGCTTAAAAATAAATTTTAAAAATCTTTAAGGAAATTGTTTGCAATCCACCGATAAGGTTATTAGTATTAAGAAAAAACAATCAGGAATAACTTATGCTTACAGCCGAACAAATAGCAACAAAGTTAAAATTAGATGTTTATGTAGTCCGGTACAGATTAGCTGTCCTGAGACGCGAGGGCTTGATACAAGCCGAAAAGTATGGCAACACCTATATTTATCACCCTGACGTTGTTCGGTGTGTGCGAAGATATGGGGCGAATTAGAAAATTTTTGTCGGATATTGAATATGAGTTAGCAGATGGAATACATACTTATCACCAGTGTCCGCATTGTAGGACATATAGAACAAGAAGTGGGATGTGTGCAAAATGCTTACTCGAAAGATTTTTATTAGAAAGAGATAATGAAACTCAAGACCAAAAAAACCAAGAACATCTGGCGTAAAGCCAAAAAGGGCAAAAAATCCCTTACCTATACAGAGAGAGAGCATTTACAAAGAAAAGGCATAATAGATTATTCGGGTTGATAAGGAAAGAAAGAAATGGCTAAATATCTCGCATTGGTAAATAGCAAAACAATATACGAATATACCAGAGCAGACTTGCTGTTAGTCAACATAGCCGAACACCCGACAGACGAAATCCGGCTATGGAAACAAACTGGCACGCTTGTAATAAGTTACGAGCCGATTACTAAAGCCGAATTGGAAGCCGATTCAAAGGCTTACCACGACAAGTGGAAAGAAGCCATCAAGGAGTTAGAGATATGACCGACCTGAAAGTGTTCCAGATGTTAAAGCAATCGAGCATAGTCGAACAATGTAACTTCGATGCGACAGATTGTTACGAAAAGTTTGTTCGAGCAAGTATTGCAAAAAGATTGAGAAAGGGAAATAATGTCAGTAGAGACGATTCAGCAGTTGATAGACAAGAGTCTGATTAGGCAGCCCAGAGAGCGTTCCGGAAAATGGTCGCCGTCAAGTTTCGGACGGTGTTATCGCGCTCAATACTGGAATCGCAAAGACGAGCCTCAGTCTAATCCACCGGACAAAAGAACATTAAGGGTTTTTAACGCGGGCAATCTGTTTGAGGATTTTGTAGTTAGTCTGCTGCCAAAAGACTATCAATTACAAGTTTTGGTCGAATCTGATGATGTTAAGGGCTATGCCGATATAGTTACCAGCAACGAAGTAATCGACATTAAAAGCCAGCACAGTAAATCTTTTTGGTATATGTCTAAGTTTAAAAAGGACGATATTAAAAAAGAGAAATATCCTAACTGGCTGCAAGTAATGTACTATACCAGAGAATTAAAAAAGGATTTTGGCCGACTTGTTTTCGTCAGCAAAGACGATTTATGTATTATGGAATTTGTCCAGCCGTTAGACGATTACTGGCTTGCTCAACTTGATATGGAATTATCAGAATTAAGAAGGTTATGGGAACAGGACGAACTACCAAAAGCCGAGCCAAGATGCTTTATCAACAAAGACGGTAAAAGCAAAGAATGTCAATATTGTAGTTTCAAAATACTCTGCGAAGAAACAGAAAAAAGAATTAAATGATGCCAAGCGAACAAAGAATGGAAGATTTAAACACATAAAAACAACTTAATTATGAAAGGGTAAGCAATGCCAAGTGTAAATGATTTGAAGAAAAGTAAATTTCTGACACAAAAAGAGGTGCAAAAGCCAATCCTTGTAACCATTGATAACTACGAGGAAGTTAACGTGGCCAAAGAAGGCGCAGAAGAAGAATTGCGATGGGCTTTAATACTAAAAGAGGTTGATAAGCCCTTCATTCTCAATTCAACCAATGGCCAGATTATCCAGTCTATAACTGGAAGCGGTGATTTCGATAACTGGATTGGCAAGAAAATTGTTCTTTACCACGACCCGAACATTTCTTTCGGCGGCAAACTTGTCGGAGGCATTAGGGTTCGGGCAGCAAAAAATCAAATCGTTCAGCCTGCCGACCCAGAGCCAGAACCAGAGATTGACGATTCAGATATTCCCTTTTGAGGTAAACAATGAAATTCACAGGCCGAGCCAAAGATGGGATATTTCTGCTATCAGAGGAAATGAAGGAACAAAGAAAGCGATTTTTGAGTTCTTTCAAGCCAACCGATATGATAGAAGAAACCCTAACAAAATACCGCCAATCAAAAACAAATAGGCAGCTTGGCGCGTGGTTCGGCCTATTCAGTAAGATAGTCTTAGAGGTCTTTAATGACAGAGGCTACGACACAAGCTATATCTTTAAGCTGTCCGACCCGACAGGTATTGAAATATCGCCGGACTTATTGAAAGATTATATGTATGCAATGTGTCCGGTCTTTAGAGATGAAAAGAGGCTGACTATGCGGGATATGAATACTTTGGAAATGGCGGACTTCTTTGATAAGTGCCGGAATTTCGCAGCCTCACAATGGAGTATCTACGTTCCAGAACCACAGAAGAATTGGAAAGAACTAAAGAAATGAACCTTAAAGAATTAAGACAACGACCCGGCCAATACCTAACCCAAAAGAAGGTGGCCGACTATTTAGGCATATCACAGCCTGACTATGCCAATATTGAGAACGGCAGACGACGGATATTAGAGCAGTTTTACGGGCAAAAGATTGGAGAATGAAAGATGGAATATCACAAAATTCAATCGGTTTACAAAAGAGATGAGCGTGGCAATTTTATTTTAGGGCAATGGTCTATACCTGAATTTAGCTACCTCAAAGGTAACATCTGGGAGTTTACTGAAAAAATTGACGGTACAAATATCAGAATATATTGGGATGGTCAAAACATTAGAATTTGCGGAAAAACGGACAATGCCCCGATTCCTGCCAAACTAATAGATTCAATCAATGCCTCGACACTAACCAAAAACCTTACAGATAAGTACCCAGACCTAACAATGTGTCTATACTGTGAGGGTTATGGCGCGGGAATACGTAAAGGCGGCGTTTACAGACAAGACCAAAGCATAGTGTTGTTTGACATACTGATTGATAGGTGGTGGTTAAGGCGAGAGGACGTGCTCGATATTGGTAATAAGTTAGAATTAAGCATTGTGCCTCAAGTTGGCGAAGGAACACTTGAGCGAGCCATAGAAATAGTCCGGTGTGGCTATAAGTCTATGTGGGGCGATTTTGTAGCAGAGGGATTGGTAATGCGACCCAAAGTAGGGTTGTTCAGCAGAAAAGGTGAGCGTATTATAGCAAAAGTCAAACATAAAGATTTTAAAGTCAAATAGATAAACAATGACCTACTACAACACATCGCACTTAAAGAACCCTGCTCTCGGCAAGGCCGAACAGGGGGCTAAGAATCAGGAAGATTTGATATTAGACTTCTTCGTAGATAACCCGCACCTAAAGTTTACACCGTCTTATGTTTGGAATCATTTTGAATCACAGGGTAAACAATGGCCGATAACTTCGGTTAGGCGGGCGATAACGAACCTGACCAAAAGAGGGGTTATCGAAAAATGTATAACGCAGAAAACAGGTATTTATGATATGCCTGAATATGAATGGAAACTGAAAATCGAAAAGGAAACTTTGTTTGATTAACCGGCGGCGGAAGTCCTGACTTGTAGTTGGGCGAACGAAAAACAACAACCAAACAGTTATAGTCTTATTGAAATGCTGTCGCCGGTTTTTATAACCCCGAATTACTGAAATAGAGGAGTAAAGAATGGCAAAGATGGGATTCGAGCCAAACCGAAGGTTGGTAATGGATTACAAAAACAAGAGGGTTACAATGGACATTGCCGGAAAAACATATACCTTCCGGTCGATATTAGAAAGCAAGGTCGCTCAATACTTGCAGCTACTTAAAGACAGCGGACATATTAAGGATTGGGCATATGAACAGACGACATTCAAGTTTCCTGACGACCGTTATCTCGTAGATTTTGACGTTATCAATAATGACGGCACGTTCTATTATCTCGAAGCCAAAGGCTATGTTACCGCCAAGACCAAACGAAATCTACGGCTGCTGAATAAGTACAGGCCGGAAGTAATAATTGATATGGTCTTTCAGAATAAGCACGACATTAAGAAGCTCGGCCTTGCCAAAAAGTATTGCCGCAGGGTTTGCTTGTTAAAAGAATTAACAAACGGAATGATTTAATTTTATTTTTTCCTTGACAGCCGAAAGGCTTTATGGTAGATAGGCGAGTATGCTAAGCGAACAATACAGTTTAATCCACAATTTAATGGGGTGTTTGAACACATCAGAAATGCTGTGTTGTTCCTTAGCAGGAGAACACCCCACCTTTTATTATGGCTACTGAAATGACAATCCGGTTTACATTGGCCGAGAAATGGCAGGATAAATGGTTTAGAAGTCTATCGCCTGCGGAAAAACTGCTATTTCTCTATATCATTGACAACTGCAATATTGCAGGTATTTGGGAAATTGACACTGAATTAGCATCTTTTGTAATTGGAATGACAATAGAAGAAACTCAAAAAGCACTCGAAAAGATTAAGGAAAAAACCGAACCACTTAACGAAACGCACCTATGGATAAGAAATTTTTTAAAGCACCAACGCAACCTACCTTTAAAGATAAATAATGCGGCTCACGTTGCCGTAATAAATATTCTTCTGGAATATAAAGACTGTTCAAATAACATCTTACGACTATTAGACACAGAAGATATAAGAGAGGCTACAAGGGGCTATACAAGCCCCTGTATAAGCCCCTTAAACAGCCCCCATAGTATAAGTAATAGTAAAAGTACCAGTAAAAGTAAAGGTAACAGTAACAGTAAATTTGTGCCTCCAACATTTTTAGAAGTTAAAGAGTATATCGAGTCTAACCCTGAATTATCAAACGTGAACGCCGAAACCTTTTTTAAGGGATTTAATGATTCTGGGTGGGTCGATACGCAGGGCAAGCCTGTTAAAAACTGGAAACTAAAGTTGAGAACTTGGAGTAGTTATGGGCAAAGAAGCAGACCAAATACTGACGAACGTGCAAAGCCTGCGGGAAATTATATCCGCTGAGTATTGCGAGAAGTGCAAGGTTCGGATTAAAGATTCTGGCCGGAAGTGGTGCAAGCGGTGTCAGGATAGATACCACAGATATTTAACATCTAATCAGACAAAGGAAAAAATTATTCTGTCGCAGGTTAGCGAGCGATATATCGGGGCAAATTTAGAGCATCTAAGCAGAGAAGCTAAAGTCGTTGTAATTGATACAGACATATTCCTTTACGGCGGTGTCGGGACTGGCAAGACCTACGCTATGGCAGCAATGATAAGAGAGGGCGTGTATCAGGGGTTAGACTGCAAGAAAATCAGCCTTGATGAGTTCTGCGTACAGATTAGAAGCTGTTACGCCCCAATGTCCAAGCAAACCGAATGGGATTATATTAAGCCCTTAATTGACTGCGATATTCTGTTTATTGACGATTTGGGGTTGCGGACGAAAGATGAGTCGGACTTTGCGTATGTAACGCTTTATATTTTATTAAATAAACGGCAGGAAATGATGTTGCCGACAGTAATCAGTAGCAATAAGAACCTTGAGCAGATTGAAAAGAGTTTTGATAGCCGGATAGCCAGTAGATTGAAGCTGGCGAAAGTAATCAAGTTTGAAGGCAAGGACAGGCGTGAACAGAGTGCAGAAAGAAAGTAGAAGGTTGGTGAGTTATGGATAAACAAATCGAAGAAGTATTAGACCGCAATGCCAAACTGCAAAACGCCTTAGAAGGTATGTGTTTTCAGTTTGCAGGCTGGGATGATAAATATGGCGGATATACTACTATGGGATTGTCTGCCCTTGAAGAAGCCTTTGATGTCTTAGGTTGGAACGACCCTCACGTTTATCTTGCCGCAACCTGTCAATGGCCGAATTGCAAAAAACAAAGAACCAGTGGAATACCAACTTCTAATGGCTATATGCTTGTGTGCGGTGAACATTTTAGAGCCTTAGACCTCAAGGAGAACCCTAATGGCAAAGAGTGCGTTTGAAAAATGGGAAAAGAAAATAGGCCACATAGCTTTGTATGGCAGAAACAGAGACGAATATTTGTTTAACGAAGGCCGCGAAACAGGCCAATTAGAGAGCTTGCAAGGGGCGTTAAGCAAATGTCAAGCAACCAAGTTAGCAGGGGATTATTATTTAACAAGGGTAATTTCAGAAGAAACTATCGAGGCTGAGATTAAGAGAATAAAAGGGAGTTAAGATGAGCAGAGCAATTTCCCGAAGATTTACAATTACAGGAAAACCTTTAAGGACAGAGCAATGAACATAATAATAGGCATTGACCCCGGTACAACAAAATCAGCTTGGGTTATTTATGACGGCGAATCCAAGAAGATTCTTAGCAAAAGAATTGATTGCAATACTGATTTGTTGGCGCAGCTATATAACATTGAAACCGATAGAAGAGTATTTGTCTTTGAGTGGATTGAAAGTTATGGTATGCCGGTCGGCAAGGAAGTCTTTGAAACTATCTGGTGGATAGGTAGATTCTGGGAAGCTCTCGGCGATGTTCAGAAGGAAAGGATTTATCGCAGCGATATTAAAACTCACTTATGCGGCTCTCGAAGGGCAAAAGATTCTAATATCAGGCAAGCGTTGTTAGATAAATTCCAAGGTTCGGGCGGCGGTAAATGTCCGCAAGTAGGAACAAAAAAGAAGCCGGGGCCTTTATACGGTATAAGCAAGGATTTATGGTCGGCAGTAGCAATAGCGGTAACGTATTGGGAGAAACGTAAATATGAAATCTGTTGAGCAAATTAAGAGTCAACTAAAAGGTACTATCGAGCGAGAAGGTGAAGATGGATTGACAGGCATTTTTTATACCCAAGGAATCGGCTTTGGGTATGTTTTCAGTTATGGCGGAGATTGGGAACACGCAAGTATATCAATCCTTTATAATCGAGGAACACCAAAGAGACTATTCCGATGTCCTACTTGGGAAGAAATGTGTATGTTCAAAGAAATCTTCTGGCGTGATGATGAGGTTGTAATGCAACTTCATCCGGCTAAAAAAGATTATGTAAATAATGTTAATAATTGCCTGCATTTGTGGCGGCCAATGAAAGAAAGTATTCCACTACCACCTAAAATTTTTGTTTAAGAAAGGAAATCGTATGGCAAGGAAGTTTATCATAATGTCGAAGAAAGAGTATGAGAAGGGCTTTATTCCGGCCTTTGTTAAGACGGTTGATGATAAACCCTTGACAAACGCTCAATTAGAGGCTTTGTGGGAAGATAAGACAGGCCATAAAACGTCAAATAAGGCCGTTTGCAGGGGCAAGGCTGCGTCAAAAGGTGTTAAGGGTAGTAAGTTAGCCTCAAAGCCAAGAAAGGGCAAGAAATAACGAGTTTATTAACAAACATTATTTAAGGAGAACGTAGTATGCAGGACAAAGTATTTTGGCTGAAAATTATTATTAGGATTTTACGGAAGCTATTCAATTTGCCAGAGCCGCCGGTCGAAACCGAGACGGACACCGTAGCAAACCTAAAGGCGCAGGCTGTGTCAATTCTGGCGTTATCCAAACCAAAGATGGGTTCGGCAGAATTTCAGTTACTAATGCTCTTAATCCAGTTGTTAAGGGAATGGCTATTAGCCAAAGAGCAGACAGCCGCACCGGAAATGGCTAAGTCAATAACGCATTGGTTGCCAAGCGATGCCGACATAGCCGAAAGATTTGCAGTTATGAAAGCGTTAGTCGAAATAATCCCAGACGAAGAACAGCCACAGTCCCAGACACAGACTGACACGGTGTAAGAGTTGCACGGAAGCAAAAGCCCTGCTCGTCCCGTGATGGCGGGCAGGGTGGGAATAATACATAAGATAACAGGAAAATAAAATGATTACATTATCTAACGGACAAAAGGTAGGACTGGGCAGAAAACCTGACGTGCGGACAGAAGATGATTATACCGAGCAAACTGTTATACCAAAAAAAGTTTCTGTGCCGGATATGCTTTCCAAGTTTAAACTGCCATTCGGTAAGTCTATTCCTACTAAGACAAAGAATAGGGTCTATTGCCCTCCGATAGTCAACCAAAGAGAGTTAGGCTCTTGTACCGGACGGACGATGTATTACGACACGGGGTATTTCATTAAGCGGACAAAAGGCAAAGACTTCCACGCTTCGGCACTTTTTAATTATAAATGTTCCCGATGGCTGTTGAATCTCACGGGTGATACAGGCTCGACAGGCTCGGCCTCAAGGGACGCACAAAGGAAATTCGGGGCACTTGAACTAAAATACCACCACGACAATAACAACCGGTTTGACGAGGAATTAACAGCTATGCAGTTGGCCGTAGCGGATAACTATGAATCCCTAAAATGGTTTAGGCTTGACCCGCCTAAAATAAACCGCCAATCCCTGCTTCAAAAGGCTAAAGAGTATATTGCGGACGGCATACCAGTCGCAGCGGCCATACAGATAAGGTCGTCTATGGAGTTGGGGGATAGCCCCGGCGCAATACCAGTACCATTGCCGTCTGACACATTACTTGGCCTGCACGAAGTTTCCTTGATGGACTATGACGATAATAAGGTAATCTGCAACACCAAGACAAATGTTCATACAAAAGGTGCTTTCATATTCCCGAATAGCTGGGGAGAGGAATGGGGCGATGATGGTTGGGGCTGTATATCCTATCACGCTTTATTGCAGAAGTGGATTGACGATTTAACGGTAATGCTCCAGATGGAGTATGCAGAGAGCGATAATTTCGGGTGTTAAAGGAACGAAGGTTAAAGTAATGAACTGGCAGACCCAATTTAATAGCGGCGAGGTAGTTTACAGGGACGATAGCGGAATGGTTATCTGCGGCAATGCTCTGGACGTATTAAGGGGCTTTCCTGATAATTCTATATCCTGCGTAGTTACCAGTCCGCCGTACTGGGGATTAAGAGATTATGGCATTGACGGCCAGATAGGATTAGAAAAAACACCGGAGGAATACGTCAATAATCTGGTCAATGTTTTCAGGGAAGTTAAAAGGGTTCTGAAAAAAGAAGGAACGCTGTGGCTGAATTTAGGGGATAGCTATGCCACACAACACGCCGTTGGCACTAAAGATGATGACACTGGTTGGAAACACGGCAAACTTAGCAAAGGGTATCAAGCAAGAACAGGTTGCCCGATGGGACTCAAACCTAAAGACCTCTGTGGTATTCCTTGGGCTGTGGCAAAGGCATTACAACAACCATATTATATTGGCAAGATTAAAAATGAGGCCGACAGAATATGGTTGGCAGCAATGATAGATGGTGAAGGGTGTATGTTTATCCATAAGCGAAAGACAGGCCAAAGCAATGGACAAGGATATATCAGAAGAAATGATAGTTATGGGGCTGGTCTTGAGGTCGCAAATACACACGAATCTATTGTGAAACGATGTTTAGTAATAACAGGTATGGGTAGTATATGTTGTGTTGAACGAGAAACTAAATTAAAGAAACGCAACATACCTCTGTATAGATGGAACTTACGGTCAAATCAATGCAGAGAAGTTGTTCAAGAGATATATCCTTATCTTGTTGGCAAAAAACAAGAAGCCAGATTACTCTTGGGGTGTCCATCGTCAGGAGATAAAGCCGAAAAAGCCCACCAATCTTTAATGGCACTACATAACGGACAGCAAGCCATTATTGATTTTGATGAACCCAAAACAATGTACGAACAAGGATATTGGTTACGACAAGACATAATATGGTCAAAAAACAATCCTATGCCGGAAAGTGTTACGGATAGATGCACCAAGTCTCACGAGTATATTTTCCTACTGTCTAAGTCGGCTAAGTATTTTTATGACCACGAGGCCATAAAAGAAGATTCTGTTGATGAGGAAAGCTATTCAGGTAGAAGATTTCGGGGTCGGGTTGCAATTTACGGTTCCGGTGCAATTCCCAACGCTGATGGCAACACAATTCATTCTGGCAATAATGAGATACTTGGCAAAACTTACGAAAAGCGCAACCGCCGTTCAGTCTGGAATATAGCTGTTGATACTGGCAATGGTGTACATTTTGCTGTATATCCAGAAGAATTAGTAACGCCCTGCATTTTAGCGGGCTGCCCGAAAGATGGAATTGTTTTAGATTGCTTCGGGGGAAGTTGCACCACAGGTAAGGTAGCAGCTCAGTTAGGCCGAAAGTATGTCTGCATAGAATTAAACCCAAAGTATATAACCGATGTTGCGTCCACAAGGCTAACCGAAGTATCTACCGGCGTACCAGTAAAGGAACAGCGTCAGGGCCAGAAGGCTCTGTTTGAGGTGAAGTAATGACAACGGAAAAGGATTTACGGTTGCATATTATAAAGTGGCTTGCTGACCAAGGTCTTGAAGTTGCCCACGAATGTTGGTCGATGAATAACTGTGATGTAGTCGGCTTTGAGTTTTACCCACAAACAAGCAGGCGCATACCTAAGCTTGCGCGTGTATTTGCCATTGAGTTGAAAATCAGGGACTTTCAAGGTGTGCTTATGCAATGCCGCAATCACCGAAGATACGCAAATCAAGTTTACGCAGCAATGCCAAAAGTCATAGTCGATAAAATAAAACTCGAAACTTGTTATAAATTTATGGAACAGGGCATTGGCTTATTGAGCGTGGCTGATAACGGCATAGTCGAGATTAGGGAATCATCATTAAATTATGCCCCTTATTTTAACAGAAATAAAAAGGCGTTATGGCGTTGGCACAAGAAAAACCAGAAGGCGTTATTTGAAAGGTGAAAGAATGAAAGTATATATAGCTTCATCTTGGAAAAACTGTGATATTTGTATGGATATAGCAAAGACAATTCGCCAGTGGGGACACGAAGTTGATTTGTTTTGTGATGATAGTACTGGTCGGTTTGTGTTTCACTGGTCAGAACTCGATAGCCCTGAAAATATAGACGCTATCAAAATGGTAAACAGCGAGCAAGGCAAGAAGGCTTTTGCCGAAGATAAAAAATGGATTGATTGGGCTGATGTTGTCGTAATGGTTTTGCCTTGCAGTAAATCATCACATTTAGAGGGCGGATATGCAGTAGGTAAGGGCAAAAAATTATATATCATCGGCGATTTTCCCAAAGGTGATTTTGATGTTATGTATGGATTTTCAGACGCTTTAATCAGATGGTCAGATTTTGAAACCTTGAAAGAGTTATTAGAAAAAGGTTATATCGAATTTTGAATCAGCGTAATCAGCGATTAAAGGTAAACCAATGAAGCCCTCTGTAACAATCACAATAGTAATAGCCGCTGCGATAACCATAATAGCCATAACAGCTTTATTCAAATTCCAGAGTGTCAACGTAAAGCACTCTGTTGAGGTTGATGTAATAGGACGGCAGTGGCTTAATAAGGAGACTGACAAATGAAAATAAGGGTATTATTCTATAAAGCCAAAGTTGACGGCAAACTACTCGATGATGCCATAAGTATCTATACAGGGGTATTGCCCTGTAATTGGGGCACAGAAGGTTACAGCCACGTTGAAGTATGGTGGCCGGACGACTACGGTAGTTTTGAAATTGTGAGCGATTCAGGTAATGCGTACTATGTCGGCGAATGTTTCTCATCTACGACAAGAGGGCAATGGAAGGGCGTTAGGGTAGCCCCTACCGATGAAGTCCTAAAGCACCCTGACCGATGGGACTGTCTGGAAATGGAAGTAGAAGATGATTTGTTCTATAAGGCCAAAGATACGATTTGGTCGGAAATCGGCAAACCCTACGACCATAAAGGCATATTCGGTTTCTTCTGGCCTTGGCCGGTTCAGGATAAGAATAAATGGTACTGCTCAGAAATAGTCGCTTTCTTCCTGTTCCTTGTCAAAAAATTACTTAAGCGCGAAGTAAGAATATCGCCGAGAAGGTTAAGTAAACTATTAAGAAACCGTTATATAATAAAACCGTTAGTGAGTTTCAAATGAGAACCGTGCTGTGTGAAAAATGTGGTAAGCTTCACGAGGGATATACCTGCAAGACTCGACACAGAAAAGGCCATAGAAAAATATCTAAACCTAAAGGCAAATTTGATGCCTGTGATGTTTGTGATGAATGTGGGGAAAAAGCAATCGTTATCTGTAATTTTCGCGGGAATATTTTCAAGGACAAAAGAATATGTTATGGCTGTGCTGAAAAGCTGATTAGAATGTTAAAAGATTGGAGTCAAATCAGATGACCCCCAAATGCCAAGACTGTATCTGCCGATTAGACGGCGTATGCCGGAACGAATTAAGCCCGTATTTTAATCAGCCGAGAACTGACGAGGACGAGGCTTGTAATAAGAAGTTTTATTTAAGTAATTCAACAGTTTTTAAGGAACAGGAAAATGAACGATAGCGTAAAGCAGGCGATAGAAAAACTTGAGCAAATTAGTAGTAACGAACGACTTTATATGGCTGACCAAAAAAGACTGTCAGAAGCCCTTGCCCTTCTCAAGCAAGAACAACCCCCTTCGGATTCAGAGCAGGGAGAGTTTACGAAAAGGGTCAGAGCCGAGCTGTTTTACAAAAGAGAGTTAGAAGGTTTTGTGTCTCCCTTCAACAAAGATTTAATACAAGCCTGCGACATCATCGACCACCTGACCGAAGAGATTACAGAAACAAAACGGAAAGATGATTTATATATCAAGCATCTTGAGTCTCATTATAAAGGAGCTAAACATTTGGTTGGAAAATACCAAGATATTTTAAAACCTCTTTGCTCCTTGTTAGGCGTTAATGATATATTTTTATGCAGCGGCTCAAACTGCGTACTTGATAAAGCAAAAGAAGAGATAGTGTGCAAAATACAATGCCAACAGCAGCGTATTCAGCAGCTTGAGGCTGAGAACGAGGGTTTAAGAAAAAGCTGTTTTCAAGCGGGGGATATAACTGGAAGATTGCAGGAAGAAAACAAGAAGTTACAGGCCGAGCTTGCCGAATTTCGAGCCTACAATGAGGGCGACAATGCTATTGTAGTTATCGAGTAGCTTGAAAAAGAGCTTGCTACCTATAAGGCTGGCAACGTACCTGTAACGCAGATTATAGCGGATAACGAAGCAATGGCCTTACAGATTGAACAACTTAAAGACGAGCTTGAGCAAGCAAAGAAAGCCCCCAAATGACTGACGAACACTATCCGGTAAGAAATATCCTCAACAGAGAACGCAGTTCAGATAAGGGCAAAGGTACTAACCCCGATAACGACTGCACGCTTCCCAGAGAAGTTAGTACGCCAACATCAAGACTGGCAGATGAGCTTATCGGGCGGGCAAATAGACTATTAAAAAAAGCCACCCATTGAGAGTGGCTTCGGAGGGAAGAAGAGAAAAGAAAATGACTTAGTATCTTGACCTTGCACCATCACGCCTGCCGCGTTGAAATTCCCCATTACCTTGACTAATAAATTCTCCTTCTGCATAAGTACAGGGGAACATATTTACATAGGATGGTTCGCCAACAATACCCGTTATCGTGGTATTGTTTATCGCCCCAATTGACGAATCAGTTACAGTAAAAGTTTTACCGCCTATAACAATTTCAGCCGCAGCACTTTCTGAACTGCTCGTAAATGTAATCTTGAATATATTCTGAGGCTGCCAAACAGCTACAGCGGATTCAGCGGCGGTTTTTATATCTCCGGCGATTGTACGCTGAAGTTTGAATTTACCGTCTGTAGGGCTGTAGTATAACGATATGTAATTATCCGAATCTTTGTACCAAGTTTTTATGTACCTATTACCACTGCCCGCATAGTTTGCACTGCTGGATAGCGGTTTGACGTAGAACGAGTCGCTACAACTTGAAAGGGTATTATAGCTATAACTTAGCCTGTCTGCTGCTGCTGTGACAGGCGAGGCGACATCATTGTTCACCCACAACCTATGCGGAGCAAGGACTATCATCGGATTGTCAAGAAATATTTGAGCAGCGGTACTGCCTTGTTTAATTGTAAAATACATCCTCACACCATTCCAGTCAGCAGAACTTATTGTAAACGGCAAAGTCTCAAAACTTCGGAACTCTTTATCGAGTCTTGCCGTCTGTGTTGTACTTGATACCTTAGTCCAAGTCGAAGCCCCTGTCCTTCTTGCCCATGTTATATCCACATCGACAGGGGTATTTGCTTTTAATCTTGCCCTGCCAATAAACGTCTGGCCGTTAGTTGCATCAACAATAGGCGAAGTGAAATCGAGGTTCGCTGGGTTAGAATCACCGCCGGTAACTTTTAACGCCCCTGCCCCCAAGTATATATCCGTTGCCGTACTTGTTTCTCTTGCTACTGTTAATGACGATGCCGTACTCCAGTTATATGGTGAAGTGCCGGTATCAATAGTAGAATTGGCAATGGATAAGAATAGATTAGACGTTTCTGGCATTACTACAATGCCATTAGCCTCTGTTATTTCTGCGGGACTAATGACAAAATGCTGAAACGAAGATGACATTGCCTTAAAATGTAATTTGTCATTTCCGTTAGAGTCTGGTATAACACCGGCGAAATGGAACATTCCATTAGTATTGTCGGCTTCTGCAAACTGGTGATAGACAGTCCAATTCTCACCGTCAGGAGATACCCTAATACACGGATAGCGATTGCTACCGGAATCATCATATCCGCCAGAATACCATATATCGTCAACTTTGCAGATTGTCCAAGCATAGGTTTTAACGCTGGACAAATCTGAAAAGATATTGCCGTGCCTGCCATACTCGCCGGTTACTATATTAATCCACCCGCTTGTATAATAACCGTCATCTGCAAAGTACATAATGTTAGGGTCGCCGTCATCATATAAAGCGACCGGTTGGGCGTAAAAATTTCCTGTTACTGTATTTGGTATCTGCTGCCAAGTAACTCCGTCATCATCAGAATACAAAGCGAGTCTATTAGTATTGCCATCACCTGAGAACGCTACGAACCGGCTTGACCCGCTATGATAACCCACAACGTGCCAGTGATTAACACCGCCAGCCACATAGTCATTAGCATCGACTACGGTGTCCCAAGTCGCCCCGCTATCGGCAGAACGAAATATATATCTCCCGCCGTTTACATCAGCCGGAACTTTGGCGTACTCGCATATCAAAACAGTATTGTCATTTGAAGTAATTGACCAGTCCAGAACAGTAGCCTTTGTAGTTGCTCCGAAATCTATTTCATTACCGTCAAAAACAAGTTCGCCTGTGGCCACAGAAGCCTTGTAAATTTTTGTCGATGAACCGGCAGAATTTTTTACAGCAATTAGGCCGCCGTTAGCCATAACGTGAAGTCCGTTAATTGTAGGACTGGTATTGATTGCCGTCCAAGTATAACCATCTTCCGAAGAATACAAATACCCGTTTGAGCCTACCCCATACATTATTTCGTCATATACACCTTGCGGCCAGACTGTTACGCCTGCCCCGCCTTCACTGGTTCTAAATTGACCGTCTGTGGCAGATGGAATGTACATCTTCTCAATTCGAGGTGCATTAATATCATATAAAGTTTTGCCAAGATAGGCAGTTGTGCTTCGTGTAAAAGATACTCCGAAAGAGGCAGTTGCCAGCATCAAAACAAAAACCAAAATCATTTTCTTGGTCATTTCAATATTCCTTTTCATATAACACGGTTATTTCTGTCTGAGATAGTGCTTTGTTAAAAAGCATAAACTCATCCATCATTCCTGTCGAACCACCGTCAAAGCCGTCCAAACTATCTCCGACTCTAAAAGTTTTATCTACTATCACAAATTCGGGCATATAAACATTTTTGGTTTGTTCGGCTATTTTTATACCATTAAAATAAACCTTCATTACGGCGTGAACGCCGTCTATGTTCCTGACGGTCATTGTAACCATATTCCACTTAATAGGAATGTTGACCTCAGTTTCTAATACTATCGGGTCAAAAGTATGAGCTTTGTAATAAGCATAAACCAAAGAATACTCATTAATTTTATGTACTGATAATTCAACTTGATTCAATGCCGTCGCCTGAATAAAAACAATGCCATTAATTACATAAGATTCATTAACCAAAAGCCAATAGCTAATGCTAAAACTATCTTTAAACACCGACTCAAAAGATTGAACAGTATCAAACCAGTCATTATCAAACTGAAATGCCCCGCCGACTTCACCATCGACCGACATTAAATTTGTGTTCCTAATAGATGTTCCGTGATAACCATTACCACTACTATCAAGAACGGTAGTATTTGGCTCATTGCAGTCCATCTTATACCAAACTACTAAATTAGGCTCTAAGTCTGACCAGTTAACATCTGAAACAATACTCGGATTATACCTGTCCCGATAGCTGTCAGAGTATCGCTCTCGGCTTCGATTTGCACAAGACAAGGCAACTACTACCAAAATCAGAAACATAATAAGTTTGTTAAGCATTGTCGTCGTCAATTTCCTTTTTAATAGATTCCGCTTCGTTTTCGAGCCTGCTAATTTCGCTATCCAGTTCCGTAACTAAGTAACTTTTATCGCTTTTCAGTGTTTCTTTAAGCGTGTCAACGCAGCTCTGTAAGGTATTTGCTACACCGCAAAGCCTTAAAGCAAACCAGTTTATTCTCCGACAGTCCATATAAATCTCCATAAATCTTTAGCTAAATAGAAAGCAAAGAGAATACCCTGTGCAATAACAGCCCTTGCCAACCATTTTTTGTGGTCTTTTTTCTCTTCGTGGGCTTCGACCAGTACATCTATTTTCTTGCCAGCCGGACATTCAAGGGCGTGAAGCTTAATGTCTTTTGCCCATTCCTTTTTGGCTTTGTCAATTACATTGTCAGCCGTTTCATTTGCCGTTAGCTTCACGAGTTGCTCAATTTCTTTGTCTGTCATACAACATTCCTTTGTTCTTAGTGAGTATATCTTTCGTTATGTTCGGGGCAGTTGCCCATTAGTTAGTCCTTTTTTAAATTCTTTTTCTTTTACCAAATTCAGATTTTTTCTCATATGGCTCATAAGTTTGCAACCCCATACCCAATAACGTCAAAATTGACAATGAAACATTAGTCGGCATACCTTCTTCTTTCATAACATCCCAAATATCGCCATAGGTCATAGGGTATAAAAGTTGCGTAGTTGTATTTAATAATGTTATTTCTTCGCCTAAATAAGTCTCCCTTGTTATCAAGTTCATCATAAAGCCGAACTGAGGGGATAACTTGCTTCTTAGGAATTTGACAAGAACGGATTCTATGTCCTGACCGCCGTATTTCTTTTCTTTGCCGTATAAAGCGACAATTTCACCTTTTCCTGTCTTTGTTTTTCCACTTAATAATCTGGACATCAGGGTTATAACTTGGGCGTGCCCCATCATTACATCTAACCTTCTATTCCCAAACTTGAGTTTTCCGAAGTTTGTTGAACGAGGGTCATCTTCAATATCAGCACCAACTAACATTCCTAATCCAAAGACAGTAGCAAGGCCAAGACCTAACCTGATATACTCTTTAGCTACCATTGTCCTGACTCGTAACGAGCCTTTTCCTGCACTATGCCACAATGGTTGTCCAGTCAACATCTGGAATCGGCTTGCGACATATCTGGCCGAAAAGAAAAGCCTGTTAAAGGCTAACGCCGCAGGCTCAAGGCTTATAGAACCGATGCCTAATTTACCCCTGCCGGTCATTACGTTAATATAGTTAGCCCAAACTTCCATCTCTCCTTGTGTCATAGATTGGGTTCGGCCTAATGTCTGATAACCCATATCAAACATATCCGCCCGCATCGTATTGAAGAAGCTGATAGCTGCTCGGTTAAAATTGCGCATAACCGGCATTTTGTCTATCCAGTAGTTCATAATAACTTCTTCAGCACGGGTCAAAGACATACCTTCGTGAAGAAGCACTAATCCAGACTTATTGTAATTAGGGGCGTTTTCTCTTGAGAAAATATCTTTATTGACATCGTAAAAACCTTTAGCAGAAGCAAAACTTTTAAAAGCGTTTACCATTGCTATTGACCACTTAAAGGGGTGCGTCATTGCATAAACCCCGCCCTGCCTAAGTGCGAAAGAAAACTCACCTGTCGTCATTACCAATCTTACTAAATCCCATCCTGCGCCTACTTTGCCCCACAAAGTCAAGGGCTTGAGGTTTCGTATCTCGTCTTGAATTTCTTTTTTAAGTAAATCCCTTTGGTAAATCAATTTGTCTAATTCTTCGCTTTCAGCCAGCGGTGGTTTGGGTTTGGGTAGAATATCGCCTGTTTTAAGTTTCTGTTCTAAATCAGCAATACTCTTTTCAATTCTCTTTTTTCTGGCAGGCTCACTGCGGTTAAGCTCTTTTCTAAGGTCGTAAATAATTGATTTGAGCATTTGAACTGATTCCGAACCTGCTATATCTCTGGTCTTAGTCTTGGGTAACGTTCCTGATTCCAAGTGGGACTGCAAAATCTCAATTTTATCCTGAAGTTTCTGCTCTAATTTAGATTCAGTAATTTGCTTTTTAAGGCTGTCTATTTCGTCTTTAATCTGCTGGACTTCATCGTGCAACCTTCCTTCTCGATGTTCCATCTGAATTTCACCGGATTCTATCTGGCCAACCAGTTCAGTTAGTTCCTGACCTAATTTTTTCTTCATAGCAGGGTCACTTGTTTCCAGCCATTTACGAAGATTATCTCTTGTCGCCCGAAGCTGCTCTATTTTCATTGGGGCTGGTTTTTTGCTCTTTTTGGCAGGTAGTTCGCCAGTTTCTAAGAACTTATTCAATTCGCTGATTTTATCTTTTGTGTTCTTCTCTATTTTCGGCTCGTTATAAATAGCTGTCAGTTTCTTCTGAATGTCGGCAGTGACCTTTTTTCTGGATTCTTGAACCTCTAAGAATGCCTGTGAAATACCTTCTCTCGACAATTCAGGGAAAAGTTTCAGCATTTCCATAACCATATCATCGAAGGTTTTAATATCTTCTCTGGTAGCAAGGTTCATACCTATCTGGACGATATTTTCAGCTAATTCAGTGCAGTCAGCCATTAGTTTAAACATCCTTCTTTGATTAACTGTTTCGTCCTCGATACAAGCGAATCCAACTCCAAATCAATTTCAGACCTGTTCATTTTTGCGTACCTACTGATACTGCCCTCTTTTATAATTCGCTTTACCTGTTTTTCGTTAATCTGTTTTTCTCTCTGCGCTATTAGTTTCTCCCTGACATCAAGGGCTTTGGCTCTTTCTTCGAGTGCGGCAGTTTCTTTTTCTGTCAGTTCTCGACCCTTACTCTTTTTAGCCCTATTCTTCAGGGATAGTAAGTCGAAATCCTGATTGATGGTTAGTTTCTGTGAGGCTAACGCCCTGCCTTTTTCAGTGCCGCTTTTATAAATAGCTTGCGTAAGAGCGTCAAATTCCTTCTCAACAGCGTCTATTTGTGTAGCTTTTGAATTAATATCCGCCTTTTCTGTTAACTTATCCATCTCTTGCATTAAACTTTTATGCTCTCTTTTTAACTGTGCTGCTTTCATTACCAAGCCTGCTGTTTCGACATCATTTAACGGTCTCGGATTAGCATTTATCTCAGCAGCTATTCTCAAAGCCGAGCTTATAATATTGCGGTCTTTGGCCTGTTGAAGCGATACCTGCCAAGCCTTACGTTCTGCTGAAGCAATGCCATCAAGCCCCAAAGACGCTCTATCTTCCTGTAAATCAGCCTGTCTTGCCGATGTTTTAGTGGGGTCTATTCCTTGCGATATAATCTGTTTCGCAATTTCATCAACTTCTTTACTGGTATTAGCTGTTTCAATGGTTACTGGTTTTGTAATTTCAGGCTCTTTTGGTCTTTCCGCAGGCTTCTCTGTGGGGGGCTGGGAAGGTGGCTGCTTACCTTCTGTGTCTGCGGTAATATCCTCAATAACTTCCGCAGATGGTGTCGGCTCAAGTTGTTCCTTCTGGTCGAATTGCGTAGAGTCAAAATCAGACTTTTCTCGGCCTAATTCGGCAACCTGACTCAAAGCAAACTGTCCAGCCATAGGAACAGACAGTACGCCTATCTCAACGCCAATGTTATGTATATCCTGCAAGAGTCCGGTCTTTAGCCGGTCTATCATTGAAGCATCTTTGCCCAATCCAAAGTCATCTACCTCAGTTACAGCCCTTAGAATTGTACCGATTCTTTCCTCGCCGATTTCACCTAAGATATTAGAATAGCCGCCCTTAGAGAACAGTTTTCTGGCAAATTCACCTTTAGTGCCTCCAGTAGCTGCAATCCAAGCCTTTTCAAGGGCAGGAACGACTTTAGAGCCAAATGGTAGTTTGCCCAACACCACGCCGCCAGCCGTAGTTAGTCCCTCGCCCGCCGATTCAGATGCTGCCTCAATAACCGTATCACCCCACGCAACCAAAGCCGACATTGCCCAGCCTTCTTCTTCTCTAAGACCTAAAACAACGTCTAACTGTCTTTGTGACATTTTTTCTAAGACTTGATGACCTAATCCGGCAGAACGGGTAACGCCGCCTGCGCTTATCTGAGCAGACCACATAGCCATTTTACCTACCGTTGTCTTAGCGTAAGCACCTAATATTTTTTCTCCGGCTTTTCTTGCAGCGTCATCACCTAAAGAGGCCAGTCCGCCAGTAGCCCAAAACTCGATTGCCCAAGTCGGCAAGACTGATACACCCGTAGCAATCTTGTTCATAACTGTTTTATCAGTTGATATATACTTCAAATAGGCCGATATTACTTTTTCGTCCTGCTGTTTAAACTGCTCTATAAATTTTTCTTTGTCCCCGAACATCTCATCTAATTTTTCCTGAGGCAGACGAGTTTGAGCATCTTGATATTCATACCAATACGCTTCTTCGTATCGACTTGGATTTTTTAATCTTTGGGCTGTATCTATCATTTCACTGTGTTCATAAAGACCATAAAGACCGCCGTAAAACGGTACTTTTTTCTGTAATCCACTTGATGTTGCCCACTCCCTTTTTAGCGCGTCAAAAACGTCAAGAGGTAAATTGTTTTCTACCGCAAAATCAAAATCTCGATTCGCTCGCTCTAAGACATTTTGAGTATTATCCTCGAATCCGGTTTCCGGCTCGGCAATTTTGGCTTCCGATAAATATTTTGGTAATTTTACAGAATAATAACGGCCATTATCAGCTTTAATAACGGTATTGCCAAGTTTGACTTCTTCTTCAACCATTTGATTCCAAGTCGGGTGATTTTTACCTTTAAGAACCATACCTGTTCGGGGGTCGATAGAACCCCAATGTTTAGTCTTTTCGTCAGCTATATTGCCAGAGTCAATCGCAGCCTGATAGTCATAACCATCACTTTCAGGGTCGAATCTTTCTAACGTAATTGCTTCTGTATGGTATCTCATTTATACCTGTCTATGCCAAATTCTGATTCCCATTTTTCAATTTGTTTTTTGTCTATGGGCTGTTCAGAAGGTTTTACTATCGGTTGTTCGGGGCTTAACATCCACGTCCTGACTGTTTCTTCGTCATTTTGTATATCCCTAATACCTATACTTGTCTTAGAGGGTTTTATCATCCATTGTCCGGTAAGAGCGTCATAAAATCTCGTCCCACCAGCAAGTTTATCGTAATCTTCGTCATTAGTAATGTATAAGGGGTCTGCTTTTTTAGGTGCAATAATAGGCTCTCTCGGTAATGTTTCAGGTGTTTCAATAGCAACGCCAATTTCCCTCATTTTAGAGTACATAGTCTTACCGTCAGGATATTTACCGTCTTTACTTTCATTTTCGAGCCAGCTTATAAACGCCGCATTTTTTTCACCAAGTAACTGCTCCTCTTTATCCGTCAAAAAATCACGCCCCAAAATACCAATTCCCTTATGGTAATAATAGCTTTCTGCTGATTTCGTAATGCCTTTTACCATTACGGTTATATGCTTAGGATAGGGATTTTCAATTCTTGATATAGCCCACAAATAAGTATCATTATTAATTGTCTTATCAATAAATCTTGCCTTTAATATTTCGTCATAAGCCTGTTTTTTCCCGATAACCTGACTGCTAATCACAGAATCTAACGCCGCCGAATAACCCACTCCGGTAGTTGCTAATGGTGCAGGCTCGGTCGAACCTTTGATAATAGCCTGCCAACCTTCTTTTACGTCCTTATCAAAGCCAGCCGATTCTATGTCATTCATAGATACATCGGTAGTAACAAGCTTGGTCGCAAAATCTTTATAAGCAGACATAGTTTTTTCGTGTTTACTATCTGCGGCTTTCTTAATCCTGCCTTCAACGTAATTATCAAGGTTGTTGCCAAGAGTCTCTTTTTCTTTTGCAGATAAACCAAACAGTTTAACTCCTTCATCAACAACTTGGTATGCCTGCTCTTTAGTGCCACCGTTATCTATTACAGCCTGATAATTAGCCCTAACCGCCTCAATGTCTCTGGCGCGGTTTAGGGTATCTATCTTCACTTTGGCCTTCGCTTTGGCAAGGTCTTTTTCCGGCTGACTTAATGGAGAATCGTCAACCAATTTTTCGACACCTGCGTAATCACCTTCCATTTCAAGCAAGTCGATATTGGCGTTAAGCTGTGTCATCTGCTGCTGCATACCGATAGCGGTAATGTCGTAGTCAGCGTCTTTAATCATTTTCTCTTTATTAGAGGCAATGAAATTCTTAATGTAATTCTTAGTGGCGGGCAAAAATTTATTGTTTGCGCTTATGTCATCAATACCCTTAACCATCTTATCCCGCTCGGCGAACATTTCTTCCGGCGTAGCCTGAGGGTTCTCTTGCAGCCAATTCCTAAAACCTGCCTGAGCAGACTTGACCTGACCGATAAACTGACTCTCCTCGTTAGCCTGACGAGCTTGCAGGTACTTATCGAGTAGGTTTGTTCCTATCGCGCCCATAGTACGAGCAAACTGCTGCTGGCCGCTTTTGTCCGCCAGTTCATAAGGCGGTTTCGGCATTGGCGTAAAGCCTGCTGTTTTTTCGCGCTGAAAGAGTGGTATATCCATTTACGATTTCCAAATATTACCAAAATTATAACCTGTGTCGCTTCTATAAGTCTTACTGCCGGAGAAACCCGTGCCGCCTATCTTTGGCGTTTGAGTGCCATTGCCAGAACGGCTGAATAACCCTGCGTCATACATCTGCGAACCTATTTGTGCACCTGCACCCATTAGGGTACTCATCATAGCCCAATTAGACTGCCGTTTCTGAGACTTGCCATAAGCTTTTTCATACGCAGCCTGCATACGGTAATTACGAGCCATATTCTGGCCTCTCTTTAAGATAAATCCTTTTTCAACTGAAATATCCCTCATTGTCTCGGCTTCTACTACCAACGGTGCGCCGACATTAGACCTTACCCCTGACGCAGCCCACATCACCTTTTGTCTCGAAAGAAGTTTCTGACCTTTTTCTTCCTCAATTCGGGCTTGGTCAGCAGCTTCCTGTTCGGCCATTAAAGCGTTCTCTTGGTCAATCGCAGCTCTCTGCTTGGCTAATTCTTCTTCCTCTTTGCCTTGTTGATAAGAAGAATAAGCAGCAATGCCACCGGCTGTGGCAGCTACCGCAATTAAAGTAATTGAAACAGGGTCATATCTTCTGTGTACCGATTCCCAGAACGGCTGAGATTCTATCGCTTTTCGCCACTGCTGTTTGAAGTATTCGTTCATTCTGTTCGTGTCCAACAAAACATTGTCGGTTCAGGTTCATATCCTAAATGTTTTAAGAAGTTTTCACTAATCTTACTGGTTGCGTATAACCGCCAGATTCCTATGGCATCTCTCATTCTCGGTAACGTCTTTTGAGTTCTTTTAAATAATAGGAATTTATTAGCCCTTATTTCAGGGTTCACGATGAACCAAGCTTCTCCGATTCCCCTGTACCTTATTCCTGTAACACCTATTAGTTTGCCGTCTATATAATGAGATTCGGCTATTCCAGTGTCAATATTCAACTGTGCGACCTTGATTTTATCTTCCAAACTAAGTTTGGCGTACTCAGGGTAGAACTTTTCGTTCTGTTCCATAACAGCAAGGAAATGCTCAATCTTCATCGGCCTTGTATCTAATTCGTTTGTCATTGCGGCGGATAAATCCTCAAATCTAATGATATTGACCGTAAAGTTAATGGCAGAGGTGCATCACTTTCAAGTCTTATAGTGTTCTTCTGTAACGAACCCCAAGGGCATCTTACGCCCATTAATTTATATACAGAGGTATAGAGGTCTTGGACAGTGGCGTTAGGGTCGGTATTCATATCGTTCTCGAAATTAATATTCATTAAAGTCGAATCAGTTCCTACCCCATATTTACAATATCCAGTCTTGTATAAATCAAACCCTAATGTAGTTACCTTCTTATTGTGGGCTTTGTCCTGTTCGTCAAAATACAAAGGAAGCGTCTCGATTACTGAAGTAAAAGGCAGTCCGGCAGTTACACGCCCTGCGTCTCGGTCGATAGTAATCTCTCCAGAAGTTACAACTTCGTTAGGCTCGATAACGCCATCGCCAAGAATGGACAGTCTTAACCCTTCTAAGTGGTCTAACCCGTCAAAGTTATTGCCATCCACGCCGTCATAAGCAAGTCCACAATCAACAAACCAACAGTCGTTAATATCAGTTCCCCAATCTCTCGGCTGAAACTGCTCGATATATCGTCTTGTAACACTGTCGATTTCCCTTGCCACTGTTACCCAAATCTCATCTTCACTTGTTGCGCCCGGTATTCTGGCAATAGACTCGAAATCACCGTCAGTATTATGTATCGCCCAGCCTGTGATAGATTGTTCTCTCTGATATGTCATTGTGGCTATATCACCGTTGTTCTTAACACACCACAAAATAGGCTCAGGTCTCTCCTGAAAAACCAAATCCCTGACTCCGCTTTCGAGAATATTCTCCGATAGTAAGGTCAAGTCAGGTGACATATACTTATCATACTGAAGTGAATACACAAATTCCCTGACCTTCATTGCCCCTCTTTCGATATAAAGCAATGCGTCAGAGGCCAGAACATTCATTAACTTAGAAGAACCTACGCGAGACTGTTCCTGATAGCTCGGACTGGTAGGAGTAACGGGCTTGCCCTGCTCGCCCCATTTACCTACTGAACCTGAAGTTCCTATCATTAAATAATCCCTGCTGCTTACCCACTGGATAGGATTCTGTCCCGGAAGGGCTACGGTAAAGGCATTGTCATCAAGAGCACCTTCTGTAAAATCTTCGTAATTATCTGGATTAGCCTTGCCGAACCATAGAGTCTGCGGGAAAGATTTCGACCCGCCGAAAACGAGTCGTTCCTGATGAGTTTCGACCGTCTTAGGCCAGCCCCTATAATTACTCCAATATCCTTCACTCCAAGTCATAGTCGGGTCTGAATGGACTAATGGTACCAATTCCGTTGCTATTACAGACGTGGGACTGACATAAGAATTTATTCTTATTATTCCGTGATTAGTCTGGTCAGTAATTGTTAGTGTATAATTGCAAGTACCGGAAACGTAGTCGCTTATCTTGACCCTGTAAATCGCTCCAGTTTTTTCTGTCTCGGCAGGATTATCAAAATCCGCGCTATTTAACGGCGTTAGAGCAGATTGCCAAGTTGCACCCCAGTTAGTGCTTCTCTGGAGGGTTACAGTAAAATTAGGCGATGAATTATTCGTTACGAAACTATACCCCCCTGAGAACCAAGGCGTAGTATTGGAAACGTAAGTTCTGTCAGCGTTAATTGCTGCGGCTGCGGCAGTACCTTTTAATATTGACGTTCCTCGTTCCTGATTAATCCGCCAGATAGAGCCAGTGTGTCCTTCGTTAAAAATGTTAGACGATGCGGTATAAACGCCCGATTGCTTCTCGAACATTTCTATTTCCATTACTCCGGTAAGAGCATCGCCCCAGTTGTCATATATCCAGACGCGCCAATACTGATAAGCCGTATCATTATTGAGGTACAGGTCTATGTACTCGGCGTATGTCGTTATGTAATCTACCCAAGCCTCATCACCATTATAACTTTCACACCTTCCAAGCCATCTATTTATAGGAACTTTTACATAAGTCACACCGTCCTTAGATGCCTCGATTTTAATGTACTTCATACACATATCGAGGTTTGACTCATAAACGCAAGGATGAATTTTAATGCGTTTAATTGTTTTTGGAGCACCAAAAATTTGGCCTATCCACTGGTTTTCTTTGCCAGTAGCGCGCCAAGCATTACCAACTACTAAATAAAGATTGTCAAACGCCTCGTCCTTTGTATAACCAGCGGTTTCCGTACTTGCTATGGCATAGTCACCACTTGTAATGTCAGACGCAGCTTCTGGCGGGTCTATGGTTATTGAAGTATCTTTATTCTCGGCCATAAACGGGCCGGTCGAGTAATCGAAATCACTCAACGTCCAGTCTATATGCCCTGCCCTTGCAAGCCTCTGGGGAATATGGTTTCCGTCAACGATATACATTTCGTTGTCTACTTGGGTATATTTTAAGTCCCATATCTCATTGGAATCATAGGGAGTAGTAATCTCATAAGGTACAACCGTATATAACCCCGCTATTTCTGCGGCGGTTAAATTAACATCAAATATGGCTATATTATCAATTCTGCTTGCCCAGTTGTGCTGGCCGTTTTCAGAGCCTACCGTTACATTTGCGGCTGAATTACTCATATTAGTATAGGCTGCGTTGTTATAGGCGGTCGAAGCAACTTCGCTGCCGTCAATAAAGAAGGTGATATGGTCGGCGGCAGTTGCCCCGCCGGTAGCGTCATAAGTTACGGCTATAAAGTGCCAGCCTATATCAATGGCTTCATCGGTCTTGGCATAAGTAGTACTACCAATAACGATGTTTTCTGTTCCTTCTCCGCCATTATATAAAGCAAGCACCTCTCCCGCTGAAAGCTCTTTATTAAATATCATTACGTTATCAATTCTTTTATTCCAAAGACCTGTTATTACCCCAGATGTATCTTCGTGCGCTCCTATCAAAACAGGCGCGGCTGTATTTTCCATTGCGACATAAGTGCCGCTCGACTCTCTGGCATTAGTTTCATTAACGCCGTCAATGTATATTTCCATTCCATTCTGCGCGTTAGTGCCGCCAGTACCATCATAGGTAGCGACAATAAAATGCCAACCCCAACTTGGCGACCAATTAAAATAATTACTATTTGATTGTACTCGCCGATAACCACCTGTACTATTGTCGGAAATGGTGAAATAAATATCACTTAGAGAAGCGTATAAGATATATTCCCTTTTCAATGCACCTGATGTATCGTCGCGCTTGGAAATAATAGTATCCGCAGGATTTTGGGGTACATAAGCCCACGCCGCTAAACTGAAAGCTGAATCAGCCGCTCCGTTTCCAAAGGTATGACTTGCGTGGTCAGCGACATTAACGTAATACTGATTATCTAAATCAAAACTCGTTCCGGTATTGGCAGTCGCGCCAGCAGCCATAAGAACAGCCGTATCAGTAGAAGCAACACCGTCCTGTGTTCCCTGTGAATCTGTTATGGTCGTTCCGCTTGTCTCATTGAGTTTCCACTGCGATACGCAATTACCGCTTAAGTTCGCTATAGCCGTAGAAAGAGTTAATGTTAATTTTCTGTCCTTGTCCATCCAAAGTTTATATTCTTGGGCAACACCATCTTCCCATTTGGCTATTAAAGTTTGTGTTTCGCCTGTATCTGTAACAAAAAACCAACCAGTCAAAGTAAGCGGATTATCACCCGAATCATCGAAAGTAAAATCTGCGTGGTCAGGAACGGCAAAATATCTATCCCCGCCAAGGTTAAAGCAGTCGTTTACATTTCCTACTTCACTTAAATTGCTTGTATAAGTCGTAGCTGTGCCATCGTGCGAACCCATTGCGTCAACAACCGTTGTCGATGGCTCATCATCATTACAAGTCCAGTGAGCAACAGGCGTTAATGCGCCTAAATATTCCGTCCCCTGTCCGGTTAATATCTGGCCGCCAGACCTGAAGAACCGCATATATTCTTCGCCAGCCTCAATTATATATGTATCCTCAGTGGAATATTCAAACGGAATCAGTCTCGTTGGATAATTAGAATCTTTAACCTCACAGATGTATTTAGTCCCAGGCCTTCGAGTTACAGGCCCTTGCGCGGTAACGAACATATTCTCAAGTCTGCGGCAGGAACTTTTGTACTTATCGAAGTCGGTACGAGCTTCCATTAAGGGCGAGACTTGGCCGTTATTGAAGGACGTTAAAGTAGGTGTGTACCGCATTTCATCGGCGGCGATACACAAAACACTTAATAATATTAACAGCCACAGTATTTTACGCATTAGAATTTGCTCTCTGATTAGAACCGTCCTCTTGGTTTGCTTCACCGCGTCCGCCTAAAAAGTTGGGTACGAACTTCGACAGATTATTATATTGAGAGGTATTAAATTTCATTGCCTCTGGGATATTGACCTGCTGATATTCTTGCAAGAGTTTAATTCTTTCGTCCATTCCCTTACCGACCATAGGACACAATTCGGCAGCCAAAAGCGTAGCAACACATTCTACCAGCGGATTAGAGTACACTACGGGATTGTCCTGATAAATTACATACTGGACAAAAGCACTCGTACCGGCAGTATTAGACAGGTCGTTAGTCAAAAGAATCATACCGGTTTCATCTCGATTGATTATCGTCTCGAACCGATATTTCTGTCGGCCTTTTGTGGTAGAATTGAAACTTTCCTGTAATTGAGCAACCATAGCGATATAATCACTTGGCAGCGCAAAGGCATAGGCCCATCCGCCGACTTCAGGTGTATAAGCTACAACTCCGGAAGAAGCTGTATGAACATAACCCTCGCCAGTAGTGTCATCTAAAGTAAATGTTTTATCGCCGGTCACTGTAATTGTATAAGCAGCGTTATTAAGGTCTTCTATTCCGCCTGTACCGAGTATTTCAGTCAGATATACAATATCACCGGTTGTTCTATTATGGTCGGTTGCGGTAGTTATGGTAATTGGAAACGGGTCAACGCCAATAGCAATAGACGCTATATCGACATCTTGAGCGTGAAGCTCAGTTCCTAAATCTGCGTATTTAAGGCTCTCTCGAAAAGGGCAGTCCCTTAACGCCAAGTCCTCTATAGCCTTGCGGATAACAACCTCAAGAGTATTAACAGCAAATACGGTAATAGGGTCTTGGGCAGTAACGTCTGATATAAACGGTTCAGAACCAAGCTGATTTCCTGCCCCGCCTATTTTACCGAGAGCTTTATTAATTATTTTTTGGTTTGTCCAACTCATATTATTCTCCTAATAGCCATTAGCGACACAAGTTACACTTGTTACGCTCTGGCTGGTCATATCATAGATATAAACCCATATTCCATAAGCCTGCTTCCTATCAAAACATACTTCGGCCTTACCATTGGTACTTTGGTTATCGTAATAAGTTAGATATTTGATTACACTTCCAGAACCGTTAAGTCCATATCTAACAGTCCCTTCGTTCAGGTCGTCAGCCCAACAGTAGCTTGAGTTCGGGTCTGTGGCAGAACCAATTAATGTTCCGTCATAGGGAATATGACTTAACTGCTGTGCGCCGATAGTTCCGGTATTACCTGTGGCAACCGTCATTACACCGCCAAAATAGTCAATCAAGTAAATATCGTAACTGAAGGTAGAATCGTTTGGGTCGCCTGCGCCGTCACCGTCTCCGTAACCGTAGAAACTAAGACATACTCCGTTCCAAGAGGCTGGGATAGGTACAAAATCAGCTATCGAGTCCTGCCAGTTTTTAGTGGATATGTTCGGCTCGCTGGCATCGGCTGTTACCGTAGCAATAAGTTTAGCCATCGGCTGAATAGTCGCAAGAGGCGCAGGCTGACCGGCGTAAAAAGGATTAGCTAAAGCACCTGCAAGCATAGGTTGAGAAGTGTCGTCAGCCACAGGTTCAGGGTTACAGCCTGAAATAAATATAATCATCAACAAAAATAAGATTAAGTATCTCATATCAAATTCCTTAAAAATAAGGGCGGAATTTCACCGCCCATTAATTATTCTTCAGTCCAAACCGTAGATGAGCCAAGAAAAACAGCGTACCAAGTATCGGCAGCCGTACTAAAAATATACACCGCTTCGCCGTCTCGGTCGTTTTCACAGGTAATCTTTTCACCTGCGCCGTTACCATTAATAGTGCCAGTTCCTTCAGGGTCAACCGACAGGTCTCTGCCTGACGTTGGATTACCATCGACAAGAATAAACCACATACCGATATTATCAGCAGTTGCCTCTGGGAGTGTGCAGGTAGCAGCACCGCCAGTCATCGTAAATACAATAGTTGAACCTGATTCAGCAGCAGTCAAAATACGGTCATCTGGGTCAACAATAGTTGTAATCCTATTGTTGGCTATTAACGCACCGCCCATTTTTAACGAACCAGTAACGGCCAGCGTTAAATCTCCGCCAGCGGTAAGAGTCATATCATCGCCAGCGGCAATGGCAATATCACCGTTATCCGCACCATCGGCCTTAATCTGAACTCCGCCATCCGTAGTCTCAATAACAACGGCATAACCGGCAACTGTTCCGGTAGCGTCAATTTTGAACTGGTTGGCTTCTGCGTCAACAGTGGTCAAAGAAACATTCCCACAGTTTGCAATTACGCTATCAGCGGATTCGTCCCACATAAAGTATTCACCGGCGGTTTCGCCGTGCATAATAACGTCAATGCCTTCGCCGCTTACACCAAAAGACACCTCAAGGCCTGAACCTAAAATGTCAAGGTCGCCATTAGTACCGTCAAACGCAATAGTAATATCGTCAGAGTCACCGAATTTCAATATGTCGCCGTCATTAAGTCTTAAATCAACGCCGTCAAAATACATCAAATCTGCGGTAGCATCTATATTGATAATTGAACCTGCGGTTTCAGTGTACCAAAGCAGGTCAGATGTATTAGTTGCATTGCCAACAGCAAAGACCGAAGTGCCGTCAGTTTCAGATGGTATAAACTCCAGCTTTTCAGCAGAAGCACTCTGGATAGTCCAGTCTACAGCATTGTCGGCGGCTTCAAACGAAATCACCGAGCCTTCGTTGACTATCAGTTTGACATCTTCGAGGAATAGTTCCTCTTCACTTGCGTCCCACCACAGTTTGTCGCCGGATGTAGCACCAAAGAAACTAACGTCAATACCTTTTTCATCTGCGCCAATATTGATAGCCGCCGATTCATCGGTAGCCGCAGGTATAATATCAAGTGTGGCTGCGGTATCAGAATCAATAGTAAAATCATTGTTAGTACCAAAAATTAAATCGGCATCATCGTCAAGCCGTAAGTTTATATCAGTAAACAATACTTCACAGTTTTCCTCGTCAAAAGTAACGGTATCTCCAGATAAGTCGCCATACCAAGTAATATCAACAGCATCGGTGTGGGAAGTACCGAACCTGATTTCGTTGCCGGCAACAGCGGGGTCAAACTCCAAAATGTTAGCTGTATCCGAATAAATAGTAAAGTCGTCATCGCTTCCGAACATAAGGATACCGCTATCGGTAAATTGCACATCGTAATCCGTCAGTTCTAATGTCGCTGTATTGGCGTTAAACATCGCTTTTTTAGTATTGGTATTGCCGTAAATAACAACATCAATAGCGTTAGTAGACCCGATTTGAATCTCGCCGGTATCTTCAGTAGCGGATTCTATCAGTAGATTCGAGCCGTCCCACATAATCGAAACATCAGGCGCAGTAGTAGTGTTGCCAAACCCTAATATTGCATTGTCGAAAAAACCAAAAGTTTCGTGTGAATCGTCCCAATAGACATCTTTACCTGCGTCAGTAGCGTCAAAATGGACATCAGCGGAGTCAAAATTTACTGTACCAGTATTAGTTATACCTACGCAGGTTATTGCGCCTGTTTTAGATATACTCCAAGTCGCAGATGTTCCGGTAATGTCCGCACCAGTTCCCGATGTAGTAATCTCGATAGCAGGGTCAGTACCGGCATTGGAAATAGAAAGAGCAGGATAAGCACCAGTCTCACCGTGAACTATATCGAGAGCCGCACTATCTGAATCCGCAGAAGTTGTCAGTGTTACCGCACCTGCATCAACAGTAATTCCAGCACCAGCGTCATAAGATAGGTCAAGACTGTTACCTGCCGCAGTTGCTAAAGCCGTCCAAGCAGAGCCATTGTAAAACTTTAAGGTATTACTGGCACCGTCATAGTACACCAGACCTTTATCTGCCGCCGTTGGTTCTGTCGTAGGGTCGAAAAATATCATTGTAAGGGCATTAGAACCGGACAAATAACCATCTATCTCATTCATAAACAGATAAAGAGGGTCAAGTCTCGTATTACCAGAACCAAGATATGTAGTACGCCGCCTATAGTGGTCCGGCCCGTAAGTAAGTGCCGAAAACGCTATTGCCGCCATAAGGCAGAACAGAATTAAAAATATGAGTTTCTTCATTTGTATATCTCCTAAAAGTGGGGCAAGGGCGAAAGGAGTAAGAAGTCCCTTAGCCCAGCCCCGAATATTAAATTTACGGATTACCTACAGGGGACACCAAAACCTGATTGCCAAAATCAGATTGAGGGCCTTTTTCTAACCAAGCGTCTATCGCAAACGCACCGGCTGAAACTGTATTATTAAAATACAGTCTCAAGTATCTTTCTTCGACTTCATAAGGCAGTTGACCCCTGAAAATCCACGCGCCTGCCGTAGCAAGGCGAGGATGGGTTTGCAATGCCTCAGCCACACCGCCGCCTGTATAGGGGTCTGACGAACCAACGGCAAACGGGAAAAATACAGTTCTCGGACTTGTGAATGAAGAATTATCATCTACCTGAACTTCGATACTAAGCGTATCTACTGTTCCTGTCGGCGCAACTGCTGTGCGAATACAGAGATAAGGAGTACCCTGACCAACGCCAATCTGAGGTTTAGTCTCCGCCAAATCTATGTAATTCGTAGAAGCCCTTGCTTCAGTAATAGTAGTCGCTGATTCCTGAAGAACACCTAAATTTTCGCGTGCTCCCATAATATATACCTTTCATAAAAAATGTTTTTAATTTGTTAGACCGCTGTAACTGCGGTTTCCGTAATGCTCAGGGCATCTTCGGCACGAATCATCATATCCCCGAAACGGTACATCAGAACTTCGTAGATGTTGTTCTTGTCGTAAAGCACGTTCTGTTTCGATTCAGCCATAATCTGGAAGAATGTCAGCATACGTTTGGGAATATACATAAACACCGGCTCATTGCCCTTGAACACTTCGTTGCGGGCCTGATAAATCAACTGGAGAACACTTGGGTCAATCTGTGAAATTCTCGAATCAATATTTCTGATTCTTGCAACGGAACGAATGTCTTTAATCTTCAGACCGACTTTATAGGAAAACTCAGTCCTGTATTCCTGACGCTCTTTTGAATTTTCGGCATCAGCATACACAAGACCTGAATCAGTCACCCTAAGACCCATTTGGGGGTCGTTAATCGGTGAAATACCACAAAACTTTTCTTTGCTGTGCTGAACCAGCCATATTGACATTGTTTGTGAGCCAGTACCGGCGGCATCGAACACGCCAAAATCAGCAGCAGTTGTCGGGTCTGGATTAAGGGCATCATAAGTACTGTCACCGTTGTCCGGTGTTTTGTACCTAACATCGAGGCCGTCAAACTTTGTCGGTGTCGCTACGCTTGTGCCATAAAAGAAATGATTTGTAACGCCCTGCATAAAACCTTCGGAGTGCTGGTCTTCTTGGTCTGCTCTGTAAGCAGCGAAATCAGGTTGTAAATCAGCGACATCAAGCGGACAACGCCATCTGTCTTTGAATATGCTGATGTTTTCCTTGAAGGTGTCCCAACGAACAACTGAGGCATCGTGACCATCGCCGACATTAATAATCTGGGGTGTCGGAATGGACGTAACCCTTGAATCCTCATCACTCAAAATACCGTTAGCAGACTGAATCAAAAGGTCTTGGAAAAACGGTCGTCTTTCGTTCAGGACCTTCGCAAAACTGGTGTATCTGTCATTCTTAACCAGTTTTAATGCGTTAATCAGATTATCTCTGGTATCTAAACCTAACTCTGACATAATAAATCTCCTAAAATAGAATTTTACGTTAAACTAAACTATTTCGGAGAGGTGTCTCTTTCGAGGCTCGTCCTTGCGCTTAAAGTAAGCACCTAACTACCCTGCTTTCGGGTTTGCACAAGGCTCAACTCATCAGAGTTAAGGTGTCTTGATTTTTAAATCAAAACCGTATCTCTTTCGAGGGGTTATCCTGTTCTCGGAACAATTATTCTCGATTCTTCTTCGGGTTTAACCCTTGTAAGACTGAGAGTAAAAGTGTCTGAGCCAATATCGTAATCAATCTTAATCGCTTTGTCCTGTTCGAAATTATTAAGGTTTCTTGTTGAAATACTGAATTTGCCGCCGACAGCGTGGAGTAATTTCCATAGCACTCTATTAAGTCCGGCCTGCGTCAGCATTTTTCCGTCTTTTAAAGCTACCATAGTATATTACTCCGGCCTTCCCCACATCTGCGGAGAATTAGGCCATCTTTCTTTTCTTTGCTCGTAAGCTGATTTAGCTGTCGGTTTAGACGTACCGCCAGAACCATTATTAGTATCACCGCTTTTAAATTGCCTTGCCAGCATAATCAATCCCTTAGCCATATTCGGGGCTTTAGTCACATCGCCAAGAAGCAATCCGGCAAGCTCGTCACCGACAGCGTCATATTCATCGCCGCTTAGTCCGGCGTGGTTTCTGAACATACTCTGAAGAAGGTCTTTATCGACCTTTAGATTATCTTCACTGCCGCTTATCTTCACAAACGACTCTTTAATTACTTTTGCTTTTTCCTGAAGCTCGGCATCCTGCTGTTTTTGGGATTCGGCAATCTTGTTTCTTTCAGAAGCCTGCAATCCATTCCAGAACTCAACTAAATCCTGAACAGTCGATTTCGGCCATTTCTTGGCAACGGCAATCTCGGAAATCTTTTTTACCAAGTCTTCCTGTGGGGTATCGTTCTCAAGGGTCGAACCTTTTAGCCAGTCAATATCTTTCAAATCTTCCGGTTTCTCGACCGCACCTAAAAGTTTACTAACTCCCAACTGAAATTCCTGTCTGGTCTTATCGTCTGGAAGTTTATCCAGTGATTCAGGTAACTTAAACGGCTTGCCAACTGCCTGTATAGCATTAAAGCCCCCGACAATGGCCGCTTCTTTGGTTTCGTACTTACTCATCGCCTTAGTAAAAGATTCTTTTACCTGCGGGTCAGTAAGGCTTTCGTGCTGAAATTCATTAATCCATTCTACCATCTTCTTATCCTTTCTCAAACAAAGTAAATTTAGTAACCAGCTTTCCGTTCTGGTTAGGGATGTAACACCTGTCAATTAATGCTCTTTCGAGCCGGTTCTTCATTCTATTGTGGAATATAAAAGTCTCCAGCCTATTGTCCTCGAAGTCTGCGCGGTTCTTAAAACCCGTGATATATAACGGCACTTCCAATTCCATTATTAATAACTTCTTAGGTTTTTCGACTGGCTCTGCCGCAGGTTTAGGAATGTCTGTCGGCTCAACTACCTGCTTTGTTTCGTTTATATTTTCAGCGTTTTGGTTTTTCTTCGGTCTCGGCATCGGCTATCTCCTTATTAATTTCGGCAAGCTCTAAAATGTCCCTTGCCACAACTCTTAAAAATTCAGAACCTCTTTTTTCCAGTAAAATGTCAATATCTTCCATCATATAGTTATGTACGACTCTATCTTCTTCGGTTTCAATCTTCTTAAAGACTTTTAACAGCTTCCTCGCAAGGAAAGCAACCCCTGCGCCCCTGTATGCCTGAACTAATTCGGCTCGGTATTTAGTGTCACTCATTATACCGCACCTGCCATTTCAGCTATCGGAGAGCCTTCTTCAATCTTTTTACTCGGCGGAACGACTTTAGCGGCCTGCAAGGCCATTTCCATCTGCTGCTGCTGGAGTCTTGCCTGAGTAATCTCGTCTAAAGTCTTTTCGTATTCGTCTTTAGTCCTGACGTTCTTCTGCGGGAAGTTCACTGCCTGTAAAGCGTCATCAATAGTCTCGTAACCTCTAATCATAATCTTCGGAAGCTCAGGGTCGCCAAGTACCTGACCTATCTCAGAGGCTATCGCCACGCCCGTTCTTATCGGGTCGATTTTCTGGTAAAGCTTCTGACTTCTATGTAAAGGCCCGATAAATTCAGGTCTTATCGAAATAGTATTTACGGGCTTCTTGGAGTTCTGAACGACTATATCGGTAATCTCGGCCATTACATCCGGCGCGAACGGCCCGCCCTCTCTGGCCGCCCTGACCTCAATGCCCATCATTACCTCATCGCAGGCACTTAAATACCGAGAGTGACTTTCAATGAACGGACTTAAAAACGAGGCGCTCTCACCGTCTAACTTCATAGTCTCTAACTCAGTCAGCGGCGCACGGCCCTGTCTTAATCTCTCTAAGAACGTCTGTAACTGGTCTAAATGGAAGTGCCTCTTAATCGCCGCACTGAAAATGTCACTTAATTCTTTATTTAAGAGTATATCACCCAATCCCTCGATTGGTCTGGGCGGATGATTGTATTCGTCAGGCTCGACCGGCATTAAACCGCCCGGATTAAAGTCAATTCTATTGTCCATTGTACTCAAATAGTACATAGCAGGATTGACCTTCTTTTGGGCAAGCTCAATGAAGTTCTTATGTACCTGCTGATGACTTAGGGTATCGTGATAGGCTTCAAAGGCCGGAGTGGATGACCCTACATCCCAAGGCTTCTTATTATAGTCCCAGACAACAAACGGCCTCGACCAGTAAGGAGAGGCACTCAATGGAATGTCTTTTCTGTCTTCTTTGGGTGATTCCTCGTAGTACACACTTATCCACTGGGGATTGCCTATGGGCTTTTTAAACTCAGGTCTATCCCAAACAGGGTCGTTACCGTAAAAGACCGCCCTGATAATCGTATGCTCGTCGCTGAACATTCCCTGTTCGATTTTCTTATACAGACAGGCAGAGAACTTCTCTTTACACTCCGCCAGTCTCTCCGCGCCGGACTTGCCCTGAGTAGTGAATTTATCGTATATCTGCTTGACCGTCCACTTGGGGTCTTTAATAATTATGCCCTCAACCTCGTTGAATTTATTATAAAATAAATAACAATGCTTATAATACTGGGGAATCCACATTATCCTTTTAGTTCGCAAATCTTCCTCTGCGAACATCACAGGACTTCCGACCGTAAGGCCGTCTAACGTGAAGTTAGGCTGAACGTCATAAAAATTTCCCCTCTGGTAAACGTCAGTCATATACTCTTTTACCTGCTGAACCCAAATGTCCAGTGGGTCAATGCCAATTAAAGATGTTTCGCTCATTGTGTAGGCAATCCAGTCAATCGACTTGGACATTAACTTACCCTGAAAGCCGGTCGCCATTATCCTCGCCGCCCAAGGCGCAGTACCCTCGTAAATACCCCTACCCAAAATCAGAGAGTTAGTCTTGGAATCGACCTCAACCTGAAGGTCTAACCTGAAATACTCGGCTATAAGCTCACGGTCGTTCTTTAACCTCGAATAAGAATTTATCTTCTCATTGAGCATTAAAGCCAATCGGTCGTATAATGTTTTAGTTTCCCACATCTTATAGTCCTAATAGACCCTTGTTTCTCATTGTCGAAACACCAAGTTTGGGCGGACTATTCCAGCCCTGAGTAAGCAGCGCAGCCGCTAATTTAGTGTTCCTCGACTCCGCCTCGCTCATAGTGCCCGCCACCGGCTGGGCAGTTACTTTTCTTACCGGTTTTTTTATTTTTGGACTTCCGCCGCCGCCTATGATACACGCTCCTTTCTATCGCAACCGTGATAAAATAAAAAAGCCATAAGTCCAGACAAAGCAATAATCCACAACTTCTTATCTCCGCACTTACGGCAAGTTAAGACACCCCAAGGTATAATTGCGCCATCAGGAAGCTGGATTAAACTCGAAGATTCCTCGAAATCGTGCTTCCTGAAAAACTTGGTTATTTTCTTTATCAACTTCATACCACCTTTTTTAACCCCTGTGATAAGACTTTACTATGAAGGCCTCTGGTTAATATACTATCGCTTTCCTTCTGCCTACGCCTTATAGGTGCATCCTGACTCGACCTGCCGAACCTCTGACCAGTAATATTCAAATACCTGTGAGCCATAGCCAAGTGACCAAAAGCATCCGCTATATGCCTTGTCCAGCCGTCTATCGGGGTCTTGTGGTAAACTATGTGGTCTTTAGTCGAATCAGCATCATTTCTTTTCTTCCTGAAGTGTATTAAACCGTCTATCCCCTCAGAACACTTCTTCTCGTCAAACCAACACTGACTTATCAGGTCGGCAGAAGCCTTTATCCTGTCATCTACATCGTGAGGAACTACTACCTTAAATTTAATGTTGTGCTCTTTGGCAATGTCAATAGTGTACTTGCCGGTGTGCATAGACTTCCTGTTCCCGCCGTGCTCAGGGTCTAAATCAGGGCCTACCCAATGCTCGCCGTAATTATACCCCTTTTCCATTAAAACCTTAGAGTAAAACGGAATCCCCTGACCCTTGTTATCGTAATAAAAGTCAATTAGCTTAATTTGAGGCCCTTGGAACTGAACAAACCAAATGGCTGTGTAAATATCACCAATGTCCCAAAAAGTAAATACCTTAGCCATCGGGTCGTATGGAACAGGCCCTATTCGCTTGGCTATCAAAGCCTGACTCATCTGAGAAGCAAAAAACGAGCCTATTAAGTCAAACGCCTCGTGAGAGTTCATTACATACTGCTCGTACTTCTGGGGGTTCTCGGTCTTTAACTTTATCATATCAGATATAAAACTGTCAGGTAAGTTATCCCTATTGTCAAACGTGGTCGCCTGAAAACACTTGTACTGGTCAGAAGAACTTAACTTTTTAAGCTCCTCAACCGGAACTTTTGTCTCACGAGACATCTCCTCGTAAATCAAATCACTCATTACCGCAGGTAAACCCCTAATCCAATATTCCCAACACCAGTTATGACCATTGGCGTTGGCTATCAGAAATAACTGCTGAGGCTTCAATTCCTGTAATTTCTCTATAAACGGCCTGTGAACCGGCCCAACCTTAAAAGATGGATCTGACCATATACTCACATCAGGCTCTAATTTCCGCCTCAACCTGCCCCTCAACATACCGAATGTATCGTCCGAATCAAATTCCTCTGCCTGCTCAATGTAAGCCCAACCTAAATTGACGTTCTGTAAACCACTCAACTCGTCACCGTGCCGGAACATCGTTACACTGCCGTTCTCGTCAACTATCTCCTTGGTGTGCTGAGGAACTTTAATTCCTGTGTATAACTCGAAATCCTTCAACGTCGAATCACGCAAATCAGTGAAGTTCTTCCTCACTATTAAACCTAAATTGTTCTTGAAAGCCCGCGAGTTTATCCGACCTTTCAAAATCGCACACATAGTCTTACCTGTGCCCCAACCGGCTATCATCGCAGGAAAACGCTCCAAAGAAGTCAAAAAACCGCTCTGGTATGGCTTACTACTAACATTTGCTGTTAATCCTGACATCTATTGTGGACTCCTTTGTGGATTAAACCGTGGTGTTTAGAACATACCGGAATAACGTCAAGCCAATTCTCTTTAGCGTAACCCTTGTGATGATGCCAAACATAAGCCATATTGTCACAATATAAACAAACACAGTCTCTTGCCTTTGGTAATTTACCCTGCTTAATAGCCACATAAACCGCATATCTTGCCTTACGTAATGCCGGGTTTTGTATGTGACGGCGCAAATGCCTTTCTTTTTGGTGAAGAACACCCTCTATTCCAGCATAACGAGGACTATGATTAATCAATGCTACATTGTTCCTCTTACAAAAAGAACTTAATGTGGTACTGCAAACCCCGTAGCGAGCAGCTATCGAACCTATCGTTAAGCCATCTGTATTCAACTTTGTTATTTCAGCTAACATCTCTGGATATAAAACTTTCTTTGCCATAACTATATGTTATACGTCTGTATGACGACACGTCAAGTAGAAAACTTTTAAAAGCCAAAGTAGGATTATCATTCCCTGCTGCGTCCTTGTTACGATTTGATGTTACGATATGGGGCGTTACGTTATCAATTGTTACGTTATCGTCAATTGTAGCCGATTCTGGTGCGTTTTCTAATCCTTGTTTTTGGGCTAAAATCGCACTATCCTTGCTTTTGCGGTAAAAAGCCTGTTTGCAAGTCTGACTACAATACTTCTTAGCACGTTTACCGTCAACCTGTTCAATCACTTTGTCGCATATTGGACAATTCACTATAACCCCTTATCTATGATAGTGTTATGTTAGTCTGTGGCCGCTTCTGCTCATTATCACGCTCGAATATGCCAGTATGCTTGCCGAGATTCTCTAAAGCGCGGTTTTCATTAACTAAATCGCCTTTTTGGTTTGCTCTGTCGGCTAAATCAATAAACCTTTTAACGACTATTTCAGCCGATATTTCATTCTTTTCATTGATTTTAGCCTGTAATTCAGCGATTCTGGCGATTATGTTGGGTTTTGTTAATAAATACGATGCTTGAAATCTTGCTGTTTTTGGGCTATATTTGGCTCTTATAGCTGCCTTATCGCCGTTTTTGTCAATAATATACTGATGACAGAAGTCGTCTTGTTTATCTGTGAGTCCTGTTTCTTTATTCTTAGCCATAATAATCACGTTTTTAAGTTAAATTTTGCGGTTCGATGGATAGTTTATTCTGGTGAGTTTTTGGGGTATTCGGCTGTATACCATACAACACCTTATTCATTAAGTCTTTATGAAACTTATCAATGTTTTCGGGGGTATTTAATTGAGCTTCTACGTCCTTAATCCATTTTCTTACTTTCGAGCTTTTTAATAAGCTTTTGTTCTTTATATCCAAGCGAAAAGGTTTTACGCCGTTAAGTTTTTTGGCTATGGCCGATAGTTTTTTTTGAAATGCTATAAGACTTTTTGGAAGCTTGCTTTTACTGGCCATAATCACTTCAATCCTTTTTTAGTGCTTATCGCTTTATACGCCCGAAAAACGAGCTTTGTTCTATTATCACTTAACTTTACACTATGAACGTTATCCTTGTCAACAAAAATCTGACCTATTTTAAAAAATTCTTTTTAGCACTATTCTGCTGATTTTAAGAATATTTAAGAAAATACAAAAAAAGGTATTGACATACGCTCTAATAGTCGATAATATATTTATAGTAGTAAACTGAAAATTTAATAACACTTATTTGAAGGGGTTAAAAAATGAAAATCGAAAAACTAACAAGGAACAGACTGGCTGAATATAAAAAACTGGCGAGAAAGTATAACTATACAAAGCAAAGAATGATAGAGTTTGGACAAATAGAATGCTCTTATCCCGACCAAAAAATGCTATCGAGAATGATTTGGCTTGAAGCAATAGTTTGGGATGCCTTAGTTGAGGGTATAATCCCACTATCGAAAGACTTAGCAAAACTTGGGTTTTTCAATAAGCCCAAAAAATTCAGAAACTGGAAAACAGGGCGAGAAATAACTTATCAATTACACTTGTCAGCATAGCCCCCAGACTACCGCCTCTGTGATAAGGGGCGGACTTTTGCGGGTTAAACATTATTAAACTTTTATCTGAAGGGATTAGGATTATGAAAACCAAACCAAAAAAAATCAGAAGCCACGTTTTTTACAAATCTAATGCCAGATTGTTTTTTTTCGACGGTAGTTCCGCGCATATAGACTATGACAAGTATATAGGTTTGGCGCAAGATGAAGCCGCTAAAGCTATTCAAGATGACTATTGCGTATCTGCTGCGGCTGCCTGTGATATTGTAAGGCAAATTAAAAATCAGTTTAACATTTCACCTTTTGCGGACTAAACTTTATTAAACTTTTTTCGACTGAAACATGGTAATGCCCCACAGGGCAGAAAGAGAGAAAAAATGACAGCCTACAAAATAACACTCACTTTGGCGACTTTGGCTTGTTGCTCTGCTATATTGTTTAATTGGCCAAGAATCGACCCTGCTGATATATCAGTGGCTATGATGACAATAGTAATTATTTCTTGCACAATGGCGATTATCAAGGCGATAGAACAGGGCAAAAAGAAGTAAACCCTATTGACTTGTCAAATAGCTAAAACATTATAACATTTTGGCTTTGAAAGTCAACGTAAAAACTTATGAAATAAGCAGTTAAGAGTAACATTTTTTATAACATTTAAAGGAAAAAGCTATGGAAAAACAAACAACTAGACTAAGCGACAGCCGGAGTTTACAGCGTCCGGCTTGGACTTCAACCCCTGCTGATTGGTATGCTTTCAGGCACAAACACCGAACAGAAACCCGTAGGCCGAATCAGCCGGACAGACTACTAAATTATTTTGTCAATTCAAAAGGAATGGAGTAAAACAATGACCGAAAAAGAATTTTACACACTGGCCGACATTGCGGCTATGCTCACCGTGAGCAAGCAGACAATTTTAATCTGGCGGAAAAAAGGCCTATTTCCGAACCCGATTATCGGGGAGACTGAGCCTCGATGGTCAAGGAAGCAAATTGAGGATTGGGAGAAAGAAAGAGAGGAGAAGGCTAACTCTTAGACCTTAACACTTTATAACACTCTTTACAGGGGTAGCGGTTAGCAGCTTCTACCCCTATATCTACAAAAGCAGGTTTGCCGCAGGAACACCTAAAAGGGTAAAAAGCAGGGGTTTTTATCCCCGTTAGAGTAGAGGATTACGCTAATAACTTTATAAGACTGTTCTTTTGGCAATGTAGCTTAGTCAGCTAATAGATGTTTCCTACTCATTTGGGTCGAGAGTTGACACCCTGAAGTCATTGCTCCCACTTTTTTTAGTAGATTGCCGTTCTGCCCCTGATTATTTGTTTTTAACGTGGCTTAGCCGTGAAAAAAACACAGTCCCAGAACCTTAACTTGGAAAGTATTACCCCAGCAGCACTTAAGCTACATTTACTTGTTGGAGGATAAACTTACCATACTACAATCAGCATCTTTTTCATCAGGTCGTCTTTTCACCTAACAAGGCAAGAGTTTGTTTTCCGTAACCTTTATTAAATTGTCAAAAACGCTATTATAAGCTGTGCTTATAGTAGTATAAGTTATACTTCTATTAAGAATATGGCACTTCTGCCAGTAATTAAATCCTTAAAAAAACCCCGCTTCTTTGTAAGAAACGAGGTCTTATATGTAGTGGCGGTCTGCGTGATGAGAAT
>Ga0265293_10001863_pt1 | contig 44516 bp, 39 predicted proteins | sample Munlanlewell138R_FD_192505 | JGI IMG/M metagenome (GOLD analysis project Ga0265293, IMG submission 192505) | Leachate microbial communities from a municipal landfill in Southern Ontario, Canada - Leachate well 138R | ecosystem: Engineered > Solid waste > Landfill > Unclassified | place: Canada... | reverse complement strand
TAAGTTGATGGATTGGTTAATTTGGTATAACACCAAGAGATTTCACTGGAGCCTTGATTTAATCTCTCCTGTGGATTATTTAATAAATAATGGTTTAATTTCCAAAACAATGTGGACTAATACAATTTGTTGAATTTATTTTTTTATGATATATTTAATATGAAAAATAATAATAAAAAATAAATAAATAATTATAAAAAATATGGCTTCACAACCAAAAAGGATTTTAATAGTAGAAGATGAAAAACCTTTAGCTAGAGCCTTAGAATTAAAATTATTAAACTCAGGATTTAGGCCCAGGATAGCAGTCGATGGGCAAGAGGCCTTAGATTATTTAAAAAAAGAAAAATTTGATTTAATTCTTTTGGATTTAGTAATGCCTAATATTAGCGGTTTTGATGTTTTGGAAAAAATGTCAGCTGAAAAAAATAAAACGCCAGTTATTGTTACTTCAAATTTAGGGCAAGAGGAAGACTTAAAAAAGGTTGAAAAATTTGGCATTAAAAAATATTTTATAAAATCTGATGTTAGTATTGTTGATATAATTAATTATATCAAAGATATTTTAAAATAAATTTAATTTTTTATAGATTATAATAACAAAAAAATAAAAGATGTTTTAATTTCTGGCAGCTATATTGCTAAAACCGATATAGAGAAGGCCGAAAAAAATATTATAAACTCTGATATTTCCTTGGTGGACTATCTTTTAGAAAATGGATTGCTGACCAAGGAGCTTTTGGGAGAGTCTATTTCTGAATCTGAGGGAGTTCCTTATTTTGATTTAAAATTAAATTTACCAACCTATGAGCAGGTTTTAAAAATACCGGAAGATATTGCTAAAGAGTATCGAGTAGTTTTAATAAAGGAAGAAGGTGATAAAATGTTTTTTTGCTCCGATAACATCAAGAAGGCTAGAGAGCTATTTTCCAAAATGCACGAGATTTTTCCAATAGAAAATATTGTTTTGTCTTATTCTTTATCAGAGGATGTTGATTTTGTTTTTGAGTATTTTTATAAAAAACCATTAAAAACTAGATTTAGTGATATAATTGCTACGGGAAAAAGAGTGGCTCAAGAAATTGTTGGAGAAATCTTTAAAGATGCTTTATTTTATAACTCTTCTGATATTCATTTTGAACCCCAAAATAAAAAGTTTAGACAAAACGGGCTATACTATTAGAAAAGAATATGATAGAATAGTGGTGAGGTCAATTAATGCTGAAAATGGTAAAAAAATAGAAATAACAAAATAATTTTTAATATTACAAGTTTTTATGAATAAAAACAAAAATGGTTTCACTTTGCTTGAAATCTTGTTGGCTGTAGCTGCCTTAGTTATTTTAGCTAGTATCGTTATTTTAGCTATTAATCCAACCAAGCAATTAGCTGATACTCGCAACTCTCAAAGATGGGTTGATGTTAACACAATTTTAAACGGCGTTTATCAATATGCCATTGACAATGAAGGGGCTTTACCTGGTAGTGGTGATATCGATGGCACCGAAAGAGAAATTTGTAAGTATGGAGTGCCTGTTTCTTCTGGAGATTGTGAGGTTAATTTAGATGAGTTAGTCCCAGAATATTTGGTTTCAATTCCTTTTGATCCAAAATCAACATCTTCTTCGACTGAATATACAATTTCTACCTCAACTACCGCTAATAGAATTAAAATTACAGCTCCTATTGCTGAACAAGGGAAAACAATTGAGGTTACTAGATAATATGATTTTAAATTTGCCCAGGTTTTTCTAGGCAAGATTAAGTTCAAATTATTTTAATAAAAGTTTGGATAAAAGGTCTTTAATTAAGGCCTTTTATAAAATAAAAATTAAATGAGATTAAATTTTGAGAAAAAAAATGATCCTTTTATTATTAAGGAAAAAAAATATAGCTTCGGAAATTTAAAAGATTCTTTTTATCATTTAGGTTGGATGGAAGATTCTTTTTTGTTTGGTGAAAACGATAAAGAAACCTTAAGGAGGTCTTTTGATTTTGCTAAAATTTCTCGAATTTTTATAGTTTTAATTATTTCTTTTTCCATATTGTTTTTTAGATTAATTTGGTTGCAGATAATAAAGGGAGATGAATATCGAATATTGGCTGAAGGGAATAGAATTAGAACAGAAAGTATTGAGCCAAAGAGGGGTATTATTTACTCTTCCGACATGACTCCTTTGGTTAAAAACGAGGCTAATTTTGTTTTATATTTAACCCCGATAGACTTACCTAGGGATGAATTATATAGAGATGAAATAGTTAGAAAATTAGCTAATATTATTTCTGGGATAGAAAATAATTTTTTAGATAATATAGTTGATTCAAATTTTACTTTAATTAGTGATAGCCCACATTTTTATGAAATTAAAAGTAAGTTAGATAAAATCCAGTATGGGTCACTAGAATCCTATCGTCCTTTTTTCTTGATGGATAATATTGACTATAACTCAGCTATGATTCTTTATCTTGAAGCTGAAAAAATGCCGGGAGTTTCTTTATCAATTAAAATGAGAAGAAAATATTTAAGCTCAGAAGAAAATTATTCTAGCCTTTCTCATTTAATCGGTTATACGGGAAAAATTTCCGAGAAAGAATTAGAAATTTTTGGAGAAGAATATTCTTTAATTGATTATATTGGTAAATCTGGTTTAGAGTATTTTTATGAAAATGAATTAAAGGGAATTAAGGGTAAAAAAAATGTAGAAGTAGATGCCTTGGGTCGAGAAAAGAAAGTTGTTTCTCAAATTTTGCCAAAAGATGGTCACGGCTTAGTTTTGAGTTTAGACTTGGATCTGCAAAAAAAATCAGAAGAAATTTTAAAAAAACATCTTAAACAAGCAGGAATGGAAAGAGCTTCTGTTGTCGCTTTAAATCCTAATAATGGAGAAATTTTGGCTTTAATTAGTTGGCCTTCTTATGATAATAATATTTTTTCTAAGGGTATAAGTCAATCTGATTATTCAGCTTTAATTAATAATTCTAATAATCCTCTTTTTAATCGATCTGTTAGCGGAACATTCCCTTCGGGATCAACTTTAAAACCAACTATTGCTGCTGCCGCCTTAGAGGAAAAAATAATCACCGAGAATACAACCATTAATAGTGTTGGTGGCATATCAGTGGGAGCTTGGTTTTTCCCCGATTGGAAAGCTGGAGGTCATGGAATTACTAACGTTAAAAAAGCTATAGCCGAATCAGTGAATACTTTTTTCTATTTTATTGGAGGTGGTTATGATAAATTTGAAGGATTGGGTGTTGATAAAATTGTAGAATACTTAGTTTTATTTGGTTTAGGAAAACAAAGTGGTATAGACTTACCTCAGGAGGCCAGCGGTTTTATACCTACCCCTGAATGGAAAGAAGAAACCAGAAATGAAAGTTGGTATATTGGAAATACTTATCACATCTCTATCGGGCAGGGAGATATTTTAGTTACCCCCTTGCAGGTAGCTAATTTTACTTCTTTTTTTGCTAATTATGGAAAATTATATCGCCCACATTTAGTTAAACAAATATTATCCAACGGAGATCAAATTTTTAGAGATATTGATCCAGAAATAATAAGGCAAAATTTTATTAGTGAAAAAAACATTAAGATACTTAGAGAGGGTATGAGACAGACTATTATTAGCGGAAGTGCTGCCAGATTAAATGCTTTGCCGGTTGAGGTAGCTGGAAAAACTGGCACAGCTCAATGGGGGACAGATAAAACTCCTCATTCCTGGTTTACTTCTTTTGCCCCTTATGATAGCCCTGAAATAGTTTTAACAATTTTAGTAGAAGAAGGTAAAGAAGGTAGTCAGATAGCTACCTCAATAGCTGGAGAAATATTAAATTGGTATTTTGCTAAGGATTTAGAAAACAATGAAGAATCTAATTTAACTAATTCTAGTAATATAGAATTAGAGTAAATGTGGAATTTAATTTTGACTTTTTAGCTAAAATATGTTATACTTTAATAAGTTATGTTTTTATAATTAAATAAATAATATGAACAATTTAAACGAAAAACTTGTAGGCAAAAATGAGGTGTCTTCTTTGGTTGATAAGGTTGTAGAAAAACTAGATTTAAAAGGATTGCCAGAAGAAGAATTAAAAGATTTTAGGGAGAGCTTGGAAATGCAAATTACTAGAAGACTGGGTTTAATAATATTAGAAAACTTAAACGAAGAAGGTTTAAAAGAATATGAAGAGGCCGTGTCTTCTGACGTTTTAGCCCCAGATCCTGTTAAATTGGAAGAAATTATTAAAAAGTATATTCCAGATTTAGATAAAAAAATACAAGAAGGAATGACTGAATTTTTAAATAGTGTTATAAAATAGGTTTATTTTGAAAAGTAATTACAAAAATATGGCAGTTAATAACAAAAAAATTAATAATTCCGACAATATTGAGCAGGAAAATTTTGTTTTAGGTGATGTTGAAGGAGATTTAAAAAGTATTAAGGGGGTAGAAAAAATTAAAAGAGAGGATTTTAAAAAACCTGAAGTTTTTAAGGACTTAAATAAGTTGAGTAGTTTTTTTATTAATAATCCTAATTTATTAGATTTTTTAAAAGATAGCGCCGAACAAGAAGATAAATTAAAGGAGTCTGGAAAAGATATTCCTGATAATTTAAAGACATTGAATAAAATTATTAATAATTTAGAAAATAGGTTAGGGCTTGATAAGCAAGAAATTTTATCTGTTTTTAAATCTTATGATGAAAAAATTTTGTTAGATGCTAAAACCGAAGTTTTAAAGTCAAAGAAAACTATTAAAATTGGTAATAAAGATTTTCCTCTAGCTACTTTAATTAGAATTCCAGCATATTTAGCTGGAACAGCGGCCGTTTCTTTAACTACTGCCGGAATAGCTGGTGTGGCTGGCGTAGCCTTGTTTAGAAATTTAGAAAAATATATTTCTGATAAAAAAGATAAAAAAAATATTGAAAGTAAGGCCAAGGAAATAAGAAAAAAACTTGATGAAAAAAAACTAACTAAAACCATCTCCTCTTCTTTGTTTATTAGAAAATTAGAGAAAGGGGAAAGTGATTCTAAAAAAGATTTTTTAATAGATAAAACAGAAGAAGAAAGAAATAGAATTATTGAAGATTTTGTGGAAATTAAATATCCTCAGGTGGATTTAAAAATTAAAGAACAAATTATTAGTAAGTATAAATATCAGTTAGATATAGAAAAATCTCAAATTGAAAAAGAAAAAAATAGTAGTCTTAAACCATTGGGAGCGATGGAAAAAATATACAATTTTTTAACAAAAAAAGATTCTTCTTCGGTAGAATCAAGAGCTATTAGGTCTATTATAATTAGTGGAGCTATTATCACTACTGGTAGAATAGCTCGAGAAATTCCAGTAGTTAAAACTATTTTAGGAGCTTATTTGGGCTGGAATTTGGGAGGCTTGGCTGATAATATTATTAATAAAAAAGAAGTTGCTTCAAGTTTTGATGAACAGAATTTTGTTGATGAAATAAATAATATTAAACTTGCTTATAAAGAATATAATGAAAAAATATTTAATGAAGATGATGGTAATGATAATTCTATAGAATTATTTAATGAGCTTTTAGAAGATTTAAAAAGGCTTGAAGAAACAAAAGCTAAGGCTTCTCTAGAGATAGAAAAAAATTCACTAAAAGATATAAATCCTGGAAGATATTTGTTTATTAAAAAAAATATTGATGAGTCTAATAAATATATTCACCTTATCAGGGCCAGATTTAATTCTGTTAATTTAAACAAAGAAAAGGAAGATATTTTATTGAAAGACAAGAAAATTAGAGAGACTAACAATCTTAAAACTAGCTTATTTAAAGCGGGTGGACTTGTGCTTGGAGCATTGACTCCAAATGTTGTCAATCTAATAACAGAAAATATTAATAGCACTTCAATTATTGAGACTCAAGCTGAGATTAAGTCAGATGATTTTTTTTCTGATATTAAATCTCCCAATTTTTTTCAATATGCAGAAGATGGTAGCGGCGAACCTGTTAATATTGATAATGTTGATGCTTCTTTTGTCGACAATGAAACAGTACTAGATAATAATTCTGATATTAGCATTGAAAATGAAGTGGCGGGATCAAATATGGAAAATAGTATTAATTCTGTTGAGGTGGATAATATTAATTCCGAAAAAATAAATGAAATAATAGGAACTCCTCAAAAATCAATAGTATTAGAAAGTGGAGATGGAATTTCAAAAATTTTTGATGGCAACATGAGCAGTAATTATAAGGTTAATTTTATTGATGAACAAACTGGCGAAATTTTTGAATCTGCTGCTGGTAGTAAAATTGTTCATCCTGGTGACGAGGTTGTTTTAGGGGAGGATGGTAGTGTTAACGTTGTTTGTAAGCAGGGAGTGGTTGATAATCCTAAATATGTTGATAATTATTTGCCAGAAGAAAATATTGCTCCAGAAAAAATGACTACTTTAAAGTCTGAGGAAATAAAAATTCCATCTGAAATTAGTTCTGACAATAATTTGTCAGAAATTTCTAACGAAATAAACTTGCCGAAAGAATCAAGCGTTTCTAGCGTTTCAAGTGATGTCGAAGAAGATATTGTTTTTGAAAAACCTGAATATGAATTAACTCGTTCAGACGACGGAAAATTATCTATAGAAAAAATAGCTGATGATAATGATATCGCAGATGATCAAATAATCCCAGAGAATACTGAAATCTTATCGATGGATGATTCTGGTGAAGTTGAATCTATCAGTGACCCCAATGCTCTTAGATTGGATTATGATGAAAATGGTAAGCTTATTTTAAGAGATAGTGACGGTGATATTATAAAAGGATCTTCTTCTGAGAAAGCAATAGATGATAATATTGAAAAAGTAGAAAATAATTCTCCTGGAGATAACAAAGAAACAGCTGAGTTAAACGAAGATTTAACTGAAATTTCTCCAGAAGGTCTTGGCAATGTTAACGAAAGCTTTAAAACCCCAGAAAGTTTTAAGGATATTTTAGGAGAAGATTTTTCTAATTTAAAAATAATAGAAAAAGTTGATAATCTTGGAAATCGTCTAGGATTTTCCTTAAGAGATGCTGAAACTGGTAAGTCAGTTGATATTTCCTTCCCTAGAGCCGGCGGAATTAGGATGGAAGAGGGATTAAATGATCAAACTTTTGGAAACTTAAAAGAAAATTTCGACGAAGCTATGACCGAAGATCGATCTTTAATTATTGGAACAGAAAGTAATGGAGTTTTTTCTGTAGAAGATTTTAGAAGTGGTTTAAAAAAGTTTTTAGAATAATAATTTTTTATATTATTTTGCAAGTAAAGGGCATTTTTGCCCTTTATTGCTTATATAGAGCTTTTTTGTTAAAGTTTTATTATGAATATTATTAATAAAATAAAAGAAAAAATAAATAGCAAGCTTAAGAAAGATAGGTTTTTATTACCAGTTATTTTAATTTCTGGACTTTTTTTTATTATTACTTCTGTTTTGCCATTTTTTCAAAATAATCAAGAATTTTTAAAGTTTTTTTCGCCCGATGAGAATGCTAATTATATTTTTTCTAAGTTATACAAAGAAACAGGGAATTTATATTTTTTTGAAAAATATAATCTAATAGCCGACGATATTATAATTCCTAGAAGTTATTTTTCTTGGCAGGGAGTTGTTAAACCAGTTAGTTTTTTGGGAATGATAATTATTTATGGAAAAATAGCTAGTATTTTTGGTCTAGGGGTTATTCCTTTTTTAACTTCATTTTTTGCTGCTATAGCTTTATTTTTTTATTATTTAATTATAAAAAAAATATTGGGCAATAAGGTTGGTTTTATTTCTTTTTTATTATTATTTTCTTTTCCGGTTTTTATTTATTATTCGACTAGGAGCATGTTTCATAATATTTTGTTTTTGTCTTTTATTATTATAGCTGTATATTTTCTAATAAATTTATTAGAAAAAAGACCTATTAAAAAAAACAATTTTCTTTTAAAAAATATAAGTTTAGAGCAAAAAAATAATTATTTTAAAAAACTATTTAAGTTTGATTTTGTTTATTCTGCTTTGGCCGGTTTGTTCATTGGCCTAGCTATTAGCACTAGAGCTTCGGAGCTAATTTGGTTAGTCCCAGCTGGCCTAATATTATTAATTTTAAAATATAAAAAACTTAGTTTTTTTCGTTTAGCAATATTTTTTTCTTTTATATTCTTAGCTTTGATGCCAATTTTTTACAATAATCAAGTTTTGTATAATTCGCCCTTTTATGGAGGTTATTATGAGATGAATAAATCAATTGAGGGGATTAGTCAGGCTAGTAGCGGTATGTTCAAATCCTTTTTTACTGGTCATTTTAATGAAATTAAAAATTTAGCTAAATCTATTTTTGATACTATTTTTTATTTTGGTTTTCATCCTCGTCAATCTTTAAATATGTTTAACGAATATTGCTTAAAGATGTTTTGGTGGATATTGGGCCCAGCTATACTTGGTTTATTGTATTTATTTTTTAAGCAAAAAAATAATTTTAAAAAGATCATGCCCTATGGGATTTCTTGGCTTGTTTTATCTTCGATTTTAATTATTTATTATGGGTCATGGAAATTCGTTGATAATCCCGATCCCACTAGATTTACTATTGGCAATTCTTACACTAGATATTGGCTACCAATTTATATTGGTGTCCTTCCTTTTACTGCTATTTTTGTTCAGAATTTTTCTAAATTAATATCTTGGATAAAAAATAAAAAAATATTTAATTTTTTATCTTGTTTTTTGAAAATTTCTTTAGTTATTATAATAATGATTTTGTCTTTTAAATTTGTTTATAGCGGCTCCGAAGAGGGTTTAAAATATTATTTTAATAAAACTAGGGTCGCTAAACAAGAAGTTAGTGTCTTATTGGAAATAACTGAAGATAATTCGGTTATTATTACAGAATATCATGATAAATTTCTTTTTCCAGAAAGAAAGGTTATTGTAGGAAAATTTAATGATAATAAAATGAATCTTCAATATTATAATCTAAGTAAATATATCCCAGTTTATTATTATAATTTTACTTTACCAGAAAATGATTTAGAATATTTAAATAATAGGAGATTAAAAGAGTTTGGTATGGAAATAAATTTAGTGCAAGATATTAATGAAGTTTTTTCTTTATACGAAATAAACAGGATTGAAGATAGTAATTAATTTTTTTAAATATGACTTATAATCTAATTATTATTGGTTGCCAAATGAATCGGGCTGATAGTGAGCGCTTGTCTTTTTATTTAGAAAATATTGGCTTTAAATATAAAGATAATTTTTTAAAAGCTGATTTGGTTATTTTGGTGACTTGCGGAGTTAAGCAAGCGGCTGAAGATCGAGCTTATGGGTTGATTAATAGAATAAAGAAGGATAATAAAAAGGCCATTATAGTTGTTACTGGCTGTTTATCGGATAGGCCGGATGTTAGGGCTCGGGTTAAAAAAGATGTTAAATTGTTTTTTAATATTTCTGACTTAATTAATTTAAATAAATATTTAAAGCCATATTTTCCTAGAATAAAAAAATTTTCTCAACAAAAAATAGAAAATTATCTAGATATTAATACCAAAAAAACATCAAATTTTTCAGCCTTAGTGCCGATTGGAAATGGTTGTAATAATTTTTGCTCTTATTGCGTGGTCCCTTATGCTCGAGGTCGAGAAATATATCGTCCCGCTGAAGATATATTGAAGGATATTAAAACTTTAATAAGGGATGGTTATAAAGAGATAAATTTAATTGCCCAAAATGTTAATAGTTATAAATCAGAAAAAGTTGATTTTCCTAAATTATTAAAAATGATTGATGATTTAGAGGGTGATTTTTGGTTAAGATTTTCTAGTAGTCACCCTAAGGATGTTAGCTCTAGTTTGATTAAAGTATTAAAGAACGGTCGTCATATTTGTGAGCATTTTCATCTGGCTGTTCAGTCGGGTGATAATGATATTTTAAAATTAATGAATAGAAAATATAAGGTAGAAAAATATAAAAAAATAGTTTCTGGGATAAGACGAGCCCTTGATTATAAGAATGGTTTTTCAGCCAGTATAACTACCGATATTATTGTTGGTTTTCCCGGGGAAACTAAAAAAAATTTTTTAAATACAGTTAAGCTTTTTAAAGAAATAAAATTTGATTTAGCTTATATTTCTAAATATAGCCCTAGGCATGGTACTCTTTCTGCAACTATGGATGACAATGTTTCTCTCAATGAAAAGAAAATACGAGAGGCAGCTTTGAATAAAATGTTAAGAAAAACAGCTCTAGAGAATAATAAGCAATACTTAGATCAAGAGGTGGAAGTTCTGGTTGAAGGATTTACTCGTAAGGGTCAATTATTTGGCAGAACCAGAACTGCCAAAATTGTTAGGATTTCTTTAGAAAGAAATTTTAAAAAAATTAAAAAAGAAGAGTTAATTGGAAAATTTGTCAAAATTAAAATTTCTAAAGTTTTTGAATTTGAGCTGCACGGGGAATTAATAAAAGAAAAATCTAAAGTTATCGCTATTTTGGGGCCAACTGCCAGTGGCAAAACTTCTTTAGCAGTAGAGTTAGCCCACAAACTGAAAGGAGAGATTATTAGTGCTGATAGTCGACAAGTTTATCGTGGTATGGATATTGGCACTGGTAAGGATTTATCTGAATATAGGCATAAAGGTGTTAATATTCCTTATCATTTAATTGATGTAGCTAATCCAAAAACAATCTTTTCTCTAGCTAAATATCAAAAATTGGCATTTAAGGCCATAGATGAAGTTCTAAAAAGAGGTAATTTACCAATTTTAGTTGGTGGTAGTGGTTTGTATTTAGAGGCTGTAATTGATAATTATAATCTATCTTCCGTTAAAACATCTTTTTCTAAAAGGGAGGAATATGAAAATTTATCCTTAAAGGAATTGCAATCAAAGATAAAAAAAATAAATAATAAATTTTTTAATAATATTAATAATAGCGATTTGCAAAATAAGAGAAGATTGGCTCGATATTTAGAAGTTCTTTTGCAGGAAAAAGACTTTGCTCCTAAAAAAAATGATTCTAAATATAATTTTTTAGTTTTAGGTTTAAATCCCGAAAGAGAAATTGTTAAAGAAAAAATATATAATAGACTTATCAAAAGAATTGAGGAGGAGGGTATGATTGAAGAGGTTGAAAGACTTAAAAAAGAGGGTGTTTCTTTTAGGCGATTAGAAAGTTTTGGATTGGAATATAAATTTGTAGCTTATTTTTTACAAAAAAAAATAAATTATCAACAATTAATTAATAATTTATTTACGGCTATTTGCCAATTCTCTAAACGTCAAATGTCTTGGTTCAGGAGGTGGGAAAAACAGGGTAGAAAAATTGTTTGGCTTAAAAATAAAGAAGAGGCTAATAAGGAAATTATTAGTTTTATAAAATAATGCTAATCTTTTAGGCAGCGGACTGATAAACCGTAGGGTTGATTAACGTTGTTAAAATTGATTTCAGCGCTATCCGAAGCTAAGTCACGACCTCCAAAATAATCAGGACTAATTTCAGTTGATGACCAAAACATAGCATGGGAGCCTAAATAGTTGAAGTTACCGTTGATATATCGGTAACCACCCGGCAAAGCTGTAAAACCTGAAGAATTAGTGGCGTCAACATTAGGAGTATTCCATCTAGGATGAGGATCTGGGTCGGTTCTAGTACTTTTCATTTTTCCTCCAGCTACGGATTTTCCTTCTAAATAAGTAGTTAAAGTTATCCATTCAGTATCAGTTGGTATATGCCAACCAGTTGGACAAAGAGTTATTTGAACAACGGCGTATCCATTATATAATACTCCATAATTATTATAATTATCTAATGATTTGGCCGTAGCCACATCACTTCCGTTATAGCCGTAAACTCCATAGGCTGGTTTTTTATTAATTCCTTGGCTTGCAAATTCACTATTATTATGAACTTCTGGCAAATATTTTAGATTTTCTTGAAACCAACATTGCTCTCCAATTTGAACAATATCATAAGTATAACCTTCATATGTAATTACGGACTCACATTGAAAACATTTTCCAGTTCTAATTCCTTGAGGAGTGGCGCAATTATATCCAGCTGATATTTGTCCAGTTTCTTTTCCTAGACAAAACTCAATTGAATAATTATCGGTGCTAGTTTCATAAGCATATTCAGAATCTAAACAAATTCCATCGGTTTTAGGATTAGGGTTTTGTGGTATTTTTGATAAGTATATTTTTTCTTCCTCCTCATCAGTTAAAGATTCTCCAAAAATAATTTCATTGGGATAAGAATTATTTTCTTGATAATATTTTTCTAATACTAATTGTATTTGTTGTATATCTTGAACTCTTTGATTATCTCGAGAGTTTTTTCTTATTTCACTAAAAGATATAGTAGCGACGGTTAAAATTATGGCGATAATAAAAACAGTTATTATTAGTTCTATTAAAGTAAAAGCTTCTTTATTTTTCATATTTTTTATTAATCTTTCAGACAACGAATTGATATACCATATTCTTTAATTCCTTCACTATATCTAAAAAATGCAGAAGGGTCAGATAGCAAGGCCGAAATCCAAGACTTGTTAGGATTGTATTCCGAAGAAGACCAAAACCAAGTTTGATTGTTGAGTTCAGTAAAATCATTAGGGTCAAAGCATCCTCCGGCCGGCAGAGCTGTAAATCCGGAACTATTATTTCCCCCCCAAGAAGTCGGAACTAAAGGTATTTTAGCATTATTCCAAAACCCACCAATATCCTCTGGGCTTCCGATTGGTCCGTCCAGGGGTGTGTAATTTTCTGAATCTATAAAATTACCTAATTCAATCCAATCGCTATCAGTTGGAATATGCCAATCATCAGGACAGATTCCTTGTAAAATTGAAGTGTTATGATTCATGGCTTCGTTCCATTTATATAATCCTCCGTAAACATTACAATTATTAATATCATTATTATAACAATATTTTTCTATAATAGAATTATTAGTTTGATTTTCGAGGCCACTAATCATGGTTCCAATATTTAAATTCTCTTGAAACCAACATTGATCTCCGATTTGAATTGTTGTATAGCTTTTTCCTGCATAACTTAATAAATCACCACATTCAAAAGGATTAAAACATTTTTCATTTTTTATTCCGGATACAGTAGCGCAATTATAATTAGATTCAATTTCTGTTTGAAAATTTTCTAAACAGAATTCTATTTCATATTTTCCGTCATCTAGGGTATATGCATATTCTTCATTTGGGCAATTGTTTCCTTTATAGAATAAATTAGTAGGAATTTTATCCAAATAAACAATATTAGAATTACTTGGATTTACTAATTGTTCTCCAAAATTTAATGTTTCTGGATAAGATCCAACATCGCGGCGATACATCTCTAGAGCTAATTGAATTTGCTTGATATTATCAATTCTTTTTACATCTCTTCCTTTTTCTCTGATTTTGTTAATAGAAATATTAGCTATTGTTATGATTAGTCCAATAATAAAAAGAGATACTATTATTTCAATTAACGTAAATCCATTTTTTTTATTTTTTTTCATTTTGTTTTTTTAGGTTTTCGATAGTCTCCGTTATTTTTTTAGGATTATATCTGCCCTTAGTTTCAGCCATTGTTTTTCCAATAAAAAATTGCAACAAAGCTTCTTTTCCCGCTAAATACTGATTAAATTGTTTAGAGTGTTGAGAAATCACTTGATTGATAATTTCTAATAATTCAGTTTGATTATCTTCTCTTTTTTGTTCTAAATTATTTTCCTCCATGATATTACTAGGATCTCCTCCGGTTTTGTACATTATTTTTAAAACTTCTTGCCCAGATGAATTAGTTATTTTTTCTTGATGAAGCAATAGCATTAATTCGGCGAAATTTTCGGCAGTAATTTTAATTTCTTTGATAGTTTTTTTATCTTCTTTTAAGTATTTAAATAATTCACTAGTTAGCCAATTAGCTGTTAGTTTAGCTAATTTTTTATCTTGATTTTCCCATGATTCTCCAGATGATTTTACCCATTCAGCTAATTCAGAAATTACTTTTTCTGTCCAATCAGCTATATCTTTATCGTTGATAAGTATTTCGGCTGTGTCAGGAGAAAAATTATATTCTTCTATAAAGCGTTGTCTTTTTTTATGGGGTAATTCTATTATTTTTTCCTTTATTTTATCTATATTTTTAGAGGTTGTTTTTAAAGGAGGGATATCTGGTTCTGGAAAATATCTATAATCAGCTCCACTTTCCTTAACTCTTTGTCTAAAAGTTTCCCCATTTTTTTCGTTATAACCTCTAGTTTCGGGAAGAATTTCTTCTTTTTTTTCTAATAATTCGCCTTGTCTTTTTATTTCATAATTAATAGCTTTTTCTACAGATTTAAAAGAATTAATATTTTTTAACTCTACTTTATTATTCAATTTATTTTTAGCAAGGGTTTTGATTTTTCCATCCTTGTCCCGATACCAGGAATTCTTTTTTTGTAAACTGATATTAGCCTCGCAACGCATTTCTCCCTTTTCCATATTGGCCGAACTAATGTTTAGATATTTTAAAATTTGTTGAAAGGTTTGACAAAATAGTTTGGCAGTAAGGGCATCATAAATCATTGGCTCTGTTACTAACTCTAAAAGAGGTACTCCAGCCCTATTAAAATCAATTAAAGTATAATTTTTTCCAGTGGGATGATTAAGTTTAGCGGTATCTTCTTCTAAATGAATTCTAGTAATTTCTATTTTTTGTTTATTTATTTCTAAAAATCCATGGTGAGCGATTGGTAAATCGTATTGTGAGATTTGATATCCTTTTGGTAGGTCGGGATAAAAATAGTTTTTTCGATCAAATTTGCTTTGTCTATTGATTTGGCAATTTAAGGCCAGCCCCAGAAGAATTATTTTTTCGATAGCTTCTTGGTTTATGAGCGGCAAAGTGCCGGGATGCCCCAAACAAATAGGGCAAACATTTGAATTCGGTTTTAAGTTATTAGTTTCATTGGGGCAGGGGCAAAACATTTTGCTCTTTGTTTTAATCTCAGCATGTATTTCTAACCCAATAATGATGTCGTATTCCATATTTTTGTATATTATATTAATTAAATTATATCAATAAAAATAGGATTTATCAAACAAAAAAAACTGAGAATAATTCAGTTTTTTTTGTTTGATATTTTTTTAGCTATTATTTAACAATATTTTTTACAATACTTAGTATTTGTTGGGAGATTTCTTCTATGGTTAAATTGGCGTTAATTTTAATCCAATTGAATTTTTTACCTAATTCTAAATGAATCTGTCTAACTCTTTTAGAAAATTCTTCATCTTCTTCATGTTTATGATTACTTTCAATCGAGTTTTTGAATCTTTCTCCATCAAATAGTATGGCCAAATCTTCTTTGATTAGGTGTTTGTTAATTTCTTCTAAAAAATTTTGATCTATTCCAGCTCCAGATCCCCAAGCTATTCCAGTTCCAGTATAATCCTCGGCTATAATATTAATACCATTTTCTAATTTTTTTATTATTTCGTTTTGATATTGGGTTCTATTTAGGGTATAGATTATTTGAGCTTCTCGAGCTGTTAATTGATGAGGATTGTTATTTCTTAGGTAATTATTAAGTAATTCACCCGAAGGAGCTAGATCGTAGAGGGGGTATTTTAAATATTCAGTTGGGAAATTAAGAGAATTTAATTTGTCTACTAAAATTTTAGCTTGAGTGCTTTTGCCTAAATTATTTGTCCCGTAAAAAACTATTAATTTACCTTTTTTGATATTCATATTTTTTATTTAACGATTATCGCCACTTCCTTTAATACAACCTCTTTCTAGGCGAGATTGTAATTTTTCAATATTTTTTTGAGCAATATCTTCTAAATTTATATTTAATTCGGTGGCAATTTGTGATATATACCACAAAACATCACCTAATTCTTTTTCAATTTCGGTTTTTTTATCAGAATCAATTTTGCCATCATTATCTCTTATGATTTTTTTAAATTTTTCAGCTACTTCACCGGATTCTCCGGCTAATCCCAAGACTGGGTAAATATAATTATTTCCCTTATTGGGGTATTGAGCAGTTTTTTGTGATTGTTTTTGATACTCCTTAAAGTTCATTTATTTTTTTAACTAATTGATGAATTTGTTCCCATAATTCATCCCAGCTTCCATTATTTTTTATAATAAAATCAGCTTTAGACATTGTTTTTGGGATTTGTTGTTCGGTCTCAGAGTTTTCATCATTTAAAAAATCTTCGTAAGTTTTTTTATCATCTCCGGGATTTTCATTTCTTTCTATAACCCTTTGATGCCTTATTTTTTGATCAGCCTCAATGCTTACTAGGAAAAATCCAGGAATTTCTTTTAAATATTTTATATCAGCCATTCTTCTGATTCCGTCGATTACTATAAAACTATGATTATCTTTTTTGACATCGTCAGCCATTACTTTAGCCAATAAATCCTCGCCAAAAGTTTGTCGAAGTAAGGTTGACATTTTTTGGATATTAGCTCGACTTTGTTCAATATTTAATCTAATTAAAACATCTCTTAATATAGTTGAAAATCGATAATCACTAGCATGGTATTTTTCAATTAAAAATTTCTTTACCACTCCTTTCCCGCAAGCAATTTGGCCAGTTAAGCCGATAATAATTTTTTTTTCATTCATATTTGTTTAGTAATTAACTTTGTATCTTACTTGATAAGAATTTTTATTAATTTTTTTAATTTCTAATAGTTCTAAATCAATGTCGAAATCTTCATTAAATAAAGATATTCCCGAGCCAAAAATTTTTGGTTCAATTGTTAAAATTATTTCATTTATTAATTTTTTTTTAAGAAAAATTGTGTTTAGACTAGCTCCTCCACCCAACAAGGCTTTCTTGTATCCCATTTTTTCTAAATTTTTTAAAACATTTCCTGGTTCTCCCTTAACCCATAAAACATTATCTTGTGGAGCTCCTTCTTTTTCAGAAAAAACTACGTTAAGTCTATTTTTTAAAGGAGAGCTGAAGGTGTCAAAGGTTTTGCTTCCCATCATAATCAAACCAAATTCTTTAGATATTTCTACAAAGCTTTTTTTATCTTCAGGGCTAGTCCAGTTAGCAAAATGATTGCTGTTTTTAGCTATTTTACCATCTATTGTAGTGGCCATTATTAATGTTACTGGAATCATATTTTTAAATTAAATAGCAATTGGGGCTTTAATCCCTGGGTCAGGATTATAGTCAATTAACTCAAAATCATCATATTCAAAAGAAAAAATATCTTTTTTATCAGGATTTATAATCATTTTTGGCAGTTTTTTGGGTGTTCTGGATAATTGTTCATTGACTTGGTTAAAATGGTTTTTATAGATATGTAAATCACCAAAAGTATGAACAAATTCTCCTGGTTTTAAGTTGCAAACTTGGGCTATCATCATTGTCAATAAGGAGTAGGAGGCAATATTAAAAGGAACTCCTAGAAAAATATCAGCACTTCTTTGATATAATTGGCAAGATAATTTTCCGTTTAAAATATAGAATTGAAATATAGTATGACAAGGTGGTGGGGCGGTTTTTTTACCAGAAATTAATTCTTTTAGATCTCCTACATTCCAGCCACTAACTATTATTCTTCGGGAATCGGGACTTTTTTTAATCATTTCAACAGCTTCGGCAATTTGATTTATTTTTTCCCCATTTTTTCTTTCCCAGGCAGTCCATTGTTTTCCATAAATAGGACCTAATTCGCCATTTTCATCGGCCCATTCATCCCAGATAGTCACTCCGTTGTCATTTAGATATTTTATATTAGTATCACCTTTTAAAAACCATAGTAATTCATAAATTATTGACTTTAAATGAACTTTTTTGGTTGTCAGAAGAGGAAAACCTAGGGATAAATCAAAACGAGTCTGTCTTCCAAAGACACTTCTAGTTCCTACTCCAGTTCGATCTTCTTTGTCAGTACCATTATCTAAAACATCTTTTAGTAAGCTCAGATATTGTTTCATAATTTTTATTTTATTTTATAAAAACAAATTAACTATAACAAATATTTTTAGCCTTAGCAAATGTTTCTTTTTTGCTTGAATGATGATATAATAAGGATTGAAAAATTAAAATAATTATATGAAAAAAAACATTTTTTTTGCCTTTTTATTTATTCCTATATTTTTAATACCCTTTTTTAGTGTCAGAGCTCAAACTTTAGCAGAATCTCTTTCTGGCAAGATATTATTAGATGTAGAGAGAAATGGAGAGGCTTGGTATGTTTATCCAAAAAATAATAAGAGATATTATTTAGGTAGACCCAATGATGCTTTTGCTGTAATGAGAGAATTAGGTTTGGGTATTTCTGAGATAGATTTTCAAAAAATAGCTTCAGCTGAAATGGATATAGATGGAGATCTAAAACTAGCTAAAAATTTAGCGGGTTTAATTGTTCTTCAGGTTGAAAAAAATGGAGAAGCTTGGTACATAAATCCAATTACTTATAAAAAACATTATTTGGGCAGACCAGAGGATGCTTTTAAAATTATGAGAGAATTGGGTCTGGGTATTAGTAGAAAAAATTTAGCTTTTATTTATAAAAATACCTTAGATGAAAGTATTAACCAATATAGTTCTTATAAATATAAAAACATAATAAAATTAGAAGATCAAGAATTTTTGGTTGATATTGTAGAGATTGATTTAAATAATCCTAAATTAAAAATAATCACCGATACGGCTAATTCTTTTGATTGCGTTGGAAGATGTTCGGCTAAGCCTTTGATTGACTATGTTTGCGATAATAATGCTTTTGCTGCTATTAACGGAAGTTATTTCGATACCTCGGCTGAAAAATTAAATTATTATTTTTTTCCAGTCTATAATTCTCGTTTAAAAACTTTTATAAACTTTGAACAATTAAAATATCCTACCACTGGATCAATAATAGCCTTTGATGAAAATAATAATTTTTATTATTTTAAAGATAGTCGTGATTTTGGCGGTGTGGCTAATTTTGAAAAAATTTATGGAGCAAAGTTACAAGCAGCTATTGGAAATAAACCTAGATTAGTTGAGGACGGTATGAGTTTGCTAATTGATTGGGAGCTAGATGATAAGCAAACAAATACTAAAGCCTTGCGCAACGCCATCGCTTTTAAGTCTGAAAATACTGGTAAGGGTAAAATATTTTTAATAATCGCTCGTAATTCTACAGTGGTTGATCTAGCTGAAATTTTAAAGGTTATGGAAGTTGATTATGCTATAAACTTAGACGGAGGTTATTCTTCGGCTTTATTTTATAATGGGGAATATATGGTGGGTCCAGGAAGAAATATTCCTAACGCTATTTTATTTTCAGAATAATATGTTATTAAGTCAAAAGGAGATTTTAGAAAAAGAGGGCCAAATATATTTATTGTGTAAAATTTTTCCTGGAGCTAGTTCCAATAAATTAAAAAGTTTTGTTAAAAATAATATTGAGGGCAGGGATGTAGAAATTTTATCAATAGCTATTTCAGCTCCAGCTGAAAAAAATAAAGCTAATAAGGAGTTAATAAAATTTTTAGCCAAAGAGTTTATGACTTCTAAGAGTAATATCTCTATTATTAGTGGCCATAGTGATCGCTTAAAATTAATAAAAATATTAAAATAGTTTATATGGATTTATCAATAATTATCGTTTCTTATAACGTCAAAGAAAAATTAAAAAAGAATTTAGAAACTCTCTTTACTTCTCGGGGGGATTTTTCTTTTGAGGTTTTTGTGGTAGATAACGCCTCTATTGATGGTTCGTCCGAAATGGTAGAAGAATTTTTTCCACAAGTTAAGTTAATAAAAAATGACCAAAATTTAGGATTTGCCAAAGCCAATAATTTAGCAATTAATAGGGCCGGTGGTGATTTTATTTTATTGCTTAATCCTGATATGCAGGTTTTTCCAGAAACTTTAATAGATTCTTTAATATTTGCTAAAAAAAATAATCAGGCCATAGTTTCTAGTTGCTTGTTGGTTGATAGCGATAATAAGATAATTAAACATATTCGTCGTTTTCCTAGATTATTAGATCAATTAGCTATTATTTTAAAATTTCCTCATGTTTTTCCTAATATAATTCGCTCTTATCTATATTCTGATTTTGATTATAATTCAGCTCAAAAGGTAGATTCAGTTAGAGGTTCTTTTTTTATGATCAATAAGAAATCATTCCAGAAAATTAGTGGATTGAGATTACCTCTGCTAGATGAGAGATATTTTGTTTGGTTTGAAGAGGTTGACTTTTGTCGTCAGGTTTATAAAATGGGGGGAGAGGTTTGGTTTAATCCTAATACTTTTTGTTTAGATTATGTGGGACAAAGCTTTTCATTATTAAAAAAAGGCAGGGCTCAAAAATATTTTTGTAATTCGATGTTAAAATATTTTAAAAAATGGCACCCTGCTTGGCAGTATTATATTTTAAAAATTTTTTGGCCGATAGGAAAATTTTTAGCGATATTTTTTTCCCCTTTATCTAAAATTAAATAGAATTTAAATGGATAAAAAAATAGCAATCATTTTGATAAATTATAAAGATTATGCTAATAAATATTTAGTTGATTGCTTGGCTGGTATAAGAAGGCAAGACTGTTTTGATAATATTGATTTATATATAGTTGACAATTCTAGTGAGGAGGCGTCCTATAATTTTTTATCTAGCCAAGCCCCCGAGGCTAGCATTATAAGAAATTTTACTAACGATGGTTTTGCCAAGGGGAATAATGATGCTATTAGAGTTGCTTTAGGGGTTGGGAGTAAATATATAGTTTTATTAAACATGGATACCATAATTGATGATAGGGGGGCTATATCAGAGCTGATAAGGGTAGCTGAGTCTGATAAAGAAATTGGAGTGGTTCAATCTCGTTTAATGCTCTGGCCAGAAAAAGATTTAATAAATAGTTTGGGTAATAATACTCATTTTTTAGGTTTTGGTTATTGTAATAATTATCGAGAAAAATTTATAAAATCTGACAATTTAAGCAATATAGACATTCATTATCCCTCTGGAGCAGCTGTTCTTTTTAAATCAGAAGTTTTAAAAGAGATTGGTCTTTTTGATGAGAGTTATTTTATGTATAATGAGGACCAGGATCTGGGTTGGAGAGCTTGGTTGGCTAATTATCGTTGTGTTTTAGCAAGCAATTCGGTGGTTTATCATAAATATGAATTTGGTCGTTCTATTTCTAAATATTATTATATGGATAGAAATAGAATTATAACTATATTAAAAAATTATAGCCTACCAACATTGATTTTAATTTTTCCAGCTTTTTTAATAATGGAGTTGGGTCATGTTTATTTTTCTTTAAAAAATAATTGGTTTTTTAAAAAAATTTCTGTTTGGTTTTATTTTTTTAATTTTAGTCACATTAATAGGATTATTAAAGATAGAAAAAAAATTCAAAAAAATAGAAAGATTAAAGATTATAAATTGATTGATAAAATTTCAGGTAAAATTTTTTATCAAGAGATTGAAAGTTCGGCTCTAAAAATAGGAAATTATTTTTTTGAATTTTATTTTATTATTATAAAGTTTATTATTAAATTGTTTAGGTTTTAATAGATAAATATATGGATATTTCAATTGTCGTTGTTAATTATAGATCCAAAGAGAAGCTTCGTGCTTGTCTGAAATCAATTGCTGAATCTGATTTGGAAAACATTTCTTATGAAATTATTGTTATAGAAAATAATTCTGGAGATGATTTAAGGGATTTACAAAAAAATATTATAAATTTTAAATTAGTAGAGAGCGATAAAAATTTAGGAATGGGGGGTGGTAATAATCTAGGAATAAGAATATCTCAAGGAGAGTTTGTTTTAATTTTAAATCCTGATACAATTCTAAAAAAGAATTCTATTAAAATTTTGTTAAATTATATTAAAAATAATTCAGATGTTTATATTGTTGGCCCTAGGCTTTTAAATATTGATTTAAGCCTTCAATTGTCATGCTCTTATTTTCCTCGCCCCTGGACGCCAATATTTAGAAGAACATTTTTGGGGAGATTTTTTAAAAAACACTTGGACTGGTTTTTGATGAAAGGATTTTCTCATGATATAATAAAAGAGGTGGATTGGTTGATGGGGTCTTGCTTGCTGATTAGAAAAGATGGGTTTGAGGGTTTTGATGAAAGATTCTTTATGTATTTTGAAGATATTGATGTTTGTCGTCGGGCCTGGAAAGCTGATAAAAAGGTTGTTTATAATCCTGAAGCTGAAGTTATCCATCATCATGCTAGGGAGAGTGCTAAATATCCTTGGTACCTCTCAGTTTTTAAAGACAAATTAGCCCAGGAACATATTAAATCTTGGTTTAAATATTTTAAAAAATGGGGTTTTAGAAAATAATTTAATTAAAATAATTTTAAAAATATGAATACTACTAAAAAGATAAAAAAAGCTATTATGCCTGTGGCTGGCTTTGGAACTAGGTTTTTACCAGCCACTAAAGCTCAACCCAAGGAAATGCTTCCAGTGGTCGATAAGCCGGTCATCCAGTATTTAGTAGAAGATGCTGTGGCAGCTGGAATTGAAGAAATTATTTTTGTTACTGGTAGGGGAAAGAGGGCTATCGAGGATCATTTTGATTTTTCTTTTGAATTAGAACATACTTTAGTTGAAAAAAATAAAACAGATTTATTAGCTAAAATTAAAAAAATTGATTCTTTGGCTAAATTTTCTTATGTTCGCCAAGCAATTCCGCTGGGAGATGGCCATGCTATTAATTGTGCCTCTCATTTAGTTTTCGATGAACCAGTTCTTATTATGTTTGGTGATACTTTATATGACGCTCCAGTTTCCCCAGTAAAACAAATTATTGATCTATATAATCGTTATCAGGATCCAATTATTGGGTTATCTGAGGTTGATAAAAATGAGGTTGATAAATTTGGTGTTATTGATGGGCTAGATTTGGGCAACGGAGATTATGAAATTAAGAAATTTGTTGAAAAACCAGACATTGATAAGGCTCCATCTAATTTAGCTGCAGTGGGGCTATATGTTATAACTCCAGAAATTTTTACAACCCTAAGAGATATGAAGGGTGGTAAGTCCGGAGAAATTCGTTTAGCTGATGCTTTTGATTTAATGTTAGAAAACAATCGTCCGTTATATGGAAAAAAAATTGAAGGAGAATGGCTTGATACCGGAAACAAGTTAAACTTTATTAAGGCTACTTTAAAATTAGGTATCAAGGATGGAGAAATTAAGGAAGATTTAAAGAAATTTATTAGTGATCTATCTTCCACTTTTTAATAATATATGTCTTATCGTTTTAGAAATTTTTTATTTTTTATCTTCTTTGTTGTTTTTGTAATATTGACAACAGTTTTTTCTTTATATGCCTCAGGGTATAAAATATCTTTCTATAGTATTATAAAGGGACAATCTTTGATTCAAAAAACTGGAATATTGGCAGTTGATTCTTTACCAAGAGGTGCTGATATTTTTATAACTAGACAATCAAATGGTCTTTTTTTTGACGATGAAATAAACAAAAATAAAAAAATAAAGACTCCTTATAAAATAAAAAATTTATTGCCAGGAGAATATATGTTGACATTAAATTTTGACGGATATTGGCCTTGGCAGCAAAAATTTTATATTAATCCTGGGCAATCCACTTATATGGAGGATATTGTTTTATTTAAAAAAGACTTGCCAGTAAGTTTCTTTAATTCAGCTGTCAGTGATATTGAATTTAATTATGGGGCGCAAAAAATTATTTTAGATAATGAAAAAAGATTAATAGATTTAAAGTCAGGTCAAGAAATTTATTTAGGAGAGGGGATTGATAGTATAGATTTTTTAGACTCAAAGAGAGTTTTGTTAAATAATTCTTTGATTTTTGATTATTCTAAAAACAAATACATTGATTTATCTTTTTTAAGTGATAAGAGATTGATTCAGCCTAAAATAAAAGGGGATGATTTGTTTTATATTAATAACGGATTACAAAGATATAATTTATTTTCAGAAAAGCAGGAGATGATTTTTTCTTTAGAGAATGTTATTGACTATGATTTTTATAATGGATTTTATTTTTTTATAACAAAAGATAAGGACAAGTCTTCTTTTAAAATTTATTCTTATAAAAACAAAGAATTAATTAGAGAAATAGATTTGCCAATGTCTGACAAATATCAAATAATAAATCCAGGAGCTTCAGCTTTTGTATATATTTATAATAAAGATTTTAAAAATTTTTATATTATTAATACATCTTCTAAATTTAATTCTTATTGGTCAGTAGTCAATGATGTGGAGGGTTTTGATTTTATTGATTCTAATAATTTTATTTATTTTTCGGGTTTTGAAATTTATTCTTTCAATTCTGTTTTGGCAGAGAAGTTTTTATTAGGTAGGTTTGAAGAAATGATAAAAAGTTTAATTTGGCATCCTAAAAATTATATAATTTATTCTACTGATAGAGATATTGTTATTTTAGATTTAAAATATGATAAATATTCTATTAAAATCGTTTCATTAAATGATGTTTCCAATATATCTCTAGATAAAAAAAGCAGTATTTTATATTTTTCCGGAAAAAACGATGCACAAGAGGGTCTTTTTCGGTTATTTGTTCAATAATTTAATTATTTAAAATATTTTTATGTCAAAATTTATAATTAAAGGGCAAAGAAAATTGTCCGGTGAAATAAAGGTTAGAGGTGCTAAGAATTTAGCTTTAAAGGTTATTCCAGCTGCTATTTTATCATCTGAACCAATGACAATTAGTAATCTTCCACAGATTGAAGACATTGGGAAATCTTTGCAATTAATTTCAGAATTGGGATTTTTAGTGAAGAAGGCCGGTGGTAAATATGTTATTGAAGCTAAAAAACCAAAAACAACTGATTTGCCGGCTAAGTTGGCAGATAAATTTAGAACCTCAGTAATGTTTGTTGGTCCTTTATTGGCTAGATTTAAAGAAGTACGATTTCCTCATCCAGGAGGGTGTGTTATTGGAGCTGGTGGTCGACCTATTGATTTATTTTTAGATGGATTTAAAGCCTTGGGAGCCGAAATAAAGATGGATGATCGCTTTTATCATATAAAAGCTAAAAAATTAAAAGGATGCGAATTTTTCTTTTCTAAGGTTTCGGTTACGGTTACTGAGAGCTTAATGATGACAGCTTGTTTGGCTGAGGGAAAAACTATTTTAAGAAATTGTGCCATGGAGCCAGAAATAAAATACTTAGCCGATTATTTAAATAAATGCGGGGCTAAGATTAGCGGGGCAGGAACTCCAAATATTACTATTATAGGAGTTAAGCATATTAAAGGAGGTTCTATTAAAATAATGCCAGACAGAATAGAGACCGGTTCATTTGCTATTATGGCTGCAGCTACAAATTCTGAAATTACTATCAAAGATTGTGATCCCTCACATATAGAAGCATTATTAACTATCTTTAAAAAAATCGGAGTTAATTTTGAATTTGGTAAAAATTGGTTAAAAATGAAAAAAAGCAATAATTTGAAACCATATAATATACAAACTCATGAATATCCGGGATTTCCAACCGATCTACAATCACCTTATTTAGTTTTGATGACCCAGGTTAAGGGCAGTTCTTTAATTCATGAGACAATTTATGATAGGCGTTTGATTTGGACTGATATGTTATCTCAAATGGGGGCTAATATTACTATGTGTGATCCTCATCGTGTTCTTGTTTCTGGGCCCAGTAAGCTGTATGGTAAGAAATTGATTAGTCCTGATATTAGAGCTGGCATTGGTTTAGTTATTGCTGCACTAATAGCTAAGGGTAGTACTGAGATTGATAATATTTATCAAATTGATCGAGGATATGAGAAACTTGATGAACGTTTAAGAAAATTAGGAGCTGATATTTATAGAGTTGAGTAATTTTCTTGACAATTATAGATTATTTGGTATTATATGATTATTAAAATATAAAATAATAAAAAAAATATGGCAAAAATTGCAGTAATTAAAACCGGTGGAAAACAATACAAGGTTAAGGAGGGCGATACTTTGAAGATAGAAAAGCTTTCAGTGGAGCCAGGTGAAAAAATTAAATTTGAAACCTTGATGATAGCCGAAACTGATGGTAGCTCGCTAGACTTAGGAGCACCTTCTTTAGGGGAAAAGGTTGAAGCAGAATTAATGTCTAATGGCAAAGGAAAAAAAATTCTAGTAGTAAAATACAAAAACAAGACTAGATATAAGAGAAGCATTGGACATCGTCAACAGTTTAGTCAGGTTAAGATAAATAAGATTTCTTAATTATAGACAAAAAAGAAGCTTAAATTAATTAAGCTTCTTTTTTTGTTTTCTTATTTTTGAATAATTCCTCTAAATTTTAGGGCATTGGCTAGGGTGTTTTCATCAGCATATTCTAGGCTTATTCCAGTCGATAGCCCTCTGGCTAATTTAGTTATTTTTATTTTGGGGTTTTTTAATAAGTTTTGTAAATACAGGGAAGTAGACTCTCCTTCCATTGTTGGACTAAGTGCTAGGATTACCTCAATTTTTGAATTATTTTTTAATTTAGAATTTATTTCTTTAACTAATAATTTAATATTTAAGTTTTCCGGGCCAGTTTCTTCAACCGAATTTATTAGCCCCCCTAATATGAAATATTTTCCGTTATATAATTTAGTGTTTTCTATAGCTAAAAGATCTTGAAAATTAGCCACTAAACAGATTAAATCATTTCTTCTTTTTGTATCTGAGCATATTTCACAAGGATTTTTTTCAGAAGGAGATAAACAATTTTGACATACGGTGAAGCCGTCGATTATTTCAATTAAGTATTTAGAAAATAGTTTTATTTGGTTAGATTTTTGCTTTAATAAATGAAAAACATAACGTTCAGCTGTTTTTCTTCCGACGGTTGGTAGGGAGGAGAATTGTTTTATTAAGTTTTCGATTGATTTTGGGTATTCCACAATATTCTTAGCTTAATCCAGGAAATCCACCCATTTCTTGCATTTTTTTAGCCATTAATCTTTGGGTTTTTTTAATTCCGTTATTAAAAATATCCTTACAATTTTTAGCAAGCTCTTCTTTATTGGAGTCAGTATTAATAGTTAAGCTTAAAATTTCCATATTTCCATTCATGGTCATTTTTATACCATTTTTTTCAAGCTCTACTTTTTCTTCTGATAGAGCTCCTTGCATTGTTTTAGCTTGGCTTCTTAAATCTTTTAGTTGTTTTAATTTGTTAAACATAATTTTATTTATTAATTATTATTTTAATCATGGTTTTTACTAATATTTTTAAAACTAGCAGTTTCTTCGGAGAAGAATAAATCCACTTTTCCAGTTGGTCCATTTCGATGCTTGGCTATATGAATTTCGGCTTTATATCTTTCCTCCATTGTTAGATCCTGAATATTAAAGGCTCTATCAGCCGCTTTTCTATAGATAAACATAACGACATCAGCGTCTTGCTCGATAGATCCAGAATCCCTTAAATGAGATAATCTTGGAATAGAAGCTCCAGTTTGCTGTTCGGCGGCACGAGATAATTGAGCTAAAGCTAAAACTGGAATATTTAATTCTCTAGCAATTCCTTTTAATCCGCGACTAATTTCTGATATTTCTTGAACTCTGTTATCGCTGTATTTTCCTCGACCCTCCATTAACTGAAGATAGTCAATTACAATTAATCCTAATCCCTTTTCTGATTGAAGTCGACGACATTTAGCTCTAATTTCCATGACTGAAACATTGGGAGAATCATCTATATAGATAGGGGCTTCTGATAATAACCCCATGGCTTCGGCTATTTTAGAAAAGTCGTTATCTTCATCTTTATCCGATAAATTTCCAGTTCTCATTTTCCATAAATTAACATTAGCTTGAGCGCAAAGCATCCTATCTACTAATTGCTCTTTACTCATTTCTAAAGAAAAAATACCAACCCCAGCTTTATTTTTTATAGCAGCTTGTCGGGCCAAATCTAATGCTAAAGAGGTTTTACCCACACTAGGGCGAGCGGCTAAGATTACTAAATCTGATTTTTGTAGACCGGCTAATAAATTATCTAAGTCATAAAAACCAGTAGAAAGTCCTCGTAATTTTCCACTTCTTTTGTGAAGCTCATCGATTCTCTCGAAGGCATCTGATAATAAGCTATCTATTCCTAAAAATGAATTTTTTAAATATTTTCTAGAAACACTAAATATTTTTTTTTCAGCTTGATCTAAAACCTCATCTATTTCTCTTTCTTCTTCAAAGCTGAGATCCATAATCTCACTAGCTGATACTTGTAACCTTCTTAGAGTGGCCTTCTTTTGTATTAGGTTGGCATAATAGACGGTATTGGCCGAAGTTGCTACGGTGTTTGATAATTGAGCTAAATAACTTCTTCCTCCAATTTCTTTGATTAATTTTTTTTCTTCTAATTTATTTGATAAGGTTATGATGTCTATTGGTTCTTGGTTGGCAAATAAATCAACCATAGCCTGAAATATTTCTTTGTGGCTATTATGATAGAAATCCTCGGCATTAATAACATCAGTAACTTTATAGATAGCTTCTTTATCTAACAATAAACAGCCAATTAAGGATTGTTCAGCTTCAATGTTTTGGGGTGGTAATTTACCAATTGAATTTTTTTCTTTTTTAGTCATGTTTATATAATATCTTAGTTAAGTTTATTTTTCAAGCTTATTTTTCCCCTAATAATTCACTTTTTATTCATATAATTATTAAATAGTTTTGACAAAGAAAAAAGCTACCATTTTGGCAGCTTTTTAAAATTGTTTTTAAAAGAGATAGCTTATTCCTATGCTAAACAGGTAGTTGCCCTCTCCATAAAAATTATATCCGGCCGTAGTAAAGGCAGAAAAATTTTTAGTTAGGGGTTGTTTGTATTTTAATTCAAACAAATATCCCCATTTTTGCCTTATTATTTTTTGGCCTTGCCAAATATATTTTTTTTGTTTATAATAAAAACAATCATAAATATTGTATTTATGACAATGTTTTATTTTTTGCGCTCATAGCTCAGTTGGTAGAGCAGCTGCCTTTTAAGCAGAAGGTCGCAGGTTCGAATCCTGCTGGGCGCACTTATCCATTTTGGCCGCCTTAGCTCAGTTGGCCAGAGCGACTGTCTTGTAAACAGTAGGTCGTCGGTTCGAACCCGACAGGCGGCTCATAAAAAACGTTTTTAACGTTTTTTTGTTTGGAAAATTTAGCCATTATTGTTATAATAAAAATAATATTTTTATTTTAGCTTTATCATGGAAAAAAATAAAAAAATAAAATTTAAAATTCATACTCTAGGATGCAAGGTTAATCAATATGATTCAGCCACCTTAACCAGCTTATTGGTTAATTTTGGTCTTTTTTTATCAGATAAAGAGCCTAATCTTATCATTATTAATTCTTGCTCAGTAACAAAAAATGCTATTTTAAAAGCTAGAAGATTAATTAATGTATTAAAGAAGAATAACCCCAAAGCCAAAATAGCTTTAATTGGTTGTTGGCCTAGAATATATAAAATTAATGATTTGGATGTGGACTTGATTTCTGTATCCAAGGAGTACGAAGATATTATAGATGATTTTAAAAATATTTGGCCTAATTTTTTTTCTAAAAACATTCAAGAAAAAAAATATATTAGCTACTTTAACCCCATCGAAGATCGGAGTCGTTATTTTATAAAAGTCCAGGATGGTTGTCAGCAATTTTGTTCTTATTGTATCATTTCTTTTGCCAGGGGACCATTAAATAGTAGATCTAGTAAAGAGATTATAGCAGAAATATCAAGGGCCGTAATTAATGGTTTTGAAGAAATTGTTTTATCAGGAATTCATTTGGGATTATATGGTCAAGATTTTTTAAAAAAGAAAGAAAATTTATATCAATTGCTTTTAAAAATTTTAGAAATTAGAGGTTTGGGGAGGGTTAGGCTTAGTTCTATCGAAGTTACTGAGGTTAGTGATGAAATTATTGATTTAATTTTTAAAGATAATAAAATGTGTCGTCATTTACACATCCCCTTGCAGTCTGGTAGTGATAAAATTTTACGTTTAATGAACAGACCTTATAGCAAAAAATATTTTTTTAATCAAATAAAAAAAATTAGAAAAAAAATTCCTAATATTTCGCTAACAACTGATGTTATTGTTGGCTTTCCAGGAGAAAATAAAAAAGATTTTCAAGAAACCTTTCAATTTTGTCAAGAAATTGGTTTTTCCAAAATTCATGTTTTTTCTTTTTCGGCTCATGAAAAAGCTCCAGCTTTTTATTTTCCAGATAAAGTAATTCCCAGTGAAATAAAGAGTCGTTCAGCAAAATTACGTCAATTATCCGAAAAGATGGAAAAAAAATATCAACAAGAAATTTTACAAAGATATAATAGTCTCAATGTTCTAATTGAAAATATTTCTGATAAATTTATTAAATTAAAAACAGAATTTTATTTTGATATTTTAATTAAATCTAGTATTTTTAAAAAATATTATCCATGTTTTTTTTCAAGTAAAGAAAATAATTGTATAGGAAAAATAATTAAATATAACTTTAAATAAGCGGCCTGATAGCCGCTTATTTAATTTAAATTTATTATAAATTAATTTTTATTTTATTTTAGGTCTGATATTTTATATTTAAAATCTTAAAAATTAATTTTTTAAAAAAATGAGCCTTGCTAAGTATTGCCGAGTTTTTTGGGGAGTGATTTTGATAAATTTCTTAACCCTATTGGCTTTTTTGTCTTGTATTTTTTATGTTGAGGGATGCGGTTATAATTTTTTATTAATTTGCTTGATATGCCTGATATCTTTTTTATCTATTAATTTTTTAATTTTTATATTATTAGCTAAATTAGTAAAAAATAAAAATAAAAATAAAAAAATGTTAAATAAATATAATAAGAAAATAGAAGAATATTTTTTAAAAGTTTCTAAAATCAATGGTTTGGCGGGGGCTGGTCAAATTTCTTTAGGAGTTTATCATGACCTATCTAATATTTTAACCTCTTCTAATTTAGCCTTGTATCGAATGATGGAAAAATTTAAAAACAATAAAGAGTTAAATAAGTTTATTGTTAAAATTTTTAAAATAAATTATCGAGCTAATCTTTTAATAAAGTCATTTAAAAATCAGTGTCAAATTGGTAAATATAAAATTAAATTTAATTTATTGGGTGAGATTAAAAAAAATTTATTAATTTTAGAATATGGTTTTATTAAAAATAATATTAAAGTAAAAATAATGATTAAAAAGGATATTAATCTTTTTGGTGATCCAATTAAATTTGGCCAAGTCATTTTAAATTTAATAAATAATGCCATAGAGTCCTTTGATGTAAGCCAGAATAATAAAGAGATTTTAATTTTAGCTCAAGAAATTAAGCGTAAAAAATGCGGTTGTCGTCAAATAGAATTAATTGTAGAAGATAGTGGCAAGGGAATGGCAAGTAGCGTTTTGAAAAATATTTTTAAACCATTTTTCTCTTCAAAAAATAATAATTCTAGTCATTGTGGAGTGGGCCTATCTATTGTTAAGAGAATTATTGAGGCTGATTTTTCTGGAAGTATTTCGGTTATTAGCTTGGTCGGGCGAGGTACAAAATTTAAAATTATTTTACCTAATTTCAAAGCTTAGAGGGTGTTTTATTTGTTTTTTCCTTTGAATTAAACCCCTTGAAATTAAAGGTAATTTTAGTATAATAGTATTACGTTATTTATAAAAAATTTATGAAAATTTTAGGATTAGCTAAAAAAGATTCTCATCAGGTAGTTTTAGATTTTGAAAGTGATATTGATAAAGGATTAAGCTCGGTTGAGGCAAAAACTCGCTTAGAAAAAAATGGTCTAAATAATCTGCCGGATAAAGATTTTAAATGGTGGAAAATATTTTTAAAACAATTTAAATCGGCTTTTATTTATTTATTATTGATAGCCGCTGTCCTATCTTTTCTGCTTGGTCAATATATTGAAGGTGGTATGATTTTATTGTTTATTGCTATAAATACTATTTTAGGCTTTTTTCAGGAATTTAAATCAGAAAATACTGTTAGGTTATTAAAGAATTTTATTAAGATTAAATCGGGGGTAATTAGAGATGGTAAAAAACAAATGATTGATAGTCAAGAGCTGGTAGTCGGGGATATTTTAGAATTGGAGACCGGAGATAAAATTGGAGCAGATTTAAGGATTATAGAGTCGCAAGATTTGTATATTGATGAATCTATTTTAACTGGAGAGTCTCTAAATATAGTTAAGCAGGGTGAAAGAATTTTAAATGATGATATAAATTGTTTTTCAGCCTCTAATTTATGTTTTTCTGGAACTTCAGTGATCAGGGGTAAGGCTAAGGCTATCGTAGTAGCTACTGGCAAAGATACTTTTTTAGGTAGTATTTCAAAGTTGACTTCTAAAGTTGAGAGGGTTAGTGATTTTGAGAAGGGGATTTCACGTTTTAGTTCTTTTATTTTAAAATTAGTTTTAGTTACTTTAATTTTTGTGTTTGTTTTTAATGCTTTCTTTAAAAATGGTTTAAATATTTTAGAATTGACAATTTTTTCAATTGCTTTAGCAATATCGGTTATACCAGAGGCTTTGCCCCTAGTTATGACCTTTTCTTTCTCTAAGGGGGCTATGAATTTAGCCAAACATGATGTAGTTGTTAAAAGATTGTCTTCGGTGGAAGATTTGGGCAATATTGATATTTTATGTTCCGATAAAACAGGAACTTTAACAGAAAATAAATTAACCGTTATTGATTTTTATAGCTCGATTAATCCAGTTAAAAAAATATTGTTATACGCTGGATTGGCGACTTCTCGTCTAGAAGAAAAAAAAGAACCTTTTGATATAGCTATTTTTGATAAGATGAGCGAGGATGATAAAAAGGAATTAGCTAAATTTGAGTTTATAATTGATACTCCTTTTAACCCAGAGAGACAAAGAAATAATGCCTTAGTGAAAAATGATAATTTAGAGTTGATAGTGCGAGGAGCTGCCGAGGTTATATTTGAATTATGTGATAATTTAAATGATGTTCAAAAAGATGATATTAGAAGATGGATTTCAGAGCAAGGGTTTTTAGGAAGAAGAGTTTTAGCTATCGCTAAGAAAACCTTGAAAGAAGTAAATTTAGATGATTTAAAAAATAATTTAGTTGAAGCTGAAAAGAGTTTGGAGTTTTTAGGATTAATTTCTTTAGCTGATCCGATTAAAGATTCGGTTAAAAAAGCAGTTATCGATGCTCGAGATTTAAATGTTGGACTTAAGATTATTACTGGAGATAGTGCTGAGGTGGCTGGTTCAGTAGCTTATCAGATTGGGCTGATAGACGATCCTAAAAAAGTTTTTTTAGCTAAAAATTTTATTGGATTATCTGAAAATGAGAAGAAAAAAGTTTTAGAGGAATATCAAGTTTTTGCTAGGGTTTTGCCAGAACAAAAATTCGATATTATAAAGGGCTTACAAGAAAAATATAGTGTTGGCTATATTGGTGATGGCATTAATGACGCTCCGGCCCTGAAAGCTGCTGGGGTTTCTTTGGTGGTTAAAAACGCCTCTGATATTGCCAGGGAAACAGCTGATATTGTTTTATTAGAAAGTGATCTAAATGTTATTATTGAGGGAATAAAAGAGGGAAGAAAAATTTTTACCAATAGCAATAAATACATTAAGTCTACTTTGGCTTCTAATTTTGGTAATTTTTATGCTGTGGCTATTGCTTCATTGTTGATAGATTTTTTGCCAATGTTGCCATTACAAATTTTATTATTAAATTTATTATCTGATTTTCCAATGATTGCCATAGCCACTGACAATGTTGATAAAGAAGAATTATTATCTCCTAAAAAATATCAAGTTAAAGATATTATTATTATTGCCATGATTTTGGGAATATTAAGCTCGGTTTTTGATTTTATATTTTTTGCAATGTTTTATAAAATTTCGCCGGAAGTTTTACAAACTAATTGGTTTATAGCTAGTATTTTAACAGAATTGGCTTTCTTGTTTTCAATTAGAACTAGAAAATTTATGTTCAGAGCTCGCAGACCATCTTTTTTAGTTGGATCTTTGACTTTAATTGCCGCTATTATTACTATTATTATTCCTTTCACTGTTTTTGGTCATAAAGTCTTTGGCTTTATAAATCCCAATCCTTATCATTTGTTAATAATTTTAATTGTTTCTATTGTTTATTTAATTTTTTCTGAAATTATAAAATTCTTTTATTATAGAAACAAGGAAAATAATTATGCCAAAATTTAACCCAAAAGAACCAATAGCTAGTTTGCTTCGACCAGATAGTTTAGATTGTTTTTTCGGTCAAGAAAAAATAATTGGAAAAAAATCTTGGTTAAGGGAAGTTATTAAAAAAGATCGAGTTCCTTCTTTGGTTTTTTGGGGTCCTCCGGGATCCGGTAAAACAACTTTGGCTTATATAATATCTAAAGAGACTAAAGCCGAATTTAAAAACTTATCTGCTACTGATAGTGGAATTAAAGATTTGAGGGAGATAGTAAAGCAAGCCGAAATTAGTCAAAGATTGGGTGGTAAAACGGTTTTATTTATTGATGAAATTCATCGTTGGAATAAAGCTCAGCAGGACGCTTTATTGCCCTATGTAGAAAAAGGATTATTAATTTTAATTGGGGCTACTACAGAAAATCCTAGCTTTTCTATTAATTCTTCATTATTATCGAGATTAAAGGTTATTGTCTTAGAAAGCTTAGATGAGGCAAGTTTAATAAAAATAATTGAAAGAGGGGTTAGGGAATTAAATTTAAAAATTAAAAAAGATTTAATAAAGTTTATTGTTAGCTTAAGTGGTGGCGACGCTAGAAGGTCTTTAAATATTTTAGAGTTAATTTATTTGTCTGATAGAGAAATTTCAGTGGAGTTGATAAAAGAGCTTGCTAATAAACCTCAATTAAATTATGATAAAAATGGTGAGGAGCATTATAATATTATTTCCGCCCTACATAAATCAATTCGAGGTAGCGATACTCAGGCTTCGCTCTATTGGTTGGTTAGGATGATAGAGTCGGGTGAAGACCCTTTGTACATCGCTAGAAGATTGATTCGTTTTGCTAGTGAAGATATCGGGCTAATTAATAATAGCGCTCTAATGATAGCTAATTCAGCTTACGAAGCTTGTGCTAAAATTGGATTGCCAGAATGTAATTTAGCTCTAGCTCAATGCGTTCTTTATTTAGCTAAGTCAAGAAAAAGCGTAGCAGTTTATCAAGCTTATCAGGCTACTTTAGATGAAATTAAAATAAGTGGTTCTTTACCAGTTCCACTCCATTTAAGGAATGCTCCTACTGAGTTGATGAAAAGTATTGGATATGCTAAAAATTATAAGTATACTCCGGTAGAAAATGATTCTAATCAAGAATATTTACCTAAAGGTTTAAAAAGTAAAGAATTTAAAAAAATAAAAAATTTAAAAATTGATTTATAAAAACATTTTTATGGAATATTATATAGCTTTGTTAATAATTTTAATATTTTTGTCGGCTTTTTTCTCTTCAGCTGAAGTAGCTTTTTTGTCTTTGAGTGAGACTAGAATATCTACTATGATAAATAATAAAAGAAAAAATGCTAAATTGGTTAAAAAATTAAAATCAGATCCCAGGTCTTTATTAATAACAATTTTAATTGGTAATAATATAGTCAATATTGGAGCAGCTTCTTTGGCTACGGTTGTTTTCTCTTATTATTTTAATTCGGCTGTGATTGGGATTACCACTGGTGTCATGACTATTATAATTTTAATTGCTGGAGAAATTGTCCCCAAAGCTTTTGCCTCCTCTTATGCTGATTCTTTGGCTAGATTTTTTTCTCCTTTTATTTTATTTTTTAAAAAAATATTTTCTCCGATTACGTATGTTATGGACAAAATAACTAATTTGTTTGTAGGTCAGCACAAAGGAGAAAAGGTTAGCGAAGATGAACTTAAGGCTATGGCTATGACAGGAGTTGAACAAGGAACGATAGAAAAAAGTGAGGGAGCTATGATTGAAAAACTTTTTAGTTTAAATGATATTACCGCCGAAGATATTATGACCCCAAGGGTGGAGTTAGTTTATATTTTAAATAATTCTCTGATAGAAGAGTGCGCTGAAAAAATAGAAGAATATGGAATTACTAGATGTTTAGTGGTAGAAGAGAATCCTGATAAAGTTAAGGGGTTTGTTCACGCTCAAGATGTTTTATTGGCCTTTAGACAGGGCAGGGAGAAAGAAAATGTTTCCGCCTTAATTCGTCCAATTGTTTTTGTGCCTAAGCAAATGATCATTAATAATATTTTAAAAGAATTTCAAAAAAGGAAAATACATATTGCCGTTGTTTTGGATGAATATGGCGGAACTGATGGAATTGTTACTTTAGAGGATATTATTGAAGAGCTAGTTGGGGAAATAATTGATGAGCATGATGTTGACGATACTTTAATTAAAAGAATTGGCAAAAATGAAATTATAGTTTCTGGTATCACTGAAGCCCGAGATATTAATAGGTTTTTAAATATTAATATTTCGGAGGATGGCTTAGATACAATAGCGGATATAATTTTAACTCAAATTAAGAAAATTCCTAAAGAAGGCATGAAGGTAAGGATTAGGGAATATGAATGTATTGTTGAAAAAGTAGAGAATAAGGTTATTAAATTAGTTAGAATAATAAAAAATATATAAATATAATAATAAAATAAAAATATGGGAAATAATCAAGATCAAAAAATAAAAATGGAGGACAGGGTTTTGCAATTTTGGAAAGATAATGAAATTTTTGAAAAAACCTTGCAAAAAAATTCTCCGGCTGGTGATTATGTTTTTTATGATGGCCCCCCTTTTGCTACGGGAACTCCTCATTATGGTCATATTGTTGGTCAAATCATGAAAGACGTGGTTCCTAGATTTTTTACTATGAAAGGTTATCGGGTTGACAGAAAGTGGGGTTGGGATTGTCATGGTTTGCCAATTGAGAATATTGTTGAAAAGGAAATGGGTACTAAATCTAAAAAAGATATTGAAGATCTTGGTATTAAAAAATTTAATAATACTTGCCGTTCCAAGGTTTTAGAATATGCTGATGAGTGGTATAAGGTTTCTGATAAATTGGGTCGCTTTGTTGATAAAAAAAATGCTTATCACACTATGGATTTGTCTTTTATGGAATCAATTTGGTGGGTTTTTAAACAATTATGGGACAAAGATTTGATTTATAAGGATTATAGGTCTATGCATGTTTGCCCTCGTTGTGAAACGACCTTGTCTCAGTCAGAGGTAGCTGAGGGCTATCAAGATATTAAGGATCTTTCTTGTATATCTAAGTTTGAATTGATAGATGAACCTGGAACTTTTGTTTTAGCTTGGACAACTACCCCCTGGACTTTAATTGGAAATGTGGCTTTGGCTGTGGGAGCTAATATTGATTATGTTAAGGTTGCACAAGTTAAAGAGGATGGTAGTGTTGAAAAATTAATTTTAGCCAAGGAGAGATTATCTGACGTTTTAAAGGACAAAAAAATTGAGTTATTAGAGGACTTCAAGGGCTCTCAATTATTAGGTAAAAAATATCGTCCTTTATTTGATTATTATTTAAATGATGAAAAGATAGAAAAAAAAGAAAATGCTTGGAAAATATATTCAGCTGATTTTGTTACCACCGAAGACGGAACTGGGGTTGTCCACATTGCTCCTGCTTTTGGTCAGGATGATATGAATTTAGGAAAAGAAAATAACTTGCCGTTTATTCAGCACGTTAATATGGAAGGAACTTTTAAAGAAGAAGTGATTGATTTTCCGGGTTTAAATGTGAAGCCTAGTGGTGAGCACATGTCAACTGATATTGAAATTATTAAATATTTAGCTGGAAAAAATTTATTATTTGATAAAGCTAAATATGAACATAGTTATCCTCATTGTTGGCGTTGCGATACTCCTTTAATAAATTATGCCACCTCTTCTTGGTTTGTAGCTGTTACTAAAATTAAAGAACAGCTTTTAAAGTCAGCTGAAAATATTAATTGGTCACCAGCCCATATTAAGAATGGTCGTTTTGGTAATTGGCTGGAAGGTGCTCGTGATTGGTCTATTTCTCGTCAGAGGTTTTGGGCTAGCGTTATTCCGGTTTGGGAGTGTTCTTGTGGTGCTAGAAAAGTTATTGGCAGTGTTAAAGAGCTAGAAGATTTAAGTGGGCAAAAAATATCCGATATTCATAAGGATGTGGTTGACGAGGTTGAGTTTGCTTGTCCAGATTGTGGTGGTAAAATGAAGAGAATCCCAGATGTTTTAGATTGTTGGTTTGAAAGCGGATCAATGCCTTATGCTCAGCTTCATTATCCTTTTGAAAATAAAGAAAAATTTGAAAATAATTTTCCAGCTGAATTTATCGCCGAGGGAATTGATCAAACTAGGGCTTGGTTTTATTATCTTCACGTTATTTCTGGAGGGGTAAAACAAAATCAGGCCTTTAATAATGCTGTTGTTAATGGAATTGTTTTAGCCGAAGATGGAAAAAAAATGGCAAAAAAATTAAAAAATTATCCCGATCCTTTATTGATAGTAGATAAATATGGAGCTGATTCTTTAAGGGCTTATTTACTTTCATCGCCAGTTATTCAAGCAGAAAATTTAAATTTTTCTGAAAAGGGAGTGGAAGAGGCCTTGAGAAAAAATATTATGCTTATTAATAATATTTATAATTTTTATCAGATGTACTCTGATTCTTTGCTGGAAGATGATTTTTCTGAGTATAAAAATAGTACTAATGTTTTAGATCTTTGGATTTTAATAAAAATTAACAGATTAATAAAAGAGGTTGAATCAGCTATGTTGGGTTATAATTTAAATAGAGCGATGCGACCAATTACTGAATTTATTGATGAATTTTCTACCTGGTATCTGCGTCGTAGCAGAGATCGGCTTAAGGGTGATGATAATTTAGATAAAAATAGAGCCTTATCAACTATGAGATTTGTTTTTTTGAACCTATCTAAGGTTATGGCCCCCTTTATGCCCTTCATATCAGAAGATTTATGGCAAAAGATTTCTGGTTATAATTTTTCTGATTCAGAAAAAAGTGTTCACTTAGAAACTTGGCCGTCTTTTATCGAAAATGATAATGAAGAAGAGAGCCTAGAAGCCATGAATGAGGTTAGAAGAATTGTGGAGCTGGGATTATCAGAAAGAGATAGCGCTGGAATTAAAGTTAGACAGATTTTAAATAAAGCTATTGTTTTGGCTAAGGGTTTAAAAATAACTAATCAAAAAAACTATTCAGGCTTAATAATGGAGGAATTAAATGTTAAATCAGTTGAATTTAAAGAGGGTTCGGAAGAGCTAAAAGTTGATATAGATACTGAGATAACCCCAGAATTAAAATTAGAGGGTGGAAAGAGAGAGTTAATTCGTTTTATAAATTTAATGAGAAAAGATTTAAATTTATCAATCGGAGATTTGGCTGTAACCTTGGTTGAATCTGATAGTATTTTTGTAAAAAACATAATTGAAACATTTTTTGAAAATATTAGAAAAGAAACCTTGAGCTCCGATTTGAAGATTGCCCCTATGGAAGATGGCTTAATAGCGAAAGAATTTAAAATTGATGGAGAGATTATTAAAATTTCTTTAAAAAAATAAAAACATTCTTGTTTTTTTAGTCCATTTTTGTTATAATATCTTTACTTATAATTAATAAAAAATATTTATGTCTACTGCTCTTTGGGTAGTTTTAGCAATTTTGTTCATTTTAATTATTGCTATCATTTCCATGTATAATGGTTTAATTCGTTTAAAAAACAGGGTTGATGAAGCTTGGAGCGATATCGATGTTCAGTTAAAGAGGCGTTATGATTTAATTCCAAATCTAGTGGAAACGGTTAAGGGTTATGCTTCTCACGAAAAAGAAACCTTAGAGAATGTTATTCAGGCTAGAAATTCTGCTATGTCAATGCAAAACAGTTCTGATATTGAGGGAAAACTAAAAGCGGAAAATAATTTATCTTCTACCCTTAAATCAATTTTTGCTTTAAGTGAAAATTATCCGGATTTAAAAGCTAATCAAAACTTTCTAGAATTACAAAGAGAATTGGCTGATACTGAAAACAAGATTCAAGCTTCTCGTCGTTTTTATAATGGAAATGTTCGGGATTTTAATACTAAGCTACAAGTTTTTCCGACTAATATTATTGCCAAGCAATTAGGTTTTTCTTTTCGAAATTTTTTTGAGATAGAAGAAGCTTCTCAAAGAAAAAATATTGAAGTTAAGTTTTAATTTATTATTTTATGGACTATCTTTCAAGTGGGAGTTCTTTTCCCATCGGCTCTGCCTTAGCTATTTTAGCGGTGGCCGGTATAATTGTAATAATTGTTTATAATAAATTTTTTAAATAATTAAAATATTTAAAATAAAGTTACCTTGATTTTAGTCAGGGTAATTTATTGTTTAAGATATGACTTTATATAATCATAGCGATCTAAATAAAAGAAAAACTTGGTTTTTATTTACTGGTTTTTTTATTTTTGCTATGTTAGTTGGTTATGTTTTTAGTGTTGCCATGGAAAATTCCATGATTTTATATGTTGTGGTTTTTATAAGCATTATTTCTTCTTTCATTTCCTATTGGTTTAGTGATAAAATTGTTTTATCTATGAGCGGAGCTCATCAGCTTAAGTTTGAGGATAATAAAGAATTATATCGATTGGTAGAAAATTTGTGTATTTCTATTGGGCTTCCAACTCCTAAAATTTATATTATCAATGATCCTTCTCCCAACGCTTTTGCTACTGGAAGAAATCCTAAAAATGCAGTTATAGCCGTGACTACTGGGCTTTTAAATAAACTAGAAAAAAGTGAATTAGAGGGTGTAATTGCCCATGAATTATCGCATGTAAAAAATTATGATATCTTAATTGCAACTTTAACAACTGTTATGGTTGGAATGATTGTTCTTTTAGCTGATTGGTTTAGAAGGTGGGCTTTTTACTCTGGGGGAAAATCCCGTAGCAATGAAAATAAAGGTCAATTACAATTGATTATAATAATACTAGCTATTGTTTTTTCTATTTTAGCCCCAATTTTTGCTTATATTATGCAATTTGCTATTTCTCGAAAAAGAGAGTTTTTAGCTGATGCTGATGGAGCTTTAATAACTAGGTATCCCGAAGGTTTGGCTAGGGCTTTAGAAAAAATATCTTCTGATCCTAACGATTTAAAAAAGGCTAATCGAGCTACGGCTCACTTATATATATCCTCACCTTTGAAGCAAAAAAATAAAAAAAGTTTGTGGGTCAAGGCTTTTATGACTCATCCGCCGATTGAAGATCGAGTTAAAGCTTTGAGAGGAATGGATATATCATAAAAATAAAAATTAATAAAACCTTTCTGGTTTATAGCATTGGGCTGAAGCTAAATAGGTATCAAAAAAATGAATGCTAAAATAATTGCGACTATTGGACCAAGTTCAGAAAACTATAATTCTTTAAAATCAATGGCCCTTAGCGGAATGGACTTAATTAGAATGAATTTTTCTCATGCTAATTATGATCAGTATTATAAAATAAAAGAAAATATTGATAAAATAAACAAAGAATTAAATATTAATATTAAAATTTTATTTGATTTACAAGGACCTAGAATTAGAGTTGGAAAACTAAAGCACGAGGTTGAGATTATTGAGGGAGAGACTTATATTTTTATGTATGGCAAGGGTAATATAGATAATTTAGAAATTCCAATTGATGATTCAGAATTGATTAATGATTTAAAAATTGGTGATCCCATATATTTAGATAATGGAATGATAGAGCTTCGGGTGGTGGAGATAAATTTACTGGAAAATAAATTCACAGCCAAAACTGAGAGAGGCGGCTTATTATTATCTCGTAAAGGAGTTAATGTTCCTAGGACTATTTTAAATAGAGATATTTTAACAGCTAAGGATTTATTGGATATAGAATTTGCCAAAAAGGTTAAGCCAGATTTTGTAGCTGCCTCATTTGTGCAAAATCCTGAAGATGTTGTTAAGGTTAAAAAGGCTATTGATGACGATAATATTAAAATTATTTCAAAAATTGAGAGAGGAGTGTCTTTGGAAAATATTGATGGGATTATCAGAAACTCTGATTGTATTATGATTGCTCGTGGTGATTTAGGAATTGAAATTCCGATGGAAGACCTTCCTATAGTTCAAAAAAACTTAATTAGGCACGCTCATTGGCATGATAAGCCAACCATAGTGGCTACTCAGATGATGGCTTCTATGATCGATCATTATCGTCCCACTAGAGCCGAGGTTAGTGATGTGGCTAATGCTATTTTTGATGGAGCTGATGCTTTAATGTTGTCAGATGAAACCGCTATAGGGAAATATCCGGTTGAGACTGTTCATAATATGAATAAAATTATTAAAAGAACAGATCAATATTTTAGTCATCGTAATTATTTTGATAATTTGGAAATTATTTATAAAAAATAATTTATTAATAATGAAAAAAATTGAATTATTGGCTCCGGCCGGAAATTTCTTAAAAATGAAGACAGCCTTAACTCATGGGGCTGATGCTGTTTATTTGGGAATCCCTGATTTTTCCCTACGAGTGAGGATTAATGATTTTAATTTAAAATCTCTATCTCAGGCCATTGAGTATGCTCATGATCAGAAAAAGAAAGTTTATGTTACGGTTAATATTTTTGCTCACAATCATCATATTGATAAATTGCCAAAATATTTAAAATTATTAAATAAATTATCGCCCGATGGTCTTATAATTTCTGATCCGGGAATATTATCTTTAGTGAAAAAACATTGTCCTAAGATTGATATTCATTTGTCTACTCAGGCCAATTGTACAAATTATGAAGCTGTTAAGTTTTGGCAAAAACAAGGGGTCAAAAGGATAATATTGGGTCGAGAAACTACTCTAGAAGAGATAAAGAAAATTCATCAAAAATGCCCTAAAATAGAATTGGAATATTTTGTTCATGGAGCGATGTGCATGGCCTACTCGGGTCGTTGCTTTTTGTCGAAGGATTTTGTTGGCCGTAGTGCTAATTTAGGGGATTGTGTTCAGCCTTGTCGCTGGGAGTATGATGTTTTTATTAAAGCCAAGGGGCATGAAGAAGAATTAGAATTAGTGCCAGAAAAGCATGGCTCTTATTTATTGAATTCTAAAGATTTGTGTTTAATAAAAAGCATTCCAGAGCTAATAAAGGCCGGGATAACTAGTTTTAAGATCGAAGGTCGAGCTAAAAGTGTCTATTATCTAGCTAATATAGTGGGTATATATAAAAAGGCCTTGCTAGACCCAAAAAAGATTAATTTTCTATACAAAGAATTGATAAACAAAATAACTCATCGAGGCTATACTACTGGTTTTCTATTAAATAAAAAGGGTGAACAGAATACCGCTAATTCTCATTTTTTATCAGATTGGGAGTTTTGTGGCCAGGTTGTTGAGACTAAGAATAGAAAGATTGGTAATAAAGATATTAATATTATTAAGATTAAGGTTCATAATACCATTAAAGTTGGAGATAAGATTGAGATAATTTTGCCAAAATATGGTATAATAAAATTAGATTTAAAGGAGATGTTTGACGCCAAAACTGAAAAAACTATTTTAGAGGCTCATGGTGGCGGGGGAGGTCAGGAAATAATATTAGAGGTTAATAATAAAATTAAAATTCCAGAATTCTCTGTTTTGAGAAGAAAATTATAAAAATATGATTTCATATCTAAAAGGGAAAATTATTTATAAGTTAAAAAATAATGTTGTTTTGGAAGTAAGTAACGTTGGTTATACTATTTTTGTTAGTGATAATTTTTTAAATGAATTAAAGGCTGATCAGATGATAGAGATTTTTACCCATCAACATGTTAAAGAAGATGCCTTAGATTTATATGGTTTTAAAAGTTTAGCTGAATTAGAGTTCTTCAAGCTACTTATTTCTATCTCGGGGGTTGGCCCGAAGTCAGCTTTATCTGTTTTGGCTATAGCTAATTTAGATGATATTAAGGAGTCTATTGTTCAGGGAGATTCTCATCTTTTAACCAAGGTTTCTGGGATTGGTAAAAAAACGGCCGAAAGAGTAGTTTTGGAGTTAAAAGATAAATTATTTAAAATGGGCGGAGATTATGATTTATCTAAGGTTGGGTTTGTCGGAGAAGAAATTGATGCTTTGATGGCTCTGGGATATTCAATTCTGGAGGCCCGAGAGGCTTTAAAACAGGTTGATAATGATATTTTAGATAGTGGTCAACGTATAAAAGAGGCTTTGAAAAAACTAGCTAAATAATAATATTTTTTTATTATTTTTAAAAATGCTTAGTATTTACAAAAGCATTTTTTTTAGTTATAGTAATAATATTAAGTTTTCTTGTTTTTGGATAATAAAAACAAATTTTTTTGTTGAAAAACATATATGAAACAATCATTTCTATTTACTAAAACAATTAAAGAATTACCTAAGGATGAAACCTCGTATAATGCTCAAACTTTAATGAGGGCTGGTTTTATTGATAAGGTTGGAGCTGGAATTTATACTTTTCTACCCCTAGGATTAAAAGTT